>JAABUO010010354.1_pt1 | contig 10326 bp, 16 predicted proteins | sample 5559291 | NCBI WGS metagenome assembly JAABUO01 (sample SAMN10711878, study PRJNA513372) | rock metagenome | isolation source: Antarctica rocks | place: Antarctica: Victoria Land, Finger Mt sud
CATGCGACCTCATAACCTCATGACATGCCGCGCAGGCATTCGCGATTGTGCTCAAAGGGCAGCTGCGGGCGGGGCGCACGCGTCCAGACCCGCGCGACCCGACCCGCTACCGCTACGATGCCGCCGCCGCGCTGCTTCACGTGCGGCCACCGCACTCCTGCACGCATGCCGGCCGTGCGCCTGAAATACATCGTCCAGGCGGTACAAGGGAGATCATCCAAACAGGCCATGGTGGCCTCCTGTGTTGACGCAGCGCGTAGCAGGACGCTCGTGTCGCGCGCTGCCCAGTGACCTCTCGGACCAGCGGCCTCAGCTTGGGTGGCCAGCGCATGCGCCCGTCCCACCTCGTTCGCGCCTCTCACGCTAAACGGTGCGTGCAGGTCGTGGACGAGGCCGAGGCGACGCGCCTGCTGGGCAGCTTCAACCCCCCGGGCGCTGTCGCGCGTGCGCGGCCCCTCGCTCGCCTCCGCTGTGACCCTGCTCCGGGCACTATTATTCCCAGGGGCTGGCAGTTGCCTTATCATGTGAAACTTGTGGATGCGTGCCCATGACAGGTTCCTAACCACATCGCCTCGCTAGAGATGACCTGCTGACCGGCTGGCCTGTGCGCGCCAGGGCGGCTGACGCGGCTGGTGGCGCAGGCCGATCAGCAGGTCGGCCTGCCTCACCATGTGCCGTACAGGCTCGACGAATGCATTGCGGGCACGCCCTGACCCCACCAGACACACCCCAGCAGCAGCACTTGCAAGACTTACAGTGCAAATTGCTACCACCACAATCGTAGGGATGCCACCGGCTGGTCTTGTGCAACACTGGCACCTGCCCCCTGAGGCAGACCTGTCATAGGGATACAAGCTTCAGCAGATGATTGATGTGGACATGCTTGGTACTAGCTGTCATGCGTTGCCTGAGGCTTGTCAGGCGCTGCATGCACCCCACTGGCGCAGGGCTAGCGGCACCCTCGCGCGGGGGGCCTGAGGCCGTTGGTGCGCCGCGCAGGCCTGACAGCGGCGGCGAGCGGGTGCGACCGGCTGCTGAAGACGCCCGTGCCCATCAGCTACACGCGGCACACGGCCCGCAGCCTCATGCTGTGGCTGCTCACGCTGCCGGCGGCGCTCTGGCCCAAGATGGGCCCCTCGCTCGTCGTGGCCGTGTTCTTCATCTCGTACGTGCTCATCGGCATCGACGAGCTGGGCGTCCAGATCGAGGAGCCGTTCGCGATCCTGCCGCTCGCGCCGCTCATGATGAAGATCCGCAATGAGGTCGTGGCCGCCGTGGGGGAGCTCACCGCGGAGGACAGGCAGCTGAGCGCGGCCATGTAAGCACTGGCGCACGTCCGCAGGCACCGTCGGGTGTCGAGGTTGCGTGCGCGAAGGAGACCCTGAAGACATGCATGCCTGCCTCCAGGCCATGCATATGAACACAGTGAGCCTGAATAAGCCACTCAAAAGAGGCAAGAGCCTGCTCGCAAAGGCGGGAAGCAGGCGCTCAGATGCAGCGCCAGGCATGCCTGAGGATGGCGCGGAGGAAGCAGGCAGCTTTCCGCCGCAGAAGACCTGCACGCTGCAGTGCCCGAGCATCTACTTGCGCCTCGTGCTGTGCGCCTCACGGACAACGCCCTGTGGGCGTACATATTGCCATGTACAGATGGTTGATATGCTCAGGACTATGCAGTTTGCGCCTCGGGCAGCCCATCGAGCGGGCATTGATTACGCCCGGCGGCAGTCGTCCCGAGGCCGCAGCTACTTGACCATGCTTGCGTGAAAGCACCTAGAGGCCACCCAACTGCAGGGATAGCTGACGCTGATCGACACTGTCAACCATGCCCTCTGTGGCGGGAGTCCGTGCAGGCGCCAGGACGGCAAGGCTGCAAAGGTGACGCTCGGCGTCATACGCAGCGCAGTCCAGGCCGGGCTGCGGCAGCTCTTCGGCTCGGTCGGCGGCGCCGTCCCCTTTGAGGTGGTCGGCACGTTGGCCATCGAGGGCGCAGCTATCATAAAAGCAGACAGAGGGTGCGGCTTGGGCGCCGTACGCTGGCTCGCCGCTGCAGCAGGCTTGCCTCCTGTGCTATTGTTTGCTGTCAGTTCGCTGCACTGAGCGCCACATAGTGCTGCTCTATGAAGCAACGTGCTTGCTGCGGTCCCTCTGTCTCGCTATCCCAACGAGCAGGGAAGGAGTTAGAGGTGCGATGTGCAGGGACTGTCAGAAGCTGTGGGCGGCCGCTACCGTGCTCACGCATTTTGATGGGCGGCCCTGCACTCTGACAGTGCGCACGCTACTCGTGTGCACCAGGCCCTTCTCCAGAGGACGATCTCCGTGCTTGAGACACCATGCTGTGGCTCACATCATGCACTCAATGTCCATGGCCAGCAGGTGCACCCAACGCTGCTGATGTACAGAACTGTGCCCCCATAGTGCACTCTTCCTGGTGCCTCAGCATGGCTTCTGCTGCATTGGTGCAGGTCGAGGCTGCCAGCCCCTTTCTGGCATCCTTGGCGGTGGACAGCCGCGCCTTCACAGCTGCTTTGCCCTTCCCCCTGTGATGTGCTTGGGTGCGCATTGTCTGGACCCCTGTGGAGGGTCATGCCCTGCTCATGTGCCTATGCAGGGAGTTGCACGGTACGCATGCGTATGGCTGTCACACATGACCCTTTGCAGACAATACATAACCCAAAAACATGCACACTGACCATACGCGGGATTGCAGACACTCCAGCAACAGGCTGCCGGCAACCATACCCGCCACAGTTGTTTGCATTTTAGACATCACAACCGCCACTGGAACAGCCGAGAGACACTGAAAGCGAAAGCTCGCTGGAACACAGCCTATGCACGTGCATCATTACACCCGTCCTAACCTGGCACTCCTGTGCACAAAACAATAGCAGTATCGCCGTATAGCAGTGACCGCATGCATGCTGCAACAAAGCCCATGGTCACGAAAGTGCAACAACCAGTGGCATAAGTGGCCATACTACTACGAAAGGTAGGGCCCACTGCGTGCTCAGTGGCAGCATGTGCTGCCAATACAATGCTGTGCGGGCAGACCCAGATTGTCGCCCGCCGCGAGCACGCGCCATTGCGTCAGCAGACGCAAGGAATACACAGCAGCATGGGCCTCGCGCAGCCGCCGGCTTGCAGGGCACATGCTGCCTAACAGAGACCACAGTCCACAGAGACCCCACCGCCTCATCCCTCGCACTGTCAACCTATCGCCCTGTCGGACTCTGGCGGGGCGCTCGCACCCGCCGCCACGGCCGCTCCGCTTGCAGGTGCCTCGGGGCGCAGGCCGCGGCCTCCGTCTGCAGCGCCCGCGGCCCCCGGCAGCGGCTCCTCCGGTGCGTCCGCAAACTTGGCCTCCGCGATGCTGTAGGCCGGGTCGCTGACAGAGTCCCGCGGCTCATGCAGCGCCGCCTGCTCGTAGCCCAGCGGCGCCTGCATGCCGCCCAGGTATCAGCGCCCTGAGCAGGCTTTTGACACCCTAACCCTGTCGGCGCCGCTGACAGACATCCGCGGCTCGTGCAGCGCCGCCTGCTCGTAGCCCAGCGGCGCCTGCACGCCGCCCAGGCGTCAGCACCCTGACGCAGCCTCTTCACACCCAAGCCCTGTCGGCGTCGCTGAGCAGCCTGCAGCCCGCTGGCGCCAGCGTCGCCGCCTCCCCAACCTCCCCTTCGCACTGGGCATGCAAGCATTGCGGGCAGGCGTAACGGGTATCAGCAACACGCGCAGCGCAGCAGCCTGCCCGCACGGCGCCAGCGCTGCGGCAGGCGCGGCAGCAAGCGCGCCGCGCCGCGCCGGGCTGCACCTGCGTGGCTGTAGCCGAGGCGGAGGGCCGCTTGTCGTCCGCAAAGTGCCGCTCCCACTGGTCGCGCAGGCGCGCCGCGGTGATGGCCTCACCGGCGCGCGCCGCCTAGCCGTGCTCCTCGTCCTGCAGCGCGGGTCAGGATTGTGCCCATGTTGCAACTAGCCCCTGCTGGCCTGAGCCCCCACCTCGGCTGTAATGTCACGCTCCCGCTGCCCAGGCGCACGATATGGACATGTTGAGCACCACGCCGCAGAGTGCGCCGAGCAGCATTCAGTTGAGGAGCTGTTAAACAGGTACATTTTGGATTGGCCTGTTTGTGGCCGGCAAGCAAAATGTCTCATTGTGTCAGACCCTGGTGGACCTGCTCGGGACCGCCCTAGCGCGACAGCCGCCACATGCGCCGGCCGCACCAGGTGCTGCAGCTCCGCGGCGTCGGCCGTCGCGGCCGGGCTGTCCGCCGGCAGTGCGTACATGCGCTCACCGCCTGCCGCGGGCGCGCCCGTCGCCGGGTCCTGAGGCGCCTCCGGGGACCCTTCTGCGCCAGTGTCCGCAACCGGCGCGTCCTCGCCGGCCGCCGCGGCACCGGCGTCGGCGTCGGCGTCGGCGTCGGCGACCGCGCCGGTCACCTCGCCGACCTCGCCCTCCGCGACCGGCAGGCTGCGCGCCAGCCGCTCCGCTCGTGCCTGCATGCGGTGTAGGGTAGGGTAGGGTAGGTCAGTGCGCCGGGCGCGGTGGCGCGGCGGCGCTTGCGCATGCCAGGGGGGCAGGCCAGGCAAGGCCGCGGGGGTGAGCTGGTCGAGGGTTTTGCACGCTCCTGACATGTGATGGACATCATACAAGCACCAGGTTCATTGGAACTCGCAGAAAGCAAAGCTTGTGTGGCCTCTCCAAAATGAGCTGCATTGCTCGCGCAAACATGTCCATACCGGCTCTGCATCCGCCTGCCGAGCCAGGCACAGGCCCTGCAGGGGCTCTGTTGGTGAGCGGCGCCTGCGCGCGAGCGTAGTCGGACTGGTCGCCGAAGCGCTCCGGCTGGATGTTGTTGGGCACGAGCGTCTGCCCGATCGCGGCCGCGCCAACGCCGCTGGTCAGCACCGCGCCCGGGTCACGCGCCTCCTTGGCCGCCGCCATCTCGCGCACGCCGCGCCGCTCGAACGTCATCCTGGCGCCGCCGGCCGGCGCATTAGCGCGGCGTTGGAAGCACGCCGCTCAAGCAGACTAAAATCGGCCGGCACACGCCGGCGCGCTCCCCGGCTTGCAGGCCGCTCTGCCGGTGCGCGCGCGCGCAGCCCGGCCTGCATCGATCGGCCCCTGCGGGGGGCGCAGAGCAGCCGGGCTGCGGCGGGGGAAGCTCCCGTCAGAGAGCGCGGGCGGCGGCAGCGCGCCGACACGCAGCCTGCGCGCGGGCGCGCTCGCAGCTCCCGGCGGAGCCGGCCCTGTTCTGCACGGCGCGGCCGGCGGGCCGCACCGGAAGTGGTGCACCGCGTCGGTGCGGCACGCGATCGCGCCGGTGCGCAGGTCCACGCGCTCGGGCACCGCCGCCTCGTCCACCACGTGCGCGACGCTGAAGCCCCGGTCCGTCTGCGGCGCGCGTGCGGCGCGCGGTGGCCCGTCAGCCAAGTTGCGGGGCCGCGGCTGCGGCATGCGGCGCCGCCGGCGCCCAGGGCCGGACGCCGCCGCCGCGCTCGCGAGCCTGTGCCGTGCTGACCCCGCTGTCCCTCTGCAGCGCGGCGCGCACGTCGGCAGCCACGGCAAGGCAAGAGCGGGAGCTCTGGTCAGACCTGCGCAACAGTAACCAGGGTGCGATTGCTGCAACATGCGCAGCAGGCGCCGAACAATCCGGAATGGCACCCAGCTGCAGGCACTGATACAAGGATACATGTGTGGTTAATACCACGCCCTGTTGAGCCCCCTGCTGTGTAAGGGGGTGTTGAGCGGCGCGCCGGCAGCATCCAGCTGCACTGTCACAGGCGCCTTGTTGAGCGGGCCGGGTGACGACATGCATCTCGGGCCTGGCTGCCAGCGGCGCACCAGGATGTCGATGAGCATGTCGGCCGCGAGCGGGTGGCGGCTGAACAGCTGGTTGCGCGTCTTCAGCTCCGCATGCCCGGCCAGGCTGCAGCGCTTGAGCACCGGCATCGCCTCCGCGTCGATCACGCCGACAACCTGCACGCGCGGCCCCCTCCCTTCCCGTCGCCCGCCACACCAAGGCCGCATGGTCGGTGCCCAGCCAGAGGGGGACCCCGTCGACTCTCAGCCGGGCAGCGCACGGTTTTTTTGTCCCGGCACAATCCTAGAGTAAAGTCGTTCACACGGCTAAAGTCGTCCATACGGCCTCCGGCGTGTCGGGGCGCCGGGCACCGACAGGGTCGCCCTGCGCCCTGGCAGGCGGCTCCAGGCTCGGCCGCGCGGGGGCGCGGGGCGCGCCGCGTGGAAGAGCGTGGGGTGGCGCTTGCTGTAGGTGTCCAGGTGCGCAACCAGCTGCTGCCGCGACGCGCGCACCAGGTCCTTGGCCAGCGGCAGGTGGCGGATGGCCGCGTACCTGCGCGCGGGTTCAAGGTAGGGTGAAGATCTCACGGCTCGGCGCGCTCCGCGGCGGGCCCCGGCCGGCCTGGACGAGGCGCCGTGAGCGCGGCGCCGCATGCAGAGCCTGCAGGCTCCCTTGCGCCTGTTTCCTTTGCAGAGGGTGTGCTGCAGGCGCTTCCCCGGGTACGCGCGTGGATCTGGTGGAGCGTGAAACTTGCTGGCGTGAGGCGCTGCAGGCCGTCCGGCGGCGCACGTGCTCTCATCGAGGTCGAGGCTGGACTGGTAGCGCAGCTCGCGCGCGATCTGCGCCTTGCACTCGTCCAGGCTGCCCATTGCGTCGATGAGCGAGAAGGGGAAGTACTGCTTGAGGCGCAGCAGCGTCGAGTAGTGTTGCTGCGCGCGGCCGCCGGCCCGAGCGCGTCAGCGCTGGTGTTGTTCAACTTCAGTGCTTGTATGATCAGCGTGCATTGGCTCCAGCACCGCATGCTGACGCTGACGGTGGCGCCTGCAGCAGCCCCAGAGCCATGATGCTTTCTCTCACTCCAGCACGCCCCTCTCCAAGCAAGCCGCTTCGTTATCACCGCCCCAGCCACTGCACTCTCGACGCCCACACGCGGCCCCGCTAGCCTCACAGCAGGGCCGCGCCTTGAACACCTCGTAGCGCCGCCGGCACTTTGCGATGTCGATGTCCGTGCTGCGCAGCTCCCACAGGTCGCCCGCGCCCGCGTCCAGCACGCGCCTGCCGGCCAGAGGATACCATGTTGCACAGATCTATTACCGGCAAGCACGACCCGACCATGTGGGGTGGCTCCCTATCTCACACGCACGGTGACATGCATGCTGCTCCAGGGCTGAGCGCCCATAGTGCAGTGGCTGGAGAGCTTATGCAAGTCTGGCGCACGCCACTCCTGGAGCTGGAGCTCAGACCGCCAGACTGCGCTGAGGCAGTAACTCCCCCGAGCCCGCCGCTCGGGCGGGGGGCGGCGCGGGCGCTGGCCGCACGAGGGAGGGCGCGCGCACTGGTTGTGCAGCGAGGCCAGCTGCGCGCGCATCATCTGCCGCCGCACCGACTCCTCCTGCTGCACGTACAGCACGACCACCTGCCGCCGCCCGGGCCGACAGCGGTTGGGGCCAGACCCTGCCGGAACCCTAATGAGCGCCCTAGGCTGCGCTCATGGCGCCGGCCATACAGGCATGACCTAGGCTACCCATGACCTACCCTATCATACATCATGCGAAGGCACCTGAGAGTATGATCACTGCAGCGCTCCCATGTCGCGCGGGGTCAGAGCCGGCAAGGGGGGAGGGGGCCCCCGCGAGCGACCTTGAAGGACGGCCGCGGGAAGCGCCACTCGTCGGGCGTGTCCGCGTGCTTCAGGTGTAGGCTCATCATCTTGTCGAACAGCAGCTTCAGGAAGTCGGCCTGTGGCGCCATGTCAGGGGTGGGCGCACGGCAGGCTTGACACGCCTTCCAGCGTGCAGTGCTGCGTGCGCGCTGGCCTGCAGCAGTGGGTCGCTCAGCGGGCTTGGACAGCGAGCAGCATGATGGTGTTTGCGCATTTGCGCTTCAAGCCTGCAGCCTCTGCTCGCGCGCGGCGCCCGCCCAAGCTCGTTTGATGTGTCCTGGGGAGCGGGGCGCTGGCGGCGCCCACCTGGAGGGCGGTGCGGGGAAAGCCGTCGATGACCAGGCCGGCAGCGTCGGCCTCCCCTGGGTCGAAGATCACGTCCAGCAGAGCATCCCCCACCTGCGCGCCACACCTCTGCAGGGCTGCTGCAGCAGTGCTCATGCGCCACTCTGCCATGCCCGCGCTCCCCTGCCGATGGAAGGTCTTCGCGCAAGCCACTGCTGCCTGCAGGGGCCTGCCGAGCCGCCAAGCGCGCTCGCGCCGAGGCTCCGTGAGAGCACACGCTTCTGCTGGGTAGGGCTCGGGGAGCCTGCGGCGGGAGGGCGCGGGGCGCGCCATGGTGTCGGGCACCAGCTCGCCGCGGTCCATCATGTCGCGGATGCCGGGGTGCCGCTCCAGCAGCGACGACATCGTCACCGCGCGCGTCAGGCCCCGGCTGTTCAGGATGAACCGGGTGTTGACGCCCTTGCCCTGCGCGCGCGCGGGGCATCGCGCGCCGCGGCTGCAGAGCGCACGCTGCCCGACCGGCCACCCTCGGCGTAAATGTCGGGCAGTCTTGGAGGGAACTTGGGCCAGTTGGACAGCTTGCATCCATCTGCAGTGACACGGTGCCCCGCAAGCTTGCAGGGTCCCGTGCGGTGCTGCCGGCACGACAGAGAGAGCAGTGCTTGGTGTTTGGCCCACATGAGAAGGCATGAGAAGAGGCCGGTGGGGCGCACCGAGCCTGGCGCGCCGTTCAACCAGACGATCTCCTTCGGGCACTGGATGGCCTGCGCCAACCCCCGCCGGCCACACACTCAGGCATGCTTCAACGCTTGCACAAAAGGCTTAATGGTTGATGGCAGGGTCGTGAAGAGGCACCAAAGGCGCGTGGGGGGCGCGCACGTCCTTATGCTCTTCCTCCAAGCGGCGCCAGCAGGCGTCAAAGACGACCTGCACAGCTGTCCCAGTCTTGCTGATAGGATCCTTGGAGACTGCAACCAACAGAGCAAACAACGCGATGAACACAATGAGCGGGAACACAGGAGCCCGGCACGACCTGCGCCTTGATGTTGACCTTGTCTGGTGACCCATGGAACGGTTTGACTTGCAGGTCCTCCTGTCCACTGCCCTGCCTGTTCTCCGCTGTGTCCAGGCTGGCTGCGCTCTGCTCCCAATACAAACGTTAGTGCATATCAGTACTGCAAAGTGCGAGCAAATGTGCATTTCAGGCCCAGTGCCTGTAAGCGCGCAGTGTCAAGGCACTGGCACAGTTTGCACTGCAGACCTGACTGCGCTGCAGGCCTTGCAACTCTTGTCTTTGGCGTGCCAGACGCACGCCACATACATGTACAGGAATGGGCGGGCGCGTGTGCTGGTGCTGGTTGAGAGGTAACCCCTTTTGTGCCATGGGATGTTATCAGGCAGTGTGCCTGGCAGATGGGGCGGGGTGCGAGGGCGCCGAACCTGCGAGCAACCCCTTCGCGGTGCGCAGAACGTCGCACTGGCCCGCGGCTGACAGACAGGTGGTCTGCTCCACTGCAGCAGCTCGCAGCAGCTGTCTCTGCCTGAGCTGGTAGCAAGGCTGTGCGAGCTGCGTCTGCTGCACCCATCGCCCGCAGCCCCCCACAGAAGTAGGCGCCCCGCCTCGCAGGCCAACAGTAGCTGGGTCTGTCTCGCGGCATGGGCGAGCGCTCGGCGCCGGGCAAGCATGTGTCACGAGTTAGGTCACGGGCGCGCGCACATGCGCAGGGCCGCGCAACACCAAGTTGCTAGCAGTATCCTTGGTAGAATAAGGTGTGCAGGTATTTGCGGGTTCCCTGTACGCTCTCCTGTCCTGTGCTCCCGGCTCTCCTTTGTTTGTACTCCAACAGGGTCCGATACAGGGTTTTACATGGACCGGCTGAAAACAGTGGCCTGCATGCGATGACGAAGTTTCAAAGGGAAGCCAAAAATTAGTTGACCAGCAGGCATCGCCGAGTGTGGTGCAGAGCCCTCGCAGCAGGCATCGCCGAGTGTGGTACAAAGCCCTCGCGCTCGCGGTTGGTGCGCGGAGCGGGGGCCCTGAGACAGGGCCCACAGCCCGCCCTGGCTGCTCAACCCATTGAATGGATGGTCCAGATCTTGTAATCGCTCATGAACCTTGCCACAAAGGCCTCCAGATGGTATATCGCCTTCTGGCCCTCCTGTGTGCAACCGCACACGATATCTCAGCCATGAGCAGCATAGTACACTGCAGGGCTTCAACAATGCAGCAGGAGCACTGCGCCGGCTCCAGCAATGCACCTCATCCTGAGACCAGACATACAGCGACCAGATAGCAAACCATTCCGCGCGCGGGGCGGGGGCAAGTGGGGGGGAGGGGGCGCGTGGGCAGGGAGGGTGGCGGAG
>JAABUO010010358.1_pt1 | contig 10323 bp, 7 predicted proteins | sample 5559291 | NCBI WGS metagenome assembly JAABUO01 (sample SAMN10711878, study PRJNA513372) | rock metagenome | isolation source: Antarctica rocks | place: Antarctica: Victoria Land, Finger Mt sud
ATAAACACCAGCCTTCGCCGCAAGAACAAGAGCATCATCGTCTCTTCTAGGAAATAACTCAACTTGTGTAACAATCGTTACACGTCTAGAGATAACACGCTAGATTCCCGTCGAAAATCTCAAAGCTCATCGTGGTGTGGGACTATCATGAGACACAAGATGGCCTCCAAAACACCTGATGGGAGATGGGTACAACTCCGAATCCTTCGCGTATCTATATGGGTCTGGCTGATGCTTACACTAGCACAGTCAGTGCATTCATTTGTGCCGTTCGGAAATGCAGCCAATCTACCAAGCATCATTAAGGTGCTATAGATGACCTTACTTGTTCAGGATTTCCAGCCCACGATGCGGAAGTCCAGCTAAACTCTCTATCCATCCCTTCGGCCTCAATCTTCAAATCTGTGGCAAAGACGCTCGTATGGTTATCGGGCCCTGTAAGCACGGCCATGACACCCAATTTCCTGCGTGCAAGAGATGCTCTCTGTCCGACGTTGAACTCGATCTGCGAGACAACAGAACCTGCCTTGGTTGCTCGTTCCTCGACGGAGACTTTCGCCAATTCAGCAAAGTACTCTTAATCTACATAACAAGCCTTGTGTTTGGCGGCAAAAGTATCTGGCGTGGCGGTATTGATAGAGACGTATGTGTGACGGCTCGTATTTCAAATCATATGGCTCAACCGTCTGGCCACAAGGCGTGATGCAGTATACTCTAAAGCTTGCGGTGAAACGTGAGGCCTGCATCAAGAATTATTAGAGTGGCGCCTCGGTGGACAAGACCTTTGTGAGTGAGTGAAAGTTCGCTTCTAATATTGAATAGCTGAATTATCCAAAGTGGTTGTGTCGAATATTGAGACCTGAAGACTAAACATAATTGCCAGTTGCGTCGAGCAAGGTGAAATCAAGAAGAGGCACAGGCCTTGGGCTCAGGTCAGAACATTGGAGAGTTTACAAAACTCTTAGGGTTGCCACAATTCCTGAAGCTAGTGGGCTGTCATGCCAAAATTGAAACAAAAAAAGGGGAATTGATTGAAACAGAGGCTAGAGAAGGGTTTGCCCGAAGTACTACTTGCAGATCAAGGTAGCTTTGTAGTACCTACAAGGTAATATTCGAGGTGTTGTTAGTGTCCCTGAGCGCAAGCGGCCATTTGACGATAGAAGATGCAGTAATTCCAGAGAGCAGGGTGTATGAATATGCAAGGACGGGATAGAACTCGTTCATAATAGTCTGCAAGCCTTGAAAATCAAAAATGCTATCCACGAATGACGGAGAAATCAGCTATCATATATGATTCGCATCCCAGAGACATGGGAACATCATACATAAGCTGGCGTTCTTTCGAGGTAGAAGCGACTTAGAACTGCTCTACACGCAATCCTGCAGTGTAGCTTATCCTCATCCTCGAGAACTTCGAACATCCCTTGAAAGGTGGCTCTGCCTAAAAGAAAGATGGGTGCATCTGTCAAATTGTGTGGAGAATGAGCGCTCTCGAAGTAGAAAATCTTCTTCAACTTCCTATGGCTTTCGTGATTACGAAGATTATGATCAAGGCACTTTTATGATCCACGTACTGTGACTGCCAGTATAGGAACCTCTCACACAAGTTGCTGATTATAGTCAGTCCTTCGACCGGAAGATAGTGGATTTCACGCTTAGAGCCGCAGAAGAATATCGCGGGTTGGATGTCAAAGCTTTAAAAGGCTTCGAAGAGATTGGTAAGGCTCAGCTGCGACGACTTAATGCTACTCAGAATTGAGTTGTAAATCGACTATTCATGAGCTGAATGAATGAGACTTATCGCTTTTGTGGTGCAGAGGGTATTCAATTAAGTCTCGTGACGTGCGAAAGGGACTGAGTTCTGCAACGTGTCATGATTCGACTGTTCAACGCAGTGTACCTCATGATATGCTTCGACAAGTCAGTTTCCACACTTAATACCCCAACGTTAACATCTTCAGGGCTAAATCTCCTTCAGGTTAGCACCGAGTCAAACTCGCGCTGAAGTTTCTATCGCACTCCCTCACCGCCGCCAGCTGTCTTAGATGCAGCTAGGGACCTCGGCAACGGACTGTGGGGTGCCATGCGGGGACCTTCGATTGCAACGGTTACAATCATCCTCGTTGATACTCAGGCTGGTTTTTAATATTCGCCCAAACTATGCCGATTTTGGTTAGGAAACTTTGTTTCTTGGGCGGATATTAAAAACCAGCCTGAGTATCAGTCGGGGAAGTGCGGAGTCAATCTGAAGGAGCCATAGTAAACATCGAATAAGCTCTCTCACCAACAGTAAGTTTGTATTTCCTCAAAGGTGCTCAACAATGTTTTTCTAGCTGGAGTTCAAACGACCACCCCGTCTCGACAGCACCAACGCTTCCGAGATCGGCTGGCGGCGTGGAAGACAATGAACTCATGGTTTTCGGAACGAAGAATCTGCGATTGGTTGATGCGTCGATTTTGCCGACACAGGTCGGGGGGCATTTGACGAGCACGTTGTATGCTTTGGCGGAAAGAGCCGCAGACATTGACAAGAAAAGTAATGGTAGTGGGGCCCCCGATCGCGTGAAACATGATGTTAAGTAAAGCTGCCCGGTTCTCATTTGTATTAAGTTCTAGCCCTACCCACTTATAAACAGTTTTTCCAGACTTTGTATTACCGAAAAATAACTAAACTTCGCTGACATGATATCTCGCGTTCCTTAACTAAGTCTGTGGAAGAAACAGGGCATGATCAAAATGAAATTGCAGCTGATGGGAAGTGGTAAACAAAGCTGTGTGATATTTTGAGAACAACGTTCAATGCAAAGGATTGGATCAAAAGCTTGTCACTCAAGCTATACTCAAATATCGGCTAATCCAGGCCTTTCAGAAAGATCTTTTAGAAAGACGGGTCCATTCTCGACGAGACAGACCAACTTAGTGTCATCTCTATGCTAGACTCTTGAAATACATCATTATTTCGTCGTCAAGGCCACACAATTATTCTTAACAACCGCTCAGGGAGTATCATATTACGAGTATCCATCCTCCGGTCTTTGGCAGTCAATGCAATGATCATAAAGCTGCACATCCATGGGACCGAAGGGACAATGCCCACTAAACCACAAGGCATGGTCTCTTATAAAAAATTTGCGTAAAATGCCAGTTCGTGAAGTCCTGTTGGATATCGATAATGAAGTGTGGTTTCCATTCCTGTATAAGGTCCGATCAAGCAAGTTAGAGCTGGGCTCCATATATGAACTAGTGACGTTCCAGACCGGCAAATACAAATGTCTATACAGTCCCATCTGAGCCTGTTCGTCGAACAGCGCGTCAATGTCCATGGCAGCTTTCAAGGTAGTCGGACCAGATCTAGTGAATCCTTCATACGCCGTCGTAGGGAGGTAATAGCGCTGGTTGCAAAAGGTGCTGCTGGCTATCAGAAAGCTGTGAGCTAGCTGGAGCGGAAAAACAGACCAAAGTGCGACGCCAAACTTGAACTCTTTTCAAATTTTCGACTACACAAAGGACATTGCAGGCCCGAATCATTGACGACGCCTGCCACAAAAATGGATAGGACAAGTTTTGTGTTTGGGCGAACGGCTTTTCTCCAATTCTTCTTAGTGAGCACTATACTTTTCTGACGGAACAATTTCATGATGTGATAGGCATTCTTGGAGATTCCGGCTGCACCAGGCTTTCCTTTATAATCATTGCGAAGAAAGGCTTTGAATACCTTGAAGTCTGTCAGGGCATTGTTGAATAATTACCGGCAGATTAGATTGCGAGTGCTCACATCAAAATATTGGGCGAGCCTGAATTCCAGCCGCTGCCTTTGGCCAAGATGATCTTCCAAAAAACGGCATCCTGAAGTAAGAGAGGACGAGCCACAGGCGCGGAAAAGCGTAGTGATCGCTAGATGACATATGTATGAGTGGTGAAACTGCTATTTTGAGTTAGCATGGAAGAGCTATTAGTTTCGATAGTCTACTGACAAGACGTGGGTCAAGAATGCCCGTAACGTAGATATAAGTCGGTAAACTTGCCCGTGTCGTCGGCGGCGTTGAAGAAGGGAAGCTGCGTAGAGCGGGCGAAAGGAGCGTTGAAGACGAATCCGTGGGCGGAGGATAGGGGTTTTTCATGAGCATGCTGCCGGGGATGTTATACATGTGGAAGCCGGGTATGAAGAAGGAGGCGGGGATGTCGAGGGAGCGGGTGTATTTTTCGACGGTGGCTTTGGAGTCAAAGTGTTCGACGGCGGCGAATTTTCCGTTGCTCACTAGGGTTAAGGGTTCTTGTTAGAGGTGGTATTCGATTTGCTGGGCATCTTTGCTTCGAGCTTGCGTTCAGTGACGTTGAATAAGCTGCTCCAGATAAGGTGCTGCACTCCGGCAGCCTGAAGAAGAATTAGTTAGGGTAGAAGCTATGATTAATGGCGCTTACTTGGGCGGCTTCGGCGATGCTTTTCCCTTGCTGAATCTCTAGGTCCTTGTCCATCTCTCCCCAATAGTTGATCATCTAGAGTTAGCAGAATCAGCTCTGAGTTTGCGTAGTTCATAATGTCATTTTTCTCGCTACTCACCGCATAGACAGAGTGTGCGCCTTTGAAAGCATTTTCCAAGGAGCTTTTGGAAGCCAAATCACCCTGTTGTGGTCGAACCGCTTAGCACAATACTACTCCATGGCCAAGAATACCAAAGAATAGACGTTATACTCACAGATACCATTTCAACCCCTTTTGCCTCAAGGGCTTTTGCATTGCCCTTGGAAGGATCTCGGGTGATGCCCCGAATCTTGAATTCTTTTGCAGCACGAGGATCCGCTAGCACCGACTCAATTACCGAGCCGCCCTGGTTCCCTGTGGCCCCAAATACGATGAGAATTTTGGATGCCATTCTTGCAGTGCAGTAATAAGGCAGTTCAGAGTAAGAAGTCTTGGATAATTTTGGAATGATAAGTTGTTTTGCTCGAAAGTTCAATTTCAGTAGAGCTTATCAGTTGAAAAGGTAAGCTGATTCTTCTCTGCCTACCTGGGGATAAAAGAAGATATGTATCCACAAAGACTGTACACATCCCGTCAGTTCACGTGTAAATGCATGTTTTCGGGTTCGCCGCTGCATCTTAACGGCCGGACTCATCAAGCTCGAAACACTTAATGCTTATTAAAGAAAGTACATGCATATTAACTAAGAACAAGGTAGTCTTTGATAATCAGAGAATTTGTGATAACAGACGGATTTTTCAAAGCCCATTAACAAGTTTAGTAAACAGTTATAATTCGTCGGACGTAGCCCTAACTAATGTAGCATGTAGAGAATGTTGAAGATTAAATAATGTCTCCTAATAGGCCTCAATCTTGCTCGATTGCCTAAGTTATCTCTGACAGTAACGCACAAACATGCTTTTTTCAAGTTTCCGAAGAGATCTTACTATAGTCCGAAGATAAGCTTAATACCCAATCACGTATTTATAGTACCGCATATTAAAAGACGATGAATGGCAGAGACAAGACTTCGATGAACATGGAATAGTCCACGTTCTTCTGATGAGAATTTGAAAGCGACGACGACAGGACTTAAAGTTCTCGATGCACATATAAACTGCGAACGAGAATCAGAAGAAGATGGAAAACGGTCAACCAAAAGCAATACCTTAGCTCGAGTCGTGCCCGACCTGTAATCAGCAGGTTAAATCTCAAGCAGTCAAGCGTCGGAAAAACGTGCCTAATGCCCATCCCAGAATCTCACAAATTCCACTCATCCCCCAGCCTTTCATGGCTTTGTTCTTCCTCTACAAGAAAACATCAGATTCTAGAGGGTGCCAACAAGCAGGACATCGAAGAGCTCTGCCTCACTGTAAGCCTGTTGAAGGGGCTTCAAGCTAGCAGCCACGGCGCCACCAGGCAGTATAACATCGCATCCAGTCAAATTCAATATTGCCCTACAACGAAATTCGATGGGAAGTTCGGCGAAATGTTGCTAATTCTTAACCATGAGGAAGCGACCCGAAGTTTTTTTCCTCGTCTAGCTTGAACCCTTCGTCGCTTTCGGATTCTCTTAGCTCTATCCTTCCAAGAAACAAATCAAGATGGTTTATCTGGATACCAACCCATAGCCCAACCAAGCTCCCCCACTTCTAACTCCATCTCACCTTCTGGTAACCGACCTACCTCCTTGAGACCTCTTCTCTCATACCATTTCTTATTGTGATCTCCGCAAAAGAGCTGAACACATGTCCCATCCCTACGGGCTCGCTCTTTGCCTTCGTCTACCAGCACCGTTCCTACGCCTTGGCCTTGAAAGCGTGGATCCACACTGAGATTGTGCAGATGCCATCTCTCCGGTTCCAAGGCGATGGGTCTTTCTCCCATGATGAGTTTTAGGTGGGCGAAATCCAGTGAACGGTTGAGGTGAAAAAACATGTAGTACTTGGCTTCTAGCGAAAGAAGAAAACGTTCAAAAATTAGGCCGCAATTTGTTTAGCTTTTTATACGTCAAGTACAGCCTAAGAGCACAAATGTTGTGAGGTATATGGGAGAGTAAGTTAGTCAAGCAAAACTGTCAGCACATACTCTGCGCATAACTGCTCTTCTACATTTCCTGTTGCAGTGCAGCCTTCTCCGAGCCCCATTCACGCCAAATTGCGGTGCCTGCAATCTACTTCCTCCCGTCGGCCTCAGGATCTTCGGGGTCTGTTTCAGCAACCACAACGACGCTACCAGGTGCAAGAAGCTGCATTTTTATGTCATCCAAGGTCCATCTACGATAAGACTCTGGATGAACATGGCGATGAGGGTGAAAAAAAGTGGAAATCGGATCAGGCTCAAAAACAGCTATGAAGGAGGTGGTGACATCTGGGAGGTCGGCGGTGTTAGCTGGTCGGGTGTGCATTTTGGATATCCAGATGGTGAGGGGTGAATGATGATAGTTTGATAGCTATGACGGCTGCATCCTAAGAATTCCGGTCGCACTTGCCCCGCGTTGTCGTTGGCGAGCCCGGAGCGGCCAAATTTTTGACCTTTCTTTCTCCGCCCTCAGCCTTGTTGCTCCTGGCTAAGGTACTTACTCTATAAGAGCTCTATTTGGGAGGACCAGGACTTACGAAATTGCTTCAATTCCAAGCTTCTCTTTGTCTGGTCACTGTAATGAAGTCATTTTGAGACGTTTGCAAGCGGAAACAGCCTCCACTATCTGTGAAGCCCAACCCCAATGCAAACACATCTACATCGATTTTGGATCCAGCCATGGATCTTCAAGCAGACTTTCTCTGATCGGGTAGCTCTGAAGCATATTCCGCGCGAACGTGAGGAACTCAGTTTTATCCTTCCCCTCGATGGAGAGAACCGAGTTCGATAAGTTGGAGGCATCTGGAATGAGATTCTTACGCATGAATTCACCTAGAAATGAGGATCAGTAGCCGCTTCGTCTCATGGTACCTATTAGTGCCAATGTAAATACCTTCCGAATCGAAGAAAGGGCCCCCATGAAACTCGCTTGCCTTTCTGCACAGAATTCCCTTCGGGTTTTCTACCTCAGGCTTGAAATTTCAACCGAGCCCTTCTTTTTCCCTATCAATCAATTGTTTCGGAGGGGGCCCCAACAGCGCAATCATTTCCGCAATATGTGTCTAGGCACTATCCTTCCCTAGGTTGGAGTGGACCTGTCTAAACAAGTCTCTCTTTTCCAGCAAATTCCAGATCTTTCTCATGTCGTATTAGTAGAGAGTAAATCAAATAGAAGTTAATCGCACCAGTACACCGAGGTTCCAAATGTCTACGCTGCAGGTCCAGCCTGCTCCTAAAGTGACCTCGGGTGCGCGGTAGTGGTTTGGCTGGATTGGGTGTCTTTGGAGTTTATTTTTGCCGTACTGGGCTAGACCGAAGTCTGCTAACTTCAGCAGAACAAAAGAGGATTGGAGCGATCCAAAGTTCTTATGTGATAGATAGACTGAATACCCATCAAGAACTTTCCGAGCCATCGGGTTGTATGCTTGCGCTCGGGCAAAATCCTCAATCACGGAAGGGTCCTCAAATCCCACCATGATATTGTCCAGCTTGATATCTATTATGGTCGGATAAGCTTCGATCTAGTGCGTCAACATAGATACAACTTTGAGCCCACCTGTATGAATAACGCGGCACTCGGAGTGAAGATAATCAAGCCCCATCAGAAGAAGTCTAAACATACTTTGATGAGACCTAATGTGAATCTGCCGTTTTTGCAGCGCTGCTCAAATAACCACACGAGCTCTCTCATCAATTCGTATACTAAGCATGTGTGTTTTCCATGTGGCCCTTGAATATTAAAACTCTCGATGACCGTCCTAACGAACGAGAAGCCCGGGTACCTTAGATTCGCTCGTACGATACAACGAGAGATATTAAGCTCATAATCTACCGCAGCCTCGTCGACGAAGTTGCAGGTATTTACTTTTCACGGCTACGTAAAATTTGGATCGCCACTCCTGGCTACGTAAATGTCAATGGATATGCCATCAGACGGATTCGAAATTTACCGACGCGTATCTCTGCCCAGCCACACCGTGGAAGAACTCCCACATCCGAGCTTCGACGTCACTCCGTACTTATTGTGAAGGATGTCGCCTGGGTTCACGGGACAGAAATCGGATCATATCTAGGGGCTAACTCCTCTTCGATTGGAATGTCAGATGGGAGGATTGTGGGCTGTGCTGGTGCTGTAACCTCGGGCCGTTCTTTGAGGGAGGCCAGGGCACGTCGCACGCGAAAGGGGAATGCTGTCATTTTGGTGGGTCTTGAAAGAGTAGAGCTTGGAAGACTTCTGAGGGTATGTGATACCCAGACATGTGGGAATAACGCCATGTCTTCATGTCGACTGCGAGACTGTCGAATAGAGCGTGTTAACGTGTAGTTGTGTGTTCATGACAGGATAACTATTTATCGAGGATCCTGGAATTCGGGGCGTGGGGAATTATTTTCCGTTCGAGTCTCAATGACTGGTGAGCATCTTTCATTTCGAACGTTCTCATCTTTCTATCCAGTCAACACGGGACAAAGGGGCAAAAACATGTAACATGATCTATGATACCTTACGGCTTTTGGACCTCTGCAAGCGTTTAGGCACATTACATTATGACTTTATGAGGAGCTTGTAAAGAAATGAACTGTGCTGCTGCCTAACGCTCCTGGTTTTGCCCACTTTTTGCAGCTCTCGCCTTGAATTGTTAAGCATTTCAAGCCATTGACATTTTCGCTGCTACCCACAACTATCTGGAACTGAAGCTCATTATCCATCCTCAACAACCTTTACGGCCACTACAGTCCAATAAAGTCACGCTGGAAGTCAAGCTCTTCTCCTTCTTATCTATCTTCCTGGCGTGTGAAGTTGATCTGTCACCAATTAGAAACCAAGCTGTGAATGCAGCATGTCTCGATTATTTTCAAGCTCCACCCACCAGCTTGAAAAACTCAAATGGAAGCTCAATAGCACGACCGTAGACGTCGATTGGGCTCAGAGTTACATCGATCAAGCTGTTAATGTAGTGCCGGGGCTGGGTGCAAGAGTGGACAGTGACGTTATCAAGTAAGTTGTACTCGTTGTGCCGTCCACGGCAGCAGTATGTTCTGAACTTTCATTGAGCGGGAATCCGCATCCATGGGCGATGATCCAATTCATTTGTCTGGGGTGACTGGCAAGAAGAACATGAAGGGCGCTGATCGGGTTACTTCGTTCCATGTGTATCCGGACGGGACAGTCAAGTTCCCTGATAAGGCGCTGGGTGAGAAAAAGGTTCCGGAAACCTCTACTATGGCAGAAGGCTCTACTTCAGCCGAAGCATCTACTCCAGCAAAAGATTCGGCGAATGACAAAACAAAGAAGTGAGCCGAGTTTCGAGCCGCCTGCTAGATACTAACACCTAGGATTATGGGGAATTTCCATATCAATCTTTCTGAGATTGTTCAAGGAGTACAGAGACCCTGAGTGTGAAGGGTGCTTCCGAACGACGTTGTACGTGGATGGCTGCAGACTAACAGAGACAACGAAGCTTTTTTCAAGCCATGGATTAATATTCTCAAACTTCGCCTACTATTGTACATTCCACCGACTATCATACACCATCCACATCACCTCTCACCCCCACTCAACGCACCCTCTTCCGACTAACCCCCCTCCCCCCACCACCCGTAATCTTTAACCTCCCCAACCGATCCAAACTCGCCTTCTCCCCACCCATACAAGTAATCCTCATGTTATGACTCCCCTCCCTCGGCACGCCTCCCTTCGCCGCCCACTCCTCCTCCATCTCCAGCCTCTTCTTACTCTTCGCCTTCCCCTGCCACAGCCTCACCTTCTCAAAATACACGTA
>JAABUO010010359.1_pt1 | contig 10322 bp, 7 predicted proteins | sample 5559291 | NCBI WGS metagenome assembly JAABUO01 (sample SAMN10711878, study PRJNA513372) | rock metagenome | isolation source: Antarctica rocks | place: Antarctica: Victoria Land, Finger Mt sud
TTGGTCATTTACGGCATCAATCCCTCGGCTGTAATCGCTGGGCAGCTTGAACCGGTCTTCAGGGTTTGAGCCCCTTGGCAGCAGCCCCAGTATGAGCACATGGGTCAATGGATTCTGCTGATGTAGAAAGTCAATCACTTCTCTGACCCTGCAGAGCACGGCCTACAGTCATTTTTACATTACTGCAATTTTGCATTGATTAGCAAATAATAATATCAAAATGAGTCACTGATATTTAGTAAGGGAAGATGGATACGTCACTGTGCTAGAGTTCGCTTCAGATATTCTCACTTGAAGCTTGCATGTGTCGTGGTGAGCTATTATCAATGGACTTTTCCGGAACAGCGTTGGATGGGGCAAGATTTGTAGACATTGCAGTTATTGTCTGTTGACTCCCATGTTCAGTCCCAAAAATGAGACATGCAGATTGATTGATTAATCATTTGCATGCACAACTGCAGCACAGCCCTCAGCAGTAGCTGTTATGTTTGCTGAGCAGCTGTCTGTCCAGTCTCAAAAGACTGACACTCAAGAAATCAAAGCTGTCCATCCTTGAATGCAGATATATGCAGTTGCACCTGTCAGCAGTGCCTGCAGCTGCTTGCAGAATAGGTGCTTCCCCTTTACCTAAGCAGCTTGCAGCACCCAGATCATTTGTGCCTATCATGACAATGGCAATGTGCGCCTGATGCATTTGGAAAATTTCCCCATGGCGCATCCTCCACAGCTGGTGCATTGACTGGTCACCTGCACATATAAGACAGTAGACAACTAGCACAGTGCTATAGACAGACTGACTGCATTTTTCATGCATCTGCAAGGTCATGAGGCACTGACTGATGAGCGCAGTGATACGCAAAGAGTGGGTGTGGCTCCCTTCTTATCCGAACCAACAAAGAGGGTCTCAAATACCAGCAAGACAGGGTTTGAAATGCCCACAGCATGCTGAGAGTTGGATTGCTTCTTTCGGGTGGTGCAAATTGGTTGCTCAGGCTAACACTGAGTTTGTGCCAGACTGTTACTGCTGTTGGCTGTTTCTGCCAGAGTGCAGCCATGGCAATAGCACATGAGACCATCAACTTCTGGTGAGGCAATGTTGTCTGCTTGCATGACCTGCTATCAATGGCATGAGTGTGCACCTCACCCCGGACTGCTAGTACAGCTGTTGAGTATTGGCTACTAAAGTATTCTTGAAATACTGCAGGCACGCCTGCACACCTGGAACAAGGGTGTCCACCATCAGTACCTCGCCAGGTTTCTGTTATACTATCACCATAGAAGACCAAGCTAGAGCCCTGAAAACAAAACAGAGATCACAAGTCCACTCCAAGGACAAAGTGGCTGATCGATTCGCTCAAAAATCACAGTCACCTGATGCGCATCCGATGCAGCCACTTCAGCCGCCAGTTTCTGCGAAAATGGCTCCCACCAGGAGTCTGGTCGTTTTACGGGTTCTGTTGCTGGTCCAGGGCAAAAGCTTTTGTTTTGGTCCAAAAACTTGCGTTGCTGCTGTGCACCGCTGTGACCAGCAGCGTCACCATGATATCGCAGGGCACCAACAAACAAGAGCAGACCGACAACAGCAATGAAGCACAGCCCTGACTGGCGTCCTGCACGGTTATCGTTGACTTGATCAAACAGCCTGCGCGCAGCCTGCATGCGAGTGCAGACAGTTTCCGCTATGCTTTACAATGTCACATCCTTTGTGGATAGAAAAGGGAGTAATCTTTTCGGTTGTCACTTGTAACGAGCGCGACCACAGTTCACTAAGGGGACTAGCTAGCATGACTACAGCTATAGCACTTACTAACTACCGTACAAGCAGCTGACTGCATGAAGCTGCTGACTTCACTCTGACGAGCGATGCTGTCCTGTGTGTCCAGCAAATTCTTTGCAAATTGGGCGAATCGTTCGAGATGTCATTGACGGTACGACCTTGTGCGTAACCAGGAAATCTGTGGTTGGAACCAGTCATATAGCTGTCAGGTGCTTGCATGCATACTATGAAGATGTCACCCTGAGCAGTGCAACGCGCACCAAGCACGGCTTCTTGGATGGAGTAGAGTACGTGCAATGTATATGTTATCGAGTGGCCACAGCCTATGAACCAACATGTTGTTTTGCTTGTGAGCTGTGCTGCTATGCTTTGTCTTGTTAAGGAAGTGAGACTTTGCCTTTTCACTGTAATTCAGGTCATTCTGTGTGTAGCTTGATGACTCGCAACTCCGTCTGTCACCAGCTGCTCATAGAAGCAATGATAGCCAGGCGACAGGGTGCAGCCTGGGATGTTAGCCATTTCTGATGTCGGGCAGCGAGCAGAAGCGGTGCTTGGCGTGCTGTGGCATGCTGCTGGTGCTAGCTATCATACTGACGCTATACCTAGCAGGCTCTCAGCATGCTGTTGTCCCTATGAGTGTGTTGCGATTGAGAAGCAACCTTGATGCTGCAACTGACATATCTGCCAAGATTGCAAGCAGAGCAGACCAACCCTCAATGCCAATGACCAGCACTTTGAGAGCTCAGCTTGCTGGTCATGTACATAACGAGCCTTGGGCCAGCAGCACAGAGCTCAACATAAGCACTGAAACAAGCGACAGCAGTCAGAGTATTCCCCAGCATGTATATGTGTCCGTGATACAACGGGATTTCATTGTCAGCCAGAGTATAGCAAACTGCAAGCAGCTCAATCCAGGCTTTAAATTCCATGTTATGGATGATGTTGACATCCAAAAGTTTGTGGAACAGAAGGCGCCAATTCTGCTGCCAATTTTCAACCAGCTGCAAGGTGTAGAACGATCAGACTTCTGGAGGTATCTGGTGCTGTGGTCACAGGGGGGCTACTACATAGACAGCGACATCAACTGCCTGAAGCCATTTACTGCCTGGGATGACGCCTTCCTGCATCGAGCAAAGGCCATCATTGGTATTGAAAGCATAAATCCAGGCAGTAACAGAAATCACCTTGGCTTTTGCTGTCCAGTGCAGTACACAAACTGGGCTATGGCAAGCACGCCTGGACATCCATTATTTGAACATGTCATTGATGTCATTTTGGATTTCCATGCTGTGGCAGATCGGGATGAAAGTAGTCTCGAAGCTCAACGCCGAGGCCGTGATCATATTGTGTACAAGACAGGCCCTGGAGCATTGTCTAGGGCAGTAGAGCATTATTTGGCTCTGTTTGACGAGTACTCTTTGGATGTTGCTACTGGTCATCATGCTGAGATTGTTGGTGATGTCGGTGTTTTCCCCAAGTTTGCTCTTGCGTCCCCAAACCTGTCCAGGGCAGTGTATAGTCAAGTGTATGTGAAGCACATGTTTGCTGGCAGCTGGAAGGACAAGAACTGAGTGTCTGATTGGTTGTGTGTCTTGATTTGGTGATGTTTGCTGGTGGCTGGGGGGACAAGAACTGAGTGTCTGTTTGCTTGTGTGTCTTGATTTGATGCTCGTTTGTATGATGCTATGCCACTAAAGAGAGCATTGTTTGTCTGCATACATCTGTGATGCATGGATGTTGGTACTTGATATGATCATGCGCAGCAGTCCTTTATAGGCTGACAAGTGCTTTCTGTTGCACACAACAACGCACCGTACTCGCCATGCAAAGCTTGCTGGACCGCTCATGCTTGAATCACTGCCTTTGCACAAGGGTTTTGCCTGCAGATCTCTAGAGCTGGGTACAACCCTTGTACAGGGGCCCGAGGAGTATTACTCTGCGAGGACCTCTGCTGAAGAACTTCGCAGGTCAAACCTTGTCTGTACCGAGCTCGCCATGTGCGACGTGCGCGCAAGTCTTTATAGTCATGTTGGAGACCGTGCTTGCTGTCTCATAGTCGTGATCTGCTAAAGGACATCACCTAAAGTGTCTAGCAGACGGCTATTAGAGTCGATCAGTGTGGAAAGCACAGTTGACCTGACCGCACTCAATCACAAGCAAGAAGCCGTTACTGCCGGCTGGGCAGCAAAGCCAGACACTATCAAAGATGGTACGCTTGCAATCGCGCTTATTGGGCGAGGATCATCCGGCAATGCTCCCCAATAAGGCCTATTTTCGATAGTGTTTCGTGCACAGGTGGGCGTCTTTGCGGAGCGATATGCCTTTGTGGTGGAATGGCTGGACGCAAATTCCGGCATCACCTGGAAATACCAGCTGCTACATTTTCCTGAGAGCAAGGAGATTGAGATGGTGAATGATCATTGCTGAAGCAAGCGCACTTGCTCCTGTTCAAGTTGCCAACAAGGGGCATGCAGAATAGTCTATGCCCTGCAGTATGACATCAAGAATCGCAAGACGTTCCTGAAACGCTGCCGGTATGACAATATCACTGCTGATATGCTGTACATTGGGGCTGTGGTCACTGTCTACAGCAGGCAGCTGAAGCTTGTAGACTACGCTGATGAGTTCACCAGAAAGTGTCTCAGCAACAGACAAGAAAGGTAACAGAGTGTAACACTACACCGTGCCAAGTCTGCATATGGAGAGCAACCAAAATATGTTCAGCTTGCACAATCTTCCCACATTCTGCTCATCCACCTGTGCATCAGACTGGACCCAAAAGGAGTGCTTGCAAAACATGCTGTGAATACCTGCCTGTTGTGAAAGTCACATCAGGAATTTCCTTGGCAATCATCCTTTGTGTGCCCTCTTTGTTGGCCCGTGCACTATGCTGTTGGCATATTTACATAGAGCATGCTTTGCAGAACTCTGGCCATGATCAAGCCTGATGCTGTTCAACACCTTGGCCAGATTGTGGATGCTGTCTTGCAATCGGGCTTCATTTTGAGGTGAGCTTGCTCTCATAGGCATTGTCTGGCATCTGTGTCAATGAGCCTGCTGGTACTCTACATGTTGCTAGGAGTTGCTCTTTGAGCTTCTCTGCAGTGCTAGATTTGCCTTAGTATCACTGTATGCTGAGTAGAGCTCATCATTGTCACAAAACATACAAAACATGTCAGGCTTGCACGAGAACAAACCAAACATTCCTGTATTTGTGTGCTGTCCATCACACATGTCTTCAATAAAAGACATTCAGCAAAGTACACATCTCTCCACCCACATGAGAGCTGCATGACCATGCATCTCAGTCATTGCAAGCATGCAAAATGCGCAAGGATGAGCTTGTTGCTGCATTGCATGGTAGACTCTTCTGAGACTTAGCCCTCAATTCATCAGCAAGACTGACTTGCATCGCATGATCATGATGCCTGCTGGCTAAGCCTGCGGTTGCCTTTATCACAATGATTATCAACAAGAGGCCATTGCCCCTGCTGGCTAAGCCTGCGGTTGCCTTATCACAATGATTATCTACAAGAGGTCATTGCCCCTGCAGCAAAATGAAGATGTGCAAGCTGTCTCTTGGGGAGGCACAGCAGTTCTACGCTGTCCACCAGGGCAAGCCCTTCTATGACAGGCTCACCCACTTCATGTCTGCTGGCCGCATTGTTGCTATGGAGCTGGTACGAGATGGTAAGTTGGCCTGCTCCTCTTATTGACTTTCACATTTGTCTGTCTATCTGTCACAACTGCCTGTCTGTCTGTCTGTCTGTCTGTCTGTCTGTCTGTATCAGGCTATTCATCTGTCTGTTCATCTGGCTGCCCTGCCTGTCTGTGTGTCTGTTGGGACATGATTTTCTGTTTGAGGCATCAAGGTAAGCCTTCATAGGCCAATCAGCTTGTCTAGATCGTGTAGGTCCAGGCCATATGTCACCCCTGGCGTGAACGTAGAACATTCAAGCTGTGCTGGGACAGCTGTGCAAGATGCAGAAGATGTTTCTGAGTGCCTCACAGCTTGATCACAACACAAGGTCACAATGTGCCTATGTCAGAATGTGTCCTTGAACCTCATGATCCCTTATGTACCAACATGCCATGCACAGTGCTGAAAGCTCCATAGGTGATTGGCCCTGCTTTAGCCATGTCCTTAGTAGCTTGTGCATCACTGTTGGTACAGCAAGGGCAGCTGCATCACCAGCAACATGCATTCTACTAACACCCTGGCCTACTGTGCGTGATTAGTACCATCACATGTGGGCACAGGAGGAGTTTGCTCCAACCAAGTGAAGGGCACTGAGTGGCCCCTTGTATTAGGAACAGGCTAACGCCTTTGTCACATTTCAGCTTAACACAGGCAGCTCTCTTGTAGTAAGGTTTGGCGCTGTTGAGAAGCAGAACGTCTATGGTTACCTTTCTTCTGTTCATTCGCCTTTGATCACACCCAGGGTAATGATTAAAAGGCTGAGTGAGGGGCAAGAATTGGCTTTAACTGCAACAAGGCTCTTTTCCAGGCGCCTCAGTCCCTCAAAGCTCACCGTGACTTGAATGGCTGTAACAGTGCCAGTGGCTGTGCAGCTGTTCAGTGAAGCAGTATGCACAGTTTACACTATATGGTATCACAATATACACATGTTTTCTTCTTACATACAGGGGCCATAGCAAACTGGAGAGCACTGATTGGCCCTACAGACTCAAACAAGGCTCGTGCTGAGGCACCTCAGTCCCTCAGAGCTCAGTTTGGGACAGATGGCTCTCAGAACGCATGCCATGGCTCAGACGCACCTGAGACTGCTGCCGCCGAGTTGAGCTTCTTCTTTGAGCAGCCGGGGGTGGGCAAGTGTGATTTGGGGTCTAACACCACCCTGTGTTTGGTGAAGCCTCATGCTGTCAAATCTGGCCTCACTGGACAGATCATCACCAAAATCCAGCAGGTAGGGTTTGCCCAATTAGGTATTAGGTCAAAATCGGAAATGGTAGCCAGAATATTTGACCAATAATCGTCATACAAATCTTGCTGACTTCAATTGCAGTTTGTTTTTGCAGTGTACTATATTCCTAAACAAAAACGGGAAAATGAAAGTAACTTAAGTGTGCCAAAGCATCACTGTCTGAGCTCACACTTGGCTTGCCTGTCATGCATTGTAGAGGTCCAAAACACATTTACTGAAAACGCAACTGAATATAAATTTGCAGAGCTCGATTTGTCAACCAGCAGAAGCACTCAATTGGCTGCAAATGTGGCTGAGCAACTACATGTCAGTTTCAGTACCACAAGGCACATGTCACATTGGGAGGCATGTGCCTAGAGCTTCTGTAGGGTGTGCATCACATTTTGTGACCTGTTGTCAGACAGCTGTTGCAGTCTGTTTCTCCATAGCTCCCTTTCAACTCTGCCTTTCACCTGGCCCCTTTTGCTCACAACTGCCTTTCAACCCAGGGGTTTGCCTTTCACATGCGCCTTTCGCCTGTGCAAGCCAAAGCTCCCAGCTCCAATGCTGTCCATGCTACCACCACCAGCACATTCTCACACTGTACTGCACATGTAGCTCACTCACTCACTCACTCACTCACTCACTCACTCACTCACTCACTCACTCACTCACTCACTCACCCGTTTGTTCGTTTGTTCGTTTGTTCATTCATTCATCCATCCCTGCATGCATTAGACACGCATGCACCTGATGCCTGTGGGCTGTGCCCCTGAGTCTATCATTGCTTCATTTTTTGGACACATGCCTTCCCCTGGAGTGTGCACTGGGCATGTGCAGTCCTGAGTGGCTCCCTGTACGAGGGCCTGTCTCGGCATGTAGCTCCTCTGCAGTTCAGCACAACAAACCATCATTGACTGTCTAGCCCCACCAGTAAATCCAGGATGCACACAATGTTATGAATGCAGTGATTGTTTCAAAGGGCCCTGTGTCACCTTGCCTGATAGCCTCCTTCCCATACTGTATGTCAGATGCTGTTTGTCAGACGCTGTATGTCAGATGCTGTATGTCAGTTGCAGTATGTCAGATGCAGAACAGGAATGCCACAGCAGCATTGCCCTCCAGTGTGTCTACTGAGTGTGTTGCGTGTTTTGTCCTCACATGCTATTGGCCTCCATGCCATACCTTTTAGATTCACTTTGGAGGTCAGGCTGAACATCGAAGGGAGAACAAACACGGAAGAAAAGAGAAGAAGAGTGTATCCCACCCATTACAGGGTCCAGTCATGACCCAACACTTCCTGTGAGGAACATGCTACACCATGCAAACAAACATGCTTCTTGTGTTCTTGCATTGTGGCAGCTGCTGACAATGAGCCAGAGCAGGAGCTCATGCAGGGAGCTGCGCAGATGTACATACCTGACCCTTGGGAGAATTAAACCTATGAATGAATGATCACATGTTTGAATCAATGGAAGAGTGGGTGAATCACCAAACTAATGTTCAATTTCAACAAGCAGAGACAAACTGACATTGTTTGGGATGAATGAATGATGGAATGAAAGAGTGAGTGATTGACTTGATGGGAAAATTTGGACGAAAGTGTGCTGCCATGAGCCGTGCGTGCGTGCGTGCAGGCATATGTGATCACAGCCCTGCAGATGTTCAGTTTGGATGCCGTGAATGCTTCGGAGTTCCTGGAGGTGTATAAGGGGGTGGTGCCACCTGGAGAGTTTGGCAGCATGCTGGATGAGCTCACCTCAGGTCAACATTCATTCATTCACTCATTCATTCACTCATTCATTCACTCATTCATTCATCCATCCATCCATTCATCCATTCATTCATCCATTCATTCATTCATCCATCCATCCATTCATTCTTTCATTCATTCACTCATTCACTCATTCATTCATTCATTCATTCATTCATTCGTTCGTTCATTCGTTCGTTCATTCATTCATTCATTCATCCATTCATTCATTCATCCATTCATTCATTCATTCATTCATCCATCCATTATTCAATCGAATGCATGTCATCCCCTAGGGTCAGTTATGGACAGTCCTGCATAGCTCACTGTATATCTGTAGCTCCCTCGTACACAGTGACATTGCTGCATTGCATCTGAGCAATACAACGCCGGGGGCCACCTGGAACAGTCAGTGATTCTGCCAATGCTTGCTGAAAAGACAAACCTAGGTCTAACACAGGCCTGCATCATCTGTCAGCAGAAGCACATCAAACAAAGCTCCTTTGTCTGTTCTCAAGGTGATACAGATTGATGCGCACCTGCAGTCTGTACTGCCTGACATGCTTGCATCAAAAACAAGTATAGCGTCTGCTGCCCCATATTCTCAGACCTCGTGATCAGCACACAGCAGCAATTACAGGGCAGCAATGTATGCCTCAGCCATGGCTTAGATGCTTAGATCCAGCTTATGCAGAGCTGGACGGGTGCTGGCATGCTGCCAAGGCTGTATGCATTTGCCAAGCTGATGTGACAGCACCAAATGAAAGCTTGGCAAACAAGCCTGTATTGCAATGCAGGGCTTCTGCCTGTAATCCGAGCAAGGCCAGACAGCCTGTCCAGATCTTTCTGGCCAGACTGGAGTCATGGCAGCTTGCCCAACGTAAATAAGCTCTGACTGCAATACCTTCAAGGTTTGACTGATTGACCAGTTGCCTGATTTATTGATTGGTTGAATACAGGGCCATTCGTTGCCATGGAGCTTGCAGATCCTGATGGTGCCAACCCTGTTGACCCAGTCAGGGAGATAGCAGGGCCAGCAGACCCTGAAATTGCCCGCATGCTGAGGCCTAATTCCATCAGGGCCAAGTTTGGTCTGAACAAAATCCAGAATGCAGTGCATTGTACAGATTTGGAGCAGGACGGTCCGTTGGAAGTCAGTTACTTTTTCACTATCCTGGCTGGCAGCCCTAGCTTTGTGTAGCCCTGATGATTGCTTGCAAGCATGGCCTCATTACTACAAAAACGTACAAGCCCAGTACCAATCTTTCAATCATTGCTGATTTCAGGAGGCAGTGCCTGCATTGCTGCAGGAAGATAGCTGCATTGTGCAGCACGGCTTCACTACAGTCCATTGCACACAGCTTGCATGCTCAAAGAGCACAAAGAATTAAGCAGTAAAGTTCTAGGGCTAGCATACACAATGCTGAAACACGCTACATTGCATTTTAAGGGAGAGCATACCTATCAAAATGCAAGCAAAAGAACCACAAGCGCTGCTAACGACACCTGCGAATGTTGTCAGCAGTTGTATATAGTAACAACATTACACTGCTTTGCTGACAGCCAAAAATGCCGTGTCTTGCTTTAAGTGGCAGCATACAGCAGTTTCAATGCCTTGCTTCCGCAACAGCCTGAGGGTCAACCAACAGGGAAGGTTATTCTTCAGTGTCCATCAGCTTCAGAAGGAACTCATACACTGAGAACACAGCTGCATTGACGATGAACGCACGAGTGACAGTGGCTGTCATGCCATTGAAGAAGACTCCTCGGCCCTCTTCTTTCCAGCTGACCTTTGCACAATCTACCCAGCCTATGTGACAATAACTCACTGTCAGCAATCAGTAGTACATTGGCAGCTTTGTCCCCT
>JAABUO010010360.1_pt1 | contig 10322 bp, 6 predicted proteins | sample 5559291 | NCBI WGS metagenome assembly JAABUO01 (sample SAMN10711878, study PRJNA513372) | rock metagenome | isolation source: Antarctica rocks | place: Antarctica: Victoria Land, Finger Mt sud
GAAAACTTCGCTGACCTCCGCTCCTACCTCCACACCACCACCAAACACGGCATCCACGCCCTCGACGCCCTCACCCGCCTGACCAGCCGAAACCCCTGGCTACCCGGCTACCCCTGACCAGTTACGAACTGCGAAGATAGGTCCAGTGAGTGGCCTGGTCGGGTGTGCGCACGCCGGAGACCGTGCCAATTACCGTAGGGCGGTTTCTAGCTGTCGTCGCAACACTGCAGCTAACCTCGATTTTGCATCCAGCCTGGGTGGCGTTGACGGTTGGGTGTGGAAGTGGTTGTAGGGCAGCGGTTTCTGTTGTCGGGGTTGTTGATAGGCCCGACTGTCGTGTCGGGTGGGCGCCGGTTCCACTTGCCGGGCGGGGTCTTTCGGGTCGGGGATGGTGGGTGGGGGTGGGTTAGCCGAACGCGGTGCGGATGCGGTGCCAGCCGGCGGCGATCGCGGTGGCCCATCGCCAGGTGGCGTCCAGACGGAGTCTGGTTTGGCGGGCGCCGCGGGTGATCCGGGCGGCGATGTGCAACACCCGGTAGCGGAAAGTGTTGATCTCGCAGCGAGCCAGCGCCGGGACGTCGAAAAAGCCGATGAGTTTGCTCCAGGCGATCAGATCGGTGGCGGTCATCACTATCTGCAGCCAGGCGGCGTTGGCGTCGAAGCTGTGAAACGGCAGGTTCCGCAGGCCGGTGGCTTTGGCTTGGCGGATCCGGTCCTCGACCCGGGCGTGTTGGCGGTGCCGCAGATCCAGCCCGGCCAGCTGCCCGGGGACAGCGCCGGTGGGGGTGTCGGTGATGAACGCGGTGACCCGGTGCCCGTCGATGTCGGTGAACGTCAGTTGCGCTCCGGGGTGGGGTCGTTCCTTACGAAGGATCAGCCTGGTGTCGGGCGGCCACGCCGACAGATCGAGTAGGTGAGTGGCCTCGGCCAGCCACGCGCCGTCGCGGAGGGTGCCGTCGGTGTTGACCGCTTCGTTCCACACGTCGATGCCGTCGAAGTGCGCGGGGACGGCCGCGTCGTTCAGTATCGCGACCGCTTCGCGGACCGGCGCTGTCACCGCGAACCCGAACGAGAACCCCACCCCGGTGGTGCGGCAGTGCGCGGCGAACCCGTGGGTGGCGCCGGCGGAATCGGAGCGGATCAACACCCGCCGGCTTTCAACACGGTCGGGACCGCCGGGCTTGTCGGGGTCGGGGCGGTAGTCCGGTGGGAGCGCGGCCAAAGCTTGGTCGAGGACGGCGATGTGGTCGGCGGTGGTGTTGGAGCCGGCGTTGCCCGGCCGTAGTATCCCGGCCAACGCTTCCCCGCCGGCGATGTCCGGGCGGTCCAAAAATGCCAGCAGCGGGTGGAACCCGAACGTTCGTTTCCAGGTCGAGGCGGCGTTTTCTTTCCCGTCGGAATGATCGATGGTGATCGTGGCGTCGATGTCCACGTGCAGCCACCCGTCGGCCTGGGCCGGTGCCGCCCCGGCCGCCCACGCCTTGGCCCGGGCCGCTTCCCGCGCGGCCTGCAACCCGGGCAGCCGGCCCGCATCGACCCGGCGGGCCAGCAGCCGCCACGCCGTGGTCACCGACGCCACCGGCGCGTGCTGGTCCCGCCGATCAGCCAGGCTCCCGATCCCGGACACACAGTCAGCGCCATCGGCGACCGCGGCCGCCATGTCGGTGAACACCCGCCCCGGGTCGTGGCGCCACGGCCCCCGGTAGGTGTCCGCCAAAACGTCGCTGACCTGCGCCGACAACCCAGTCAGGTCCGCGAGTTCCCGCAGTATCGCCACCGCCGCGTGCGACACCACCCCGGTGCCGTCCGCGCTGACCTTGACCCGACCCGCGACCTTGCTACCATTCACCTTGAAAGTGCCTCCTCGCATCGACTATCGGGACCTTCGCAAGTCCGATTATCGCTTACGAGACAGGCACTTTCACCATCTCACGACCCGTGTCGAGTCCTACCACACGCAAAATCGAGGCTAGGCGGCACGTACACCATCCTCACGGTGCCGCAAGGATGACCCGGCGATCTTGGGGCCGTCTCAGCGTGGTACTCGCCGTGCTGGCCAGCCTCCTGCTCGGTGCTACTGCAATCGCGGCGGCAGATCCAGGAACAACGGTCACACCCATCTCGGCAGATGCATCGGCGGTCGCGGGCTGGCCACAGCCACTACAGGAACTGATTGCGGGTACGCCAGCATTCCAAAAAGGGCCATGGTTCACCGACCCCACGTGCGCAACTAGAGGGGGCAACCCAGGCATATACATCAACACATACCTGGCCCGGGAAAAAGATTTCATGCTGCAACTCGCCAAGAGTCCAGGCGTCACCGGTACGGCGGAAGCAAAAAAGTTCATCGAGGCGGCCGGCGGCGCCGAGAAGTTCGAGACCTGGCCCGGGAAGGACGTGGCACGCTTCTCAATGCCGTTTGTAGGTATGTGCGCCGACACGTTGAAGACCTTGGGCATTCCCGATTCCACGTCGGTGTGGGGATTTCGTTGGGTCGATACACCTGACGACACGTCCATGACTGAAATGAAGAAGATTACTGCAGCGACAAGTAGCGACCTGGACCCGGCAAACGTGCACCTATGGCCAAACAATGATCCGGCTACCAACTACATCAAGGCGCACGCATACTTCTTAAACTGTGATAATGCTACCGACGCCATGACCAAGAGCACCTGCGTAAACTGGAATTGGGAAGCGCAACAACTGATGGTGGGCGCAGATGCCTGGAAAACAGGTCAGCAGACTCTTTGGGGCAAGGTTGGTCTGTTCCTCAAGATCGGCGCTTTTGCGGTCATGTCTACCCCGTTCTGGATCATGGCCGCGGGTGGGTTCATCCTAGGCACGCTCGCGAAGGCGGCTCAGGCCGTCGTTGACTGGGTCGGGAAGAAGGGGATGGAGCAGGTCGTCGCCTTCATCGTCAGCGGAGTGGTCTGGATCTGGGGTTCGTTCATGTCGTGGATGGTGAAGTTTACAATATCGTGGCCGGTGTAATGCTGGGCATAGCCTTCCTGGTGTGGTTGTTGGGCATGGCGACAGCGTGGAGACGAGGTCGGCTAGTTGGCTCGTTCCTGGGTGGATTGAAAGCGATCCTCGGTATCCAGCTGGTCGGCGTGATGGCTTACGTGATGCTGACTCTGTCCCGGGAGTGCACGAAATTATTGATTCAGGGGCATGTGGAGGCGATTCAGTCATCAAAATTTGCGTTGTCGTTCATTGAGGTCAATCCTGTTGCAGCCGTTTTGGGTGGAGCACTCGGGTTTTTAGGGCTGCTGGTAGCTTTTGTCATGTTGGTGCTGCAAGCACCGCTGTTGTTCGCCCATGCGCTGTTTGGGACGGCAGCCGCGGTGACCGAGGCGCACCCAGCAAGTGCGGGCGGACTGCAAAAATGGTTCTTCAAATTTCTCTCGTTGTGTTGGACACCGTTTTTCATGGTCGGACTATCTATTCTGGGACAAGAACTGGCGCTCAACGCAAGCTCCGGTGCGCCACAAAACGTCGGACAGCAAGCGATGACTGCGCTGGCCGGGTTCGGGATCATGGTGCTGTTGCCGTTCACCCCGTGGTTCCTATCGGGGGTGATGACCTATGTGGGAGGGCGTGTTTCGGCCGCCGCGGACGCAATCGGCGAGCGAGCAGGTCGGCAGGCCGGTGGCGCGATGGCCTCCGCAGGTGCGGACATGGCCGGGTCAGCCGGGCGTGCAGCTTCCGCCGGCGCGCAGGACACCTGGGGGGCGTTATCGACCATGGGGTCAAACCTGCGGTCACTGGCCGATTCTTCGGGCGGCGGATCGGGCGGCGGATCGGGTGAGGGTGCCGCTGGCGGGGCCGCAGAGACGGCCCGGGCTGGTGGCACGGCAGCAGGCAGTGGTGGCACGGGCGGTGCGGGCGCGGGTTCGGCGGCCGGCGCGGCCGGGGGTGGTTCCGCGGCCGCGGGTGCGGCTGCGGGTGTGGCTGGTGGAGTGGCCACAGCAGGGCTGGCTGCGGCCAAGGCCCTGGGCGGCGCGGCAGTGAAGATGGCGAACGGCGAGAGTGGCGGTGACGCTGGTCAGGGCAAGAACGGTTCGTCCGCTGGTGGGGGTGGGAGCGAGGTTGCTGGTGTCGGCTCCGGCGTCAGCAGTGGTGGCGGTTCCGCAGCAGGTGCGGGTGCCGCGGGCGGGGCTGCCGCCGCGGGCGGGGCTGCGGCCGCGGGCGGGGCTGCGGCCGCGGGCGGGGCTGCGGCCGCGGGCGCCGGCCTGGCGCTGGCGGCCGGGAAGGCACTCGCCGGGTCGGCGACGGCAATGGCCAGCGGCGCAGGCGGGGATGCAGAAGGTGGTGAATCGGGTTCTGACGGCGGCGCCGGCGCCGGCGAGATGGCAGCTGCCTCAGCGGAATCTGAGCAGAGCAATGAGGGTGCGCAGGCCGGCGGAGAAACGACCAGCGTGCAGCATGAAAGGACTCGGACCGGTACCAGCGGGGGCCGGTGCGTCGGGTGCGGAATCACCCGGAGCAAACACTCCCGGCAGCGACGTCGGCGATCGACCCCAGCTGCCCAGTGGTGATGTCGACCATGGCTCGGCCGATGGCGCAGGCGCACCGGGAGTAGGCGATGCCGCCTCTGGCGGTGGGCTCAGCGATGGAACGGCAGTCGGCCAGCAGTGGCCCGACGCAGTTTCAGCGGCGGGCGGGGCAGTGATGGATACGCCGAGTGCGGCCGGGGAGGACCTCGACACCCAACCGGGGGCCGGCAGTGGGGCAGCCGGCAGCGGTGCAGGTGCGGCAGGGCCAACAACAAGTGATGGGGTTTCGGCGCCGGCGGGTAGTACGACGATGCCGCCGCCGGCGGGCGGTGTGGCCGCTGACCAGTCGGGGGCAGCTCGTACCGGTGGCAGCCCTGATGCCGGTTCGAGAACTGACGCAGCGCCGCCATCCTCACCGCCGCCTCCGGCGTGGGGTGACTGGTTCAACCCTGATGCAGCGCAAAGGTCATCAACCCGAGCACGACCGACACAACCAGGTAGCGCGACGGGCCGGCCAGGGGCCGGTCCGTCACGCCAGGTGCAGGAAGGCCGAGAGGGTCTGAAGTGACAGATCAGATGGAACGACCACGCGAGTTCGTGTATCCGCCCCGGCCGACGGCCGGTGTGATCGGCCGGTTCAGCGGCATCGATGTTGCTTTCTTCACGGTCGCGGTGCTGCTGATGGTGATCGGGTTCCGGGTGCTGTCTGAGGGTTGGGGCTACTCGGTGGCGCTGTGGTGTGTAGCCGCACTGCTGGCGTTGACTCCGCTGCCCCGGCCGGCAGGGCGGTCACTGACACACTTCCTCCGCCCGGCGTTGGGCGCAGTGCGAGACAAGATCACTGGTCGAGGGGTCTATCGGGGCGCTGCTTTTGCGCCCGACGAGCTGCTGCACCGGATGGATCTGCCGGGCGATCTGGCCGGGCTGCGCATGGTGTCCGTGCCGGCCCGGGACGGGGTGACCAGGATCGGGCTCATCGTGGACGAATCGAATAAGAAGCGGCGAACAGCTACCGCGGCGGCGTTGACGTTTTCCGAGTCGATGTTGACCGCCGACGAGGCCACCCGGGCGATCCGCATGGACGGATGGGAGTCGGTGCTGGAGTCGTTCTGCCAACGAAAGTCCGGGATCGGACGGTGGCAGCTGATGCTGCGCACAGCCCCAGACGTGGTGAATCAGGCCGCCCGGCACCTGGATACCAACGCCTCCCCGATGGTTAGTTCAGGACTGGCCTTGGCCAACGCGCGCATGTTGGTCACCGGCCCGGCCGCCGCCGCGGAACGCCATGAGGTCTACATCGTGATCGAGTTTGACCTGGAAGAACTGGCAGGGGAGATCGAGCGGCTGGACAAGCACTGGTCCGACGACGCGATCGGCGCCGCAGTCCGTGATCAGCTTCTCGAGATCGAGGAAGATCTACGCGGGGAGAAGATTCAAAGCCCAGGCTGGTTGCGGCCAGGGCAGTACGCAACGCTGATCCGCACCCAGCTCGATCCCGATTCGCTGCCCTTGTACGACATGACCGCCGATCCGCGCCGCGATATGGACGAACGACTGGCCGGGCCGGCGGCCACCGAGAGGTCATGGAAGTTTTTCCGGCACGACTCGGCGGTCTCTCAGACGATGTGGGTACACGAGCTTCCGCGGCGAACTGTCGGCGCCGGATGGCTGCGGCCAGTGCTGACACAGACCGGGGTACGACGCACGGTGACGCTGGTGGCCGAACCGATGGATGCGATCACCGCCCAACGCCAGGTGCAACGTCAGGCGATCAACGCTGACTCGGCGGTGCACTTCAAGGCATCCAAGCAGTTGTTCGTCTCGGCCCGATCGCGACGGGAAAGCCGAGCTGCACAGCAGCAGGACGAAGCACTCTCGGCCGGCGACGGGATGTTCCGCTACCACATGTTCGTAACTGTGACAGCCCCCGACGAGGCGGTCCTGTCGCGTCAGGTACTTGCGGTGCGGCGTCGATTGACCAAGGCGTTCTGCGAATCGGTCGTGCTCTACGGGGAGCAGGACCAAGCGTTCTTCGCTGCGGCGTTGCCTCTGGCCCGCGGTCTCACCCCGCTCCGACGGTGGGCAGGAGTGTGATAGCGCGGGGGCGGTGGGGTCGCCGACTGGAGACGCCGGAATGGGCCCAGGGCGCCCGTCTGGTCCGTCCGAACCTGGCCGAAGCGACCCGGCGACGATTGGCCGAGCAGGACGAGACCAGGTCCACCCTGTTCGGGGCGAAGGAGGCCGCGACGGCCGTGGCGTTGGCCGAGGCGCGACGTAGAGGTCCCGGCGCAGGTCAACGGAAGGGCGCCCCAGGCCACGGCACCGGCCGGATCGGGTCGGTGATGCGGCTTCCGGTGCACACGGCGCCATCACGAATGCTCAAGGCGGTGTACCCGTGGATCACCGATCCGGGGCTCGGGGTGCCCGGGGCCTACATCGGAGCGGATCTGCACTCCATGGCCAGTTTCTTGTTCGACCCGTGGGAGCTGTACCAGCGGGAGCTGATCACGTCGCCGAATATCGCGCTGATCGGGGTACTGGGATCGGGTAAGTCAGCGCTGCAAAAGTGTCTGATCCTGCGGCTGCTGGTGTTCGGGGTCCGGTTCTCGTGGGTGCAGGTGAAGCCGGAGTACAACGCCTTGTGCGCCGAGCTGGGTATCGAGCCGCTGCGCTGTGGACCCGGGCAGCTGGTGCGGTTCAACCCGCTGGCCGAGGTGCGCCGGCACCCGGATCAGTCCCGCGCGGAATGGCTGGACGGCAACCGGGCCAGGCGGCTACGGCTGGTCCAGGGGATCCTGGCGGTCCTGCTGGGCCGGCCGTTGCAGTCGATGGAGAAGTCGGTACTCGGGTGGGCGCTGGACGAGGTAACCGGGGCGGACAACCCGACCCGTGACGAACCGGCACCGGTTTCGCTTCCGACGCTGCTGGAGACGCTGGTCGATTCTTCCCGGTGGGCAGATCGGGCGAAGGCGGTGGGGGTGACCGTGGAGCAGGCCATGCACGAGGCCCGCGCGGTGCGCCTGGAGCTGTCTGAGCTGGTGTACGGCTCGCTACGGGGCATGTTCGATTCCACCGATCCGCGGAACCGTTCGTTCGATCTGCGCGCGCCGGGGACCCTGCTGGATCTGTCCGCAGTGCGCGGCAACGACGTGCTGACTGTGCTGGCCATGGTGTGTGGGCAGTCGGCGATGGAAGCAGAGCTGATGCATCCCGACGCCGGTCGACGCATCTGCGGATATGACGAAGCCTGGAAAGCGATGCAGTACGTCGATCTGGTTCGGCGGATGCAGGAGCAGTGGAAGCTGGCCCGGCTGTTCGGGATCGCCAACCTGGTCGCCTATCACCGCTACTCCGACCTGAAAGCAGTCGGCAATCAGGGTTCCGAAGCTCGGGAGCTGGCCTACGGGTTGCTGGAGGATTCAGGCGTGAAGATCGCCTATCGCCAGGACGAAGCTGGGCTGGCGTTGACCCAGCAGTTGAACGGGTTGTCCGCAGTGGAACGAGACCTGCTGCGCTACCTCCGAGTCGGGGTAGGGCTGTGGAAGATCGGGCAGGACCGTTCGTTCGTGGTCAAACATCTGCTCACCCCGCTGGAGGTACCGCTGGTTGACACCGACTCGCGGATGGAAGTGGTGCCAGGGGTGGATGACCTACCTGAAGGTGACTGGGAAGACAGGTTGGAAACGTGGGCCGCGGCGGCGGGGCAGTGAGCGCGCCGGCGGCACGTCGACCGGCAGCCGGACCCGGCGCGGGATCTGGGGTCTTGGTCGGACTTGTCGCCTTCACGGCGCTGCTGTTGTTCACCCCGGTCTTAGCGGCGCACGCGGCTTATGTGGTGAGTGGGCGGCCATGGCCAACTACCGGGGGGCCGCTGTGGTCGATGATTCATTTGTGGTCGTCACCAGGAACGCCTCTGCGAGCGTGGCCTAACGAGAACGGCCGGCCGCCGACCTGGCTGGTCTGGGCGTTGACAGCAGCGATGCTGGGGGCGCTGACGGTGGCGGTCGCGTTCGTAGTCGTGCTCCTGCTGCGCCGGTCCCGGCGGTCCGGGTCAGGTGGGATGGCCTCGGCCGGCCAAGAAGCCCGAACCGTGACGCTGCCGGCTCTGCGGTCCCAGGCCGAGCACCTTCGACCTCGGCTGGCCGCGTCGACCGCAGCCAGAGACATCCGACCAGAGCAGCTGGGCACGTTCATCGGGCGTTCATCGGCCACTCGGCAGCCGATCTACCTTCCGGCTGAGACCTCGGGGATCGTGTCGGGACTGTCCGGATCGGGAAAGACCACCTCGGTGGCGATCCCGGCGGTGTTGGACTGGGACGGTCCGCAGGTCATCTCGACAACGAAGACTGATTTGCTCCGCACGACATGGCGGGCGGCGGCCGATCGGGGTCCGGTCGCGGTGTTCGACCTGATGGACTTGGCCGGCGGGGTGCTGCCCGCCCTGAGTTGGTCTCCGATCGCGGAATGCGACGACCCGGAGACGGCCGATACACGTTCCAGGGTGCTACTGGACCGGGGGACCGCCGGGCATGACCCGAACTCCGACTTCCGGGCCGAAGGGCGCAGGGTGGTGCGGGCGTTGCTGCACGCCGCGGCGTTGTCGGATGCGACAGTGAGCGAGATGCTGGCGTGGGCGTACAACCCGCAGGAGCAAAAGCCGGAGCAGATCATCGCGAACTCCACCCGCGGCTGGCGCCTCTACGCAGAGGAATTGCGCGCGGTCAGGTTGTCCCCGGAACGGCAACGAGCCGGGGCCTACCTGTCGGTGCGCAGCGCCATGGATGGATTGTCCTCGCCGAGGGTCTTGGGCGGGATCGACGGGCGGCCCTCACGGTCGACCTCGATGCGTCAGTGGCTGACCGATGGCACCGGAAGCCTGTACCTGATCTCTCACAAGGTGGACCTGCCTGGGGCCGAAAAGGTGGTGACCCTTCTCGTCGCCGACATCTTGTCAACGGCGCGGCAGATAGCCTCCGCGTCACCAGGGGGCCGGCTGGATCCGCTGCTGGGGCTGTGGGCTGACGAAGGTACCAACGCCGCGCAGCTATCGAACTGGGCCACGGTGCTCTCCGATTCCCGAGGGTGGGGAATCAGTGCGAAGCTCCTCGTACAGAGTCGCGCGCTGCTCCGCGGAACCTACGGCCGCGAAGCCGGGGAAGCGATCTGGGGGGCCGCGGGGATGCGGCTGCTGGTCGGCGGCGGTGAAGGCGGCACCGACACCCGAGAACTCGCCGAAGCGTTCGGTGAACACGAAGTGTCGACCATGAGCCGATCCACCGGCGGCAACAGCACTGTGGGAACTCGCCGGCAAGCGGTCCGCACCGCCGCCGATATCCGCAACCTCGACCCCGGACAGGCCATCCTTCTCGCCTCGCAGCTACCACCCATCGAGGTCAGCTTGACCCCGTGGTGGCAACGTAAGGATGCCGCCGCAACAACCGCTGCGGTCAAACAGTTCGACCAAGCGCGCGCCGACCACCATCGGCTCCCCACCGCACCGATCGCGGTCGAGGCGCTGTGACAGATAACGGCGATCCCGGACGCGCCGCCGACACCGGCGATGTTCCTCACGGGCCGGCCTCGATCCTGGAAGTGCTCGAGGAACTGGCCAGGCAGGTCACTGCGCTGGACGGCCGGGTGAACGGCCTAGTACTACAGGGCTAGATCGTTAGGACTTGTAGGCGGAGTCGACGACGGAAATGTGCTCGGCGGGCGTTGGCCTGGTGGAGCCGGCGCCAGGTAGACCTGTGCAGTGCGTGAGCGATGGGGTCGGCCGGTGGTGGCTGGTTGGTCAGGTGCAGGAGCCGGCGTATTTCGGCGACC
>JAABUO010010362.1_pt1 | contig 10322 bp, 8 predicted proteins | sample 5559291 | NCBI WGS metagenome assembly JAABUO01 (sample SAMN10711878, study PRJNA513372) | rock metagenome | isolation source: Antarctica rocks | place: Antarctica: Victoria Land, Finger Mt sud
GGACCGTCCGCTGTTCGAGACGATCACGCGCCAACTCGACGCGCGCGGCGTTGTGGTGCGGACCGGCACCCTGGTGGATGCGACGCTGATCGCATCTGCGAGCGCCAGGTGTGACGAGCAAGCGCGCTGGGCGGGGCACCGCCGGCGCAAGCCCGTGCACGGCTACAAGGCTCATGTTGCGACCGATCAGGATGCCGGACTGATCCGGGGCGTCGAGGTCACGACCGCCCACGTCCATGACGCGGCGAAGCTCGATGCCATCCTGCCCGAGGAAGCAGGGGACACCTACGGGACAGCGCCTACCAGGGCAGCAAACCCGAGAGCGCCATCCGCGCAAAGGGCGGCACGCCACGGATCGTGCATACCGGCACGTGGGGCGGCGCGGACGCGCTCACGCGCTTGGAGCACCACAACAGGTCGGTGCGCCGTGTGCGCGCCCGGATCGAGAAGGTGTTCGGGACGTGCAAGCGCAGCTATGGCCTGCGCCGGATGCGCTGGCTCGGCCTAGCCCGCGCGGGCCTGCAAGTCAGGCTGGCCGCCATGGCCTACAACCTGCGCCGGAGCTGGCGCCTGCTTGGGACGGTGCCGGCGTGACCCCTGCCCAGACTCTGTCCGCTACACGGCTACAAGCCCCGCAGAACGACAGGTCAAGGCCGAAACTATCGCAAAACCGCCCGCTTGGCCCAGAAACGGCCAAAATACCGAAATCCAAGCCCCTCAACCCACCCGCGCACACGTCTCATGAGACAGTGACGAAGAACCAGCGGTCCGCTCTGGCGGGCCATCGGCAACTGCCTCCACCGCTTTACCCAGACCGGTTTGCAGCAACAATCTCGCCGACGCTGGCTAACGACTATTTGCGTGAGCTCCCTCTAATTAGGGGTTGCAGAGGTCTCCAGGGAACGTTCCGGTAACGACAGGCAGGGCTGTCTCGGCCAGAGGATCCTTACTGGACCACGGGAGTGTCGCAAAGTATCAGGCGAGTGGCGTATAATAACTACTTCGCCAGATTGCTACCGTTTCTGTGTACTTGTCGAACTCGCACAGCGACTGCGCCTTGCGACGATGTACTCGATAGGGTCACGCCAGCACACGGGCGACTCTGTTGCATGGACCAGGAGGCGGGCGCAGTGCGCCTACGTTCGTTCGCTCTCTACGCGAAGGGGACATAGCTCGGGCGTCCGAGTTCGAGCATGCGGTTCAGCGCATCGACGGCGATGGCCACTTCGGTTGCGCGGCGCCGGTCCGTGCGTGAGCGCAGCACGTCGCCGATCACCCGCTTGAAGCGGCTCATGTCGGCCTCCACCAGCGCACGCCAATGATAACCTGACACCTTCTGCCATCTCATGCGGCCGTGCTCGGAGATGTCCTGCAGATGCTGGTCTCGTTGGCTTGGTGTGGTCGTGGCCGTGTCGCTCGGAACAGCGTTACATCGTGGTGGCACAACCACCACGGCATCGGGATGTCGTGCGGTGACGTCACTGTAGACACCCTCCCGATCATACGCGCCGTCGGCCGTGAACGAGGCAACCGGGTCCATGACCTGGTCGAGCAAGGGGCCGACCTGCGAGGCATCATCGACGTCACTCGTGGTCAGCGTCGCGGCGAGGATCCGGCCGGTGTCGGCATCCACGCCGATATGCAGCTTGCGCCAGGAGCGGCGTGTCCGCGTTCCGTGCTTCTCAAGCAGCCACTCACCTGAGCCGCACAGCTTCAGCCCGGTGCTGTCCACCAGCAGGTGCACGGGCGCCGAACCCGGCCGTGGGCGCGGCAGCTCCAGCGTCTCGGCCCGGCGGCTCAGCGTCGAGTGGTCCGGCACCGCCAGATTGAGGCCGAGCAGGGTGATGACGGAGCCGATCAGCCCTTCAGTCTGGCGCAGCGCCAGGCGGAACACGGCCCGCAGCGTCAGTGCCGTGGCAATGGCCAGGGCCGAATAGCGCGGCTGCCCGCCCCGGGTGTTCCGTGGCTCGGCTTGCCAGGCCGCGATGGCCGCGTCAGTGAACCAGACGGTCAGACTGCCACGCCGGCGCAGGGCGGCATCATAGGCCGCCGAGTTCGTCACCTGATGCCGCTGCTTGGGGATGTGGTGGCGACGCTCAGCGTTGGCCTTGAACGGCAAGGTAAGTACCTCTGGGGGGTTGGTGGCGGAACTCGCTCCCTCACCATCCTACTCCTTGCAGCCTTGCCGACCGATCCCTGCAACAGAGTCGCTGGCCGGAAGACGTGCGCTGCTCCGACTGAACACGGCCCGGGGCTGGTATTGTCATGTCCGCCGTCCCGACCAGCGCGACAACGCCGCTGTCATGGCCGAGCACGCGGCTGACCCAGCGACCTTTGCGTTTACGCGCCCTGCGGTTCGCCAGCTGCGACGTCGCCAGCCTGCCGCGACGTTGCTGCCAAGATCCGCCACAGGGCCAGGGTCTGCGGCGCCGCATGGAGCACCAGCGCACGCCGGAGCAACCGCGCCGCGGCGGCCGCGTGGCCGAGGGACAGGCAATGCATGGCCGCGTCCGCCAGGGCCCGACCTTCGCATTCCGCCCGTTGCGCCGCCTGCAACTCGGCCCGGCACCGGCGGCAGGTCTCCGCGCCGTTGAGGACGGCGCGGCAGAGCGGACAGCGATCCATCCGTCAGGTCTCAAGAAAGAACAGCAGATCCTGCAACTGCCGACGCCCGTGTTCCGCGGCCGCATCATCGCCGCCGCTCCGGGCATCCCGGATCCTCTCGACCAAGTCGATGATCTCCGCGCGATCCTCCTCGCCGGCGTGGTCCAGCTTTGCGCTCGCCTTGGACAGCAACGCATCGAGGGAAGAGCCGGCAGCGTTCTCCGCCCCCTGTTCGCGCGCTTCGAACAACGAGCCGATCCGCTCGCGCGCCTCGTCGAGCTGCGCCGGGTCGTAGCGCGACATCGCCTTTTCGATGGTGATCCGCCGCTCGAGGCCGGTCTTCTTCTCGCGGGCCGAGACTTGCAGGATCCCGTCGCGGTCAAGGGCCAGATCTAGGATCACCGGGTTGCCCGCGGGCGCCTTGCTCAGGCCGTCGATGCGGAATTCCCCGATCTTGACGTTGTTCTCGGCATCCTTGTTCTCGCCCTGATAGATCCGCACCTCGACCGAGGTCTGCCCGTCGGCGACCGTGTAGAACGCCTCACTGCGGCGCACCGGGATGGGCGTGTACGGGTACAGGGCGTCGTCCAGCTCGCCCAGCGCACTCGTGCCGAACGTGTAGGGTGTGACATCGACGAGCACCGCGGAGACCTCGGTGCCGGCCAAGGCCGCGCCCTGGATCGCCGCCCCCATGGCGACGCACAGATCCGGGTCGACCTCGCCGCGCGGCTCGCGCCCGAACGCCTCGACCAGGCGGCGGCGGACCAAAGGAGTGCGCGTCGCACCGCCGACCAGCAGAACCTCGTCCACTTGCGAAGAGGTTAGACCCGCCGATTCGAGGGCCGCATGGACGGCGCCAAGCGTCTCCTCGATGAACGGTATGATCATCGCCTCGTACTCGTCGCGGCTTAACTCAAGGTCGAGGTTGACCGGCTTGCCGTCGCTCACGGCAAGGTACTCCTCCTCGATGCGCGCATAGGGGTGGTCGGAAAGGTGCCGCTTCGCCGACTCGGCACTCCGCAGTATGCGCGCCATTGCTTGCGGCTGGTCGGACACGCTCACCCCATGCTTGAGCTTCAGGTGCTCGAGCACCTGGGCCACGATCTTCTCGTCGAAATCGTCGCCGCCCAGCTGGTTGTTGCCGTGACTGGCGATCACCTCCACCACGCCACCCTCGATCCTGACCACCGAGACATCGAAGGTGCCGCCGCCGAGATCATAGACTAGGATGCGCTTGCCCTGGTGCTGCGCGGCCTCGTAGACGAGTGCCGCCGCCGTCGGCTCGTTGATGATCCGCACCACGTCCAGCCCGGCGATCTCCCCGGCCTCGCGCGTCGCCTGCCGCTGCGCGTCCGAGAAGTACGCCGGCACCGTGATCACCGCGCGGCGCACCGGAACTCCCAGCCGGAGCTGCGCCGTCTCCTTCAGACGCGACAGAATGATCGCCGAGATCTCCTGCGGCCCATAATCGCGCTCGCCAAGGCGCACCCGTGCGTCGGTGCCCATCCGCCGCTTGATCGAGCGGACCGTGCGCTCGGGGTAGAGCATGAACTGGTTGCGGGCCTCCTCGCCGACCAGCAGCTCGCCCGTCTCGGACAGGCCCACCACCGAGGGCAAGACCACCCGGCCGCGCTCGTCGGCGAGCAAAAGCGGCCGGCCATCCTGGTAGATGGCAATCTCCGAGTTGGTGGTCCCGAGATCGATGCCGACGATGGTGTCCGTCACGCGCGTTCTCCTCCGGTAGCACCCTTGCTCACGATCACATCCGCGGTCCGCAGCACCTGGTCGTCCCACAGGAAGCCGGTGCGGACCTCCTCAAGCACCGTCCCCTCCAACGCGGAGCCGGCCGCCGAGGTGGCGACCACGCGCGCGCGTCGCGGGTCGAACGGCAGTCCGACCAGTTGCATCGGCACGACCCGGCGGTCGAGCAGCGCCTGGTCGAGGCGGCGCAGCGTCATGCGCAGGCCCTCTTGCCAGCCCTCGTCGCCCGACGCGGACCGGCGCAGCAGGCGACTCCCCCAGCCGGGGCGCGCCGTCCCGGCGAGTTTCAGCGCCGCGATCATTCGGTCGCGCAGGTCGACGACATCCAGCAAAAGCGGTCGCAGCGCAGCGTCCGCCTGGTCGCGCGCGGCGGACCGCGCGCGGTCCAGTTCCTGCTGCACGTTGGCCTGGCTCGCCTGCAGCATGTCGAACACGCCACGGAATTGGTCCAGCGCCTCCTTCACCAGGCGGGACTCGGTGCGGACCTCGCTGCGCAGGCCCGCCACCTCGACAAAGAGGGAATACAGGTCGGCGGTTTCGGCCGGAGGAGCCAGCGCCTCTGTTTCCGCGGTGTCGAGATAGGCCTGGAACCGGCTGAGCAAGGCTTGCTTGATGCTGTTGTCCACCGTGTCTCCCGTTGAGCAAAAAAGCAAGGTTGAGGATTCAACCTTCTGAACCCCGACCGGTGCCATGCCTCGGACTCCTGCTTGAAGCAAGGTTGCGAGGTTTCTGCCCCGGGCGGAGTCTGGCGACAGAGTCCCTAGCCGGGCTTACGTCTCGGTTGCGGCCCCCATGACCCCTTCGGCCAGAAGGGCCGCCATCGTCCGCTTCGTGCCTCGCGCCGCCAAGGGCGACGCCGTATGCAGCGCCGCGAGGCTCAGCCGCGCCAGCGCGGCCTCGTTGGTACGTAACAGCTTCGCCTCCAAGCGCTTCCGCTCGTCGGCGAGCGCCTCATACGCCGCGCGGTAGTCCTGGAACCGCTCCGGCTCGAGATCTGGCGGGAATCGCCGCACCAAAGCGAGGTAGCGGCGCCGGATCTCGGCATCGTCGGCCGCCTCGTCCACGCCGAGGACCGTGAAAGGATCGCGCATCAGAGCCGACCCTTCCGCGCCGCCGGCCCCCCTGTCGCCCGCGCCACCATGTCCTCACAGAGTTGCCGCAGCATCGGCTCCGGTAGGATGCCGCCGAGCTCGGAGGAGCGGAGACCGTGGATCGTCTCCTCGACGGCCGCCTTCCGCCCGACCTCGCCCACGCGCCCGCGCAGGGTGTCGGCTGCCCCCTTGGGCATGTCCTTGAACATCATCTGCAGCAACTCCATGAGCTGGGCGTCGTCGATGTCGTCCGCCAGGTCATCTATCATCCGGGCTTTACGGGAAGGCCGAGGCGGACCCATGCCAAGAAACCGCGCGATCCGCGTGACCGCATGGAAGTCTCCCCGTTCGGGTGCCGCCTCCGCCATGCCGTCCAGCTCCTCCGCCTCGGCGGCGCTCATCGCGTCACCATGACCGCGGACACGGGCGAAGATCTCGTGGAACCGCCATTCCGGGTTTGCCGGCTCTCGCCGGCGCGCCGCCCGCGCGTAGGTCTCAAGCAACTCGTATGCATCGCAACGGGCGAACATGTCGGCCAGGATTTGGAACTCCGCCGGCGACCAGACGATCCCGGCCCCCTCCAGCAGCCACGCGGGCAGTTCCAGCAGCAGGCTCGACAACACGCGCCTGGTCTCGCCGGCCTCCGCCTGGCCCAAGGCGGAGGCCATCGCCAGGACCGGCTCCTTCGTCGGCGGCGTCCGGCACGCGCCCGCCAACTCCTTGCGCAGCCACGGGGCGCTGTCGGCGCACCGCATCAGCTCGGCCTCGAGCACCGCGCGGAACCAGCCGCCGACGCCACCACCCGTGAGCGCCACCCCCTCGCGCAGCCAGGCGCCCGCCTGCCCCGCCTCGCGGCCTTGCAGCGCGACCACGCCCCGAGCGATGCGCAGCAGTCCATCGGGGGCGTCCGGGCGGTCCCACTCGGCCGCCTGCGATAGCTCCTTGGCGGCAAGGTCGGGGCGCTTCGCGCGCATCTGCTTGCGGGCATGGGCCAGCTTCAACTCGATCATCTGCCGGCGCACTCCGATATTAATCGGGTCGAGCTCCAGCAGCCGGCGGGCAAGCCCGGCAGCCTTCTTGTACGCCCGGCGTGCTACCGCCGACTGCGTCGCCTGGAGCAGGATCTGGCTGTCGTCGGGAAAGCGCTGCACCGCCTCGTCGGCCAGCCGGTGCCAGTCCTTGTCCCGTGCCTCCTGCCGGTAATGCGCGATGCGCTCCAACACGGTGGGGATGTGGTCGGGATCGACCTCGCCGCTGCGTTCCAGGTAGAAGATCTTGCCGTCGCTTTCATTATCGCCGCCCTCGATCTCCGGGTGCGTGGCCGCAAGACGCGCGAGGTGGCGGTAGATGACCCCCGACGCCAACCTCGATGTGCGGTCCTCGGCCGCGCCGGCCAGCCGCGCCGCATGGGACCAGGAACGCTCCGCGGACCGCCAATCGCCGCGCCCCTCGGCCGCGAGCGCCTGGACGCGATGCCGCTGCAGCGGCGGCAGCGGCCCGAAGCTCTGCTCGAACTGCGCCACGCGGTCGGGGAGCTGCGGCAGGAGGTTCAGGCAGGCGCTCTCGACCTCGGCCCGCGGCAGATCGGCCTGCTTCAGAAGCCAGGCGAACAGTGCCCCTGGGCCGCCGCGTGCGGCTCTCGACAAGCGGTCCAGGGACTGCATGGAAGCCGCTTGCAAGCCGCTCGTCTCGGCCACAAAGGCCTGCTGCGTCGGCGTCAGGCGGCGCCAGGCATCGGCGTCGAGCCCGGGACCTGCGCACACCGCTGCCTCCACCGCCTGGCGGAACGGGTGGAACGGCGAGCCCGGCCCGATCGTCTCCAGCATCCGCCGGATCCGCTCGGGGTCCAGCGGCAGGGTGATCAGGCTCTTGAGCAGCAGGCGGATCGGCCGGAAAGCGGAGCGCAGCGAGATGCGGTTCAGGTGCCGCTCCATCTCCTCCACCGGCGCGCCGTCGCTCCAAGCGGCCAGAGCATCACGCGACGCGGCGGCCAGCTCGCGCCAGCGCGCTGCCTCGGGCAGGTCGGGGCGTGCCGGCGCCAGTGGCAGCGGAACCGGAACCGGAACCGTCACGAGCAGGGCGGCTGTTAACTCCTGGAGCGCCGCTCCCTGCTCGCCGACCGGCAAGGCACCGCTGGCGACGCAGTGCAGCAGGTATCCCGCTGCCTTGGGCTGCTGCCCTTCGCGGATCAGACATGTCGCATAGAGGCGCGGCTCGCGCACCGTGCCGGCTTGGGTCAGAGTGTTCTCGAGGACCATCGCGGCCTCCTTGAACATCCCCTTGGCGGCCAAGGTGCGGGCCCGACCCGCATAGGCCTCGGCCAATGCCTCCGTCCACTCCGGTCGCGGGTCCTGCCGAACCAACTGCTTGAAGAGTTCCACGGCGTCCTTGAACCGTTCCTGCTGCAGCGCCTCGGCGGCGCGTGCCGGCAGGGTGGCCATCGACGCTGGAGGTGGCGCGCTGCGCCGCTGAGGCTTCGTCACAAGCGGGTCCTCCCTGCGGCTGGTAGACACACCGTCCAAATAGCGCCGGTCAATCGGCTTCGAAAGCTGTCACCATATTGGAGTGCGCCCCGGGGGCGGACCAAATCAAGCGGCGATTTCGACCGTCTGCCGGGCGTGGCGTTGTTGCGCAGAGACTAAACCGTATCTGGCTATGTGGGTCCGCCTACGCTTGTTGATCAGGCTGCGCGAACGGTGCCGTAGCCAGGCAGCTTGACGGTGTATGGCCCTACGTCAGGACGGTCCGCGTTGCGGACGATCAACTGCGCGGGACTGCCTCCTCCGGAAATCGGAGGCAAGTTTGCAGGTTCTGTTGCAAATGCTTGACCAGAACGAGCAAGGCGCTGAGGCTCGACGACCTCAGGCGGTGATCTCGAACAGCCCGGCGATGAAGGTGCCCTGCCCCTCCGTAGTGCTTTGGTGCATAAACCGCGGTCTGGTGGCTTTGGCTGCACGAGAGACGGGCGTATAGGGCCGCTCCTTTGTTCGCTGGATGACCGATGCCCTACAAGGCCAACGAGGCGCGCCGCCACGAGATCCCCCAGGCGCGCTACAAGGTCACCAACTGGCCGGAGTATGACAGGGCACTGCAGCAGCGCGGCAGTTTGACGGTCTAGGTCACGCCCGAGGCGCTCGCAGCCTGGCATCCGCCCCATGCCGGCGAGCGCGGCCGCCCTCGCGACTACTCGGAGGTGGCGATCGAGACCGGGCACCTGCTGCGCCTGGCTTTTGGCAGGCCGTGGCGGCAGACCGAGGGCCTGCTGCGTTCGATCACCGCCCTGCTCGGGGTCGATGTCGGCGTGCCCGACCACACCACGTTCTCGCGACGCAGCCCCGGGCTGGCACTCGCTACGGCGCTGGCGCACGCCCAGGCAGGCGGGCCGGTGCACGTCGTGATCGATGCGACGGGCCTGAAGGTCTACGGCGCGGGCGAGTGGCTGATGGAGAAGCACGGCGAGCGCGGTGCTCGGACGTGGCGCAAACTCCATCTCGCAGTCGATCCCAGCACCGGCGAGATCCTCGCCTCCGAGTTGACAAGCAACGAAGAGGGCGATGCGTCCCAGGTCGGCCCACTGCTCGGGCAGATCCCTGACCCTCTCGCCTCGGTGACGGCCGACGGCGCCTATGACGGCGAGCCCGTTTACCGGGCGGTTTCGCAGCGTCAGCCCGATCCGCCTGTGGCGGTGGTCATCCCGCCACCCTCGACCGCGGTGCCGAGCGTGGCCGCGGGCACGCCACCCAGCCAGCGCGACGGACACATCCAGATGATCCGGGACAAGGGACGCATGGCTTGGCAGAAGACGACCGGCTACGGCCGGCGGTCGCACGCGGAAACGGCAATGTTCCGCTACAAGACCTTGATCGGCAGTAGCCTCCGCGCCCGGACCCTGCCTGCCCAGAAGACCGAGACCAAGGTCGGCTGCTCCGTGCTGAACCGGATGGCCCGCCTCGGCATGCCAGTGTCGCAGTGCGTCCGTTGAAAACCCCCTGGGCTGGGGCTCTACGTCCACGATCTCAATTGTGCACCAAAGCCTGCCGGACCGGGTCTCTGGCCATCCGCGGGGCGGTCGGAACCGGCCTCGTGCCGCGGCCCGCGGCAGCACTAATTGCTAGCTCTCGGATCCGGTGCCCTCTGTCCCGTAGGCCTCCACGACAACCCGCTCGACCGCTTCCACCTCGTCGTCGCGCAGAGAGGCGAACTCGTCCTGGCGCCGCCCGTTGGCCAGCCGACCGCCGTTCTGGCGCACGAACCGGATTAGCAGGGACACCCGCTGGTCGGCCATGTCGAACAGGGCCGCGATGCCCTGGCGGGCGCAGTCGTAGGCCTCGATCTCCGCGATCTCGCGAGGCAGGTCCTCTTCCACGGTCCGCGCCACGCAGCCGTAGAGGAACTCGGCGAAGTCGGTGGCGTCGAATAGGGCGTAGAGATCGCGCGTCTCGTTGAGAACCTCGACGTTGCCCTGCGGGGTGGGGCGCCATTCGATGTGGTCCATCAGCGGGGCTGAGCGTTCCCGGAGCAGGCGACCGTAGGCCTCGATCTCCGCTAGGATGGCCGTCGAGACAGGGAACAGGATGCCCGGCGGCGAGAAGCCCCGCTCAGCCAGGACGTGGTGGACCAAGAAGCGGTGCAGGCGCCCGTTCCCGTCCTCGAAGGGATGCGCGGTGACGAAGCCGTATGCCACAGCCGCGGCCTGCAGCACCGGGTCCAGGCCACCGCTGGCCATCCTCGCGTTGGCCGCCACCATCCCCTCCATGAGACCCGGCAGGTCGGAGGGGCGGGCGCCGATCAGCTCCGGCACAGGCGCACCCTCGGCGTCACGATCGCCCAGGAAGACCCCCTCGGTTCTGATGCCGGTAGCGATGT
>JAABUO010010366.1_pt1 | contig 10320 bp, 3 predicted proteins | sample 5559291 | NCBI WGS metagenome assembly JAABUO01 (sample SAMN10711878, study PRJNA513372) | rock metagenome | isolation source: Antarctica rocks | place: Antarctica: Victoria Land, Finger Mt sud
CTTTTTCGAATCGAGTTCTTACTTTAGAAAATTATCGAAACGCTTTTAACTGCGTGTAAAGTTAAACGACGTGCTGAGATGAGTTAACTTATGTTACTGACTGCTGACTGCACGAAACGTCGTTAGTAAAGTGTTAATGAGATCGTGTTTAAGACTTATATCGTTATTATATACTTAATTACTCATCTTCGAGATGTAAGCAGCTTGTAAATGATGCACGACAGCAGTAACTTCCTGATCTGATTCGTTCTCGCTCGAGCTGTGAAAGTTTTAATCAGAATTCGAGTTCTTTACTGCACGCGGTAGCTTATGACCTCATCGACGAGAGAAGACTGAACCTAACACATACATTAAGATAAATTTAAATGCTTCGAGTTCTATCGTTTAAGTTTAAAATGTAACTCTCGATTAATCAGCATTAATTCTATTTCACGCAAGCCTTTAAAAGCGAGGGCGAAGCAGGATTGCACGCAGAGAGACTTATCACGTGCAATGAGCTGCATTAGCCTTTTAAAAAGATTCTTGTTTAAGCCTTCGAGATAGATGCTGATTTTCGTTACACGTAGTCAGAGCGAAGTTTAACTCTTGTGCGAATTAAGTGAAACCTCTGCAAATTCTAATCGTCAGTTCTCTTAACTTTAATTATACACAGCTGTAATGTGCTTTCGCATGAAGTCGTTCTGTGCGCTGCATCTGCGAGCAGACGAACCCAGCTCGATCGAAGGCGCGGGCTGAATAACGAAGAAACGATAATAAGACTTAAAAAAGAACGACTGCATGCTGATCGAGCGAATGAAGTTCACTAAGAAAAAGAACTGTTGAGGTTTTCGCTGATTTACTGCATGCACTCGAGTTTAATGTTTCTTCATCGTTCTTCGACATTAACTGAGAACGATCGTCTTTCGATTACAGTTAAGCAGCAGACATTAATGCTTAATTAATAGCGAGAGATCAGCGACGACGAAATCGTTAAAAGACGAAACTTGCACTGCATGCGATGCAAGAAGCCTAAGCTGTTTCTTCTTAATCTCTTTAAGAGTTGCACGCAAGATAGATCCTTTCATGCGATGTACTTAACGTAAATGAATCTCGATGTTAGTAAACTGAAGAGCGTACTCGTGCTCGATGCAGATAAGAACCTGATAAGAGTCAGAGTAGATTAAACCGACTTTCTTCATGTTACACGCAGACAGGCGGTGTTCGAAGTAGTACAGGATAGAATTATTACAGATGATAAAAGAATTAAGACGAGACGACGGTTTGTACGCGTTACTTGCGCGTGCAGCTCTGTGCGCGCAGCTTGCGCGCGCAGCTTCGAACTCACGCTGTGCAGTCAGTCCTGCTCGGATCCGCGCGATTTTTGCAGCGTTAAAATGCGCTCGTCGAGCTCGATAATTATGTCGCCAAAGGTTAAGTACGGTACCGCACCGTTGGTCGCGCGCAGACAGGTGGTTTCACGTCTGTGATTTCAGACCTTAAGGGTTCACGGCGCGAGTTTCTTCATCCCCCGAGAGCTAATGAAAAAGTGGTTTCAGGCCTGAAATCAGAAAAACATAGGCTTAACTAGTTTTAAATCTATTACGTCATTATTATTAAAAGACTTATAATAGTAATAATTAAAACTGTTTTCTTATTCTTTTATATCATCTTTTCGTTATTTACATTACTCTGTTACATTATTAATAATATATATTATAAAATATTTAATTTTAATATAACATACGAATCATTAAAATCTTTAATTAAGAAAGAATTAAATTCTTTTATCGTTCATCTGTTTACTATATTATTCTTTTACATTATTCTCTTATATTATTATGTAATAAGTTATTACGTAATTAAAGTATTATTTATTAATATGATTTTTAAAGACAGAGAAATTAATTAATTAGTAAAGCTAAGATAATTCATGACTGTAACTTTATAACTAATAATGAAAACCTCGAATATCGTAATAAATATTATATCGCTTCATGTCTTAGCGAGTTAAGTTAAGAATTTAAGTTAATACTTAATATTAACATCATGACTCGACTCGAATACTCGATCTTAACATTATAACTCGACTTAAATACTCGATTTTAAAATCATGACTCGACTTAAATATTCGATCTTAAAATCGTGATTCGACTCGAGTCTTAACGAGTTAAAAACTTGACTCGAGCTCGATGTATTAACTCGACGCGATTAGTTTATAAATGATTTAAATTCATTAATTAAATAATAAAGCGAGACGAAAAAGAGATTAAATTATATAAAAGCGCTGAGCATATGTATATGATTTTATTATTTAACTTCATGATTAAAATTAATTTAAGTTAATTTTTTATTATGATTACGTTATTAATCTTATTATTCGATTCTTTAAATTCTTTCGTCATTATCATATCTTTCGAGTTAGCTTTTATTATTCTATCTCATCGAGAGCTTCTTCATCAGATTTATGAATTTCAGTAAAAATTAGCTGCAATCGACATCTCTTTAAAAGAAGCCATTGCAATCGCCCTATCAAATTTCTTTGAGTTCGTCATTGCATTCTTGGCCACTGCGTTGCAACAAGCGATTTGTGCATCGCTGAACACAGCGCACAAGCAAGACGAATTCGACTTCTGTATTACGTATCTCTCGGCTATTATAATCTTGATACCAAAACGAGCAATCGCCGCAAATGGTGAAGCTGTTCGCGCTACGAGAGGTTGCTGTGCTATTTCAGAGATTTTCTGGAATGGATCTGAGGTTGTTCTGGATATGGGAGAAATCTCGAACGGTCTGAGCCGAAGAAGACCTTACAGAAGCTGAGAGGGCTGAGGAGGAGGATGCTGCCCTGATTTTGCACACGAGCGGAACGACAGGCACCCCGAAAGCTGTGAGCTACCGCGAGTAGTCGTAAGCGCTTTGCTAATACTGGACCCTTCTCTCAGGTGCCACTGACTCATAAGAATCTATGCCGCACAATGTTCAACATACAAGAAACTGACTAGTTAACAGCACTCAGCGGACAATGCTTGTGATGCCCCTTTTCCATGTACATGGTCTTCTTGCTGGCTTTCTCTCGCCATTGATGAGCGGTGAATCTGTCATCATCCCACCACGTTTCTCTGCCTCTGATTTTGGGCTCGATTTCATCGCACACAAGGCCAATTTGTACACAGCTGTTCCGACAATACATCAGATACAACTGAAATCCACTCTTCCAAGCCCAGTACCGTCCATCCGCTTTATCCGATCTTGTTCCTCGCCACTATCATTAACAGAGCATCAACAGCTCGAGTGACGTCTTGGAGCTCCTGTATAAGAAGCCTACACCATGACTGAAGCAGCTCATCAAATGACATTAAAACCCCTCATCCCCAGTAATGCGGAAGCCCGGCTCAGTCGGTCAGGCTCAAGGCCTTGACTTGAAGATTATGGATGACATCGGTGAGTTTCTACCTCAAGACGAAATCGGGGAGGTCTGTTTTTCAGGGTCAAACGTCACGTCTGGTTATTTAAGAGGCGATCCCCAGGTGGTAGCGTCTACATTCACCAAGTTGGAGTATCTCCGTACGGGTGATCGGGGCTACATGGGCAACGACGGCTATCTTTTCTTAACAGGACGCACAAATGAGCTAATCAATAAAGGAGGCGAAAAGATTAGCCCGATCGAAATCGATAATTTGTTTGCCAACATCCGAGCGTACTTGAAGATGTCAGTTTTGCTATTGATGATGAGTTATATGGTCAGGACGTAGCGGTCGCCATTGCCCTGAATGACGACTGTGTGATTTCTTCAGCAGAGGGTGCTAATGTAGTGCTAATCCTAGGCGCTCGGTTGAATTGGATGCTACCCTTTAGAGAATCGATACATTAGCCGAAGAGGTCGGCAAGAACAACGGTAACGCCAACCTTGATATTGTAGGTGATGCACCCCAGCGGCGGATACACTCATTCATGGATTAAATACCTTCATCCGTGGATCGGTTGAAAATTGATGAATGAGGCCCCCGGCTGATGAAGATCCTCATTCATAAATGAGAGGGGTTTCATTCATCGATGAAATTTCTATTCATAAATGAAACATTTGAGTAATTATAAAGCTCTCATAAGAAGATAGATTATCTTTCGTCTATTAAATATTAACATGTTTTTCAGTCATCTGTCTTTCCCTCGAACGCCGTCGTCGTCGACGTGCTTGTTTTAGATTCACGCCTTTCATGGTTGGGGGTCTTCACCGACTATACGTTTAATCCATGAATGATCATTTGATCCATGGATGGGATATATCCACCGATGGCGTGTAACATAGGCGACATCAACATTGTAGTATCACAGCTCAATATTGCTCTCAGTGGCTGGCATTTCGACACCGCATCCCCTTACATGCTCTCGCTCAAAGCAAGCGCAAGAGCGAACGAAGCCAGAGCCGCAAAAACGGCCAAAGCAGACACAGTCCCCATAAACTACGACCGTACATTCGCCATCATCAAGCAAACCCTGCAAAACCTTTCACCACCTGAAGATGGCAGCATTTTCTTCGTCTCCGAAGGGGCGAACACAATGGACATCTCTCGAAGTATTTTCGCCGTTGAACACCACCGCCTTCGACTCGATGCCGGTACCAACGCGACAATGGGGATCGGTCTAGGTTATGCAATAGCCGCATACACACACTACAATCCTCCCCCTACCAGAGCATGCAGCGGTTCCTCATCCTCTGCTGCTGCCAGTAAGAAGATCGTGTGTATAGAAGGGGATTCCGCGTTCGGATTCTCGATGTCCGAAGTCGAAACCATGGCACGCTACGGCATGGAAATTCTCAGTTTCGTCATCAACAATGGCGGCATATACCACGGCGACAGCGATTCCTCGGCGGAGTGGCTCGGACTGCAGAAGAAAAGCCGGGCTGGCCACGCCGTCGACGGCTTACGGAGCACGAGCCTCGGATGGGAGGTCGGGTATGAGAAGATGCCTAAGATGTGCGGCGCGGTGGGGTATTCGGTCGAGACACCCGAGGAATTGCAAAAGGCTACGGAAGAGGGGTTTAAGGCCAAGGTGCCTGTTGTCATCAATATTACCATTGAAGCCGGACAGGCGACGAAGCTGGTAAAGTAACCTTATTACTTTCGTTCCTGGAGGGTGTTTTAGGGATGAAAATTGGTTGATCGCGCAAGCTCGGATGGAGCTTCTCCTAATTCTAGACTAGGAATTCGCATGGCAAAACGGTCTGCAGCGCATGCAGGAATCGGGACGCCCCCGCGAGTCTTGGCTTGCCTCCAAGATGCCGTCGCTATGTTTTTGCGACGTTTGGTGTTCCTTTTCTGCGTAACTTCTTGATTCGAGCGCTGGATGACCTGTGTGGGCAGAGCTGAGGTCTAGGCTTGAGCAATGGGGAAGCTAGAGGCTGTGCTGTGATTTATTGATGGAGTTTTTAAATGTGATGAGGTAGCTAGGTTGTTATGGTATGGTATGGTATTTCAGTGATAAAGATTCATGACTTGTGATATTGTTAAAATTAAAACTTTTAAAGCTGATTAATGCATCGTTGGAGCAGCGCACCTTCATAGCTTCAATACTTCCAGTCCATGGGCTTCTAGCAGGAAATGGAATACTGACAATTCTCCTTTATTCACTAGCTACCAATCGAAGCGTCCAAACCCACTATTCGAGGCCTTAGGCTCCAATATTATACAAAGAGAAAACACCGAGCAGCGAACAGAACAAATCGTCTAGCTGATCTACGAGTATTAGTGACAAACTTCCATTTTCGACGCCTCTGCAACATTATTTACCCCAAAAGGTCCAATCGATTTCTACACAACCTGCGCCTTAGGCGTATCCCCCTTCCCCTCCTCATTATATTTATCCCAATTCGCCAGCACATTCCCAATCCTCGGGCTATTCGTCAGCTTGTACACCTCCTCAAAGTACTCTTTGGTAATTTCAAAAGGTTTCGCAGTCACATTGGGAATGTACTTCCCGACCAACTTGCCCGGATCGATCGTGGTCTTGTTGATCTTCTTGAGCAAGAAACTTCGGAATGGTTTTACGCCGGAGCGCAAGAAGGTGCTGTGGAAGGGCACGTCAATGCCTTTGAGAGGGATGGTGGCAAAGCCACGCTGCAGCTCGATGGGCTTAGGCTTGGCTTCGGTTTGCTTGGCGCATTCGCGGATGATTTCAACGAGGTGGGCTTTTACGTCTTCGAGGGAGAGTTTTTGCATGAGAGATTGGATGTCGACTTTTTGGGCTTTGAGGTAGTTCGTGACGCCAGTGAGACAATCCAAGGCGCGGAGCTAATGGAGTTATTAGTATGATTTTTAGGGAAGCCTGACTGTACTTACATCGCCGGCACAAACATATTGCATGTTAGCAACATTGTAGTTCACAATCTCCAACAGCCAATTCGTCTCTTCAGCAACGTTCTCGACCACGTATTGCAAAGCCTGTTCGTTGAAGGTCTTTGATATCCGGCTTGGGTTGACGGCACACATAGAGTAGTTTGATCGGCCGGTGGCATCTCGTTCGACAGCCACTTGCATCGTAAGACCCCGGTAGAACACCACGGAGACCAGACTCTCGATTGGCATCACCTCTGCAAGTGCGGCCAACGCAGAGTACTCTCCGAGTGAGTGACCGGCAAAGCTACTATCTCTCTGTACGAGCCCCTTCGACCTCATGTCTTCGAAGCTCGCCTTTTCCATCAGGGTCAAAGCAGGCTGTGTAAATTGTGTGGCGGAAAGAAGACCTGTAGGTGAGCGGTAGGTGTATGAGGTAGTATTCTCGTCAACTTCCTTGAATATTTTCTCCGACTTGATTGAGCCATCTGCGTTGACAGACTCGAATGTCATGGACATGTAATTTTCTCTGATTGCTTTCCCTCGAGGTCCACCAAAGTGAATAGTAAGCTCCTTGGGGTTGTTCTTGACAATGTTCGTAATTGAGAAACCGTAATTTTCCATGAAGTGCGCATCAGCACGATCCCAAACTTCCCTTGCCACTGCACTACTAGCGTAGAGCTCCATACCCATGCCTTGCTCTTGCGATCCTTGTCCAGTGAAGACGTAAGCGGAGACAGGCTGCTCAACCTCCGCTTCGCCAAGCAGCACTTTCTCTTCAGTGTCTTTGTTGCTCGCCTCGACTTTGATGATCTTTCGGCCAGATACCATGCCAATATGTTGAAGCTTAACTTCGATATCGTCGTTGGGTAAAACCATACCGACCAAGTTGCAGTGAAAGCTTCGAACACGGCCGACGTTGTTTTCCGCAGCCCAGGTTTCTACTAGACTCCTCACGGCGGCACTAGAGTACATACCATGCGTTATTGTACCTGGAAGATTTGCATAACTGGAGAACACGCGTGAAACGTGGATGGGGTTAAAGTCCCCAGAGACACGAGCGTAAGTCTCATTTGAGGAAGGGGCTCGTAGAACTAGGGGCGTTTTGCCGCTCAGAGGAATTGGGTTTTCAAAGTTGACTGGCTGCTCGATTGAGGATCCGTACCGCTGTAGATAATCGATAACTGGATTACCATGAGACACGCCAGCATCGTAGTCGACAGATGCGATTTGGACCACTTCTTTGGTCGGTAGCTCCATCAGTACCTGGCCAATTGTCTCAACATGGCTGAATGTTGTTTTGTCCTTGAAATGGACTAAACTCTGCAGGCGAAAAATTAATGTCTTGTTGAGAAGCTCGATGTCTTGGCCATCCATATTGAACCACTCCTTGGACCGGAGAACGGCCACATCTTTTGATGAACCGAGGTGCAGTTGCATAGGGGTTTCGTCCTTACGTTGGAAGGTGTTCTCAAAGTCCGCATAAGCACCTCGATATAGGAACTGGGAAGTGACCTCCATGACAGGCTTGCCTTTTCGTGTGATGGTACCACAGACTTCCACCATCTTCCCGGAATCTTGATTCATCACTGCGTTAATCTGGGCATTGGTGTCGACAACGTCACCCTTCTTCAGAGGCTCAGCACCGGGAAGCATGCGGAAACCATTCGACAAATGCACTAGTTTTAGGAGATCACCATCAATTGATCGCGGGAATATTGGTTTCGTGATAGCTTTCCAGCCCACAACGATGGCAAAGTCCATAGGTGCGAAGACTTCCTTTCCAGGTCGCTCGACGAAGGCTTCGCCGGTGTTTCCCACAGCGTGTACAAAGTCTGCAACGGCTTGGCTGGTCACCGTCGCCTGCCCTCCCTCGAACTTACTCGTCGCTGGGGTGTCGAACGGTACCTGTTCATCTCCAAACCATATGCGGTAGTAGAACTCCTTAATGCGGTCGTTTCGAGCCTCCATAACTTCACGAATTGGTGCATAGCCTGCTTCGGGATGGTATGTAAATCTCAACGGTAGTGCAACTGCCTTGCCTTCCGCAGTTCTCTCTTCCCAAAGGTTGACTACAATTTCGTTCTTGGCAGTCATGCTTACGTCAACTGTCTTTACCATCTTGCCAGACGCCAAAGGTTCCTCGATGCATATTGTGGTCTTGGCAGGCTCCCTAGAGTGTAGAACTTTCACCAACATACCCTTGTGAGGTGAGAATATTCTCTTAAGTGGATTGGTCTGGAATTTCTGCCCTTGAATGAACACTTCCGCAGTGAAAAGGGCGAATCGCCAGCAATACGCCTTACCAGCAAGAAGATGCAACCAAGCCTCCATTTCTGGAAGTGGTGTATTAGGCGCAGGAGACACGCGGTAAGTGACTTGTTCACCTTCCGCTGCAGTAGTCACGCCTTCGGTATCTGAAGTGTCCTCGTCATCGAGAAGAAGCTGTCCGCCAAAGTATTCGATGACCGGGATCGTAGATTCTTGGTCGTTGTACACGTCGTGGGCCAAACCCTTGATGTGGTTATTGTGGACGCCGTCCAAAATGTCCTTGATTGGTTCGTCGATCGTGTTTGAGAACTTGACAGCTGTTGGACCCTGCAGGATGCAAGTTCTACCTACATCTTGATCCACAACAGCCTCAAGATCCTCGGATTGCCAGAGGGAGTCTTTCTTGAAGAAGAATTCAAAGTTCTCATCCAGTGAAGGAACAAATGGCACGGGTTTCTGACCACGGCGTTGGCAAAGAAGCAAAAAGTGCTGTACATCTTGAGCGCTGATAAGCTGCTCCTTAGCTTGGGGATATGACTCGATGACTTTTTCGACAACCGCATAAGGCTGGTCAAGCTCGGAGTAGCTCTGAATCAACGAAGGTTTCCCAGCTGTAGAAGAGAATCTCTCTTCGAGTCGGCGAATAAAGTCTCCAGTAAGACGCTCCAAAGATTGGTCAATCCAGCGAGATTCATGCTTGACGTACATAAGATCGACCATACGACGCACGATCTCGCCATACGTCATGTCCTCTAGATCTACTACCTCGCCCGCCGAATTGCGGCCAAACCACACCTTCTGAAAATCATCATTGAGCTTCTTGATGATGTATTCACGCTGCTTTCTAAGCGCTGGTACGCGCTTAGCTTTATCCAGGCTAAAAATCTTCTGATCCATCTCCGACCAGAATTTTACTCCACGCGTTGCAAGCTTGTGGATTGGTTCGCCCATTTCAGATCGCACCGTTATGACACCGCCTGCTGGTCCTTTGTAAGTCTTCTCCCAGTCGCTGTCGTCAACGCCTTCTGCCTCAGCAATTGCTTTCTTTGCATTCTTGGACGTCTTAGCTTCCTTCGCCGTCATCATCCGGCTCCCAAAAAGACAGCCATCGAAGGGCATTGGTGGATAGCCAAATTTTTGAGACCATGTTCCAGTCATGTACGGGTAGGTGTCTTCGGAACCTCCGAAACCACTTCCGGCAACCATTACAAGGTTTCCACATCTTCGGATTCTGCCGTACATCTGTAGTATTGGTTGGTGGAAATCCTCGAATGAGTGATGACCTCCACCACGACCCCCAGTCCATTGAAGGATCACTGGAAAGTGAGGGTTCGCCTTTGCAATATTGATGACCTGCTGTATAGCTTCCACAGAGCCGGGTTTGAATCCCATATGCTTTATACCAAGATTTTCAATATATTCGTTGGCAATCTCAATTGACGGAACACCTGCACCAATGGTGAGACCTTCAATTGGTACACCATCTGCGCGAAGCTGGCCAATGAGAGGGATTTGCCATGCCATTGCTCGAGGATTAACATAAATAAGATTGATAGTGATACCGCGACCTGAAGGGGTGGCATTCTGGATCTTAACCAATGCTTCGGTCATGGTTTTGGCGTTGTAGTAGCCGCCACCAGCAAGCTCGATCTGGTACCCAGCGTTCATGGTCGCCGCAACAAAATCCCAAGGTACGGTACAAGGCGTCATCCCAGCCACCATGACCGGAGGAAGTCCC
>JAABUO010010368.1_pt1 | contig 10319 bp, 17 predicted proteins | sample 5559291 | NCBI WGS metagenome assembly JAABUO01 (sample SAMN10711878, study PRJNA513372) | rock metagenome | isolation source: Antarctica rocks | place: Antarctica: Victoria Land, Finger Mt sud
CTTTTCCTGTACATAGCATGAACCCTACATCAGCCTGCACTCTTGGATCCAACCAGTACAATAAGCCAGATAAAACTCAAGTAAGGTACCAGATCAAGCAACCATAACACAGTGCATACAACAACCAGACATGATTCACAACAGCGACGGCGAATTCAGCATATTGCCATCACACACATGTGTAGGAATTGACGCATGCTACTCTGCACAGATACACAGAGTTTGTCACCTGCAAGTCAGCTGCAGTGGCCTGGGCCTTCTGGATGGTGGAGCGAGCCTCAGCATGTGCTGCTGCCAAGTGCTGCTCAGCCTGCTGCCTCACACCTTCCATGTCACCCTGCATATAGCTGTATACATATTGTACATGTACACAAGGCTGAAACCAGCGCCACAAGCACACAAATGCAAGGCTGGTCTCCCTAGAGCTGGCAACATGGCCTGCAAGAGACGGCTGTCATCTTGCTGTCTGACTGTATCCATGTGAGGCTGAGCCATGCTTTGCAATCAGATGCTTGCGTGCATGACATGCAATCGTTAGAGGTGCGACCAAATGCAAGCATTAGCATGTGCAGCTGCATGTGGTGCTTGACCTCTGCTGGTATGACCTCAGAGAAATGACCCATTCTTTGTTAGAAAGTGCAGCTGCATGTGTTGCTTGACCTCTGCTGGTATGACCTCAGAGATATGACCGATTATTTGTCGGTTAGTATATCAGCTTTGCACAACACATCTCGGGATAATGGTCTTTTCAACAAAGCTATGTTTTTCAACCTTCTCAGTGTCAAGATTCGGACCATGCTGCAGCTGTTCCTGGCAGTCTGTAGCCAGCAAACTGCTCCAGTCTCAGAATGCGCAACGTGCAAATCCTGTTTACCTCATACATGGCTTGGGCTTCCTCCAGCTGCTGCCTCATGCGCTCTGCTTCATCTTTCAGGGGCTCTACCACCTCGCCCCTGGCTGACTCAGCAACGGACCGACCCTCTGCCCTCACTCTCTCCAGTGCATTCTCATGCCTGTAATGCGTCAAAACCTTCATTCATTCATTCGTTCGTTCGTTCGTTCGTTCGTTCGTTCGTTCGTTCGTTCATTCAGTCATTCATTGCAAACACCTGTCTTCCCCTAGGGGCAGGTGCGTACAGTCAAGACCTTGCTGCACACGTATAACAGCATGACAGCAGCATCAGGCTGTGTTGAGTGCTGCAGTCGTCAGGATTGCTGTTTCACTTATCATTGTAAGGTTGGAGGTTTCAGACCATTGCTGAAGACTTACTATGTCTAGATAGACGTGCAAAAAACAAAAGACCAGGCCTGAATAATGTCCAAGCACATCCAAGGTCTTTTCTGTTCAGCTTCTGAGTTCAACATCTATAAACCAGGTGAGTTGTTTGTTTGACTGACATGTGGCGCGGGGCTGTTCACAGCAGGCATGATCAAAATTTGAGCTTTACAGCAGACCTGCAGGGGAAGCCTGCTCTGCCAGGCATCAATCAACAGCTTTTGAAGGTGCACAATCTGTGTACACACTTGTATAGCCGCACATATAGCCAATGCCATGCAGCAGCAACAGCAGTGTGCAACAAGAGCAGCTCTCACAACATTGAACAAGGCGTGACAGCTGACCTGATGCGCATGTCCTTGATGCCAGCCTTGGTGGTCAGGCACTTCTGCACCAGGTCATCGACCCTAGCCAACAGGGCAGAACCAAACAGGGCGCTGCCTTGCACTGCCCCTGTGCTGCCCCTCTTCTTGGAAGGAGATGCACTCAGAGCCCTCCCAGCAGACTCAGCTGAGTCTGAGTCCAGGGATGAGTCTGAGTCAGACATGGATACCTCGACTGGGTGCAGTATTCTGATGGCTGCAAGCTGTTCCACTTGACTGCGTATCTGCATGCCAACATCAATAGTTTGCAATCATCAACATCTTGTGTGACTCGCCTTGTGCTACTTGTTCGGACAAATAAGGCGCACAAAGGCAACCCTGCTCACCAATCTGCAGCGCTCCTTGCATAAACACGCCCTGACAAGATAGAGTCTGCTCAGAGGCAATACATAGTTATGCGTTGGTGGCCATGGCAACTGCCCAGCAACCTGCCGGGGCGAACGCACAGACACACTGTCTTTGCATCTTACCCTGACACATATTGCACTGCTAGCTCATGCTGCGGCAGCCTCACAAATGCAAACTACAACTTGTGGGCGGATGTCAGCAGTTACCTAGAATACGCAGAGAAGGATGTATACCTGGTCACGTAGCTCCTGTCTGGCAGACGCCTGAGCACCACCCTCAACAGTCAACCTCTGCTGCAGCTCCTGGCTCACTTCAAAGTCCTGTGCCAGCATGGCAATCAGGCCAGACTCCTCTTGCAGGTGCAGCTGCAGCTTGGATTCCAGCCCTTCCCTCTGCTTCTCTGCCTGCTCTAGGGCTTGCTGCAGCTGCTCTGATAGGGTCTGCAGCTGCGTCTGCGCCTTCTGCAGCTCTGCTTGTGTGCTCTCGCCCTGCAAGAAGCCTTCAAGGTTGACCAGTTGCAGTGTTTCTGGTGCCAGTGAACTGCCAGTCACAGGTACCATATGCCTCTTACAAGGTACCAATTGCAGATGTACTGCCAGTGACAAGTACCCACCATACTGTCAACGCTGCGGAGCAAGCTGGGTACTTAAATAAGCTGCATTGTCATTGCACCCAGCAGAAAATTATGTAGGATAGGACGTTTGGGATAGGTCGGGACGCTGATGAAAGTGCACAGGCTTATCGGGAAACATTGACAGACGCTATCTTTACACTTGCAGGAAACTTTAAGCAAGCGGCTTCCATATGGGACACATTTGTTGCTCAAATTCAGCAGCTGTCGCATTGCTACACCTGCATGGTGAAAGTAGAGGTGACAGCTCAGGCACTCAGCATACCTGCTCAGAGTGCTGCAGCCTGAGCTTGCGCTCTGCCTCCAGCTGTTGCTGATTGAAGGCAGACCGTTCAGCTTCTCCCTGCAGCCTACTTCTGCTGGACTCCACCTCACTCTGCAGCAAGTCATTCTGGGCTGCGAGGGCCATGACCTGCTGCTTCTGCTGGAACAGCTGCTGCTGCGCTGCCTCCATTTCTGTTGTCAGCTGCATGACACAAAGGACATGCTAGATTGGTGTATGCTTGCAGCGCCTCCACTTCTGCTGTCAGCTGCATAACACATGCAACATGCTAGATTGGTGTATGCTTGCAAGGCCTTACTTCTGTTGTCAGCTGCAGAACACAAGCGACATGCTGGATTGGTGTATGCTTGCAGCTACAGACAAGCAGTGATATGTAACACCAGGCTGAGGAAATGTGCTTCTGCTGGGCGTGCTCTTGCAGCGTGCCCAACAGGCACTCATTGGCTTGATGCATGCCCTAGCAAATGCATGCTTGCACAAGTGAGCATTTGCCACAGCTGGCTATGATGTGAAAGAAAACCCTAAAGGTGAAACCCTCCACCCATACCTGGCTGGAGTGGGCCTGCAGCTTGGCTACTGTCAGGGACTCGCTTTGGGCTTGGCCCTCCATCAGCAGGGCCTTCTGGCGCCAGGTGTACTGGGCTGACTCAAGTTGGTGAGTGCACTCAGAGCTGGCCAGAGCCACCTCACCCTGAATGTGAGTCCTGAGCAGTGTCTGCTGCTGCCTCAGCTCGGCCACTTGAGCCAGAGCCTGCATCACAGTATCAACATATATGTTTCTGTTGGTGAGGCAGTCAGACGTCATCATCCTGAACGCAGTAGAGAGTGTTGTTAGCTCTTGCTCCTGCTGCAGCTGAACACAATCACATGCTCAGACAAAGTATCTTGCACTGCACGCTGCTCATCCATGACATAGTCACAGCTCAGGGAAATCTGCTCAGAATGCTAAGAGCTATGAGATGGTCTGAGCCTCAGACAGAGTGAAGTACGCTTTACAAACTACATGTCGCTGCTTGATAATACTTTGAGTGCCTGAGTGGTACTACATTACGTATGACATGTCAGTATGGAGAATTACGCATGGAGTGACACTGGTGCGAGGCTTGCCTGCAGACCAAACTTGTTGAGCTTGCTTCTCATAGCTGACTGCTGCTCATCTTGTCGTCTTTGTGCGGAGTCCAGTTCAGACTTAAGATTCACCACGTCCACACTCAGCTGCACGCCAGCTTCCACCTCCTCGCTCAGTTTCCTGTTGGCTTCCTCCAAGGAGATCGCCTTGTCGCGGCTGCCTCGCAGCTCAGCCCTTGTGCTGGAGAGGGTGGCATCAAGCTGAGTGCTGAGCTGCTGAGCCTCTGCGAGTTGCTGCTCTAGGCGGTTGATCTTGGTGGTTTGGGCTTGCAGGCTCTGTTGATGAGCTGTGATCTCAGCATTCAATGCCTGCAGTGCCACATGGCAATTGATGAGCGCAACTGGTGTGGTATGTCTACAGACCAATTATCGGTGGAGTGCGCTGGCAGCTAGATGTGGTCTGCACAGATCTGTGTCGTATTTCCAGCAGGATATAGACTAAAGGTGGAAACACATGCAGAATAGCACCTGATGCAGAGTAAAGAGCATGGTGAGCTGTCATGCAGGTGTTGCCGTTCTGTGATGATAGGCATGCGTTGCTTACGTCATAAGCTTAAGATGCAGCTTTCCAAACAGGCCATCGACATGCTGACATCAACTTGAGCTCCTACATTGCTTGGCACAGCAAGATGACAGCCTTAACACAGCTGACATTATAGGCGCAGAGCAAACTTCACTTTGCTTCACGCCTATGATGCCAAACACCAGCTTGGCAATTTCCATTTTGGTTTGGACAGTGACCTGCACAGCCTGCTCGTGAGAAAGCCTGGCCTCCTTGAGCGCCCTTTGGTTGTCTGCTAGGGTTTGTTCCAGGGTCTGCTCATGCCCAGCTAGGGTCTCCTTCAGAGCCTTGTCATGCACTGTCTTGGCCTTCTTCATGTCAGCTTCCAGCTGAGCTGCCCTCTCCCTGTCTGCCGTCAGATCTGACACTCGCTGTGCTGACCTGTCAGCCTGCACTCATGAAGCACAGTCAATTTGTCACGAACCACATGCACCTGTGCTGACCTGTCAGCCTGCACTCGTGAAGCACAGCTGCTTTGTTGCAAACTACAATCACCTGTGCTTTCAAGCAAGGATGCAAGATAGCTTTGGGGTCCCTCACATCCCAGACAGTAAAGTACCAACTGGAAAGCATGCAATTGGGCAAAGCGTCAGTTGCATGTGCTGACCGTCTTTGGTGCAACGCTGCAGACGCAGCCCATCATTGAGCAGAATCTCTTCTTGGAGGATTGCATTGCGTTTTTCACTTTATAACTTAGCATGTAGTCTGATACGGCCTTGCGTCCTGTTTCAGATGGTTGGTGCAACAGCACATCAGACAAGCAGAAGGTAGTGATGGGGGACAAAGTGGAGCGAGCAGACCTCATGGGATGACTGGCACAGCGCCTCCTGGGTTTCCTTCAGCTGCTTCTCCACCCTGGAAAGCTGCCGCCCTGTCTCGTCACTCAGGTGCTCAGCTGAGTCACGAGCCACTTTCAGCTCCTCATAGTGAGCCTGCAGCAAGGAAACCCTGAACCCAACCCCAACAGCCGACATCCCTAAGTAGATCTTAGGGCATCGGTCTCAGCAGCTCAATGGCAACCATGTAGATTGCTTTGTGTTGTACACCTGACCTTGCACAACATGCCTATCGCTACCGACTTATATATCCCCTCAATCCAGGGACTGCTGACAGTCTCTACACAAGTGTCTGCACATCACTGAGCATGCCCATGCAAGCTTCCTCTGACCTGTATCTCGATTTGCTGGCTTGTGTGTAACGCACAAAGCACACATGCAAAAACAAGCTAATCACACAATGTCTTGCATGGCAGCCCACTATGAGCTTCATAACAGGCAAAAGAAGCATGCGTTTTGCAGACAGCGGTGTACATGGAATTGCAAATGCACACATTGCTCTCCGACGCTCCTGAGATCATCAAGGCAGTAAATGCTTTGGAACCTGATTCTGAATGACGCCTTCAACAGAGTGTGATGTGTACCTTCATGCGCAAGTACTCCCCATTGTGAGTGTCAAAGGTGCCTTGCACTTCATCTGCACGCAGCTGAGTCTTCTTCATCAGTGCTCGCACCTCCTCAATCTCTTGAGTCACCTTCTTTTGCTCAGCAGCATGAGTGTCTTGCAGCTGCAGCATTGTCACACAGAAATCCTTCAGGACTGTTTTGTGGGACTTTGAACGCGCAGTGCACAATGCAAGCAATGACATGCTCTGTTTGCAGAAAGCATAGCCTGTTTGCAGCCTGCAGCAAGGCTGCAATTACAGTTGCATTCTCATGCAAGGTACAACGAAGCCAAAGCCATGCCTTCAAGTTGTGTGTTTTCATGCAACAGGCACAGATGTGCACCAAGATGGCAGCCCAAATGGGACAAAAAATTGTGCTGCCACAAGGCACAGGAGGCACAGCAGGGGCATCCAGTGGGCAGAGATGGGTATGCAAAAGGCAATGCGTGAGTATCGAAAGGCAGGGTATGGTGCCACAAGGCACAGGAGGCACAGCAGGGGCATCCAGTGGGCAGAGATGAGTGTGCAAAAGCCAATGTGTGAATGTCGAAAGGCAGGGCAGGGCAGACCTGGCGGAGGTGGGCCTTGTGAGCATCAGCCAGGCTCTCCTGCACCTGATCCACCTTGTACTTGAAGTCGTGCTCCCCCTTCTCCATGCGCCTTGCAAACTCAGACTGCAGCCATGCAAGCACCTCAGCAAAAAGATCCCTCTCACCAAAAAGTTATGCGTCAAGGCACGGAGCATAGCTGGGCTTTCAAACTGCTGCGTTGATGTAGTCAGGCTGACAGACGCACGTACAGATGGATTGACAGCAAAACGACAGTTCTTCAGACATGTAGATGGATCAAGTGACAGACAACAGAGACAGGCAGACTGACAGACAGACAAGGGGCAAGACAGTGACCTGCAGGTCTGCTTCCCGGGCAGAGACCCTAGCATCACAGATGCGAGCATGATCCTTGCGTGAGATGAAGTCCTGAGGGTTAGTCGTCATCTCACTAATGCCGTACTGCTTCAGCTTGGCCTCCATCTCCCTCACCTGCATATGCAAGGGTCACTGTATGTAGTACAGGTACATCTACCTTGCAAGAAGGTAACAGTATGAGCTGAGTGCTTACTGTGTAGGGCTGATTTGCTTTGCAGCACAGTGTAGACCATTATGCTGGTGGCCAGGTCTGCATCCAGCATACTGAGACAGCATATGGTGTATTGGAGATTAAGGTCTATTAGGGGGTCTAGGGGTGTAGTGCTTTTGAGGGTGTCTAGGGGTCTAGTGCCTTTGAGGGTGTCTAGGGGTCTAGTACCTTTGAGGGTGTCTAGGGGTTCAGTGTCTTTTGGGGTGTCTAGGGGATGAGTGTCTTTTGGGGTGTCTAAGGGTTCAGTGCCTTTTGGGGTGTCTAGGGACTCAGGCCACATTGATACTGGCCTAATTGAGTGCAACAACTGAGCCCATTTGCTTGTATAGACACCCCACAGACCCAGATAGGACCTTGCGCATGTATGATCATCTGAGGTGCTGATCTGCAATAGCTCTTGAGACATCGTCGCAGACAACTGTATGAGCAGCTTGTGCACAGACCAGGGCCACTCATTGCTCAGGACCAAAGGAGGACCTCATGCAGAGAGCCACTCAGGACCTGACTCCAGAGGCAGACATGTGTTCCACGAATGATTAAACTGCCCAGATAGGACTCTCAACAAACAGCATGTTAGCATGCAAAGCTGTCAACAGCATTGCCTCGACTTTGTTGGGACGAGGCCAAGACGCCTGCAGCTCACACACTATACATTGATTGGCACAGTGTTACGTAGTGTCCCATGCCATGCTACATAGTCACCCACCTGCACAGGGATGTATGTGCCTGACCCTAGGAGAAGACACTGTAGGAGGGTCAATGCATAGAATGGATCTGCACCAAGCATACCTGGCTCTCGTACTCCAGCTGCTGCTCACGCAGTGCCACGCGCATACGTTCAGCCAGCTTGTTCTCAGCCTCTCGCTTGAAGACATCAGCATCGCCCTGCTTGCGCGCCAGCTCCTTCTCCAGCTGGCAGCACTGTGACTGCAGCTGCTCAATCTACAGCCCACAGGTGTAAATGAGCCTGGGTTTGTGTGCTAGCAAGACCTTAGAACTGGATAATGCTAGACCCCGGTGATTGCAGCAAAATTGTAACTGCTCCATGTGCAATGCAGAGGCCACACACTACTTGAGTATTGTAAAAGTAGTTGCACTGCTGCATGACATGTGAGGTGCATGCCACTTGGTAAAGCAGCTTGTCTAGTGTTTGTGTACAAAGTGTTTTTGGAACAGGTCATCCAAGCAAGCAGTGGGACCATCCTCATCAGCCTTGCACTGCATTTGTGCATCATACTCGTAAACAGGTGCTGATGCAATTGACACTGTGACCTCACTCGGGTGCTGACTCAAACAAAGGACTGTGAAAATGAGGCGGTTTACATGCATGTCTGACAAGCTGTGCTCATGCACCGCCCTACTGCCACAGAAAAGCACACATGTTTGCTGCAGGGTGACAGGGTTGATTGGTGCAGGAGGCACCTTGTGCTCAAAGGCAGTGGCCTGCTGCTCGCTCCTCTGAGCCAGCCCATTGAACTCCTTGCTTGCCTTGTCCAGCCTCGCCACCCTGCATCATGTCTATCTGGTCAACCATTGGCATCACTACTCTGCTGTTCCCCACGTACTCAGTCGCACAGAATACTTGGCTGCATCTCTCGGACGGGTGTTGCTGCCACTGCCAGACTGCTGCCTGTTGCAACTGCTACTGCTAGTGGTGCTGCAGCTACTGCTCTGTCTGGCTGCCTGGGCTCTGCAGTCTTTATTGCCTTTTCCATGTTTGCAGACTAGTTTGCAGGCTGTGCATGCAGCTGCATAGCCTGCAGCCGTACTGCGTTGAGATGCATGGCTGAAGCAGACAGACAATGACAAGCATCCTGGCAATGGCCTTGGCATCAAGCTTGTGCTGCATACAATGGTAGTAGAGCTGGAGGGGTGTACTGGCTTGATGCAGGAATGAGGGTTCAGGATCTGCATCCATGGGGCTTACTTTTCATCAAGCTTGGGCTGCAGCTGCGCAGCTTTCCGCTCGGCCTGCTCCAGCCGCTTGCCCAGCTTCTTGCGCAGCTTCCTCTTGGAGTGCTGCTCCTCCTCTAGGAGAGCCAGCTGCTCATTCAGCTTCCTGGCCAGCTCCGCCCTCTCACTGCTTACCTAAGTAACAGCAAAACAGGTCATATACATGCTACATGTGATGCGACAGACTGCAGGTTTGTTACGCTGCATTACAGCTTGCAGCTGCAGAGGCAATGCATTGTCTCTGTAGTTCCAGCAAGCTGCAATTTTAGTCATGTGTGAGGCCTTGCATGCACAATCACACCAATGCAAGCATGATGTTAAGGCAGAGCCCACAATCCTGACATGCGTTCATTCACTCTCTGTTTGTTGTTTGCCAGTTGATGCAGATGCATAGTCTGGCCTGCGTACCATTTCCAGGTCTGAGACAGCTTCTTTGACGGCCATCTTGGCGGCCTCAGTGTCCCGCTCGGCGTTGCTCTTCAGCCTCTCCTCCTGGTGCAGCAGCAGCTCCACCTTCTCACCTAGAGCAATGTACTTGTCCCTGATGTCCTTGCGCTCTTGCTCTGACTCACCCAGCACGCTCTCAACTTCCTGAATGACACATCAAACCCTGTCAGCAACCCGGATGTCAGGCTGAAGCAGCCTGGCAGCTGCGCACACCTTCAGGTGACTATTTGCACCAGTTGCTCATTGCTTGCTCATGACTACACGCCTTGTCTACAGATCAGACAGGCGCAGTGCTGCGCCTACATGTTTGAGTAGAGATGTGGCAACATAATAGCTGTGAAATGCCATCTCAGGAAGTTTGCTTCAGGATCAGCCAATGATTTCTCACTTCTTTTCATGCTGTCCTAGTAGGCAGCATGAGCTAAGCGTAAGACCAGGTAAAGACATTGCGCCAAATACCCAGCTTAGTCTCAAGTGCTAGGTGTTGCATTGCAATGGCAGTTGTTGACAGCGCTTCAGCTCATAGCATTCCGATGATTGAAGCTTGCTGCACGCTGATGTGCTGTGATGCTGTGCAGAGATGCAGCAGGAGAGGGCAAAGCTGACCTGGAAGTCCGCCATCATCTGAGCTCGCTGCTTGCGCAGGTGGGCATTGCTGCGTTCCAGCCGCTGCAGCTTGGCTTCAGACACCTCCAGCTGGCTCCTGAAGGTGTCCACCTCCACATGGGCT
>JAABUO010010369.1_pt1 | contig 10319 bp, 12 predicted proteins | sample 5559291 | NCBI WGS metagenome assembly JAABUO01 (sample SAMN10711878, study PRJNA513372) | rock metagenome | isolation source: Antarctica rocks | place: Antarctica: Victoria Land, Finger Mt sud
AATATGCCAGTTTGCAGCAAACGGCGATACTATTGGATATTTGATTGATGGCATAGTTGCACTCGTGCGGGTGCGGGTGCGGTACCGCACCGGGTGGGCTTTTTGCGTGGGTGCGATGTTTTGCGTGGGTGCGGCAGTTATATGGCGTGTAGCTGGCTTAAACAGGCGCAGAAGCATGCAAACAGAAGTCTGGCTGGCAGGTCGCAGCCGCGATCGCTCTGTCTTCAAGTTCCGACCATGTTTACAGCCCTTTTTACGAGTTGTGCATATGTTACAGCCAGCCTGAGGCTGTTACCTGCCTGTTACGGTTTACTAATCAGTATAACCAATTGCAATAGAATAGCCGTGAACCCTGGGATGATGCTGCAGTGGATTTGTGCATCACTGTTTTGAGTGATCTGGATGGATGCTGCACTGGTATGAGTGACCTGCTGTGAGGCCTGCAGCACTGCATGTTTGCCTGCGGCTCAGCGCATCACTCACCACAGTGATGGTCTGGGTGCTGATGTGGGCAGACTGCACAGCGCATGAGTGACGAAGTATGTGCTGCTGCGGCTGCTTATTTGGCAGTTGCTGTGCTCATTGGCATGTGCAGCTCAGTGATCCTCTGTAGCCCGTATATTTGGTCTCATGAGCAATGAGACGCTCCGAAACCATATTCACTTAGTCTGGCTCGTCTAAGCACTTCCTTGGTGGCATGTACGTCAAAGTAGCAGGGAGCGTTCTGATGTATACCAGGTTGCCTACAATGCATCTTGAGGATTGCGGGGGTGATTTTGATACCTGCATTGACATTCAGGGAAGCTGCATGCAGACCTAGGGGCATGCAGGCATGGGGAATGGCAGCCAAAATGTTATCTGCTGCATCCAACCATATACTGTCCCAGACTATTCAAGGCGAATGCAACATACCAAGAGCCATTACATGTACTGTCTGCACTGCAGCAACTTGCCTTGAAGATCAGCCTGATCAACTACTGGATACTACTGGATAGCGGCTGATATCATCAATGACTACATTGTCCAGATGCACAGCATGCACAGGCAACCGCATTTTGGACAGGCGATATCAAGGCCATGCTCTGACAGGCTGTTCATGAGTCAGAACGGATGCGGCTGGCCATTTGGCAGCTAATGATGTTCTGCTGTGTCAGCATTTTGAGGCGCTGATTTACTGACGCAGTGAACAAAGTAAATTTTTTGATACTACTGCCAGACACTCTGCTTCATGAGGTCCTGTTCTGCATCTTCCATTACTCACTGTCAGGCATCCAATAGATTGTTAGCTGAGATTTAGCAGAACATTTTGTATAAGGCCGTGTATGTCAGACAGATTCTATGCTGTGCATAGCAAAGCAAGCTGCGCTGAAAAGAAACTTGACAGAAGACAAGCAACATTGGCAAAGTGCAGGAAGGACAGTATACCTCAAGCTGAAGCCTGGATGCAGTAAAGGAAAGGTGACAACCACTCAGAATGTGCAGCTAAAGGAGAGCTTAATAAACTTTTATCAAGTTTACTTGACAGTTTGCAAGCATATAATGGACAGCTTGGACTTGAGAAGGTAAATAAGCAGGGTATCAGAGTATGTCCGGTGTGCAGATGGCTGGATGCAGCTGAGACATCACTGTTGACGCAGGCCTCGAAGGGTCTGTCAATGCTAGGGCATCTGCAACAAACTGCCGTAAGCCTTGTGTGTAGGCAATCGTGTTGTTCCGGAAGTGATCCACATGCGGTGAAGTTTGAAAGCGCATTCCAGACACATTTCTGCCAAGCTTGCTCTGTCCCTACAAGCAGCACAGCAAGTCAACACTTGTCACTGAGTGTGTGAAGTAAGTACAGCAGACTGTCTATCCCTCTCATCTGGACTGGCACATTGCATCTAGCAAAGCACATCCAGCACTACCAAGAGTGATATATTGGACTTGTCCACAATTGTGCTTGTTCAATGAAACAGCAAGCCACATTTTGATGGACATGAAGCAGACTCGATTGATCCCACCATGCACGATGTTATACAGGATCAACACCCGCAAAGAGGATATGAGGCATTGAACCAAGCGCTCCAAAACATGATGATGATGATGATGCGACAATCACATTCAGGAGTGCATATGGCATTAGCATGATGAAAATCTTTTGCAAGGAATGATGCATGGTATTATGATGACGCGACAAGGTCACGAGATAGTGCATATAACAGTAGCATGATGAAAGCCTTATGCAAGAGATAACTGGAGCTGCTGTACCTCCATGAAATCCTCCACGCTTGTGTGGGGAACTACATGGTCAGACTCAGAATAGATATAGAGCTGAGGGAAGTTCTGGTACTGCTGCAGCACAGCTGCCAGCTGCTGCAGGCGTTTGCCAGGGCTGCCTTTCAGCCACTGCTCAAAAAAGCATTCCATCCAGGCGTACACATTCTGCCTGAACTCGTTGGTGGCTTCGCGTCTTGGAAGCAGGGCACTGGCAAAGCCTGAGGCCCATACTTTGGCACATGGCTGCGGGATTCAGAATGCTGTGTCAGATGCAGCAGGCCGTTATTACGCTCCTGGCTGTGGATCAGATTCCCAATTGCATGGCAACATAGCATGCTGATAGGGCTAAGCATGTCATGACATGACAGTTTAGGAGAAGTGTGATGACATCTGCCTTGCAGGGCAAAGCAATAGAAAAGCAAAGCTGCTCACAGCCTGACTGAGTCCTGCAGATACTGGACAGCCTGTCTGGACTAACTACTGCTCACGAGTGAGCTTGCATGTACAGTTTCTGCTGAGGCAGAGGTGGCCATACCTGTGCATGAGGAGCTGAGTCAATCACTGAGCCCACCACGTGGTGCAGCAGGGCAGCAGCATGTTTCAACAACCCCTCCATGACAGCGCCAAAGGTGTACCAGCCAGTATTACTGAAGCAGTGAAAGAGAAGGTGCCATTCTCTGGGTTCCTGCCAAGATGCCTAATATAGAAGTCAAAATTGTCAAATTAGGTATTTCTTACCTAGCAGCTGTACAGCAGGATCGGCTCTTTTGGCTTACCTTTCTTTCTGCAAGCTGCACTACCAGAGTTTCAACAAGCTCTTGAGCTGTTGCCCCTAGCGTCAATGCTCCCCTCATTGGCACAATGAACAAAACTGGCTCCCATCTGCAAAACAAGTAGGTGACGACTGAGGTTTTGTGGGTGCTGGAAGCCAAGACACTGCAGCTTGTGGTTGGAGCGTGCCTGTTGTCTGTCCACCAGTCTTGGTACTTCTTGAGGTATCTCTTGTTGCTGCCTAGCCAGCCACAAATGACCACTGTACCTAGTGACTCAGAGGTAACAACAGGCGGCCCACTCTCGGGGTTGCTGGACTGCGGATCTTGATGCTGAGAGTGGTTGCCATCTCTGATGCTCGACGAGGGGTTTTCGCTGGTGTTCTCAGCTGCTTCGGCGTTGCCGGACGGCCCCGCACGAAAGTGCGAGGAACCGAAGCCTGTGTTACGGTCGTTGCCTGGAGTGTCGCTTGGTGTACAGGCTTGGCAGGAAACAGTTGATGGCCGGACGGTACTGCAGGAGGCACGTGTCGGATGGGCGACAGCAATGCTAGTCCTAGGGTGAAGGCTATGACCAACAGTCTGTCGATCGCAGCACGGCTTGACAAGGAGGCTCCCTGGCGACAACGCAGCCGCCATCGCCGCACTCGAGGGCTTGGCCGATGTAACAGGAAAGCTGCGCAAACAACGAGACCACTGAGGTATCTTGCGGAAGCGCACGTTCGGAACGAGCCGGCTTTGCTGATCCTCGACCTATCTCCCAAACTCAAAACTGGACAGGCTGGCAGCAACACGTGACCGACAGGCGCCTTGAGCCCCTTGATTGTCTTCGCCGATTGAAGCCCCTCGATAGGGAGCCAACTTTCGCTTTACAGGCGAAAAGCTTCGGAAAACGGACATGCAAACGGCAGAAAGCCGTTTTTACATTTCTAGGGCAACACTTCGTTTTGCCGAAAGGCTAAGCTCGCAGTCGCGACTAGCGTGCAAGCTTCAGCTTGGGCCCTCACAGCCGGGCAACAATGACTTTGACTGGTGTGACCGAGACCTGCGTTTCCTGCAGCTCTCACCGACAAGTGCCAACCCGACGTGCATGGAATACAAGACAACTGTGTCGTAGTCAACGGCGCTGTCGGCAATGGGGCGGTGCGCCTTGCACACGCTGTCACCGACGGTTTCAGACTTGCAGGCAAGCGCTGGAGTCCCCCGAAGACTCTGGCGATGAGCCTGTGGACATTGATCAGCTAGCAAAGCGTTTGAGCCAGGAAGCCGAGAAGGTCCGTCAGCAACAAAGCCGAGACAGCCAAACAACTGAACCAACAGAAGGCGAAGACCTCGCAGCTGAGCTGGCTCAGACCATGAGGGATGCAGGAGCCCAGAGACCTGCCGAAGTCAGCAGTCCCTTTGGTTATGAGGTCAGCTACAGCATGCAGCAAGCCTGTCAGCTTTGCATCAATGCTTCTCCAACCTGACAGAGGTCTAATACATGTGTGCTTGCTGCAGAATGCTGCCAGAGAAGCAGACATACTAGCAGAAGTTGGAGACGGCGGTTTTGCAGCTCAAGAATTTGAGTTGCTAGAGCAGATAGGCCAGCTAAGCTGGGTGCGAATCAATCATTCTGCCTCTCAAGATGGCTGCTGAATTGCCAGCTTAAGCAGTTTCTATCAAGATCAATGTTGCTTGAGTTGCGCTGCCTGCTGCAGGTCACAGAAACACAGTGTGAAAACCCCATGTCACTGGGGCAGCAACGCACAGCGCAACAGACAGCTATAATAGCGTTTACAGCGCGTTACTACAGCAACCTACCCTTCCAAGATCCTCAGCCGACCTTGTTAAAGGAGTACCTTCCAGGAGCAAGATCACTAGGCTGCAACGAGCTGCAGCTCTTGAATCACCTGCATACACTTCCAGAACAGAAGTGGCGAGCAGCATATGCGCCATTGTCATCAGACCCACCAATAGTACCGCTGTTAGGTAGGATTCTAAGACGTCAATTGTGTTTGCTGTCCTGGCTATCGAGACACTGTTCTTTCAGTTGTATGTGGCATGATGCCATTTCAGGCCCCTTGTTGCCGTTCCCATTGTTAGGACTGCATGCACCTGATGCCTGCTGGCTAAGAACACGTTTCAAGTATCACCTCAGGAAGCTTCACATAAGGGGAATCCAACAACAGTCACCATGCTGGTTTTCTGCAGCTGCTCGTCTTGATTGACTCACACCAGACTCAGGCCTTCTCTCAGATGACTGATAAAGCAAAGCTGGCAAGTGCACATAGCTTGACAGCAAGTCTGCACATACTGCTTTGCCGATGAGCCTGCAAAACAGTGTGCCATGCTGTGATGACAATACAGAAAGCCACAATGTTTTGTTCAAGGTCAGCAAAGTTTGAATGACGGCAGGCTACTTCATGGCTGGACAGTCTGAGGTTGGTGCCAAGGTCTCCAACAGCAAGTCTCCACCTGGAGGAGCATTGTGGCTAGTCTACAAATGGGAGGCACTTAGGCCCCTGAGCGAGTATGCCTATGCGTCACAGTCTAGTGGTGGGATTCTGTTTGGTACAAATGAAGAGGCAGCTCTGCGATCACGGTGTCGCATGTTGAGGTGAGTAGGTCGATCATGCAAACTGCAGCTATGCAAGCATTGATCCTGAGTATTGCGTTTGAAGAACCTGGGCAGCACACCCACTGCTCAGCAAGCCAGCCCTTTTCAAATCTTAACTGCTCATCACTCTGTGGAAGTCTACAGCACCATTGCTATCATGTGTCTTGTGTACATGTACACAGAGTGTGATGTGGTGCTCAGCTGGCCTTGTGACCTCTTGGTGACTCTGATGTGGATGTTTGAAGCCTGTAAAGTGGGTCCGTGAATTGCAGGTCTATAATGCGAGGAACTCTGCAGGCGCTGGCCTTTTGTCATAGTCGCAGCGTAGCACACGGGTCCATGGGGTCCGGCTCAGTCCTCCTCAGCACCTATGACGACCGGCGAGCAAATGATCTTATAGTCAAGCTGGATAACTTTGGCTTTGGGCGAGCGCACTACGCCTGCAGCTTGGACCTGAAAGGAGGTGCGCTGCTGATACTAAACATATCAGGCTATGCAGCACATGCTCAGGACTTACCAAACCAGCCTTGTCGACCTATGTCCACATTAGATACATTTTGCAAGATAATGACGAGCTAGAGTAGATGTTGGGCATGATGAGCTTGTGGTTGGCCATGAAGCAATACGTAAGAGAGCACTTCTCTGCTGTTGCACGCACCACATCTTGCTGCATGCAGAAACGGTAGAGGTCAAGTTGCATCAGTCTAATGTAGCAAGTGGTCTGTCTGTGCAGCGTGCATGCTTCTGACAAGAAGAGCAGCATTTGGCCGCTGGCTTGCATCAGATTGCTGTGCTGTCCCTGAAGATCCCGACTGCATGTGCAGATGACGACTCGTGTGAACAAGGCGCGGCCTTATTTCCTGGTCCCAAACCATTAGATGAGGATCACCCCCTGATGCTAGCCCAAAAGGAGGACCTTCAAGCGCTAGGAGGTGTCTTCCTGGAGCTAGTGTTCAGTGCGCTGGGCAGCGAGGGCCCTTCTGAGTCCACCAGTGGCCCTGCCCTGCAGCGGTTGCTTGTTGATGTTTTCTCTGGCAACATGGATGAATTCAGGTGGGTGTTTATATAGCAACTGCACAGCTGCAGCAGTGTCAGCTGAAGTGTACAGTCATGTTTCAATTTGTTTGTGCTGGCTCTGATCGCTGCTTGCTTGAGCTGCAGTCAAAGCTGCCATTGGCCCAATAGCGCTTCATAAATAGATCAACGTCTTGATTAAGTTTGACCCTAGCCTCTCCTTGTCAGAAGCTTTGCCTTATAGCAAACTGTTGATCACACTGCTCTTCAGGCAGCACTTTCCTGGATAGATTAAATGTCAGACACACATTACAAGGATGCTGTGATCTGCAGAGCCTGGATTGTAGAATTTGGTATCAGATGCAGTATGCAGTCATGCAAAAATGTATCATCCTGTGTAATGCATTGCAATCAGGCAGCATGAATGTGCTCTGCCAGGTGTGGCAGTAATGGTCTAAGCTGCATACATACCCATACCGCTTGTCCAGGGTGGGTAAGAGTCATTGCCTCAAATGCACGTGTTCACATCATGCCCACACTTGTAAGCTTTCAAGGTTTGTTGCTGGGGCTGATGGCTTTCTTGTTTGCAGGAAATACTGTGAGCAAGAACCAGACTGGCAAGAGGCTATGTTGTTGCTTGATCAGTGGAGTGGAGCTGGCTGGAACCTGATACGTGATCTTGCTGCTGGAACAATGTCTGCCAGCGATTTGGTAGACAATCAATTTTGTCGTGTCTGATTGGATGATTCCAGTCAGATACAATTGGTTCGCATACAATGACTCAGCAGCATAGCTTACGTCCATCTCACATTTGACTCCAAACTGTGATGCTCGGGTGGCATCAAGAGAAGACTAAACGAAGAGTATTCACACATGCATGCTGTTGTCTTTGTACCATTCCTAACCAGTGGTTGTGCTAGGCAACTGGCAAACACTTCCTAACAACAGGTACGCATGACCGCCATTGAGCATGCATGCTTTCTGGACCCTCTGTCCGCGTCCTTGCAACCTCCTGCATTTTGCTGGCATCCAGAATGAGCAGAAAGCTGCGCTTCTGTATACAGACGTAGGTCTGCGCCAAGCCAGCTTTTAATTCATCCCTGATGCTGGCCACGGCATGATAGTCAGGCATGCAGGTGCATTATGCATGACCAAAAAGCAATAAAAACAGGTCCTGATGGCTGCTGACGCTAGGCACTGATGCAAAAGGCCTATCACTGTGAAAGACTGTTAAAGTGGCTTACAAGCTAGGTGCCTTGCAGCACACAATGCAACAACGTCATCTGAAACTTGCTATGTACGTAACATAATGATCCTGCAGCAAACTGAGTGACCTCATTGAATGCAGCCATGACCGGCAATGTGCTCTGTGTTCTTGCTTTCCAGTATGCTTTTGAGTCAAAATGTATCTCTAGAGATCCAGATCTGGACAGGCCACACAAGCAATCAGACAGGTCTGAACTGTAATTGCAGGGACAGTTGTGAATGACAGAAGCCACAACCTGCAGGAAGTACTATGAGCAGGAATCATACTCAGCCCCTAATCAGTCTGACCGCTATATACTTTGTAGACTTGATAGATCAGGTCTCAGATACACGTTCCCAAGGATGCACGGGTCTGCAGAGATTGGTATGCCTGGATCATGGAGATTTTGCGGTTCAGTATGCAGTCATGCAAGATTGTGTTAGGCTGCACGATGCATTGAAATGCCTTAAAATGCTCTCGGAGGCTATATTTACAGTCATGGCAAGTAGAACTGCTGACAGGAAGCTGCCGAGAGATATTCGTTGCATCTGTTGCTGATTGTGAGGTCATGGCTGACAGCCCTGACAGCCGGCCACGAGCGCAAGCACAACGCATGTGGAGCTGACATGGGAGGATTTGTGGGTGGTTGCTTACATCAGCTGAGTATGTTGTTAGTGCTTGATCAGTGGAACCGAGCTGGCTAGAACTTAATACGTGATCTTGCCGCCGGCACGATGTCTGCAAGCGCTTTGGTAGACGATCACTTTTGTCATAACTGATCAGATGTTTTTAGGCACATGCAATTGGGTCCAGTCTTTACGTCAGTCCTTTCATATTTGAACCTTGTTGTTGCTACTGTGTTGCTAGGGTGGCATCAAGAGAAGACCAACCAGAGAATGCACGTACATACAGATTATCGTTTTTGCACCACTGTGGAGTGCTAACGCACTGAGGCAAATGCTGAACACGAAGTCTTCCTTGCAAATGATGGGCATGATTCAATCAACAGTTTATCATATGAGCACATGCTTGATGATGTAAGCAGGATGTTGATGATTGCTGCAGACGGGCTTGTCAGCTGTGCCAATAGTCTACAGGAAGGATATCAAAGTCAAACTATACTTGTGCTGACCGGCAGCTGGCTGCCCCATGCTGACACATTCGTACAGGATAAACAGTGTAAATGTTCCGAATTACGTGTGCTGTGCGCATAGCACGCGAACGCAGGGCATGCCGACTACTGTGTCAAAGACTGCTCGTTTTGTGAGGACACGGCGTCTGTGCTGTCTGCTAAAGCCTTTCTCTTGGGTAGCACCATCCCGGGGATTGCTGACTAAACTGATGTCAGAAATCGCATAACTTCACGTACCTTGACTGCTGCTACATGCGCAGTGCGCAGAGGCTTGGAAGCCTTCCGTGCCGACCCAGATGTTCTGCAGACGCTGGCTGCTAGCTCCATACAGTATATGCAACCAGCACAGGTGCACAAGCTCCTTGCATCGCCAGACTTTGTGCCTGTCAGAGATGCTGCCTTGTGGGTGTCCAGTTGAAGGCACATGGCCATAGATGATGTAGATTTTGGTGGGGGCAAACCAAGATTAAAGCTAGGCGGTCTCATGCCAGCCTGCACACGTGCTGTGAATGTTACAGCTGGTCCAGATGGGGACGGCTTGATGTGCATTCTTCGTCTCCCCAGAGATGAGCCTGCCAAGGTTCACCAAAGTCAGCTGCTGGAGCATATTGCTCCCGAAGCTCGGCTCATCAGTTTAGTGCTGCTGCTACAGTATCTGTTGAGCTTTTTGCACAGTCAGGCTCGACTTGAAAGTCGTGCTGGTGTACTGTATAGGACAGCAGTACAAGGGCAAGTCAGGCGTGATTTATGCTAGTGCTGATGTTGTTGTGTGGTGTAAAACAAAGACTCTGAGGATGACTTAGCGGAGAGATCTTGCCAACAAAGTACCATGTTTTGAGGATGTTTAGTGGCATTTCTCAGGGGCTGTTCAGGAGACATACAAACTGCCTATCTAACGCAACTTCAGTGAAATTCTTTGAAGCAGAGCGCTCTGCAATGTGTTGCCTTGACAATTATTTGACATCGAGACACTCTGGAGAAACATGGGCTGTTGTGAAACAACACATTAGCCCTTTGGCTGTTTTTCAGATGAACTGCTTGCGACGCATCTGTGGCATATCCTTGCGCGATCATGTGCCAAATGTTGTCATACTGAATAGGTGCAACACCCTATCTGTGGAGTCTCAGCTGCAAGGCAAAAGAATCAGGTGGCTAGGTCATGTTTTCAGGATGCCTAATCATAGATTGCCTAAGAAGCTTTTGTTTGGTGAAGTCAAGGGGCTTCGCCCACCTGGCCGCCCTAGGTCTAGTTTCAATGATGTTGCATTACGTGATTGTCAAAACTGTCGTATTAGTAGGCCT
>JAABUO010010370.1_pt1 | contig 10319 bp, 16 predicted proteins | sample 5559291 | NCBI WGS metagenome assembly JAABUO01 (sample SAMN10711878, study PRJNA513372) | rock metagenome | isolation source: Antarctica rocks | place: Antarctica: Victoria Land, Finger Mt sud
ACAGGTGACGTTCTGCCCTGGCGTCCCAACCAAGGCTGCAGATAACGTCCAGCTACTCAAGCTGCCAAATCTGCAACTGCCGCTGTATACCCACAGCTTCCTAGGGTTTGGGCAGGAGGCAGCACTGACCCTAGCCTCCACTGCAGCAGTCAGCAAGATGCTGCAAGCTACCACCACCACTCCATCTAACACAAGTAGGATCAAATGGCTCGGCCAGGAGAATCTGTATGGCCCAGCTGCTCAATACATATCCTGATGTGCAATGCTGCCTGTCATGAAGCCCTTCTGCATCATTCCAAGCATGCACTTCACATGAATGAAGGACCAGCGTGACAGGCCACAGAGAAATGCCGAGCGCTGCATGCAGCTGCCACTGACTAAGGCCCAGGTGTCTGATGATGCCCTCATTCTGCTCTGATGCAACCATACTCTCTTGCTTTCCAAACGCTTTCTCTTTTGGATGTTCAGGCAAAGGGGCACGGGACCCATGCCTGCCTGTGGGGTACAGCCGGGCTGCTCCTGCAGGGACCGTGGTGGGCAGCGGTAACTTTGAGGAGTGCAGGGCCATTGCCAAGGGCTTGATTGCAGGGCAGTGCCAGGATGAGCTGTGCCCCATTGGGGATTCCATGCCTGTTGAGCTGCAAGGTACTGCCTGCCTTGCTGCTCACCACCCAGAGCAGCGTGTTTGTACAACGGTGCTCGTGTCATGGTGCATCAATTTGTTCTTGTCTGTTGAATGCGTCTGGTAGAAGACAAGTCAAGTCTCTTGCAACATTCAGTGCACAAAGCCTGACAAGCTGGCAAGGGGAGCTGCATGCTGAAATTATGCGCGGTGTTTGTTTATACTGATAGTCAAAAAATAGTAACTTCCAACAAGCATATTTTACAAGCATTGTATTCATCAATGACAAGTATATTTCACCAGCATCAAATTTCATCAATGACGTACATGAAGCATGTGAGCATTTGTTGCAGGTCCTTTCATTGCCATGGAGAACTTCCATTACACGGCTCAGTTTCTGGGTCTGCCTGTACAGCCCACATTGGAGGAGATTGCAGCAGCAGGGCAGCATCATTGTGCTCTAGCCTGGCCAGCCTTGCAGCAAAGGCATGGCACCAATGTATCTGCTGAGCACCTACTGCACTTCTGCTTCAGGTGATCATCAAACCACACGCTGCATGTTACTTGACACATGTGCTGGTTACTCGCTATGCCATATACTGTTTTTCAGCGTGCAATGCATTTGAGATGTGCTTCAGGGCAATTCCTGGTATACAAGATTCATTGTCAATCATGACTGACAGATGCTGACATGCCTTGAATTGGGCTTCCTGCAATTTTTATGCTTCTGATGTATATGGCATATTGTCATATGCAGCTAAATGCTGCAGCTGCTCAATATTGATTACAGAATCATGAAAGCCCATGTCAACATGACAAATGCATGGAGTCGCTCATGCTCTGGCTGCCCATGGCTTGTCATGTGATGTCTCTATCGGCACTGTCATCACAGTGATGCATCGATGCTATATTGCACCCATCCTTTTCAATCCCTGTGGTGGAAATGTCAAAAGTTTTGGCCCCGCAGCTGCTGAGTCAGAGTGGTGTGTGGTGCAGTGCTGCATACATTGTGGCCTTGCTGCATGACGGCTTCAAGCTGGGCATGCAAGAGCGGCGCCTGCGCTTCACCAACTATGTTGAAGATCCTCAAGGGAACTCAATGGATATTGACTGGACCCTAGGTGACTCTCCCATTTGCCTCTTGCACCCAAAAGCCAATTGCACTGACTGGCATGATGTCTTTGGTGGTCTGTGAAGCTTTTGACTGTTTTTGTACTGCAGTGGACATCATACTTGTAGTTCTAACTTCACATGCTTAGGAATGCAGCGCTTATGAAAGTCAGGTTGGTAAGCTGCAGCATTCGCATGATGCATACCAGATCTTGCATGCTCCTCAAGGCAATGTGATGCAAACAAGTTCTCTTTACAGTTTGTTCGTTGTGTTGCTTGATAGCATGCCAGTGGACTCATGCTGTTGCAGTTGCCGTCAGTGAAAGCTTGAAGCGGTAACATTATCAGTCAGCGCTGTTTTTGTCCTGTACAGGTGCTGTAGTAGTTCAGACAGCTCTCATGCAGTCTCCTGCATCAGATCGGCGGTCGTTTCTGCAGCCATACGACCATTCACTGCATTCTGGAAACAGCTTTTGTGAGCACAGCCTGGCAGTTGTGTTGTTAGTGGGTTTTGTTGCAGCTTTGGCAGTGCGATTAGCAGGGAGGTCTCATTGGCTGAGGCGCATGCTGCGCAAGCATGCTGGCGGCACGCAGGCTCTTGTCATATTTGAGAGGTGCCTTGACTACGTGACTGAATGTGGCCAAAGTAAAAGTCCCAGGCGAGCCAGCAAGCCAGGGTAGGTTTTGTTTTTTTAATTGTTTTTTAACATATGTTGGCCCTGATGAGTAGTAACACAGATGACTATAGCCACAGATTTGCAACAGCGCTTGTGCCACACACTATAGGCTTCATGGTCACCAAGTGAACACTTAAATGGAAAGCTTATGCACAAACCTGAGGCGCCATTGCTTGTCTCGATCACTTGGTCTGTGACTAGCTAAATTTACATTACATTAGGCAGCCATTTGCAAGGTAGATGCTCAGGTGTCAGCAAGGTCATGCGTTGTCTTGTGTCATGCGTTGTCTTGTATTGTGTCTCGCTGTGGAGTGCTGGTACACCAGTACAGAAATTGTTCACAGCTGCACTCAGGTTGGTGCCTTACAAGAAGAGACAGACTGGTTCAGACATGGAACCCAAATGCTGAATAGCGAATATAGTGAATAGCTATGCAAAATCAATGTCTCTTTTGACTGATATAGAAGCTGTGCCAACGCTCATGAAACTGAAGTGACACACTGAAGTCTGACTCAAGACACAACAGGAATTTTAGCACATTTTGTTCAAAGGATTTTCTGCCTCCAAAACTGAATACCTCTGCGGCGGGCACAGCCTCAACATGATCAGGTAGATACTCAGGGCAGCTAACAAACCTAGAACAACAGAAGCAATGACCACTGGGTGACGCAGAAACCACAACACTGACTTGGCATCCTCACCATGCCAACTGCTGCCATGCAAATGCAGAAACAAAGGGTCAGGAGAGGCTACATACTTGCCATACATGTCATCAGGCAAGACAGCTAAAGATTTTTTGTTGTGGAAAGACGTCGCTAGGGCGGTGACAAACATCGGGCCTGTACTGAACATGACTGTTGCATACTTGCTGAAGAGCCACCAGTTGTGCGATGGCAAGCTTGAAACCATCTTCTTCAGAAAAGGGTGGCCTGGTGCACCCACTAGGAAATCATTACTAAATCCTACAGGCCAAGTTTTGGGCATGACAAAACCATACGTTCTCAGAAAATCTAAGGGATGTAGGCAGACTATGTCAAGGTCAATGTAAATACCTCCATAGTGGTCTAAAAGGGCATACCTGATTGCATCTGCCCTTTGGATAACATATGGGTATTTCATGTACGTCCGTGCCAGATCTGGGTAGTGACCTTGTATGAAAGCATCTGCGCTAGCATCAGTCCATAGCTTGTACTCATAGTCTGGATGAAGATCTATACAGGACTGCCGTGCTGCCTGCCATTTCTGTGGAACGTTGCTGTCCTTCCAAGTTTGATGTATAATCTTTGGCACAGTGTAGTTGGTGTCAAATTTGTCCACAGCATAGTATGGAGTGAGAGAACTGGAGACATAATTTGTGCGGCCGTGAGTCCATACAAGCCATGGTATATACCAAGGAGAAGTCAGTATCAGGGCTATAACCAGGGTGACCGACACCAGTCCCAGCAGCACTTTGTTTGCCCTGCCCGCAGCCTTCAGCTTGGCCATCATCCTGGACAGCTATGACATTGTCACAGCCAGTGCAGCACGTTGGCCCAAAACCCCTGCTGCTGCTGGTATGAAGGGAGGGGGCAGCTGTGACCAGGTGCAGCACTTGTCAGCCTCTGTCTGAAGAGCCCTGAACAAGTGGCAGGCTTGCGCTCATGCCCTTCTCTTTCACCTGCAAGCAGATAACACATAGTCTGGCTCGTGTGTACAGCCGAAAGAGTCTGGGGCACACTAAAACCAGGTCAGACGGGGTTGGCTGACCATACTGCACGCATACCGCTTTTGCGACTCACGCTCACCAAGTGTACACGCAACCGCCTGGCAATAGCAACTACGATTCCCGATCACGGACCTGACGCAGCCGGCTTTTGCCTGGTCTGGGGCTGTGAAATAATGTCAGGCTGGGTGCAAACGAGACTACGTACAGCGGCTACCGGTCGGAGCCTCTTCAGCGACACGTTTCGTCTTGGAGTGATCTCTGCGCGAGGCAGCACCAGGTGGACCAACATCAAACTACTGGACAACATTCTATTAGTCATAAACATATCAGTTGATAAGTCACCTTTGCGAATTATTCAAAATCTGAAGTGCGCAATCTTGTGTGAGCAGGAGCTCGTGAATCACATCCTGGACCATGCCTGCGAATGCAACGAAGTACTCGTGGTGCAATGTATGAAATTAACAAGATAGGTACCTGTCCATCTGGCTGTGAGCGAATTGTTGGATCCAGGGACAAATTTCCCGAGGATGCAGGGCTCTCTGCATTGCAGGGCCTCGTGAGATGCCTGGACAATACAGACGACCTGTCAGCACTTCACATACATCAAACCAAAGAGATATAGAGGATTATCCCTCTCCCTATGTTCTGCGCTTCGGTGTACATCACATCATGTGCAGATGTGTCATGCTGTTTCACGCAGCTATCGTCGACGATAGTGCCTATATTGTGCATTTGCAAGGTGTCACAAGTTTGCCGAATGCAGGTCATGCCCTCGGTATGCTTGATCATTTGTCTGACAGTCACACGTAGACACCCTGCAACGGACCAGCAGAGGCTTCCCTCGCAACAGCTTCGTGCAGTGGCCTTGCTGCAGGTATTCGAAACGACCCAAGCCGGATGAGTCAACGATGATTCCTGGAAATGCAAAATTGTCACACCGCTACCTGGTAGTGCCTGCAGGTGCGACGGGCAGCACTGTGAGGCCGAGGTTGTCCATTTATTGTTGCTGCTGCTTCCTACAACCAGACAGCCAGCTGTATCCCATACCGCCACGCTCAGCGCAGGCTTGACAAGCTTCCCCTGTTCTGTTCTCGTGCACTTTAGGATCAACCAGTAGACCTATTGTCGATAGCAGGCTTTATCTCGAAGGTGTCACTCGCAGCAGCGTCGTTGTTTTGCGTGGTCAAGGCCATCTGCGACGTCCACTTGACTTCAGCGCTGTTTGTCACGGTGTTTCAGCCCCTGCACTCAGCAAAGTTTGCTGGTACTCCCTGCTGAGGAGACTCATCCTTTCGCGGGGGTCAGAGTCAAAAGTTGCCCAGCTGCACGGCTGTGTCCTTGATCTACAGCAAGGTGAAACCAACCTGTGTCAGCGCTGAGAAGACACACGCTTAGGCGCACCATACCCGCTGTGAGCGTGACAACAGGTGCCCCCCTTGACAGCAGGGGGGCACCCCATTGTTTGGGGCACCGACATATCACGCAACCCCCAAGCAGACAGGGATCCCCTGGCCTGCCTGTGTACATGGGAAGCCCAAAGTCAGGTGCAAGGGGGGCACTTCACGCAAGATGCAGCAAGCTTTGGGGTCTCTTTCACATTCCATCTGGAATGCACACAGTTCTGCTGCTCACCACTCTGGCATGGCTGTGCTATCTAGGAGCATGGTTGCTACTGGACTTCAGTCTGCGAAATCGCTTGCAGGTGAGCAGTCCTGCTTTGGTGCCTTGTCACATCAATATCCTGTGTCCAAGGGTGCCATTGCATGAACAAGTCCATATGCTGCTGGCCAGGTTCACAACCACTTCCTGTACCTTCTTCTGCTTGCTGCCTATCTATGTGTATGTGCTCAAAGCAAATAAAGCCGTCCGTGCGTGCTGACTGCACACTGCACACCATGCACCAGCAGCTGAAGTGTTGCAGGCGAGCCATAGCTATGTCTCAACCAACTGGAACAGCTACTATGCTGGACGTAAGGATTCCACCGATCCCTCTCCTAGGTGTTGTTTAGCTGAGAGCTGTATAGTGGCAGACAGAGGGCGCTACACGGTGCTTACAACCCTCAGGACAGACAAGTACCTCCCACTTTTGCAGGTCAGCCCAGACCTGCCTTGTAGCAAGTAAAGGATGAATGTATCCACACCGTGAAAAAAGTCCCAGAGTCACTGATTGGAAACACCGCCAGTTTCACTTTTCAATCAAATGCACTTGCACGTACTTACCTCATATCACCTATTGGCAGTCGCTTGCTTGTTATGCAAGTGCTGGCATCTGCAATCAAGACACAAACAGGCAAGATTGGTGTGTTGGGATTTTCAGATGCATGCAACTCTGCCCTGCTTCAAAAGTGTGTGAGCGATTTGCTCATGTGGTATGACTGCTCACAGGAGCTGAGCTGCTCATTGCGTAAGACTAACCCTGGTGTGAGCTTGACCATCATGGCTGTTGAGGGCGACTTGAGCAGCAACACACAGCTGGAGCTGAAGAAGCATGGCAGTCTGCTGCTGGTGGACGACATCCAGTTTGCTAACTTCAAGCTGGATGGCAGGTGAGCGCTGCATGCAGCAAATGCTACTTGTCACAAAGTGGCCTGCTCCTGTGAAAGGCAACAGACCGGCTTTTGCACTTGTTGCGGCTACACTGGCTTGCAGTGTGGTAACAGAAGTCAAGTGACTGGACTGGCAGCCTGCAACTTGCAGTAGGCAGCTTGCCATCTGTCGCTTGCGTGTGTATGAGCATGGCAGCTGTAACATTGTCGCATTGCGCTCGTAAGGCCTTCATTGGGACCCAGTGTACAGATACCCTCTACCAAGATATTGGCTTGCAATGAAGTTGTATCATGTATGCCACCATTAGAACTTTCAGCTTGTGCTTGGCATGCTACTGCATGGCAATAAGCAGACAGTCATATGCATATGCGTTTGTTTCAACTTACCCAGCACTTGGCATAACACGGGTCTTCCACATAGGTACGTGACAGCTCGTGTGATTTGCACATTTGATATGTACAGCAAGCACACCTGGGCAGCCCGGTATAAAACTTGGCTTCTCATTAAATTGACGCCGAAAGGCGTAGTCTTTTCTTTTCTTTTCTACAGCAAGCACAGAGCCTGATTTTACAGCATTGCATGCAGGTATATGCTGAATTGGGTGAAGATACGAGTGTGGGAGCAGGAGCAGTGGGACGGCATCATTATGATTGATGTAGACGTCACGGTGCTGGGGGATCTCACACACTTGTTCCATCTGCCCACAGACTTTGCGGCTGTACCGGATAATGGCAAAGTTTGGAACAGGTGGGTAATTGCCATGCTGCTCATGCAAAGGGTCAGGTGCTGCAGCATACCATATCAGGCGATCAAGACCGTCTGCTGAGTTGCCAAGCACCTGCCTGCCAATGCGTGCATTCCCTATGTAGTCTATCCAGCCAGCCTAGTGCAAAAGGTATGATGCCATACATGTTGGCACGCTCTGCAAAATAAGGCAACACTCTGCACAGAAGTGCATACTCATCAGGTGTGTGGGCTCCAGCAGACGTGTTGTGCCTTCCTCTCACGCTGTTGTTGTTACTGTGCACAGGTACAGCGCGCTTGGTAAGATTCAAGCAGGTTTCATATTCCTGCGGCCGTGCAAAGGGGTTGCCCAACATATGCTGCAGTTGGCCAAAGATGACACGCTTCTGCAGTTTCAGTATGCCAATGCAGAGCAAGATTTCTTTGACTGGTACTTCAAGTACACGCGGTACACTCTGCCGCTCGAGTACAATGCTCTCCCAGACAGAATGATTGGCAATGTCACGCTAGGTGGCGTGACGCCACGCGTTGTGCATCACACCCAGTTTAAGCCCTTCAAGAGGATTCCAGGAGCTCCTGGGCATCAGTTTCTGTGCAGTCAGTGATCTGAGAGGGTAGAAAGCAGGATAGGGTCATCCAGATTGCATTTCATGCAGCGCAAAGTCACATCGTCTTCTGCTGAGCTATGTCAAATTGTGTGCTTTAGTCAATGTTCTTGTGCTGCCAGGCATGACTGATTGCAGCTTTTATGTGATTGGACTAGTTGCCTTGCTGGACATCAGCTTCTGCCTTACTGGCAACGTCCTGCATGCTAGAACTGCGCACAACCCCTATTCCAGGCAGATGCAATGCATGCCCACAGATCAATGCAGTAGACGATTTAAGTCTCCTTGCAAATTATTCAATTGTTGTAGAGATTGCCCACTTGAGATTTCAGCACCCATGAAGGCCGCGTAAGCAATGCTGACATCACGCGTGACTACTGTGAGGTACCCAGAGCCCTCGTGTTAGCTTCTTGCGGCACGATAATCATAGTCTACTTGTCGTATGTCCCACTAGCAGTGCCAACGCTTCATTCTCTACATGTACGCATGACGTCAATGCTTTCACATTTCATCTGCTGATGGCCCGTGACCCCGAAGGCACCTCTCACAGTACAAATTGTACTGCAGCACACGCTTCAACTGCACAACCGAATGTAGCGGAATAAGGCACTGTTACACTACAACATTGCAAATACAAGCCTCATGGAGCCATCAAATTGCAAGGTGCAACCTGCATGTTGAAGCCAGGTTTTGTGACAGCACTGCTTGGCAACAGCCGTCATTACTAGTGTGACACTACTACATGACGATCTCAAAGTCAAGCATACCATATCTATAGATGTCATTTATCATACATAAGCTATGGAGTCAGGAACGTAAAAGCATCACAGAAGTCAGAGACTCAGAAACATATTGAAATAACCAGCAGGTAGGCCTGCTATGTCTGTCAGACTAAGCAAAACGCCAATTTGCTGCTGCATACAGTCCTGAAGCTTGCAGTAATCTGTAACAATGCAAGCTGGGCAAAAGGTCACTTAAACCAGAAAAGAAGACACACTCATGGCCCACCCAAACAAAGAACATTACAGCGACAAGCGATGTCGAAAGGCAGAATCACACTTTGATTTGAGACATAAGCTAAATGTGACACAAAGTGGTCAGCATGGGTACTTCTACATGTCTGGTGACAGTTCAGGCTGATGTCACTGTATACTTCATCGAACAGCATAATACGTGTGACAGCACGACTGTCTGAAATGACGCCTCTTCCCAATCTTGGAGGCAAAGTGAAACCTACGTAGTTGTATATCACTCATGAAAGTGATGAAGTCCACCGCAAAGGCCAGCCAAGTCTAGTAAATACTGGGGGTAAAATCTTCATCATACTGGTATGTAAAGAAAGGTGAGGTGAGAGCCTCTGCAGCTGTCAAGCCTGGGTTGTGTGGCTTGAACCAACTCCGCAGTCTGCACATTGAAAACAACCACTGAGTGGACTTGCACTTCTTGAGCCTTCTAAGGGTTGCATCTAACAGCAGGTGTTGCAGCTTGTGAAGTGCTTGTGCATGTAAATCACAAACTCAAGGATGAGATTTTCCTAGGGTTCGACATGTGGAATCCTTTCTGGAGGCCATGCAATGCTAGCTTGTGCTAAGATGGCAGTGTTGTGCATGGAGACCAGACAGCACTGCAGGCACAGGAGAGACGCATTGCATACATAGTGTGCTTAAAAACGCGTCAGCGGTTGACACACAATCACATCTCTAGCACCACGATGCAGAACAATCTTGTAGATGCTGATATGTACGCAGATGGACATGCTGTCAAAACAGGCGGAGTCTGAGTCGACCCACCTGATACTGCGTATTCTTAGGATGTGAAGGAAGCCGTCATTCCTCTTGAAAGCTCCACAACATGAGATGCCTTTGTGCTGCAGCCTGCATGCTCACATGTCACTTCAGCCACAGTGCTGCCTGGGCCTATCCACTGCACGTCACAATGGATTTGCATTTGCATTTAGACAAGTTGCCGGTGTGTGCTCGCTTGCATGCTAATCATGGTGCACGACATGAAGTACACCAAGGCTACTTTAGCCCAGCAATGCAGTGGGAACAGATGATGCAAGCTCACTTAAGTGCCTTGCTCCCATCTTGGTCTTGGTCAGCAGTAAGAGGCACAAAGTACGCCTTCAGTCTGACACCTGCACAACACAGGTCTCAATTGAGCAGACATGCAGCAGATACATGCAAGATGGCAGGGTGGGTTTTACACGAGTGTATGTGATGCTGCACAGTGCAGCAACAGAATCAACCTGCACATTGCTGCTAGCCATGCAGTGCAGAAAAGCCGTAGCTGACCGACAATGAATGCAA
>JAABUO010010372.1_pt1 | contig 10317 bp, 15 predicted proteins | sample 5559291 | NCBI WGS metagenome assembly JAABUO01 (sample SAMN10711878, study PRJNA513372) | rock metagenome | isolation source: Antarctica rocks | place: Antarctica: Victoria Land, Finger Mt sud
TCTCGACATGCCTGTAGCTTATTATCTTGATCCTGCCATGCTGTTTGATGCACCTGAGTGCATATCAGGCATGATATGCTACTGCTGCCCCTTTTGTGCTAACATCTACCCCTGACTGATCATCAATTATGCCAATGCTTTGTGAGTAGTCTGTTCAAGGGTGTGACATGTGTGTTGCAGGAACCACCCATGTGGATGCTGAGTTTGCTGACATCTGTGACGCTGTGGCTGCCACCCAGCGTATCAAGCACAAGACCCGCCTCTTGCTCAGCAAGAAGCATGCTCCTCAGCTGGTGGGTCATGGGTCATGTCTTGCCCTACAACCATCCTGTGTGCTGGGGCAGTGATAATGCATGCAATGCAGCTGCCTTAGCTTTGATATCACTGTGTTTTGTGCGCTGCTGTATGAGATTTCCTGGCTTGCATGTTTCTGGCTTGCATGTTTCTGGCTTGCGTGACTTTGGCGCCAGCTACATTCAGCACCTGGTGTGATGCTTGTGTGTCTGTTCTGCTGTTGCCGCTGACCACAAGGTCATCCTCAAGGTTCAGCATGAATGGTAACATGTCACCATTTGCATGTGTTGACAGTGTCTTGTGTTGTGCAGACTGCTGCAATTTTGATTCCCGCCTTCCAGCAGCTGAATGGAATCAACTCCATCACTTTCTACGCTCCACAGCTGTTTGCTTCCATTGGTGCTGGACTGACTGGAACCTATGGAGCTCTTCTGTCCTCTGTGGTCATTGATGCCATTGAGATGGCAGGAACCTTCATTGGTCTGGGCACAGTGGACAAGTAAGTCCCCTCAAGCCACTTTTGAAAACACTTGTCCTTGCCTTACACCATTCATGTTGGAAACGAAAGACACGAAATAGTTGTCGCACTTACTGTGGGTAGCTCTGTTGTTGATGTGTGCATGCGGCAGGTATCTTGCGCCATTCCCTTGCATCTCACTCTGTCAGTGTAGACTGTGACACAGTATGATCTTGTGGAGATGTTCAGACATCGGGTAAGTCTTCCAAATGCCCCCAACATGACCCCGACTTGCCCCCAACATGCCCCCAACATGCCCCCAACATGCCCCCAACAGCACAAGAAGGCTGTTGAAGGCATTCAGGCTGTTCAGGCTGAGAAATCGTGCCTGTGGTGCACGTTTGGCCGAAAGGCACTGCTGATTCAGGGAGGCATTCAGATGACCATCTGCCAGATTGTGACTGCTGTCATCCTGGCAACCAAGATGGACAAATCCACAGGCACCATGCCTGCTCCAGCTGGCAAAGCTGTTCTGGCCTTCATCTGCCTCTTCGTGGCTGGTATGTTGCTGACCTCATTGCTGTTGTGTGGACATTGCTATTGTGTGCATGTTGCTGTCGTATACACATTACTGTTGTGTGCACGTTGCAGTTGTATGCACATTGCTGTCATCATGGGGTCATGCAAATGCGGAGGCATGCGATACAGCTGTCATCGCTGTTGTGTAGTCACTGGTGTGAGTAACTATACTGTTGTGTGCACATAGCTATCATTGTAGTACAGTGTATGTCCACTGTCCTGGGTCCATATGCCTCTGTGTGTGGGCATCAGCCCTTCAGCATGAACAGCACTCTGCACCATGTGTGAATGTCACAGCAACAGCCTGCACACTCTTGGGTGCTCTGGTCATTGGAGACAACCATTTTCAAACACTCTAGGGACAACTGCTGTGTGTGTGCGTAGGTTTCTCATGGTCCTGGGGTCCTCTGGGATGGTTGGTGCCTTCAGAGGTTCACACCATTGAGACCCGCTCTCCCGCCCAGGGTATCACCGTCTGCATCAACTTCCTTGCATCCTTCCTGGTTGGACAGGTCTACCTGACCATGCTGTGCAAGTAAGCTTACTGTCTGCTCTGTACTGTTGTCTGGTGCTGTCCTCATGCACCTGGATGCTCATGCTCATATTGTGCATAACAGCTGTTGCCTGACTCTGCCTGTATGTAGCTATGTGATCTGTCATGACTCCAGGCGTGGGCTGTTGCCCAATGTGGTCTTGATGCTACCTGCACACAAAGCAATGATGTCAGCTAGTGCTGCTGCAGAAGTTACCTCTGTGCCTGCATCCCTGTGCCTGTATCCCTGTTTCTGCATCCCTGTTCCTGCATCCCTGTTCCTGCATCCCTGTTCCTGCATCCCTGTTTCTGCATCCCTGTTCCTGCATCCCTGTTCCTGCATCCCTGTTCCTGCCTACTGACATGAAGCATACAGTTCAGGCTTGCATGTGTTCATGGTGTACAAGATGTGTTGCTCATCGCTGCTGCGTCGGGTGCAGGATGGAGTGGGGAACTTACTCTTCTTTGCCTTCTGGGCTGCTTTGATGACCCTGTACGTCATCTTCTTCCTGCCTGAGACCAAGGGAGTGCCTCTGGAGGAGATGCAGGTCCTGTGGGCCCGTCACTGGTTCTGGGGCAACTTTGTCAGGAACAAGGTATGCTGCTGATGCTGATGGTGCATTTGGCTGTTGCACGACTGCTTTAGCTACTTTGTCAGTAACACGCTGATGCTGCTGCTGCTGCTGCTGCTGCTGCTGCAGGATATCATGCTAAATCAGCAACAGCAGCATTAGCATGTTATACTGACAGTGGTGTTATTTCTGATGCATGCCATTTCTGCTGTGTCAGCATGGTATTTGTGAAAGCTGGTGGCCTTGTTGCTCATGCATGGAACCAAGTTTGTGTGTTATGAGCCAAAAGCTTCTATACTGACACTGTGTTGCGGTGTTTCAGGGCCAAAGCCAGATTGTGAACTCTGGCGCTGTGACCAATGCCTCGTACGATGAGGGTGTCAAGACTGTGGCGTAAGCTGCCAGACATCAGGCAACCATCAACAACAGTATATGACCCTTCTCTGCATAAATGCAAACTTCCTTGGTGAGAGAGAGCGGTTTGAGCAGTTATATGAGTGAAGACCCAATATCAGTCATCTTGGGAAGTTGTGAGCCAGTCGGGCTCTCTGTCTGTCCTGAGCTGATGGTCGATTTCAATCTTACTCTTTGGCCATGCGACTAGCTGTGTATGCTGTTGCAATTTTGCCTATACCATTATCGTCTTGCTTAGATCTAGACAGACTGTTTCAGGTCTGTTCCCTTGCTTTTTCCTTTTTCTTCCGAGGGTTCTGAGGTTACAAGGAACAGCAATGCTGCGGTCGCACATGCACATTCTGAATTTTGACGACTGAAGTTTTGTCCAGGAACATTACACGCGTGCTTTTTGGTATCCATTCTGCAAGCATTTACTACTTCTGCAGTGCAAGTTTTGCAGTAGCTGCCTGGGTTTTTTCTCATGACGCAGCAGGTTGGTAGTGCCAATCACACCTTTTTGCGCAGTCAGGCTAGTACTGGGTTGACTTTTTGGGGTTGTAAAACGTCTTTCTAAAAAAGAATTGTAACGCAATATGGTGAATAGATGCCTGCAAACACTGCAATCATTGCAAACACAGCATCATGCATTGTCAGAGCTTGGTTACATGCAGCAAGCATTTGTGGTCAGGGTATAACAATGCATTCCTCATGCTGACATGAATCACTGATGCAGCATGAGTGAAGGGGCATGCAACAAGTGCAGGTGTGACTGAAATCAACATATAAATATACCTGACTGACCACTGACCTTTTGCCCGATTCCTGTGACGATTCCTGTGACGATTGACTTGATTCCAGTCAATCACGTATCTGCAGCACTTAGCTGCTAGGAATATAGTCATTCGTCTTTATAACACCGATGGTTCGTCTTGCTGTATGCACATGTAAAATACTTCTTCTTCTTCTTCTTCATGGCATGCTATTAGTAAGAGCACGTCATTAGTAAGTTCTGGTGAAGTCAGCAATGATTTTCCAGGACTTGTAAGCTGAAGCTCGGCAGCGGGGCAGCTTCTGCGACCCAAGTATAGGAACTGACCAGTATACCAGCTGCGTGATCAGTACTGGCAATGCAGCGACTCAAACGGCTCGATAAGCTTCCGCGTAGTCAGCTGTTGTCCGTCTCAGAAATTCTTCCGATAGACAAGCTGTCGGCAGAAATACAAGACGACAACGAGTTTCTGCGCGAAGTGGAACGGCGCCTGCAACTGGCAGTACAAGTGTTATGGGCTCCCACTGTGTGGGGTGAGTTACTCCAGCGTTTGGAGGACGAGCCATACGTAGCAGCAGCAGAACGCCCGTCCCAGTTCACCACGCCGCTACACGGTGGCAGAACTTCTGTCACGGTGGGTAAATGGGATATCAAGGCCGAGAGCGACGCATGGCTGCAGAGCCAGAAGCTAAGTCTGGAAAAGGTAGGAGGATGTGCTGGACCGCTGTTACACTCCGTATCTTAAAGTGCTTGCTGTCACAGGTGTATTGCAGACCATTTCCCAAAAGCAAAGATAGGGATATAGTAGTAAAGGAGAATTTGTATACCCCCATTGAGAACTGTCTGTACGAACCAGTCAATCTTGCTGCAGAGGTTCTGGAGCTGAAGGCAAAGTACAGTATCCCACCAGGTAAGCTGCAACATGGACACCATATTCTGATGACAAGCTAGACTTGTGACACACCTTTCACCTCAATCTGTGTGAATTGCAGGCGTCCAAGCTGCCACATTGTGCGATGGGAGGGTGTTGACCAGCCCAGATCAGAGGACCATTTTAGTACATGAGATAAAGTCCAAGAGGCAAGAAAAGCATGAGGGGAAGCACTTTGTGGATTTGTTGACAGATCCAGAAGACACAGAGCGGCAGCGTGTGGCAAGACCTGTGGCACAAGTGTATGGATATGCGGTAAGCCCTCTCTGTCACACTTCTATAGTTCGCTGATTCACCTTCATTTGACAAGTGTATGCCGGACATTCACGCAAAGTGGCATGTTCAGCAGGTTTTGCTCCGTTTTCCTGTTGCAACGCTGCAGGCAGTTACCAACTGTAACTACTTGTAATACTGTGATGACTCTGCAACACTCACTAATCCTTTATGAACACAACATAATCTTACTGATCAGCTGAGCCGCCGGCTTAGCCTTGCTACAATACTGAGAACTGAACTGACTGTGTTATCTCAACACGACTACCTTCGGAATACGCTCTACAGCTTTACACCTGCTCAGTACAGCTTCTGCATTTTCCAGGTTGAGGAACAGACACAATATGGCATGATCAGTAGCAAGGGGTCTTATACATTCTTCAAAAGAGGTCCACCGGTGGAGAGCAAGTCTATCCTGTTGAGCGAGACTTGTGACTGCAGCTCTGCTGTTCGAGGGCTCTTCCTGTATATGCTGCATGCTGCTGTCACAGCAGAGCCCATGCCCTATGGCAAGCATGCTGACTCCCCAGGCGAGAGCAAGCTGGTCCCCTCAGATGGGTCTATCGGCACCTTCGTGCCGGCTCTTCAAGGGAGTAGCACAGTGGCATTTTGTCAGCAAGCATCATCTAAGCGATCTTTTGAAGACAGAGAAGATGGAGGTGAGCTGGACTGAGCAGATTCGACTCTGCATCTTTCACTGCATGACAGTGACCGCCTGACCCTCATGATGTTGCCAAACTTGCCTCAGTGTGAAATGGCAACCATGGGATTGTGTGTCTCTTGGCAGATGCACATGTTTCATGGCTCTGTGCCAAAGATGCCATTCTACTGACTTCTAGCTTCTTGTCCCACCTGCAAACAATATGGCAAGATTGGATCCTGATGTCGACGATTCTCTTGCTTGAAGGTGATGACTATGGGACCTCCTCAGATGCTGTTGGTACTAGTCGCAAACACGCAACATTAGAATTGCGCAACAGAACAGTGTATAGAGACGCCACAGGAAGTGAAACTTTGACAGGTGGTCAGCTGGCTAGCTGCATCCCTGATGTGGATCGTGCCTGTGTCACCATCAAGGAGGCCATCAGCCATGGCAAGCATTGCATGGTACGAGCCAGCAGCTTTTGCAAGCACTATGAAGCATGACATACCTGGCTGGAGTCTTGCACGTCTCATGGCACTCAGCACTCTTCTCAGACAAAGTCTGCATGTTGCAGGTCTATAAGCATTTGTAGCTTGTTTTTGTGTTGTGATGGCCAATTTTCATCGCGGTGCTCAGCCGCATTCCATCACATGATGATTGCAGGTGCGCCGAGGCACGTTTCAGTTGCATCCAGCAGTGTACAAGGTTTGGGAGGTAGCTGATGCTTGTGCGGAAAATGAGCAGGATGCCTGCTGGCAAGAGATCAGAAAGGAGGTGGCAGCATACACTTGCCTGGAGAACAAAACAGTGAGGCTGCCATAGACTTTGTGCATTTGCAGTGTCAGTGACTTTGCTGCTACCCTGCTTGTCCTGAGCACCAAATCCTCAGCATGTTTGTGTGCCTCGCACTGATTATCAGTGCTGTGTCATTGAGCAGGTGGAGCTGCTGAGATTTGAAGCGCTGGTTGTTTGCATGTCATTTAATGGCGCAGGCAGTGATGATTGTCTAATGACAAGCAGGTGTTGCGTATATGGTTGCGTGACTGGGGTCCAAGATGCAGGAGCCCCAGTGAGGGCGTAAAGCAAACTGGCATGTTGTCTTGATGCTTCTCAGACGTTGAGCCATTACAATTGAGATTGGGGTCGACAAGCTGTTATGCTGCACATCTGCTCAGCTCCACAATTAGCACAAGTATTGCGTCGCGTCGAGGCTCATATTTGGTGTTGCACAGGGTGCTGCTGCCTGTCTGGGTTGGGGTGCTCTGCATGATCGCACAATGATCTTCCTGGCTTTTCCAGACTATGGGCAGAATTTGCGCAAGGTGCACCTCACAAGCCAATGGGTGGAGGCTATCAGAGCTGCTATCAAGATAGTGCACTCGGCTGGTGTCCTGCACAACGATCTGGACTTGCGCAACTTTGTTGGCAACAGTCCAATCAGTGTGAAGCTGATAGACTTTGCCTGTTGTGCAACGTCTGGCGTCTCTTGTGACATAATGGCGCGCCAAGAAAAACAGTTCATTGCGTCTTTGATGGTACAGGTCAGTTTTGCAAGTTACAGCCCGCAGTCTGTGTCTACAAGCCTAGCATTTTCAGTGTTGAGATTGTGTATTGCTATTGAGTATCTGTGTCTTGCTGTTGGGCAGCTGTGCATTTCTACTGAACAGCTTGCATCAAGATTGAAACATGTGTGCAACAGCCATTGCCAAGCTTGCACCATGTGTCCCAGTTGTGTTGAAGTTACTCCCAAGCTCACCACGTGTGCTACAGAAGTAGACAGTACTGCAGGCCTCAAGCAGCCAGGGGAGCGTCGTGTAGTGACACGGCGTGCATAGTAGTCACTCAGAGCAGTTGGTGCCCAAGATTCTGCTGCAGGTGCACAGCCGTGCAGCATATGCAACATCACCTGCAACGTGCTAATTCTTTGCACCACATTTCGGCTTACATATGATATAGCTGCCAGGTACTTGCAACTTGACACATTGCGGCCCTATTGCCACATGCTCTGCATTGTCATGCATGCCTTGTTGCCAAGTATTGCCTACATTGGCAAGGTTGAATGCAGTCATGTGCCTTACAGAGTATGTCAAGCTTGCTCCTCACTGCTGCTGACCTGCTTGTCTCTGCATAGTTGCATGCCTTGCCTGCACCTAGCCTTCAAAATCTCATGTGTGTGTGGTCTTGGCATGGGCGAGCTCAGCTTGTTCGAGAACGCTGCTAGTACAAGATCCATTTGTGTGCATGCCTTAATTGGACAGATCATGCTTTGTGCCTGAGGAACATTGTTTTCCTTTGGCACATACACCCATTTGTACAGTGCTTATGTTTGCTTCTGTAGGTCCGGATACTGGACCTCTACTGGCACAAACCAGTCTGCTTTAGGCTGACAGCCTGCGTATTCCAACACCAGCCTGCAGCAGCCATCACTCTTGTCTTACACATATGTGCAGATGCCAGCTTTCAGCAGATTCGACAGCCAACACCTCTGGAAGATACGAGCTTGTTCTGAGCACTGCATCGCTTTGTATATGATGATCGCTGTAAGCGCATGAGTTTAGCGCATGCACACTGATGCCTTGGAGTGAATACAGCAGTCAGTACTGTAACAATACGAAAGCCTTTTGGTATGTAGTGTGCCTCTACAATGTGGTATATAGTATTACATCGCTGTTCCTCATGTCATACACAAACTGCTGTTTGTGTTGTACACAAAATGTGTAAGCACATATGACCCAGCTAGGTCATTGTTGAGAAAATCAGCAAGCAACAAGCACTGCTGGCAACACCGTACATATGAGGCTGTTGAAGTGGCACCAGTCTTGACAGACATGCATCAAAATCTGTGCAGGCCTGCATGCATCAGCTGAGCCAGAAAGCTGCTCTTTGTAAAGTGGCAGGCCCGCTCATCTGGATCCTACTGCAGGGCCTGTGCGCCACAACTAGCCAAAACAGTTTCAGGCAGTGTATGTGCTCAGGGTAGACTGTGATTACTCATGCAAGTACTGCGTTAAGTACTACAGGGCTGAGGGCAGTTTGGGGACTGCTGTAAGGTGTGAAAATAGGGCTGTTTCAGGAATTGTCAAAATTCACTGCCCACAAACCCCCTGTTTTGGTAGGGTTTTGCACACACTCACAGGCCTTGATGACTCATAAACCATTACACAACCCTGACATAAGCAGGAATCTGGCAAAAGGTAAGTGGTCAGTCAGGTAATTATACATATATTCATCATCACAAGGCTGTTCATGCAAAGTTGGCAATTTCTCCCGTTCACTGCAATTCTTTAGTCAGCTCGATGCAGAGACCTTCGTGACCGCGACGGAGTCGAACTTTCAATCAGGCTCAGCATCGCAGTCCCTCCCGTTGTTTCTGACCCTCCAGCACATGTGCCGCCACCGAGCGATCGCTTCGTGTGTGTTGCTCCTGCTGATCACACTGCAAGCAAGATACGTATCAGGCCTTGATCGAAACCTTACTCCTGGGCACTCATGCAATAGAGAGATACTACGCTTTGGCTCTGAATCCATAAGGTATTCTGACCGACTGCAGCCTTGGTTGCACACTTGAGCAGCACATGTCCGAGCACGGATCTGCAGGTACAGTCTAGAAGACCTCAAGCCTGACACTGGATATGAAGTCAGGGTGTCATATCCCGCAACGGTTGGCATTCTACAATCGTCAGCTGCTTCGTGCTTGTGTGGCACATACGTAGCCCGTGACTGCTGTAGGTGCCAAGCAAAGTGACTTTGCAACTGATCAGCCAAAACAGTGCACAGCCAGTCCACGCGCATAGGTCTGTTCTCTGCTCTGTCGCCATCTTGCTTTGAGTTTGTTGCTGCACTTGATCTGCTAAGGCTTGCAAATGCAAGGAAATGCAGTCTGTATCTACTTTAGGCGTCAGTTGTTGGACACTGAGAAGATCATATTCTACACAGATGATTTGGCTACAGACCAGGTTTGCCTGCATCTTTGAGCTGGCGCACTGATCACAGAGCTGCACTATCATACGCAAGCAAAAGCATGTGGCTGCAGGGCCAGGAGCATATTGTTGAAATACAGGCAGAAGCAACAGGAATACACCGAGATGGTCCTGCTGCAAAGCCTGAGTACTTCTTGTACAACATAGGTGTTTTGGCCACTTGACTCTGTGGCTGTGTCTGCTGAGCTCGCTGCAGCCTCGTACATCCGGGTCAGCTTGATCTGAGCCCTGCCCAACCTTGCGATGCAGTGCTAGCAGAGCTGGTTCTTGGAGTCCCTCGCGATGCATTCCCAATAGTCCTAATGGTGTTCTTTGCCGTTGTGGTATGTTTGTTGTGCCAATCCAACATGCATGATTCAGAGCTCTGTTTCTGCTGTGCTTAGCAAAGTCACAGCTTGCAACTGAAATTGTTTTGTGAACCCTGCATCTTGCTTGTGTTATATGCCAAAAACACATTCATGTGCTGCTGAGCCACCAAGCTTGGACATGCTGTATTCAGGTTGTTGCCCTGCTCCTGCCGTGGTGGGTGGATTATGCAGTCCCAGCAATGTTGAGCTTTATCAATGCTGGCAGAAGCACAACACATACTGTACATGCTGCTTGACAAGCTGAAGACATCAATTTCCATACCTATTTAGGTATGAAAGTTGATGTTACAGCTTGACCACACATATTTTCTCAAGCTCTCAGCAGCTACGATTTGTCAGCCAAAATTGAAGTTGGAGGTGTCAGCTCTTTGGACTGCTGCTGAGAGCATTGCAGTGCACTGATTGCACCACTGCGCCCTGTCCAATGCAACAGCGTCTGACTGCCTTGTGCCATCACTCAAGGATGTACATCACACCCTCTACAACAGCTGAATCACCTGAATGCGATCCTTCTTTGCCCAAC
>JAABUO010010374.1_pt1 | contig 10317 bp, 7 predicted proteins | sample 5559291 | NCBI WGS metagenome assembly JAABUO01 (sample SAMN10711878, study PRJNA513372) | rock metagenome | isolation source: Antarctica rocks | place: Antarctica: Victoria Land, Finger Mt sud
TGGCCGTGTGAGCAAGACACAGCTAGCTTCAGCATGCCGCATGCGACCCGTTCCTGTCACGATCGACCCTACTCCACGGTTTAGTGGGGTAGTACCGGATCAGGTACCACCACATGGAAGTGTGCTCATGCGACCCTCCCCCTCGGTGGTGGCGTGGGGCGGGCAGGGAAGGGGAGGAGACGACCATGATCGCGCGTCCGACCGCGCGGCGGGGGCGCGATGACCGTCCGTGCACGGGGCGGGATAGGGTAGTGCAGCATCTCGTCCATGGTCCACGCATGATCGGCCAGCCCGGCGGCCATCGCTGGCGTCCGCTCCTGCCACTTGCGCCGCCCGATGGCGCGCAAGCGCAGGCTCTCATGCGTCCAGCAAAAGTTGTAGGCGCAGCCGACGAGCCACATGCCGCTCTCGACAAGCGCCGTCCCGTGGGCGATCCCGCGCCCCCGCCGCACGAGGGGCGACAGATGCGCGCGGAAGGTGGCGTTCAGACGTTCGATGTAGGCGGTGTTGATGGCGGTGCCGCCCCGCGTCGCCGCGATGACGCGGGTGACGGCGTCCTCCGTGCCGACGACCACGCGCCGCGTGATCTCCGCCAGCCGCCGCCCCTGGCGGCTCTTGATCACCTGGGCCAGCAAGAAGCCATCGGGCAACGCCAGCCGAGGACGCCCGCGTTTGCCTGTGCAGACCGGTGCACGGAAAACCGTCCGCGCCGCGCCGACATAGGCGGCGAACCCATCCACGCACAGGAGGAGGGCGCGGCTCGTCGCGCAGGCGCGCACGCGCTCCAACAGCCGCGTCACCAGCGCCCCGTCGCGCGCCCGGCTCACCGCACCGCCCAGCCACAGCCGCGCGGGCAGGGCCACGGCCATCGCCTGCCACACGACCCCGCCGCGCACCTTGACGCGGATCTCATCGGCCTGGACGTGGCCCACCTCGACCTGCCCCGCCTCGACCAGATGGCTGTGCAGCGCGGCGCAGTGGCCGCCCGCCCGGTGCAACCACGCCGTGACCGTGCGCTCGTCCAGCCCCAACGCAGCCACGATGGCCTACGGGGGGCAGCCATGTGCGAGCAGGATCAGCACGGCGGTCATCAGCCAGGCCTCCTTGTGCAGGCGATAGTAGGGCGTCCCGCGCGTCGCGCTAAACGTGTCGCCACAGGTGTGGCAGCGGTAGCGCCGCTTCTTCTGACTATGAATGCCAATGTTGCCTGCGCCGACCCGCCCCTTGTCGGGACAGGTCTCTGTGGCGCAGAATACGGTGGACGGGTCCATGGGGACAGCGCTCCTGGCCGTGTGGATCGGACACGGCTAGCGATAGCATGCCTCATGCGGCCCGTTCCTGTCATCCTCGCCTCGCTCCACACTTTAGTGGGGTTGTACCTCTGCATTTCATTGAGACGTTCTAAGATCGATGCGGCTTAGCCTCGTGCAGGAGAGAACACGATGGCCGCTCACACCGTCGGCCAATCAAGATCAAGTCCATAGGCAAAATGCGGAAAAGTGTTGGGGGGCAACAACACGTTGCGCAGGCGACGCATGCGACAGCACGCCCTGACCGCTGGGTGAGCGCGCTGCTACACTCGTCCACATCGAACGGTCGATAGTGTCGTGTCTCGACGTGTCATGAGGATCGCCTCTACCAATTCGTGTACGCGCCGTCGCGCCTGCGCCAGTGCGGCTCCTCCCAATACTGGAAGGCGTAGCGAGGCGCTGCCGCCTCGTCGAACGTGACGCCCAAACCCGGCAAGGTCGGGAGCGGGAAGCTCGTCCCGACTAAGGCTGGAGAGGTCGGAAATAGGTCGCGCGGCACGTTGTCCCCGTGGAAGCCCCAGTACTCGAGTTGAGCGACATTGTTCGTCGCCGCGCAAAAGTGGATCGAGGCGGCCGTGCAGACAGGGCCAAGCGGGTTGTGCGGCATCATGTCGATGTAGTGCGCTTCACACCACCCGGCGACCTTGCGCGCCTCGCTGAGACCCCCGACGTTGCAGACGTCGACGCGCGCATAGTTGAGTATGCCGTCCTCCACATACGGCTGGAATTCCCACTTGTTAGAGAACTCCTCCCCAATCGCGAACGGCATTCCCGTCATGCCGCGTAGCTGCTGGTAGGCTTTGGGACTCTGGGCGCGGATCGGCTCCTCCAGGAACATCAGATGCACGTCGGCAATCTTCTGGCAGAACAGGGCAGCCTCAGCGACCGAGAGGCGGTGGTGGAAATCGATCGAGAGTTCGATGCCAGGGCCGACAGCCTGGCGTACCGCACGGATCCAGTGCGCCGCCAGTTCCACCGACTCCATGGGCTCGTAGATCGCGCCGTCCTCGCCGGTCCAGTCCGGATCGGTCATCCCGACGCCGAACCGCAGATAGCGCCATCCTTGTGCGGCGTACTCCCTGGCGTGCTCGACACAGGCAGGTCCCGTTAGCTCACCGGGCGTCGCAAAGCACGGAACACTGTCACGGCAGGCTCCGCCCAGGAGTTGGTAGACGGGGACGCCAAGCGCCTGCCCCAGGATGTCCCACAGGGCCATGTCTATGGCCGAGATCGCGGCGCCAGCGATCTTGCCTCCTTCAAAGTACTGACTACGGTAGAGTGTTTGCCAGATGTGCTCGATGCGGCGGGGATCCATCCCCACCAAGAAGCGCGCATAGTGATCGACCTGGCCCTGCATCGCCATCTCACGCCCCGAGATACCCCCTTCACCGAGACCCGAGATCCCCGCATCGGTCTCGACTTTAACGATAAAGCTGTTACGGTGACTGAACAGAATGGGAAAGCTCTTGACAGCGGTAATCTTCACCGATACCCTCCTTTACCAACGTCATGGCTCATCTCAGTGCTGCAATGAGGCGATCTGCAGAGGAGGACTCGCTCTTATCCACACGATCGTGGTCGTGCCCTGGTCCGTGACCGTCCATCATAGTATGCGCATCCAATACAACGGGTACGTCGCTTTTGAACGGTACGCCACCGGCCTGCTCCGCTCGTTCCCCCGCCCCCCTTGAGGCGCGGCTATCGCGGCGCATCGGGCGTCCTGAACGGGGCCAGGGGGCAGGCAGGGCCGGATCACTCAGAGCATGACGGTCTGGCCGATCTCCGCGCTCTTCCAGGCCGCCTCCGTCACGCGTGCGACGGCGAGGCCGCACGACGCGGGCGCGGCCGCCTCGGACACCCGCTCCAGGATCAGGTCGACGAAGTTGCCGACCAGCGTGCCGGACGCCGGTAGCTGCGCGGCGGGCACGACGCTGAGCGTTCGCTCCCCCGCGCGCGCCACAAACACCTGTCCGTTGCGATAGAGGGCTGTCCCTGTATCGCCGTTGATCGACAGGTCTTCCCACCAGCCGATGCTGGCGCTGCCGACCACCGCGATGGAGGCCAGCGCCTGGCCCTCGAAGCGTACGGTCAGGCTCGCGTCGATGTCGACCGCCGCGCCGCGGTTGTCGATGCGCGCGTCCACGCTGTGCGGGTGCAGCCCCGTGATCCAGAGGATGGCGTCCAGCAGATGGCTCCCCGAGTCGTTGAGTTGGCCGCCGCACGCGATCGCCGGGTCCTGGCGCCATGTGCCGGCGCTGAGTGTCAACCAGTCTTGCGCCTGGTAGGCGGACACGGCCCGGATGGTCCCCAAAGCCCCGCTCCGCACCAGATCGCGCAGGTACGTATACGCCCCTTCGACGTGGCGCTGATAGGCGATGGCGAGATGCCTGCGCGCGTCCCGCGCACGGGCGATGAGGCGCGCGGCGTTGGCGCTCCCGACGACGAACGGCTTCTCCATGAGCACATGCAGGCCGGCGTCGAGGCACGCCAGACCGTGCTCTAGGTGCTGGTTATGCGGCGACGCGATGATCGCGGCATCGGCCTGTACGGATTGCAGCGCGTCGTGATAGTCGCTGAACACCGGGAGCCGCGCTATCCGCGGGAACGCGTCCCGCGTGGTCTCGATCGACGCGGTGGACGGGTCGATCAGGCCAACGATCTCCGCCTCAGCGAGATCGAGGAGTTGTGGGATGTGCCGATAGCGGGCGACACCGCCCGCGCCGATGATCAGGACGCGTACTTTCTCCACCCAACCTATCCTTTCTCCGACCAAACGTCTATTAAGCGTGTTTTCTCAGTGGTGCGGCTTACCGGCCGGTCTAGCGCGCGGCGCCACCAGCGTCACCGAAAGTGGCTCGCTAAATGCTGATAGGCCTTGCGAATGCCCTGCTGCTCCTGCTCAGCCGTGCCCCAATAGCGGACATCCTCCAGTTCAATGCAGACGCAGCCCTCGTAGCTCGCTTGCTCCAGGCCGTAGGCGACCGTGGCCCAGTTCACAAGCCCATCGCCCGGCACGCAATAGCGCCAGGGCCCTTCGGAGAATTTGGGCGGCGCGTCCAGCAAGGCGGCGCGCTGGCCGTAGAGATACCGCCCTTCGGGCAGCAGGTCCGTATCTTTGCCATGGCAGTGGTGGATGCGACCCGCGAACTCTTCCAGGACGCGTCGATAGTCGATGCCGAGCCGGACCAGGTGGGACGGGTCGTAGCACAGGCCCAGGGCCGGCGACGGCACGGCGGCGAACATGCGCCGCCACACTTCGGGCGTATAGCCCAGCGTGGGATAGTGCGGCCCCGGTCCCGGCCAGCCCTCCAGCGCGATGCGGACGTCGGCCGCTTCACAGGCGGCGGTGATACGGGGGAATGTGTCCGCGAACAAGGCGAGGGACTGCGCGATCGGCTGCGCCAGGTCTTCAGGGACGAGGCACATGAAGAGGACGTGCGCGTCGATGCGCGCCATCTCCTGAATCTGCTGTGTGATCGCGTCCACCGCCTGCTCCCGCATGCCGTCGTCGGGGCTGAGTGTCTGAGCGACACGGCGGCTGGCGACGGACCCGATCTCCAGCCCCTGCTCACGGCACACATGGGCGGGCGCGGCGAAGTCCTGCGGGAGGTCAAGGGCGTCCAGCCCGACCTCGCGCGCCCACGCAGCCACCGTGGCGATTCCCTGGTCGCCTATCTTTGGCGGGATAATCATACCGAGTCCGATAGCCATAGCTACCTCCTTTCGTACAGGGCGTCGGGCGATACGCCCGGTTGATAATCAGGTGTGAGCGCGTGAGCGTGTGCGGGACCGGACACGCCCCGCCGGCTAGGGCGACGCGCTACCAGGCTGACCGGCAGGGTCAGATGGCGGACGGCTGCGGACCGGCCGGTGATGCGGTCCCATAGGATAGGCGTGGCCTACCGACGCGCCTGCCCTGGGTTCCGTCGTTGGGCCGGTCGACATGATGACACCCCACTCGAACCTCATCGTACCCGAGTCGCTACTCGTGCGTCCAAACGACGCCGTCCTGGCCGGGCATGTCGATCGCGGGCGCGCCGTCATACCCGACCCATACGCCATAGGCGCCTATCCCGGCTACATAGCCTATCCGACCTTTGCATCAAGGTTGGATAGGCCATGTAGCCGGTAACCATGTGCATCCGCTTGTGCCCGTCTACCCCGCTCGTGATCATGCCTCCCCTTTCTTGTGACTCCCTGTCTCGCGCGTGTCGTGCTTCGCGGTGGACCAGGCTTCCCCAGGGTCACCTGGACGACGGGCTCCTATCAGGTCACGTCTCTGCCGGCAACGCGCTCCAGGTGTCGCGGGTCGGCCCTCTCTGCGCACGTGTTTCCCGCACAAGCAGCCCTGCGATGCGCTTGATCGTGGCTATCGTCATACCTTGGGGCAGCGCGCCCACGCGTTGCCCCTCCTGTAAGATGTCCCATGCGCCAAGTGGCCGACGTGCCCAACAGAGCACCCCATCGACCGCGTCGGCGTGCATCCGCACGGTGTACTGCGGTCGAGAGATGGTCTGCCCCCCATAGACCCTCCCCATAGACCACGAGCCGCCGGGGCCGCCGCATCGTCATCATCGTCGCGACGATGATGTGGACGCCGTCCGGTAGCGTCAGACTCCGCACCCACGCCAGCGCGACAGCGGCCGGTGCGTCACCATCCAGGTCTTGCACGACGATCTCTCGTAACCCACGCAGCATCATCGGATCTCCCCCATTGTTCATGTACATGCCCGCCTCCGTGTGGTCACTGGCCGGAATCCTCCTTAATGATGTAGCCGGTTGGCCGCCTCATCACACAAACGTGGGTACGGCCTGAGGCGGCAGACGCATTCATTCCCCTCATGCGCCGATACGGCCGCGGATAGCGGATATAAGCAGGCCGGATGCGCCAGGTAGCTTCAACAGGTGACGCACTCGCCCGAGTACCGTGTATCAGGATGCAATAACGTGGACCGTCACCGCTTAAGCACTGACTCTCGAATCAGGGTGCGGGAGCGGCACCCTCCTCGTCTCACATCCGTCCGCCCTATTCCCCGTACCAACATACGTCACGCTCATACGCAACCCTCATCAGACTGTGATAGGGGCGGGTGTGTCTGTCGCGCCATCTATGTTAATCGATGCTCTATCTCCTGCGCTATAGCGTTGTGAGTGTGGACGCGTCTCCGTTTTGATCATCAGGTTCGTGTGATCGCCTACCCACGCTTTTGACCTGGAGGCTTGTCATGAGCTTGAACGTGTGGGTATGGCTCACTCGTGGTCAATGTCGCTCGTTCCCCCGGCCAGGGGCGGCGTCATCCTCCGGTCCATCGCCCAGGTTGGCAAGGACCATCACTGGTTAATTAGCACCTTCGCCACCTGATTTAGATGCGATTGCCCTGCCAATACGCCACGACCTGTGGCGGTCTAGCGTACCACGGTGGGCGCCTTGTTACTCGCATAGCGGGCGATCAGTTCGGGCTGGGCGGCTTGCAAGCGCTGCGGGGGCAATCCTCGTGCAATAGCCTCAAGGTCGTCCACGACCATGGTTCCGATCTCCCACAGCCCTTCCTTCACTGAACCCGCACGATGGGCCGACAGTACCGCGCCCTCAACCTGTCGAATGGGATGATCCTCTGCTAACGGCTCGGTGGGAAACACGTCGATCACCGCCTTGAAGCGTCCGGCGCGTACCAACTCCGTGAGTGCGTCAAAGTCAACCACATGCGCCCGGTTGATCAACACCACCACAGCCCCCGGTGCGATTCGCTCCAACAACTCCCGCGATAGCAGCGCACGATTCTCCACCGTCGGCGCGGCCAGCACGAAAATCACCCGCGACACGCTGAGGAGTTGCTCCAGGGGCACTGGCTCGACCCCCTGGCCCCGCAGATAGCTGTCGGTTAGCCAGGGGTCGAAGGCTAAGAGTCGGCATCCGAAAGGCATCAGCAGGGGGTGAAGGGACCGAGCCAGGTTCCCGTAGCCAATGAAGCCGACCCGTTGGCCATACAGCAGGAAGGTCCCTGTATTGCCGGCGTGCAGGTAGCGCTCGGCGCCCGCGCGCATGGCACGATCGCCGCTGACGATGTCACGACTCGCGGCGAGGGCCATGCCCAGCGCCATCTCGGCGACCTGCGGCCCGAAGGCCGGGGCGCCGGTCAGGACTCGGATGCCACGCATAAAGCACTGCGCATAGTCCAATGTGCGTGGGAAAGCGCCGCCAACGTCGATGATTGCACGCAGCGCGGGGGCGTAAGCGAGGTCCGTGCCGTACCGCCACTCGCTACAGACGACGGCCACGGCCGTGGAAAGGGCTGCCTGAGCCTCTTCCATAGGCATGGGCTCATCCTGTCCCCACACAACATCGACGGTCGCGTGCAGTCGCGCTAGGTCGGACGGGGAAAAGATCTCCTCCATGCGGCGAAAGTGGGGGTCGACGACCACACGAGGTTTATCCGGCATCATCTGTTCTCCTCTCTGTTCTTCGACGGCTTCATACTCTGACCACTACCCGTGCCACAGGACCCGCGGACGATCAATTCGGTTGGTAGGAGAACCCTGCGGGGCGCTTGCTCTGCGTGCCCCTTGATGCTTTCGCTCAACAACCGCATCGCCACGGAGCCCATGCGGAACGTCGGCTGCGCGACAGTCGTCAAGGGCGGTGTCACGAGCGTCGCATAGGCGATATTATCGAAGCCGACGACCGCGATGTCTTCGGGGATGCGGAGGCCCATTTCACGCGTAGCGCGCATGGCGCCTAGGGCCATTTGGTCGGTAGCGCCGAAAAGCGCGGTCGGCTGGGCTCCGGACGCCAGGAGTTGCTCGGTCAAGTGCTGCCCAACGCCGATCAGATCCACAGTATTCTCTGCGGAGGTGATGAGCGCTGGATCGGAGGCGAGATCGGCCTCACGCAACGCGTCCAGATAGCCGTCCTGACGTGGACCGCCGTGACCAAGGTTCAGAAACGCGATACGCCGATGGCCGAGTCGTATGAGATGGGCGACGAGATCATGGGCGGCCGTGCGATCCTCGGTGTCGACGGTCGGGAACTCGTCCGTGACGACCGACGGTTGCGGATCCACAAGCACGACGGGCATGTGACACTGGCGTAAGGGCACCAGATTCTCCGGCACGGCGTCCACCAGGATGACCCCATCAACCCGCCGCTCGACGAACGCCTCCAGATAACGCGCAGTGAGGGCGGGCGTATAGTTCGTATTGCCATAATTGACGATGTAGCCATGCTCCTGCGCGACACTCTCGACGCCGATGGTTATCTCGCCGTAGAAGGGATTCGTGATGTTGGGGATGATCAGCCCAATCATCCCGGTCGCATTGTGGCGCAGGCTCGCGGCATTCATATTGCGACGATACCCTAACTGCTCGATGGCTCTGAGGACCCGCGCACGTGTCTCCTCGCCGATCGGAGCCCGATTGCTCAAGACATAGGAGACGGTAGACGGAGCCACGCCGGCGAACGCCGCGACATCCTTCATCGTTACATGGCGCTGTTGTCCCACGGAGGCTCCTCAAGATTGAATGGTTTCTATCCACCATAATAAATGGGACCCCTCAGTCTGTCAATCGACGCGCTATTTGCAGGTGCGTACCACATGAACATGCGTACAGAACTAGTTTGACAGGGCGAGTATGGGTGGTGTATGATGGCCCCATGTTGAATTGATTCGATGATGCTGGATTGATGAGGTGGGCAATCTCGCCTCGCGCCACATATTTGCCTGAGCCGGTGTGCAACTCTCCCTCGTGCATGCCAGCGCCTGTGTAGGCATGCTTCCAAAGCATCACCGAGAGGAGGTGACACGCACGACCGCAAGCTCATCCCTCTGGCTGTCGGCTGTCGGGTGCGCGCCTGGAAACGGGCGTTGTTCGTTCGATCCGTCCTAACATGACCATATATGACCATAGGCGAATGCGAAGGTGAAATATGCGTTTAGCTTGCTCCTCTCTGCGATCACTCCGCCTTGCCGGTGCCCTCGCCATCATCGTCGTCTTGTTGAGTAGTGGCCTGGCGCCCCTTCGCCCGGCCGTTCACGCTGCCGGTGGCCTCCATGCGCATCAACCCGTGACCCTCACCTTTGGCGTGGAGTTTACCGATGCGCCGACGACTCAGGCGGCGGAGACGTACCTCATCAAGCCGTTCGAGAAGCAGTATCCCTGGATACACATCAAGCTAGTGCAACAAAGCGGCGCGTCGGGTATCGACCATTACCTGAAGACATCACTTGAGGCGGGATCGGGTCCCGACGTCTTCGACGAGAATGGCCCCTCCTGGATGGGCCCATTTGCTGACGCACATGCGGTATTGAACCTCGATCCGTACGCCAAGGAATACGGGTGGGACAAAAAAATCCTGCCATTTGCGTACAAGGCTGGCTTGTACCACGGCCATCTCTACTCTCTGCCCACCGAGACCGAGACACTCGTACTCTGGTATAACAAGACCATCTTCAACAAGTATCACTGGTCCCCCCCCACGACCTTCGATCAGATGGTGACACTCAGCAAGGCGATCCAGAGCAAGGGGTTGATCCCCTTCGCCTTCGGCAGCTCGGATTGCAAGCCCTGCTGGGAATGGTGGGAGAGTTACGCCCTCAATGCCTACGTCGGCCCGCAGATGATGTACAAAGTCCTCACGGGCAAGATGCCCTGGACCTCCCCGTTGGTCGCGCAGGCGTTCACCGAGCTCAAGACTCTGTGGGATGATAACTTCATCAACAGTAAAGAGTCGGCGTCCTTGAGTACCAATGATTCCTGGGGTCTCTTCGGCGCGCAGAAGGCTGTGATGAAGATGGAAGGCACCTGGGGATTCAGCCCGGGCCTGATTTTCAACTATGCCAAAGGCTTCAATTGGGGTGTGGCGACCCTACCCGCCTGGCGCCCGGGTGTCCCCGCCTGGCCGCCCATCGGGGTCGGTGAGGTGGACGCGATCAATGCGCACACCAAGCATCCACAGGAGGCCGCGCTGTTCTTGAACTGGTTCTTCCACAGCCCATCTTTTAACGGGCAA
>JAABUO010010375.1_pt1 | contig 10317 bp, 12 predicted proteins | sample 5559291 | NCBI WGS metagenome assembly JAABUO01 (sample SAMN10711878, study PRJNA513372) | rock metagenome | isolation source: Antarctica rocks | place: Antarctica: Victoria Land, Finger Mt sud
CTGTGGAAGCCAAGACCATCCGTCCCCGGGCACCGGAAGAGGCGCACCTGAAATTGATATCATAGAGGGTTCGGTCGCTGCTATTTCGCCCGATCAGCTTACTAAGCTCGGTGTTGCTTCTCAATCCGTACAGGTAGCCCCGTTTGATATTTGGTATCAACCTAACTACGACTTCGTGGCATTGTTCAATCCAAATTTCACGCAGATGAATACTTGGAGGGGTGGACCATTTCAGGAAGCCGTGAGTGGGATCACGACTCTGAACGATGACTGGTATGACAATAAAGAATATCAGACTTATGGTTTTGAGTATTTACCTGGACAGGACGGTTATGTACAATGGAGTGTCGGTAGTATGCAGACCATGCGTATGGATGCCGGTGCCCTCGGCCCTAACGGAAATATAGGGGCTCGCATGGTCAGTGAAGAGCCTATGGTGAGTATTGTGATGATGACTTTATCTGACGATACCAGAGTGTAGTATTTAATCTCGGACTCTCTGAAAGCTGGGTATCCATAGACTGGCCGAGTCTATCCCAGGATTTTCCCATGAAATATCGGATCGACTACATTCGCATTTATCAAGACCCTTCAGCAATAAGCACAACGTGTGATCCCAAAGGCTACGAAACCACGGCATATATTGCGGATCATCCTAAAGCCTACCAGGACGCAAATAAAACGTCGTGGGCCGATGCAGGATATGATTGGCCAACCAACTCATTTATGGACAAGTGTTGACAGCATTACCGCTGGAAGCATGTCTTAAACTGATGACCATGTAAATAGAGAAGGACTGATGACGAGGTCTGTACTTATGGGGCTGGTATACACAAACACATATTTTATCGCGAAGGTAGAGGGAAATCCACACCCCAAAAACTTTATCCATGTAGGAGACCACCCAAATCTTCCTTACTATGAAGGCCAAGCGAATGAAATATGTTACACTTATTATTAGCGTAGGGCGCGCAGCTGCGTGATTCACTCTATTGTGGCACGATAATCAAATCAAAAGTTTAAACTCTGGGAAAGTTGGAGCATGCAATCATATTCCGTTTTCTTGGCAAAGAGCACTGCAGATCTTTCCGTTTAAAATGACAAAACGATCCATGATTAGCTCTTTAGTGCTGCTGAATGCCGTCAACAGGCCCTGGTCGTTCTTCTTATGGCGAGTCTTGAGTGTACTCCTTCATTATGCCAGAGCGTTTTGAGAAGCTGCCCCCAGATGCATTCTATGAGAGCGTAGACAACGAAAGCGAGAAGAGAATACATCCATTCAGACTATCCTCGGCGAGCTTGAAGGGAGCGGGCGCAGACTATGACCGGTATCCTCCACGCGGTTACCCTACTAGCTATTATCAATCAGAAATGCGCGACTCCTCTTCTTCTCATCTAAACTTGCTAGGAGGAGATTCACCGGATTTTGAAACAGGGACAGATCCATTCTCCAATAGCCTACTAAATCATGCGTATTGGTCTTCTGCATTTCCCCTATACTTGCACCAAAACGAAGCTGACGATTATATGCACAATCCGGACCCAGGAATGGACGCACGGGAGGATAATGTATTCAAGTTGGATAGACGTACTGTTTCCAGTCTTTGTTCTTTAGGGGTTTTGGTGGTTGGATTAATTCTTCTATTTGTTGTCATCCCAGCATTAACATACACAGGCAATACCCCGGAATCTGCAAACTACAATCCAGGAATATCAGATAAAGGTTCTTTACCATTCTATCCGTATGCAAATCTCAGAGCTGGGCGACCGTCTCTTGTTGATCCGGACACGCCCACGGTCGCCAGGACTCGGAAATCCACAGACGGCAAGATGTATAATCTTGTCTTTTCAGACGAATTCAATCAGCCGAATAGGACTTTTTATCCTAATGATGATCAATTCTGGGAGGCTGTCAATATTTGGTATGGTGCGACCCAAGATCTGGAATGGTACGACCCAGATGCAATAACTACGAAAGACGGCTTTCTTGAAATCACATTTGATTCTTTCAAGAATAACAATCTGCATTTTCGGTCAGGTATGTTGCAATCCTGGAATAAGCTGTGCTTCAAAGGTGGAATTCTTGAAGCAAGTATATCTTTACCTGGGAGGGGTGATATTAAGGGATTGTGGCCTGGATTTTGGACCTTGGGTAATTTGATTGTTGGTTAGTCTCTAATAATGCTAGGCAATCTTGCTCGTCCAGGATACTTGGCCACTAGCGAAGGACTTTGGCCGTATTCCTATCAGAACTGCGATGCTGGAATCACACCCAACCAATCATCACCAGATGGGATTTCTTTCCTGCCAGGCATGAAATTACCGTCATGCACATGCAAGAACGAGGATCACCCAACTCCAGGAACCGGCAGGGGTGCGCCAGAAATTGATGTTCTGGAGGGGTCTGTATCAGACCTCACGCCCGATCATTTGACTAAGGTAGGGACGCTTGTTCAGTCATTGCAAGTAGCACCGTTTGATATTTGGTATATGCCGAATTACGACTATATGGCAATTTTCAATCAGAACGTCACCACGTGGAGTCCATGGAAAGGGGGCCCACTCCAGCAGGCTGTCAGCACCGTCACAACTCTCAATAAAGGCTGGTATGATGGACAGGAATACCAAACATATGGATTAGAGTACGACCCTGGCTCAAATGGATTTGTGGAGTGGAATGTTGGCCGTGAGAAATTGTTTCGCGTAAATGGCGGTGCATTAGGTCCGAATGGTAATATCGGTTCACGACCGATCAGCCAGGAACCTATGGTGAGCTGCATGCTTGTATCAATTTGCTAAAGGTGCCAGAGTATAGTATTTAATGTGGGAATGTCAAGGAACTGGGTTTGGATTGATTTTGAGAACCTACGTTCCACTATGCCGGCGAAAATGCGAATCGACTATATTCGTATTTATCAGGATCCCTCTGCAACGAGTTTAAGCTGCGACCCTAAAGGTTTCGAAACTACCTCGTATATTAAAGAGCACCTAAAAGCGTATCTTAATTCGAATTTGACAAATTGGAAAGACACAGGATACCGGTGGCCTGCAAACTCACTGATGAGTGGTTGCTGAGGCCCAGCAAATATTAAGAGGGGTAATCGTTTGTTCCGTGTTTTGTCTGTAGATAACATAGAGACATCTAGACTTGCTTCATGTCACCGGCGGAGACCATGGCGCTCGAGTGAGGAGTCGGGCGCCGAATTTCGGCCCAGGGACCAAACCTTAAATCCGAATCTGGACGTCGTTGGCCATCGAGCACGCATGTGCTACGAGCACACTGTCTTTCGATGAACTGCGTTTTAGGAAGAAGATGCCTTGCTCCAGCCATCTGTAAGACCAGAGGATATCGTCTGGCCGGCAATTGTACCTCAAGTCCTGCTGTTGCAGTCATTGGTTCGGGTCCTGCTGGCTTCTACACCGCTTCTAAAATCTTGCGGAAGTTAGAGAATGCTAAAATCGATATGTTCGAGTCTTTACCGGTTCCGTTTGGTCTTGTGAGGTTCGGGGTTGCGCCTGATCATCCGGAAGTAAAGGTATGGCGCTCGCTGCTAGGAGCACTAACAAGAGAACTGTGAAGAGAAATTTGACGAAGTCGCTTCTTCGAATCGATTTCGCTTTTTTGGCAACGTTCACGTTGGAGGGAGCGGAATGCAGTGTCTTAAGTTCAAAACTTTATTACCGTATTATGATGCTATCGTTTTTGCTTACGGCGCGTCGAAAGACAAAACTCTGAACTTGCCTGGCGAAGAGACTACAAGCAATATCATAAGTGCTCGTGCTTTTGTTGGTTGGTACAATGGATTACCAGAATACCAAAATCTAAAGCCTGATCTCACCAAACGAAACGCAGCAGTGATTGGGCAAGGCAACGTGGCCTTGGATGTTGCACGCATCTTAGTATCTCCTGTCGATGCACTTCGTCATACTGATATAACAGAAAAGGCACTCGCGACTTTGCAGGAAAACCAGGTATCCAGAGTCTCCATTGTCGGACGGAGAGGACCGTTTCAAGCAGCCTTTACAATCAAAGAAATCAGAGAACTCCTCAACCTGCCTGGTGTCGCCTTCGAAAATGATGGTCAAGAGTTTGTGTCTTCGGAAAGGCTTCCGCGACCAATAAGAAGAATGATGGATCTATTATCTAAGGGTTCTCGAACCCCTATTGCTCAGGCTGCGAAATCTTTCAAACTCGACTTCCTACTTTCCCCAGTTCGTTTCAACGCTACATCTGTTGATGCCTCCTTAAAAGAAGTTGTTTTTGAGACTAATACTCTGGAAGATAATGAAGGTTATATGCGTGCAAGAGGAACTGGCAAGGAGTTGAGCATACCTGCAGACATAGGATTTCGCAGTATTGGCTACCAGAGCGAAGCCATCGCAGGCACTATCGAATGTGGAATACCATTTGATCCCATACGAGGAATTATTCCAAATTCTGAAGGGAGGGTGAGGCTGCAGGATGACTCGCTACCAAGAATGTACGCAAGCGGCTGGGTAAAGCGGGGACCGACAGGGGTTATTGCGACTACAATGAACGATGCATTTGAGACTGCGGACTGCGTGATAGAGGATATGCAGAGAAAGGAATGCGGTAAGAAAGTTTCTGAGGACATTGTTGAAATACTTCGTCTGAACGGTCACCAATACATCACTTGGCAGGACTGGAGAAAAATTGATTCCATAGAGAAAGAGAGAGGAAGAGTCAATGGGAAGGTGCGCGAAAAATTCGGCACCATTGATGATATGTTGGCAGCTGTCTCATGATTTAATTAATTCCTCCACATACTCTGCGATTGCAAGACAGCTTGTCAAACCGGGTGACTCAATACCCAAAAGGTTAATCCAGCCTGGCAATCCTTGCTCATTTCGTATAACGAAATCTTGTGTGCCTTGTGGCGTCAATTTAGGTCTCATACCACAATAGTCAGGCGCCAACGCGTCACGGTCTATGCCTGGCAGATATTTCTTGATCGCCTCATAAGCTCCTGATAGTCTACTTTCCTGCGCCACCAGATCTGTGGGGTCTTTTGTCCACTCTATGTCGGGTCCAAAGCGAATTCTACCAGAGAGATCCATGGTCAGGTGTGTCCCAAGTCCAGCAAAGTTCTCTTCAGGGCACGGATAAATGAGTCGAGATGGCTTGGGATGGCTGGCGCTGTAAGAGAAGTAGGTACCTTTGGTGTAGTAACTGGGAATGTGCTTTTCAATTGGAAGGACCGTATTTGCAATATGGCAAGCACCCAGCCCAGCGGCATTGATGACACGTTCGGCTGTGAAAGATGACTGATCCAGTCCATTTTTGGACGATGTACTTATTTCATAACCATGATCTGTGCGCGAGATACTACTAACCGTACATTGGAGCGCCAAGTCACCACCGGCATCCTCGTACTGACCGAGGAGCGTTTGCATGAGCGTATGCGAGTCAATAATCCCGGTATTGGGAGACTCAAGAACCGCACTATTCGCACGCACGTCCGGCTCCTTATCTTTCAATTCATCTTGACCAACGAATCTGGTAGGAACTCCCACTTTAGAGCAATGCTCATGCAGTTTGTTTAGATAAGAGCGTTGTTTCTCAACCTGGGCAACGATCCACTTTCCAACATTCTTACAAGGGACATTGTGTTCTTTGCAAAACTCATAAAGCATTCGGTTTCCTTTTATACATAGTTTTGTTTTGAGGGAGTCGGGTTTATAGTAGAGACCCGCGTGCATGACCTCACTGTTTCGAGAGCTTGTTTCTTGACCAACCTGCGCATGACGCTCTATAATGACTGAGGGAACACCTCTCTTTGCAATTCTAGCGCCAATGGCTAATCCGACGACTCCTCCACCAATTATACAGTTGACAAAATCTGGCGTCGCCGATCTCATCTTCCCCGGATATCGGGTTTGTCAATCGGGACAACGCCTTCATTGACTACGCAGGAATTCAGGCAGGTAATGGAGAATGGGACTGGACGAACGCGTCACAGGCTTTTCAGCCGACGGTGCATGTAGATGGATGTCAAATGTATGTGAGACTAAGGAAGTCCGTGTATTCGGCAGCTGCGTCTTGCCGAATTTGTATGCTAAACTTTCAACAACACCTACTTAGTACTGTCTTTTGATTTTCGCTTCTTCTTGACTTTGATATCCCATGCATAGAGCGGGACAAAACTCTCAAAGAAGCCGACGTCTTCAAACAAATTCGGAAAAATCCATATCCCTGGCTTTGCTGTGAAGTAGGTCACAACGTAGACAACCAATCTCACAATGGATGTCACTATGAGGAAGACAATGAACGCCATGCCGAGTATGCTCAAGTACCACGCGCCGGTTCTCATAAATGCAGGCCAAAGCGGAAACATGACTGCTGCAAGCAATAGGACAACCATTCCAAATGCAAGCAGGTACGTTTTCATGGAAGTCTCATGCCAGAACCATGCATAGTGCATATCATCCCCAAATGCTTGCTCTCTCACAATCTCCATTTCCCTTCCCGCCTTTCCTTTTGCAGACGGCTTGGGTCCATGATCGTGCCCATCATGATCGGCCGGCCTTTCCACCCGTAACGCCAAAACGTACATGGGGAGCTGTGCCAGTACTTTGATTGCATCCTCTTTCGACGTGATCTCTGGGAGAGGGTCCTTGCGCTTGGCCTTGTATTCGTCGCTCATCAATGCGCGCAATGCCCTCTTGACTCTAAAGTACTCCACTCTGGATCCATTGACGACAGCGGGCTTGCTCTTCAGATCAGGGTGATGGCGAAGATACCTAGCCACAGCCAATGCGAGGGGCGTAGGCACAGGGCGCTGCTGACCACCTCCTGACGGCCCGAGAGCTTCTTGCTGCGCCTGCGGCTGCTGCCGAGTCTGCTGCTGCTGCTTACGCGGGGTTTGGACCTTTGCCATACCAGACCGCTTTTCGTGACTTCCGATCCTTGATGTCGGGTTCGCAGAGTGCAACAATGACGAATGCGAAGTGCTCGTAAACATGTGCAATCTGACGGTGGTCGTGGCGGCGACCGAGGCCTGGGGAATAGGGCTGAACGGTGGCCTTCCATGGCGGTTAAAGAGCGAAATGGCGTACTTTGCTCGCGTCACAAAGGCAGTGCCAGCACAGGCTTGTAGGGCGGGGAGAACGACGACGAATGCAGTCATCATGGGAAGGAAGACGTGGGAGAGCATTCCGTTGAAGTTTCGCCCGCTCAAGGAGCGCATTAACGTTGTTGTGTCGCGCCAGAATAGACTGAGTCTTGATGAAGGGGTTCTACATGCTCAGTCGCTGGACGACGCTCTTCATTGTTTGAAGGGTGAGAAAGTGCCGCATGCCATCAACCGTATCTTCATCATAGGCGGAGCTCAATTGTATCAAGAAGCATTTAATGACCCGCGCACGGATCGGATCCTGCTGACACTGATTCATGAGAAGTTTCCTTGTGACACCTTCTTGCCATTGGCACTGGATGGTACGAATGAGTGGAAGCGCTCTTCTCATAAAGATTTGGAAGATTTGGTGGAAGGGGAAGTGCCTCAAGGCAAGGTGCGCGAAGGCGATACCGATTTTGAATATACAATGTGGACAAAGCCATGCTAAAACAAAGACGCCCTAAATAATTAATGCAACGAAGCAAGCTCGGAATCCAGTCTCCATATCTCTTCTTGCACATCTCTCTTGCTTTGCTGCAATGGCTCCAGTGTATCAAACTTTCGATTTTTCTGTGCATCCGTGATCATGGACTCAATCAGGAATTGTTGTTCTTGCAGCACGATTGTCTGATTCTTCAGCTCCTTCTCCCGCTCTTGCACGATCGGATTGTCGATAGGGACAGGGCCGTCCTTGTCCGGCTTCTCAATTCGCAACAAGCGAGGAAGTGATTGTAATGGCAACATGTTTTGCTGAAGGAACATTTTGGCGTTCTGTTGAATAGCATTCTGCACCCGGAGGTTCGTGGGAGAATCTGTCTGTATCTGTCCAATTCGTTTTGCAGCCGCATCATAGCGTGCAAATGTACCCAAAAGCTTCTTACGGACCTTGGATGCTTCATCCATTTGTGCTTGTGTGATTCCATCATGAGAGAAACTGCTTTTTAGACAAGCCAGGGACCTAAACAAACCGTGACACTTCAAGCAGAGTATGAAATCTTGGCAACATTTGATCAATTGCATACTGAAATTGTCGAAGATTCTTGCGTTAGCAATTCCAATCACGTGCTTACTTCATAAGCTTTTACATAGCCTGGCTTCGACATAGCATCTTCTGCAAAAGTTTTCCTGCCAAAAATGGTACTATTGCAAGACCTGCATATCCGTATGTGCAGGCTTGCATTCTGATTTGCTCGCATCCTTGCTTCTGGTCTATTAGAAGATTCTATAGCAAAAGAAACCATTGACAGCGTCAAAGCCAATATCGGTTGAACAAGTGGTGCTGATATCGCCGCAAATCACGCGCCCGCAAAGTCGGCAATGATGTTTGCGCAGAGCGTATGAAAAAGGTCGCAAGCAAAGGGGGCATTCCATTACTGTCTTGTCATTTTGCCACCGCACGACAGCCTGCTCTGCAGCTCTCTGCTGACTACTTAAAGAGCTCATGGCACGCGCAATGCTATTTGAAGATCTGTCCGCTCTAATAAGTGCCGATATAGTCTGCACGAGCTTAGAGTTAGTGAGATCACCCACTTTCCTAACCTTTAGAAGGCGTGCTTCCAGTCGATTGACTTCGAGATAGGTCCGGTATACTGTCGCCTTCCTAATCTGATGGAAGAATAGTGTATGATCTTTAACAGTACCTCGATGGTAAGCAATAGATACTCCATCTGATCCTACCTGAATGATCATTGTATCCCTCTCGTGATTTAAAACACGTTTCACACACTCTGCACCATGTGCCGTGTGTAGGTTCATGATTTGCGCTCCTTGACAGCTTCATTTGATACATGGTATGCTTATCACAAAATAGCTTACCACAATGCCTGCAATTAATTTCGCCATTTCTGATATTCAATGATCTTCCGCATAATGGCTCTGTGCATACTTGGTTTGGGGCAGTCTTCTGCCAGTGTGTTCGGCTGACCACCTCATCCCCAGATTGTTCTCTTGTGGAGTCTTCTTGTGGTTCACCTCTAGGATCTGGAGCAGGCTGGGTAAGACTTTTACTTCGGGCATGATTTTCATTAGGTTCATATAAATCGAGTCGTCCGAGGGACTGATTGAGCGTGATTACAGGCTGTGACCTTCGAGCTCGGGCCACGCGCTTCTTAATCCAAGATTTCACGCTCTCACTCTGCACTTTCTCAAGTTCTCTGTGTACATCGTCCAGGTGCTGATTGAGTTGAAGTAGAGTAACCATTTCTTCACTGCATATTGGACATTGAACCGGAGCTTCACCCTCACCGTTCCACGTGGGCCGTGGGGTTGACTCATCTGATATCGAGATGCTTGCCGGCGACCTGTCTCTGATGCCCTTGCTTGGAGCTGGAGAGGAAGGTGGTCTGGCTGAGCCAAGCACTCTTCGAGAATCCATGAGAATAGGATGGTTCCATCATTCGAAATGCATGTATGAACGAACCACAACACGATAGATGTCCGATTCCGCAAAAGAAGGACTCTGCACAAATCAACGGTGTTTTAATACACGCCGAAGCACTCGGTTTCACCGACAAATTAGTGATTTCCTTGAAGGACGAGCGAGAAGCAATTGGTCCGATATTCTCGATACCACTGGCACTCCCTCGTCCAGGATTGCTATTGAAGAGTGAGGAAAGCTGCGGCCTTCCAATGGTTCATTTGACCCCGGCGGTCTTGCTAGGCGGTGGATCACAGGATCGATTCCAAGTCTACGCGGTGCAGATATCATCGATGGTTTCTCGTCAGGCTAATGGAGAAAGCAGAACCCTGATTCTAAGCCTTGGCATTGCTCCAATAGAGGATGGAAAAATGCTGAGTGCCTGTCTTAACCTTGTAGAAAAGGTCCGCATTTGGTGAATTTTAATAACCTTCTATGTGGACTACAGTCAAAGCTCTCGTAGGGTCAATGTTTCAGGACTAGACAAAGGCACATTGTCAGCAAACGGATGGACCACGTTAACGTTGGCTTTGGAGATATGATGATGCCAATGTACAATTCCACTGGCGTAGATAAAATTCTCGTGAGATGCATGCAAGATAACCACCCTGATTCTGCACCATTGAACACCTGCGTGAGAGCTGATGATGAAGCCACACAATGCTAAACTATGCCAAATATTGATATTTGTCCCCCTCTAATCTTTCAAGGTACTCTTTTTCAATCAGCGAGTCTATGGCTTTTTTTATATCCTGCACTTTTGGT
>JAABUO010010376.1_pt1 | contig 10315 bp, 4 predicted proteins | sample 5559291 | NCBI WGS metagenome assembly JAABUO01 (sample SAMN10711878, study PRJNA513372) | rock metagenome | isolation source: Antarctica rocks | place: Antarctica: Victoria Land, Finger Mt sud
ATGTTTACTGACTCATAAAAGCATTATGAACAACTGAACTGAAATGTAACAAAGCTTTAAACATTAAGGCAAACATTATACTTAATTTATTACAACGCTAGATAGTAAATGAATAAAATATTTATTAAACAAAATAAATAAATTAACGCTATCGATTATCATTCAGTTAAAAATAAGTTACGAATATTTTTAATCATATTTAAAAAATATATTAAACGAATATATAAATAAATGCATAAACAGATGCAATAAGATTCAGACATTTAAGCATTTATTAATTAAGTGTATTCATTATCGATAGAAAATTAAAGAAATGAAAAAACATTTATTAATAATTAATATTACGGTGTTATTCGATACGAAAAAAGAATTAAATTTATTAATTAAATATCTTAAATCTATTAAGATTAAAACGAGAAAGTGAATATTAAAACTAACAGAGAAAGAAGTCGAGAATACGAAAGAATGAGAAGAAATTAAGCAAGAAAATAATTAAAAAGTAAAACTTTTTAACATTTTAATACATTACAAAATGATTAAACATAAAGTTTATCATTACATTTAGTTTTAAACTACTACTACGATCTTTACAAGATTAATTTACAGATAAACAGACGCAATACGTATTTTTTAACGAAAGAAAAGAGAATAAGATTTTATTTTAACATGTTTAAAATCTTTTCGAGAAAATTGTATTTATTATATGATTGTCATAATCTTAAATTGCATGCACTTAATGAATAAATAAAATAAAAAGATACGTGTGCGCAGACTTTAGTACTTTCACAAACATAATATTTATGAAGTTTAGTTTCATGATCTTTTGCACATATCTGATAATTTAATTTTTCTTTACACATGTAATGCAGATGTTCGTATTTCAGACATTTCATGCATTATGTAGTAAATTTTACTTCGTTAAATTTAAATGTATTACATCTTTTTTCAGCTATGTTAAAATCTTGTAAAGCAAATAATGCTTGTTTTTCGTCAGTAAACATTAACATTACTGATGAGTATGTTTTTAACGAATCTGCTTCTTTTCTTAATTAATAAGAATCTCGATTTAAATGAACGTCATTATACATTTTTATTTTTATTTTTAACTCAGTCATAGTGTGTAATGTTTTACTGACGTCGTGTGCGATGACTTTGTACAATCTTTCATTCTTTGTGATATTTTTAAAGCTTATGACTAACTTTATAATGTAACGATGTTGTATTACATCGTTAATTAAGCATTAAGACATGATAGTAATTATAATATTATCATTAAATTAAGCTTTTACGATAGTTACTATCTGAATACGTTTTAGTTTTGCATGTTAAAATGCTAGATTAATTGCATTTCGAACTATAATGAGATCTAGTTTAAAAGATTCATTTAATGTGATTATCACTCTTTTAGTTTTATCGATTTTGTTTTTAATCGATTTTTAAACTTTTGTTCATTTCTTTATAGCTGATTATGCATTTGTTTTTGCATTAATAAATGCGTTTGTATTTGTATTTGTATTTGTTTTAATAGTAAAATTAAATACTGCATTATCTTTTACAACGTTTACTCATGTTTAACCTTTTTGCTTTATTAAAGCATTTTTAATCGATTTTCCATTCATTTACGAGTTTATAGCTTGTTGTTTTTAATTTTTAATGACAGTGTTTATTCCGTCATTTAATGTGTCGTAAGTTATTACTTTTGATACTTTTTACTGTATAATAAATTTGATTAAATTAATTAGCAACGTTACTTACACGTTCTTTTCTATTTAATATGCTTCTTTTAGCAGGTTTTTTAACTTAGTTAATAATTAATTTACAAATTTAATTAATATTATTATTATTAACTGAGTCGTTTATTAAATCTCTTGTTTAACCGTCTTTCGTTTGTGTTTTTAATTAAATATTGCGACTATTTTTCTAGTAATTTTCGTACTAGATAATTCTTAACTAGTCGATGCATTTAAGCTTTAATTTAGTTATGTTTGTAGCATATTTAACGAGCTCAGTATGTTTACTTAAGTCATTTTTATAAATGTTTTTAATAGAAAATCGATGCTGAAAACTCGTGTCATATTCTCTTTAATCTTACTGAACGTTTACATTGTTTTAATGTTTTATTATAATTCTTTCTTTTCTAATCCCTTTTTATTTAATTATAACACATTAAATAAATTTTAGTAAGATAAAACATCGTTTCCGCTTAACATTAAGTGTTTTACCTCTTTATTTAACACTACGATATTTAAAATGATAGGAAAATTGCAAGTACTAAATGTAAAGTTTGTTTTATAAGTGTAATAACAGATTAAAGATTAGATTTTCGACTAAGAAAATCCTTTTTATAAATCTTAATTTTATTTTATTAATTCATTTAGCGCATGCAACCTAAGGTTATGGCGACTATGTAAACTAATATTTTATGTACAATGTTTAAGTAACGTTAAAACTTAACACTCGCTCATCGTATCTTGTCTTACTGTAGTTAAAGTAATACATGTATTGCGCTTATTTATCTGTAAATTAATTTTGTAAAGACCGTATGTTTTTTAATTAACTAATTCTTAATTAAACTATGTATTTTTAGGTTTAACTAAGGGATTACGTTATTAAGTTTCGACTTTTCGCTTACTTTGTCGAGATTCGAACTCGTCGTTGACTTAACTAAATATTCGTCGATCTGTCGCTTCTGAAGCGAAGCGAACGAAAACATACAAATTCCCTCAGTCGTGTCGTCCCCTTATAAATCTTAATACAAGACAGAGTTTTCAGTATAACTCTGTAATATATATATCTTTTATTCTTCGAGCCTGATTTAATCACTAGCTTTATTATTATCGATATATGTGTGTGTATATCGTTATATATATGTATATATGCGTTATAGTATAATCGATTCGATAACGATATTAATAACGATAACGATAAAATAAGATACTTTTTTAATACGATGTACGAGCGTAATGTTTTCATTAATAAATGTAGTGTAAACGATATAATAATAGCACAAGCGATTTATTTTTCGATTTTATTCTTTCTTATGAAATGAATAATAATAATCTACTAATTTAAATCTTTTTTGTATGTTTTTCGTGTGATGTTAAGTGTGTATTTAGCTTCTTCGAGTTTTAAAGATAAATTTTTGTAAGCGACGATGAAAATTTTAACGAGTATTTATAAAACTTTTTGCGACAGTAATAATCGCTCGTTTTAACTAATTCTTGTTGTAAATGATTGCTTAAAGTGTTCTCTTTCGATTAAGCTTAATTTTATGATATTATTTAATGATGTCGTTAAGTATCGTAATGCATCATTACTTTCTTTTTCGCTTATTATAATCTTAAATTGCATGCACTTAATAAATAAATAAAAAATAAAATAAAATATTAGTAAAAGTTAACTTTAACGCGTGTAAATAGTTTAATAAATAGTTTAATAAAGTTTAATTCTGTAATACGTGTATTATTAGTAAAAGTTAACTTTAACGCGTGTAAATTAATATGTAAATAATTTTAAAACGTGTATGTAAATGAGTATGTAAATGTTTTTAAAGCGTGTACGTAACTAATTTTAAAACGTGTATATAAATAAGTATGTAAATAATTATGTGTTTTTTATTTATTTATTCATTAAGTGCATGCAATTTAAGATTATGATAACTATATAATAAATATAATTTTCTTAAAACGATTTTAAACATGTTAAAACAAAATCTTACTCTTTTTTCTTTCGTTAAAAACACGTATTGCGTTTGTTTATCTGTAAATTAATCTTGTAAAGATCATAGTAATAGTTTAAAACTAGATATAATAATAAACTTCATGTTTAATCATTTTGTAATGTACTAAATAATTATGTGTAAATGATTTAATAAACGTAAAAGATTACGCGTACAAATGTAAACAAATTTATTAATTACGTTATTATAAAATTTTAAATAAAAACATTTAAGTTAAAATTTGTGTTAAAAATTTAATTATATAGCAGCGCTCAGAGCGCTTAAAATATTTAAGTTTATTAAATAATGCTCGAGCTCGTTAATGAACGCTCGTAAACGCTTTTAAAGTATTAATAAAGATTAAAAACGACTTTAATAATGATTGTCGTTCTTCGATTGTTTCTATTAACATGATTTAATTTAACGAGTTTCATTAATTCGAAAATCTCGAAGTTATTAATAACTTCTTTTAAAACTTATTCATAACGAATTTTATTATTTATTTTAAACTTTCTGCTTAAGTTTTAAAATATCTGCGATTCGATGCAGTTCGAAAACGACGTACATTCGTGTTTACTTTTATAGCTTTTAATGAACTTAACGACGCTGATTCATTCTGAAACATTAAAAATATTTAATAGCTTCAGAGATAAATCGATGAAGATTTAAACAAGTTTTTAAAAGTTCTTAACGAATTACGAGTTTAACGCGATTTAAATATTAAGACTTGCGATCGTTTCGACGCTCTTTCGCGTTAATTTAATAAAGTTACAAAGTAATTAAATGAAGAAAAGACTCAGTTAAAAAAATAATTATAACAGTTTAAAGAAGTTATATCTTTAATTTTCACTTTCTTCGATTTAATTAATTGTTCTTAAAAGCTTTTAAATTCATCTCAGTTAATAAATAACATTAAATCTTTCTAAAACGATTAATATAAAAAGATTTAAAATAAGCTAAAAATAAACGCGAATCACTATGAGAATGATCGTGCTCGACTAGCTTATGTTTACTTTAAAATTATTAAAGAGATCTCGAAAACAATTTTAACTCGAAGATAACAGAATTTCATGAATCTTTATGTAATAATTAATGAACTTCTTAAAGAGCTCGCTTAGCTGTATAACGATTTAAATAAAGAGATTAACTTTCGAAGAAAATATAATAATCTTACTTAAGAAGTTAAAAAGTTTTACGAGTTTTATTTCATATTTCAGTGTCTGTCTTTTTATTTAAAATATTAAGAAAAGTAACTAATAATTAATTTAAAGAATAAGATGATTTCTCGCCTTCGAGTAGCTCTGAGTAATTAAGTTATATAACTCAGCTCTTTAAGCGAAATTTAAAATTATTTAATACGTTTAAATAATGATTCTCGAGCTATGCGAGAGATTAAGAAAAAGAAATTCATTAAATTAAAGTTAACTAAACAAGTCATCTTTACTAAAAACGTTCTTAAACCTCATTATTAAAAAAAACCCGATGTATTTATAAATCAGTTAAAACAGCGCGACGCGATTTTAACTAGCGTAAAAGAAATCGACATATTAGAAATCGATATATTAAATGAAAACTGCTTCGTTTATTACAAACTTAATCATATCTTTAAAGAATGCTCTCATCGAGTTACAAAAGTTAATGCTATAAACGATAATGATGCAAACGAGTTTAATCATTTTAATTTTAATTTAAACTTTAATATAAAGAATTAATCGCTCTTTTAAAAGTTATCGAGAAAATTTAGATAATATCTTTGTGTAATCATAACGAAATTCTTCAGAAAGACGAATATTTTAAAAAGCTCTTTTTAATTAACGAGTTTCTTATCTCGCAAGATTAGTCTTTTAATATTTAATTTTTAGTAAACAGCGAATCGACTGTTTACATTTTAATACATACGAATTTAATTATGAAAGTTTATTAAAAGCTCGATTTACAACCTATTTCGCTATTAAAAGAAAAGCTCATACGCGGCTACGATGAAAAGCTAGCTAAGAAGATAATTACTTATAAAATTCTTTCTATTCTAATAGTTAATAATTACAAGAAATCTTTAATATTAATGTTAATTACAGACATTAAACATTACGAGATAATATTAAAAAAACCTTGAATGATTAAAAATGAGATATTACTAAACATGAGTCGCGATATCATCGTTTTTTCTAGTTAACTTAATTCGCTTATATTCGTTCTTTCGATTTTAACAGGCTTTTAAGTTAATCGCGATTATTCTAAGTTTAAAATTAAAACGTCGCTCTTTATAAACGCTTTTAAAATGCTTTAACGATCGATTTCAACTTTAAAGAGCTAATTCAATTTATAATATAAACATCACAGCTTTTTAAACTTTAGTTAATCGTTTAAAAAAGAATCATATCGAGATTTTTACTATGTTAATTAAAGACATTAATAAAGAGCTAATTTATAACACTCAGTGCAATTTAAATTCAGTCAGTTTATTCTTAATTAACGAGACGGCTTAAAATCTAGAAGACATTAAAGTTAAGCTACTCGCGAAATATTAAAATTTTCTAAACGTTTTCAATCGAGCTCAGATTAATAAGTTATTCTCGCATCGTTTTTATAATTACAAGATAAAGCTTATTAATGACGTCGTTTCATCTCGATGTTAAGCATATTAAATGTCTTTTTACAAGCTTTAAAAAGTAAAGAAATATTTAAACGAGAACCTTTTTTAGAATTTACGATTTTGCGTGAATTATTAAAAGCTTAACGCTATTATGAAAAGAAATCGTTACTCGCTATCTTTAATCGAGAAGATTATTAATAAAATTGTAAGATATAAACATTTAACTCGCTTAAATATTAATCTTTTACAGTAAAAGTATAATTTCTGTCGAATGCAATTATTATATTTATAATAAGAAATTGCTAGTCATTATTTAATGCTTTAAGCATTAAAGGCTCGAGCTGAAAGACATTAAACTGTTAATTCAGATGTTCATTAATTATTAAACTTTAAAGATCTTTATAAAAAATAAATAGTTAACTCGACGTTAAGTTAATTATCTGAATATTTTATTAAAGTTTAACTTTTAAATTATCTTTTAATTAAGCAAGAATAATATTAAAATTAATGCGCTAATACGCATGTTTATAATTAATTCTTTCGAAATCGTTAAACGTATCGAGAATCGCTATTAAATCATTTTAATCTCGAATAAAATAAATATTCTAGTAATTAAATTAGAAGCTAATCTTTATTAACGAGTATTAAACGTTAATAAAACTAATGAGCTATGCATCGAATATTAATAAGCAATAAGCGATAACAAGATTAAACTATATAATATTAAACTAAAAAACTGTTAGATCATTAACGAAGCTTTATTTAAAATGTTAAAAATCAGCATAAAGCGAGTCATATAAGTGTTATATAACTAATAAATAAATGCTAAGAAAGAAAAGTATGTACGAAAAAGAACTGAGTTCTTATATGTGTTTCTAACCTTAACGCTAGGCTCGAAGAAAACGTGTTGTAACACAGACAAGATGTTAAAAAAAAATTAAAAGAAGCGAAGCCATCGTGTTAAAGCTGTGTTAGAATATGTTAAAATGTGTTAAAGTATGTTAAAGCTTCGCTCGTGATGAGCTCGATCTAGCTCTAGTTAATTTTAATACATTTTTTAACTAGTCTTATTAAATTTAAATGAAGCGAAGGCTAAAATCGTAACATTATTTCTTTTCTTTAGTTATTTATATTCGCATAAATGTATTGTTTTAGTACGCTTTTACTGAATATTTAATATAAAAGTCATTAATCACTTTTTAAGCGTTTATAAATTCATCGTCGTTAGCGTTATATTAGTTAAGATCATTATTATAGCTCTTTCATTTAACTCGATATTAAAGTCGTCTTCGATATCGTTAAGAATCTAGTATATTATTAATTTCTTATTCGTTCTTATTATTTATTATTAGTAATTTCGAAAGTTTATTCTTTTAATTAAATAATAAGTCATTAACGATAAATCGAAGAAGCTCTGAATGAAACACATCGTGTATACGCATTATTTCTGATAATTTTAATTTATAAAAAAAGCTTACAGAGTTTATAATTTTAAATGACTCGATCATTTTATTATTCAGTTTTTTAAAAAGTCTTACTGTAACGATGTTTCGTTCGTTCAGAAACATTTTTAATTCGATCTCGTAATTAATCTTCTTTTTATATTTATTAATTTAGCTTATTATTTGTTCTCGTGATTAAATTAAAGCTTCGCGAGCGAAAATTAATGTCTTATTCATGTAATTAAATATATTCTTAGCTCGTGCAGTTTATAAGCGTTCGCGAATGCTTTTATACTCGATGATGTTAAGATCGAAGCTTATAAGAGAATGAAAGCTCTTGTTCATGAAGAAGAAAATCATAAAGATTATTAATAAACTCGATTATTAATAATTACTTAAATTAATCATTTTACATATATAAATAAAAGAATTAAAGATATTGCTCGACATTTTAATTAACTCGTTTACTTTAATCGTCGATTTAAGAATGATAAATAATAAATAATTAAAGAAATATGCTTAGCCGTTTGCAAAGAGACTTTTATAAAATTAAAGTGAACTGAGAATCTCGATTAAACATAATGAAGCTTAATAAATCATGAATACGATATACTTATTATATTAACATTTCAGCTATTTTCTTAACAATGATATTTTCATCGTTAATGAAGTAAGAAACATAATATCTTTCTTTAAAAATCTGCAGATGATAATCAGAATAGCGTTATAATCATATAAATTAAGTAAATTAATAATAAAGTTCATCGTTATGTCGCGTCATCGTTAATTAAATATTAATAAAGAATGTAATAATTTATTCGATTTGTCTCTGAAAGTTTTTAAACGCTAACAGATATAGCAGTTTCTTATGTAACGTTTTATTATCTCTCGCATCGAGAGCTAATAATAATGTCGCTTTATAATCTTTATAGTTTTAAGAATATTAAAATAATTTATTAAGAATTAATCGTGCATCTCGCGAATCAGATTCATTTATAAAAACTTGTTAAACGAAATTAATATTTAATTATTATAAAATAAAACTTCATTCTGATCTTAATAATTCTTCAGCTTAATATCTTTACATTATGTCTCGTCTCTGATTATTGCTTCGCGAAGTAACGTATAATTCTTGTTAACTTTATTTACATTAAGAATCTGTTTATAAATTAACTTACTGTTATCTTTTTCTAAATCAGTAATTTTTATTTAATTTAACGTTAAAATCGTGATTTGCTAATAACGAACGCGTTCATTCTCGAATTCTCTAAGCACGACGTTAACTCGTCGAGTTAATGCATTAATCTTAATGTTTTATTTATTTAATTAATACATTATTTTAAAATTAAAATTAGCGAGCTTTTATTCTCAGCGCATTTATTATTTACTAAGCTTCTTATCTTTCATTAATAACGTAAGCGCTTAATGATTAATGAACATCTTAATAAAAATGTTAATTAGCTTTAGCTCAGATCGTTAATGCTCGAATGCTTAAATGATGATTAACAGTTTTTTATCGTATATCTCGTAGTTACATTTAACAGAAAACATGTTCTTATTATAAAAGATAATTAAATGTAATATTTCTTCGTCGTTATATTAAGATAAAACCTCATCGTTAACGTAATTAAACGAGTTAATTTTAAGAATAATCTCGCGAATTTAATTAAAGTAACGAAGTATAAAAGTCTTAGTTATACGTTTCTTCATGTAATCGAATGCAGTCTGACACGTCTCATTTCATTTAAATATAATCTTCTTTTAAGTAAGTTAAATCATTAAGCGAATAATCTTCGAAAAATTCTTAATAAAGCGTTAATAGAAATTGCAGAAATTAATTAAGAACTGTATTTAAGTAAGATTAATAAGAGTAAATTAATTCACGATTATTTAAATCTTTTAAGAATTCATCTTCAGTCTCTTAATTAACATTAAAAGTGTTAAAAAAATGATTTCTTAAACATAAAACTCGTATTTATTTATGTTCATTTATAAATCGATCTTTCGTAGTCGATGTAAAATTAATCGTACATGACGCTTGTGTTTCTTTAAGATTTTACTGTAAATAATAATATCATTAAAATAAATTTAATAAAACTAATGTAAATATTTAAACAACACATCATTCATGTAATGCTAATAGAAAGCAGGCTCGTTAATTAAATTAAAAGACATTACGTAATATTTATATGAGTTAACGAAAATAATAAATGTAGTTAAATTCTCGTTATCTGAATGCATGCGAAGTTTGTTAAACGCAGCGATAATGTTTAATTAAGTTAAATACTTGCTTTCTTATATACGAGTAAAAGTCTCGTTTATTAATGATAAAGAATAGCGATTTCGTTTAATTAAAGCATTAAGCATTTTATAATTTATATAAAAACGTAAGCTTTCATCTTTCTTTTCAGTAAACAAAATGAATGAGACGTAAGAAACGAAGCTTAATGAAATAAATTCTCTGTTTAAATGTTTAATCAGATACTTCTTTATTTTTTAAAGCTTGTAATTAAACATTTAATATAATCTGCTTCGAGAAAACGTTTTCTTACTGATTAGCTT
>JAABUO010010379.1_pt1 | contig 10315 bp, 10 predicted proteins | sample 5559291 | NCBI WGS metagenome assembly JAABUO01 (sample SAMN10711878, study PRJNA513372) | rock metagenome | isolation source: Antarctica rocks | place: Antarctica: Victoria Land, Finger Mt sud
AAGCACTGGAGTTATCAGCCAAAGACCGTGTTGTTGCTACACAGAGCTTATCACCAGTGAGAGACTGATTGAGATTGTACATTCACATAAAAGGAACACAAAGCCACACTACCGTAGTCACATTAATGTTGGTGGGATTTTATATAGGGTCACGGCCCTCCGGAATATTGCAAACGACCTTTTGCGCAGTAAAATGATTAACACTTTAATGAACTATTTTTAAACGGGGTCAGCACCTCAAATAACACTTTTAAGGACCAACTTTGATGTGACTATGGTATGTATGAGATTTGATGTCTGTCTGTAAGAATGATCAGCATGCAAAGTGCCGCCTCAGCAAATGAGCAGTGCAAATGAAACCTGAGCAGCAGCATAGTACAGTTGCTACAGAACATGTACATGCAAGCATGTTGGTCAAAATGAGCTCGCTGCAGTTGACTTAGCTGACTCATCTGTAACTTGAAGAAACATTGAAGCGATGGTGCCCTGATATCGAAGGAAGGCAAGGCCTTGTAGGCAGCATTGCGCATGTGCACCATTGTGCATTGTGCTGCCTGTACACATTCAGTTTCTGCAAGGCCTTGCCTTCCTTTTCCTCCATTCTTCACGCAGATGGAGGCTTCACTTAAATTCTCCAGATTTCTCAAAACTTCCTGCAGCAGAGTGGCAGACTGTCAGCTGGTGTCTACAGCTGGGCTGCACTTGATGGTAGACACCGTAAAGCACTCATGGAACGCAGTATGTACATCTGGGGTAGCTTGCACAGACCCACAGTCAAGAGACATAGGTGGAAGCGTCACAGTATGATAGTCAATACAAGTAGAAGCAGTCATGCAATGCCAGCTGAGAGTTCAGGGTGTTCTCAGCTGGCACATGATGCCACCAATTGCTGTGAGCATGCCGTTGCACATGCAGAGCTGTAGAGACTGTGATCATGTGGTACGCTACTACACTCACAGGTGTATGTGAGGGGACAAAGATTGCAGTCACACCCATGAACTCAAAACGTTACATATATGCAGACAAAGAGTTGCAGGTAATGATCCTGTCCACAAGAGGCCAGATATCCAGAGTACAGGAATGTAGAAGCATGTATTCTGGACATTTGTGCTCTTGTGGACCTGACTAATAGGCAGGCTTCCTCTTGAAGAAGCCTGCAGCTCAGACATCTGTGCATGGGCTGTCACTGGTGGACGCGGTGATTATGCTGCATCTTCTTTGTCTGCCTACCACACACCATGGTGACGGACAGTGTTTGAGGAATGCCTCCTCAAGGGTGCCGTCTTGAGCAAATCATGGAAGTTCGATGACCAATTCCCCGAAACTGGAGGTGTTGAAGGCGCGAAACCAATTATGCCATGTACACAGTTTGGCATTCCTAGTGGGCGCTGCATAGTCAGCATCACTGTAGCCTCCCACAGCAGTGTCTGTCTGCCTGAAAGTGATGCCACAACCCAAGGTGCCAGCTTTGTATTGCAGAACTGCCTTAGCTGCTGTCCAGTGCTCCATGCTAGGCTTTGCCATGTGCCTTGCCAACACTCCCACAGCTTGTGAGAGTGTGCATACTGACATGTATAGTAAGCTGCCCACTAGCTCACTGCAGTGGTACTCCTGTCTGTCCAACAGCTGGTCCTTCTCAGCTTGCACAAGCCTGATTGATGTGCTTTTGGGACGCTCTTTGTCCTGCCCTCCTTCAGTCCATGCTTGTGTACCAGCTCTGCAGCAAGGCGCTCCTGGGTCATCTTCAGTGTTCTAACCTGCCTGTCCAAGCTCATGCCTAAGAAGTTCCTTGCTTCTCCTAGGTCTCTGACATCAAAGATGGATGTAAGTCTTGCCTTGACATGGTTGACTTCACCTGTGACCACATGACAATAATGACATGGAACGTGATGGGATCTACAACAATTCCAGATGAACTGAGGGAGATTGCAGACCAGAAAAAGCCATGGGTCATTGTGATGACAGAAACCAAGCTGACTGACAAGACAGGCTTTTCTTTGAACCGTACCTGCCAGAGTGCAAGCTACACCACAGCTGTGGAAAGGGCAACAACAGTGGCCACTGTAGGACTGGCTCAGGAGGGGTCACAGTCGGTCCATAACTCCCTCACCACTTAAAAACCCAATAGAGACAACCAGCCACAACCACCCTGCAGCTAAAGCACACCCCAAAACGCTCAAGATTAAACCTCAGGAAGTGATTGCTTGACCATATGGGGGGTGTACCTGCCGAGCGATGACATGCAAAAGAGAGAACAGCTGTATCAGGTAATACAGAACGACATGAAATTGGAGGCAGACAAAGCAGCGCGAGCAGGCCTACCACAGCCGTACAATGGCATGGCTGGGGACATGAATGCAGCATTATTCACAGGAGACGTGCAAAGGGTCAACCTTGACGGGAAAGACATCAGGCACCAAAACTTTGTCAAGGCTCTATGTCTTCACAGAACAGAATCTGACAGACAACCACACAGGCAATACACTTTTTGCCATAGAACGGACGGCAGCCAAGACCAATGACATATTCCTATCTGATTCCATGTGCACTGAAGTGTTACCTTCCACAGAGATTTTGAACACATCAGGTGATGCTGACCATGCACCAGTCCTGGCCAGACTGCCACTTACTTGTATGAATTTCTTGAAGCCAGGTCCTGACCCAATTCCACTGCCTCGTGCGCCCAGACTAAAAACACCAGTCCCACAGGAAGACTTGAAAGAGTTCAAAAAGACTTTTGACCAGGAGACTGGAGCATCAACAGCAAACCTATTAGATGAGCTAGGCAGTACCTTAGAACTGGCATACACAATGGATCGATGTACTAGCCGCAAACTTGAGGGATTAAGAAAGGGCCTCCACAAAGTGGCCATGCATCACAGAGATGCCAAACCTGAAGGCGAAGATCTTCTAGAAGCGTGCAACAAAATGCGTGACGTTGTACAGACAGAACAGAACAAGGTTTTTGAACAGCATAGAAACAGCTTTCCACAACCGCCCAGACAGAATGACAGGAAAAGCTGGCAGGAGTATGAACAAATGCGCACAAAGGCCCGCAGGACAGCAGCCAAAAGCAAAGACAAGATCACAAAAGACCTGAAATAGCAGAGCGGCGCCGCAGCACGAAATGCATACAGAAGCTGTACCCACCAAAGCAAAATCAGATGAACAAACAGTTCTTTGGAGAAGCAAGTGACAAAAAGCAACTCAGGTATGTACAAAACAAGGAAACAGGGCAATCAGTGAATGATCCTGATGCAGTGCTTGAGTACGTACAGAGCAGCTTTCAAGAACAAGCAAAGCCAGCCTCAGGATTTGCAAATACGGGGTCTTGCTGGCCGAATGACGAAAACAGAAAGTATCCGTAGAAAGATGGTGCATACAGCAGTATTGACCCTTTTACACTAGAAGCAGCTACTGGAAAGCCAAGCAACATATCGTTACATGAACATGCATGTACATATGTACACGATCCCTGTATCTTACAGGAGAAGATGAGACACCTAAAGAGTGGAAAAGCACCCGGTCCTCATGGCATCCCAAATGAACTGCTCAAGCATCTACCAGAAGGGGTGCACCAGGCAATCCACAAGCTGTTCATCCTTATGTGGATGACAGGAACAACGCCTAAGGCGTGGAAGGAGTGAGACGGTGCTTCTGCATAAAAAGGGCAATGAACATGACTTGGGAAACTGGAGGCCAATAGCCCTAGCCAACACTCTGTACAAGCTCTGAAGGGGGTCACTGTAATGTAGTGGCCGTTACACTGGTCATACAATAAGGATGTTGGAACATGTCAATGCAATCACTCTTCTTCACTTGTAACAATTGACAAGATCTCTCTACCTCAATAAGGCGTGTTCTTCGCGCCACTCAAAAGCGTGAAAACTCTTGCATTCGTTACAGTGGTTTTGGAGCCTCGAGTACTAATGCTAACGACCCACGTTCAAATCCCACTACCTCCATATGAGATGCATCTCTGTGGGGAGAAATTGGAGGAATTTGGGGGGGGGGGGTCCCCCCAATGACAGCGAAAAATGTGGTCCGAATTTAAACGCAAGCTGTCATTCCAGACTGCCATGAGTCTGCATGCACTGCGCCACAGGCGCAGCGCTACCTCACACAGCGTGCAGCATCCCAGTACCATCACAGCATGATGTTACATGGCATCAGAACCGCAATGCAGTGCGGATGACAGCACAATCAGTGCATGAGTACCGTTGTGCTGTGTGCTGTGAGCACAGAACACATATGCCGCCATAAGTCTGCATGCACTGCATCGCTCGCGCAGCGCCACCTCACCAGCCAATGCTTGGGCCTGTGACGTGCTGGAACGGGGCATGCTCAAAGCAGAGGGCAAGCCCTGTTGACCTGACAGGTCTGTGCTGGCAAAGGGCATCTGCAGCTGTTAGAGTAGTGGCGCTGATTGTTCCTGGCTCTTTTGGGTTGAGCTGCTCCTGCAGCAAACATGCCATGGATATCAGTGACTGATTTGATCTGGCATCAAATCAATATATGTCGCATGCCTGCATGTCTGCACAGCAAGAAGCCATTACTGAAAGACTTGATCCCGCACCAGAGCAGCAGACATGTGAGTCTGCATAGCAAGCATTCCGCAGTGGGCATTGTATATAGTGGTCATATCTGTGGCTGCGTCTTCTCCGGATAAAGTCTGCAATTTGAGATCAGGTCTGTCTGCACGCAGCGCTGCTGAGAGTCCCACACCAGCATGTATGGCAGCCTTGTCTCTTGCTGCCTAATTGCTGCTCATGCAATCCCATGAGCCTGCAGCACAGAAGAAGTGTGGATGTAATGTCACTGCGAATGTCATAGCACTACCCTTACAGAATTCTGTCAAATGCACAGCTATGCACTGTGTGTTGCTGGGTGCTGTGACTGTTGATGCAGGTCTTGGAAAGCAGTCTGGATTCAGCAGCTGTGCAAGCTAGCTGGCAGAGTACACTCCTGGGCATGTGCCTGTCAGGCAATGCTGCCAAGGTGAGCCTGCTCACAGCAGTATGCTCAAGACAGCAGCCCCAGCTAACCCTGTTATGCAGCTTATGGTTGCTGGTCATTATGCTACAGTCAGTGCACAGCAGTTGCTTCAGAGCTGTGGGCTGCATGTGTCAGCTGTGGAGATTTTGTTCTAGTGACTTCTCGACTTGTCATTCAGATGCTGCCAGTCAATTTCCTTTCAGCAGCAGTGCTGCAGAGCTGCCCTGACTGTGCTGTGGCTGTGCTCTTTCTCACTTAAGACTGCTCACAATTGTATGCAAGCAGGCCTTGTAACACCAGTTGCAGCTTCTGTGCATGAGGCCAGCCATGTGTGTGCAGCTAATGCTTGCTGTTGCAATGTCACACAGGCTGCAGTACATTTGGACCATCTGGCAGTAGCTGCCACTCTATTGCTGCATTGCTGGTGTCATACCTGTGAAGGTTGCTCGAGGTGAAGGATGAACAGTATCATACACTGCAACCTGCTGCAGCAAACCTTGCTGCATGTTGCTGCAGACCACTGCTTTTTGCTGCATCCACTGCTGGTGCAATAAGCTGCTGCTGCTGCTGCTGCAGCACAACAGGCGAGACTTGCAGCTTGGTCAATTGTATGACTTGAAAGGCAGTCTTAGTAAACTTCAGGCCTGTGACTGTCGTTTGCATGGTCTGTCAATGAAATCAGCAGCAGCAGCAACAAAACCAGTCGCAGGTAACTGCTGCGACATGCATCACAGCTAGCAACATAGCGCTGCAATTTGGCTGTCATGCTGGAATGTATTTACATAACTTGCATGCAAACAAGCTTAGGTGTGCAGCGCTACATGTCTGCAGCAAGCATAAGCTGTGCCTGTATGGCAATTATTGCAGCATGGTGCCTGATGTGCACACCTGGAGGGCTAAACTTGTGTCAGAATCTGTGTGTCATGACTCAGGTCACAGCTTGCAGCTCAGGTCTCCTGGTCACAGAGCACTGCAGCCCTGGCCAGCATTTTCAGCTTACATTTGCTGACATTCAGCACTGCGCTTGATAGAATGTGTGCCAGCAAACCCCTACCAGCAATCAGTCACTCGATCAAGAAATTTTGCAAAACCTTGCGTTAATGCATAGAACTTTCACAATTTTGGTATGACTTGCACACACAGCTGTCACTCAGTACTGTGCAGTGTAGACAAATAAGAATGTGTACTGTGCAGCAATCACCTGCCTACCTGGTTGATGAACGACGTTGTAAGATTAGTTCTTTGCGTCCCGTCTGTGCACGGAAGCTTGGACAGAGTTGTACATGGGCAAGCCATCGTGAGGTCCATCGCGCGTCCTGTCAGTAGCCGACTGCTCAGGTGACTTTTCTGCTGGCATGCGTCAGTGCTGTAGTGCCTGCGACTGAGGCAGCAGCAGGCACTGATAAAGCAGGCAGCTTTCGCTGCGCGTTTACCGCGCTGGACAAGATCAAGTAACGTTCGTACTCTGCCAGCTTATCACGAAACGTAAACGATCCCGCTTTGCCATTTGTCCAATCGATTTTGGACAATTGCGCAAGGCGGTGCAGCACGTGGGTGTGATTGGATTTGCTCGCAGCTTCAGCGACAGCTCAGCACAATCGACGCAGCGACATCTTCCAGCCCAGCTCACATTCTTGTGTACTCGCAGATTTGTAACTATCTATCGCTGTCTGCATCTCATATCTGCCTTTTGCGTGGCTCTTCGCAGTCCGTCTGTCTTCGGATTGCGTTCGAGTGTCACTTCGGTGTCATCTATCTCTTCCTCCTGGCCCTCCTGTCTGGTGTGAATCAAATTGTCCACCTTGTGCAGCGCATTTGTCCACCCCCCAATAGCTCAGTTACTCCTGTGAGAACAAATGCTGGAACTCTCTTGCTGTGCACGCCTATGTCTTTGAGTCTTTCTACTTTTCCTACATCTGCAATCAGGTAGTGGCTACCACACTGCCCTTAGTAAAAGCTTGGATGACTGTTGTCATGGCTTTATCATTTCTAGCTATATATCGTTGGCTCATGTCCAGGCAGACAGATCTGTGTGCATGCAGCCCCCAAAGATGTGATCCTGAGAGTCATCACCCTTACAGAGCGTGCAGCGTGTACCCAAGGCTACTGGTTGCCTAGGCATGTATGGCACGTGCCTCTGAAAGGCCATGTTCTTATTCCAGATTTGGCCTGTCCTGTATTTGAAGATGGTCCTCTTATATGATTCTGGAATTGACGGCATAGTCCACAGTGCATCACTGTGTGGCTTGACCCTGAATGGCTGCACTTTGTCCCATAGCTGAAAATACAGTGAGTTTCTGTTTGACTGGCCTATTTTGAGCTTGTCATGTCAAAATTGTCGAATTAGTAGGCCTCACAGGGATGCACAAGATAGGCTGCTCTGGAGAGACAAGACTTGTCCTGCACGTACCTAGCTCATTATGAGCTGGAAAGCGTTGTTACTAATATTATCATCATCATCATCATCATCATCATCATCATCATTATTATTATTATTATTATGATTATTATTATTATTATTTCTGTTATGCAAAGCTTTCTCAATTAGTCATCCAAATCTCTTATGCAAACTCTGGTTTCTGCTGGCCGTTCTGCTGTCTGGACCTGAATGGTTTGTTGCAACCAGTACGTGTCCCTGAATGGTTGTGTGTAGTCGTGGGATAGGTCATTGTCAAAGTGTCTGCCCAGGCAGCATTCATCTGCTGCTTCATTTGCAAGCTTATCAGCCATCTCATTGCCGTGTATGCCTATATGCGATTTCACTGAGCAGGATAGTCACATCGCCCGCTTGTGCTCGTTGCATGAGCTTGTGTCCGATCGCTTCAAGCAGTCACTGAGTGGTCTATGGCAGTCGTCGACTGTCGATAGTGACCTTAGGTGCATGCCAATTTTCTGCATCGAACACTTCGAGTCTGTTGCTGTGCTCTCCGACATTCCCGGTCTGCAGTGTCTCAGAGCGATCAAAAGCACAACCAGTTCGGCCCTGTTGATAGTGTTTAGCATGCCCTGCTCATATGAATGCACCTTGAGACTCAGGTGTGCACGCTCGCGTTCCCTATATACTCCTGAGTCAGTGACAACACCTATGTGTGGAATTTCCTTCCTGCTTCCGTCCGTGTATATGATCTCGTTCGGGCGGAACTTGAGTTCAGTTTTGTGAGAAATCTTGCTGAAATCTTCACTGGTAAGCACTTTGCTACATGACTGTGACTGCGCTTTTCCCGCCAGTTGACAGATTCTTACCTTCATGATTCGAACAAGAAATATCCACTTGTTGAGACAAACACAAACAAGCAGCAATGTTATGCCAACACAGTTTTTTGATCAGACATTCCTTGTTAGACTTTATCGTGTAGATTTCATCTACAAAATGAAAGCTTTCTGCGGTTTGGAACAATATTGGACGAGATGTCTCATGCAAGTATCTCAGTACTTTCTCAAATTTGAGAGATTTAATTGATGTCTGTTGGCGGAACTTTGGTCTCCAGGAGACAAGCGTAAGTAGCAGTAAAAGTGACTCCGCTTACCGCAATTCTGTTTGTATCTTATAGATCGGGCACAAGCGACACCACAGAGTACCCACTGCTCACGCCACAGGAACTGTTTCTTGGCAGCAAGAAAGAGCTTGTTGAAGTTTTGAAAAAAGTAGACAGACATTTCTGCGCCTCCAATCCTGCCAGAACTGCGGATTGCGCTGCACAAGATTGCCTTCAGCCAGAGTCCTGCGCTAAAGGCAACGCTGCGCAGAGCGTCAAGCAACGAATCATTTCCCAAGCAGTCGGGTGACCAGGATCTTCCTCCAACGACCTCCACAACCTGTAGCGCCTCACCCTCCACACCGGTCACTCAATCACCACACGCACTCCCGGACGGAAGACCTGCAGAGCAGGAGTCAGAAGAGACTTATTCACTTAGTGCATCTTCACCAAACCATCATGAGCTGGAACCGGTGAAGCAACAGCTGGAGAAACATGAGCGCACACTCAAGAAACATCACAAGATGTTGGAAGAGAGAGAGGGAAACCAAACAGTATGTTTTGGTGTTGTCTGGTTTCAACTAATTGGATGTCCAACCACCAAAAAATGTGTACAGTGGGGCCCATAAGTCCTAATCAGGACATTTGCATTGCTGGAGATGGCATGGTACATTCAAGACCATGACAACCCAGTGACTCAGCATGGTCTTGCATCATACGTGACCAAGTTTGAAAGCCAATTCGTTCAGAATTTGGGGTAGCCTTTGCTCAGCAAGAAAGCTGCTGCAGCAGCACTACAAATAACAGGGGGGGTTTACCATGTAGTAATTGCAGTGCAAAATGGATGATACCATGGTGAAAGTAATAGTACATTACCATTCTTTTACCATGTAATTCTACTGTGAGTACCAGGGTGTTTACCAGGGTGAAACGGGTGCATACCATGCCTAGTGAAATCTACTACCCCTCTACAGACCGCTACCATGGTAGCGCGTGCTAGGGCGCTTTGTACTACGCCACAGTGATTTATATCAGGGTAGCAACTACCATGGTGCAACATAACACGGCATGGTGAAATGAACCAGGGTAACTTATACTAATCAGGCAGGGTACAAGGCACCATTGTAGTACCTACTATGTGTGGTTGCCTGTACCGTGGCGAATAGTACGAGGCCGTTGCAATGCATACCATGGTGATGTTTACAATTGTTGGTATTATGTATCAGGGTCGATAGGATGTATTGGGTCGATTTGATTATAAAATAAGAAATTCAAACTGTCACATGCAGTAATGTTCGCTAGTGATGCCACAATCCTCGATACGCAACAAACAATTGTAAATATATATAAACAAGTACAGTGGGTATTCACTCAATCCTCACTCTCGTCATCTGGGGGGCACACCTTGCCATTTTCAGGAGTGTCTCCACCATTCTCACCTACAATATTACAGATCAGTACATGACATGTGGATGTGTGTGATTGCAGTGCAATGGGGGGCACAAGCTTGCAATGGAAAATAACTGCACACATATTATCTTTGCTTACCAGCAGCCAAAGCCTCCTGATCCTTGAGTTCCTTGGCGAGGTGCTTGCGCCTATTGTGCCAATGGTTGACAAGAATGTTGACTGCAATCAACCTGTCCTCAACAATGGAGTAAGTGCTGAGTACCTTCTTCCTTACATCCACAATAGCATCTACTTTCTGCAATTCCTGATACCACATTGTGAGAAAGCACTACCTTCACCTCACAAGCAAATTCAGACCATAGCACCAACAAGGTGTTACAAGCAGGACCTTTTACACGAACATGGTAGCAACAATCAAAGGCATTACGGCACTT
>JAABUO010010381.1_pt1 | contig 10314 bp, 7 predicted proteins | sample 5559291 | NCBI WGS metagenome assembly JAABUO01 (sample SAMN10711878, study PRJNA513372) | rock metagenome | isolation source: Antarctica rocks | place: Antarctica: Victoria Land, Finger Mt sud
CAAACAGCAACGTCATAGGTTCATCCATGCTCGTGGCCTCTGCAGCTGACGGTTGTGAGAGACAGCCAGCATGTCGAGGCCACGAGCCTCACCTACAGCGCGACACCCCCGTCAACTCCGAAGAGGGCCAAGACCGGCATCCCGGGGACCAGCCCCTACCGGCACCTGCCGCCCCGGCCCCCCGAGCCGGTCACCGCCGGCGAGCTGCCCGCCGCCGCAGTCGGCTGAACACCAGACGGTGTCCCGCATAGGCCACCTTTGCGGGAATCTTCACCGAACCAGGCTTACGGGACACCTCTCGCGGCGGACCCCGCCTGACCTGCAACGCTGCCGCTGGGGGGTCTGCTTACCGCACCGGCGGCAACGGCACTGCCCGTGGGTTCGGCGCTGCGCCTCAACGAGAATCCCTGCTCGACTGGGTGCGCCGACGGGCTCGACTCGGCCTCGCGTCGTGACCGTTCCTGTGTCAACGAGGTCAAGAGCAGCGATGGCCTAATTGAGCGGTGCCGACGTGCGTAGCGGCTCGCCGAGCGCGCGTAGGGCTGTATAGCGGCGTCACGCCAGCTGCTCATCCCGCGCGGTCGTGGTCCCAGGCAGCGTCGGAGGAGTCACCTTGTAGGCCTCCATGCGAACGGCCTCCAGGATGCGGTGGCGCAGCGTCTCCATCATCACCATGACTGAGTCATGCAGACCATCAAAGGCTTCCGGGGTCGGGAAGTGTTCTCGACCATGTGCTATCTCATTGCGCGCATCACAGAGAGAGCGGTCAATTAAGTTGCCCCTTGTGGAGAACTCGGCTGGGTCTAGGCCTACCGACTGGAGGATTTCCGAAAGGACGTTGAAGCGGAGGTTCGAGCGTGTGTTCACCACGCCCTGCCGAGGCATGGGCGCGCGAGCCGTGTGCGGGTTACGGATAGCCTCCAGCATGGCCTGTATTGCTGCAGCGTCACCGCTGGTGGCGCGCCGTTGCAGCGCTGCGAAAACAGTTCGCAACAACCCATCGTTTAATTGTCCGACTTTGAGGCGGCGGCGGTTAAGGAAGTCAACGTAGGCAACGAAGGCGTCTTTCGCGAACCCCTCCCAGTGCGCATAAAGCATGGCAACACCGCTGCGGGCCAAAGCCCGAGCTAGGGGCGAGGAGGCATGTTGCCGCCCCGATCTATCTACCTCCGCGCGCAGAGCTGATAGCTCAATACGCCGCCAAGAGAGCGACCCGTCCAGCGCGTCCTGTAACTCCTCGATTGTACGAGCGGGCACGTCAGCCCTCGCCGAAGAAGGCGCGCGCCCCAAGAACCAGCCGACGCACCCGGCGGCGAGGACTCACACCAGTCCCGGAGTTGTCCCGGAAGGCTGCCGCGGTCCAAACGGCACGCACTCGGTCTCGTAGAGCGTCCTGACGAGACTGCCAGCGATCCAGGTTCGCGACCAAACCCGAGGTAACAAACTCAAAGCAAGCGATAGAGAACGGTCCGAGGTGAGTACCACGCTCGGGGTCCCAGCGGCGGAAGCTGTCATCCCCTAAAGCGCTCGCTAGCAAGTGGAAAGTATTAGCGAAAAGAGTGGGGTCTACGACGAGTTCCCCTTTGTTTTCGCGCTCAGCAGCGTCTCGCATCCAGGAGGTGACGTACTCGCCGTACTCTTGGCGTAGCTGGGAGTCGGACCCTTGAAAGTCTGCCTGTGTAAAGAACCGAAGAACGAGCTCTTGCCGATACGCTTGGTCCTCCTGTCGCTCGGACAAGGGCACGCAGGTCAAGAAGTAGTCGGTGACAGACATGTCTGTCACCTTCTTAAACATCTCCACGTTCATCATGACCAAGAGGCAGTTCCGTGCCTCCTGTAAAGAGAGTTGAGCCCCGGAGTTCAGGCGCTGGAAGAGGTCGTACTTCGCATTGGCGTCGGACTCCTTCCGGATTATCCGGAACTCCAGCTTCGCGCGCTTCACGTCGCGCCGAAGGGAATCCGAGAAGACCTTTGACGAATCGCTGCCTGCCTCCCAACGGTAGCCCTCCAGGGCCGGCAAGTACTCGGTTGTTGTAAGGGTGGAGGGTTCCAGTCGGGTTCCCATTTCGTCGCGGTACTCGCCCACGAACTCAAGGACCGTCGACAGACGCTGAACACCATCGATCACATCCCAAACTCCGTCGTCCCTTTGGGACACGAAGATAGGGGGAATCGGTATCCCCAGCAGTATCGACTCGATCAGCCGAGACTTTTGTGTCTCATTCCATCGAAATATGCGCTGGAACTCTGGATGAATGTCAATGTCCCCGTCCCGATAGAGGGAAAGGACCTCTCCAATGGACATCGGGTACCCATCGGTCTTGATCTCCCGCGACCGATCCGCGATCTGCTGCTCCAGCGTCATGCAAGAACACCTGCCGGTCCTAGAGGTGCTGTCTTGTCGGCATAGTCTCGCATCGAGCGGCCAGTCCTGTTTCAGGATGCGCAGAAGTGCCCTTGTGGGGCCCTTCGCACTCGGAGGGGCCCGGCTCGCCCACTGGTGTTCACGCCGCTCTGGTGGCGGCGATATGGCTCATGATGCGCCGCTGGTACACCGGTCAGCACCTGGTCCGCCGGAGCCGGTAGGGCCAAGACCGAGGATGCTGGCGCCGCCGCTGCCGGCGCCCATGAGCGTCGCTCTGCGGATCTCACCGAGCGCGGAGGCGGTCGGTGAGCGGCTGTGGTGGCCGCCGTGCGTGCCGTAGCAGCCGGCCGCGCAGCCCGTAACGAAGCAACCCCGTCAGCACAGCCGCCCTCGGAGGGCTGCTGCTGCTCGCTTTCGGGGCCGCGTTCCGTCACCGCCGCCCCTCCCCCGCCTTACACTGACCGTCCGCCTGCGGCCTGGTGCAGCCGTGGGACGGCGTAGTTCGCCTTGGCTTATCGGGCGCCGGCGAATGCTGCTACTGCTGCTGGATTGGGTGATCCGTCAGTCGGTCCAGCACTTGCGTGGGTAGCACACCACGGGTGGTGAACGCGGCGGCGACCAAAGCGCGGAGGTCGTCGCCGGCTTGACCGGCTCGACCCGCGAGGATGTCCTTCCACGCGGCATCAGCGTCGTGCGCGAGCGTCAGCACGGTGTCTGGATGCGTCAGGTAAACGTGAGCCTCCGCCGCGATGACTCCGTCAGGATCGACGGCCGGCTTGGGGGACACCACCACGGTGGCGCTGTCCGTAGGCGGGGAATCTCGGCTTCTGTCATGACACAGGAACCGGAGCTGGTCGTTAGCTTGCCTGATGTCCTTGTGGGGAACCACCCCCGTTGGCTCGTGGTTGCTCTTGGCCTCCACCGCCAACCACAGCGCCTCGTCCCAGCACCAGGCCGAGTCACACCTGCCCCTGCCGGAAGGCTTCCCTGCGTCGGCGCCGAGAAGTTGGCCGAGCACAGTGAGGGCGGGCTCATACTTGCCGGGCTCGCGGGCAGTGAGACCCTCAAGCATCCCGGCGACCCTAGTGTCGTGCCGGCCCTTCAACACGCCGCCGCCGAGCTTGGTCGCCACGGCGGCAACTGCGGTGATGTCCGCCGTCCCGAGCGCCTCGGGCTCCGTGTCTGGCAGTGGCGCGAGGTCCCGGGTCCAGGTGCCGGGTTTCGCCGCCTTCTCTGCCTGGGCGATAAGAGCGCGGGCTAGCCGTCGGCCGCGAGCGTCTCCGCTGACGGCCGCCGCCTCATCCGCCCACGTGCCGGCCAGGTACAGCCAGACCGCGCGGTAGCCGCGCGTCGCCTCACCACCGGTGCCCAGCACCTGCGCTACGTCCTGGGCGATCGCTGCAGCCTCCGCCCAGCGAGCGGCTGCCGCAAGCTCACACGCCTCGATCTCCAGCGCCACCGCGGCGGCGAACACATTGGTGCCGGCGGGTAGCACACGACGCGCCGTTCGGCGAAGCTCGGCGATCTCGGGTTCGGCCTCGTCACGCCACACGTCCCCTTGCGCTAGGAACGTCTCAACGTTGTCCATGACGTCGTCGCTGGTGGTGTCCTGAGTGTTTTGCACCCCGAAGCGGATCTCGGCCTGCAGCTCCGGTTCGAGGGCAGCAAGGGTTTCGCGGCGTAGCAAGTACTTGGTGAGGTCGGCGCCGAGAACGAGGACGAGCGCCCAGTCGTCAGGCCCCCGAGTGCAGCGACCAGCACCTTGCACGACCCGGGTCCGAACCCGCTCCGCGAGTGCCGCTCCAGCACGCACTCGCTCGGAGAGGAACTTCTCCTGCAGGCTGTCCTGGTCGGGCGTCCCCTCCATCACAACGGCACGGCAGGCGTCTCCTGGTAAGTCGAGGCCGTCATAGCGGCTGGCAAGCCCGCAGGTCCCCTCGTACAGGTCAGCGAACGGCCCCATGCCGTCCGCGACATCAGCGGCCCGCAGCACCGGCCAGCCCGGCTGCGCGAGCTCCTCCGCGGTCTGCACGGCGGTGTCGGTGTCCGGCGCCAGAACGAGCGCCTTCCCGGCCAACGCAACGGCTTCCTGTGCTATCTCGCGGGGGTTGGTGCCCTCAACGAGCTCGGGGAAGACGAAGAAGCGGCGGCCGGACCGCGGGGTAGGTGCGGCAGCGGGCAGCGCAAGTCTGCTGATCGAGGCTCGCCCGAAGGAGCGCTCGAGCTCACCCCCCACACCGAGCGTCGCCGACAGGTAGAGCCGCTGACGGGCCCCGGAGAACAGCGCGTTGTCGGCCGTCGGCGGAATGAGTGGCCGGATCAGAATGCGCGAGTACGTCAGATACACCGAACACGCTGACAGACTCCCGCGGATCATGGAGAAGCGGAAAGCAGTGTCCCCGGTCAGAGCTGCGAGTTCCTGATCAAGAGCACCGACCATGCCCGGCTGGCGTAGGGGGATCACCATACGCACCTGGTGGTGGACTCCAGGATCGGGCGAATCGTCGCGGAGCCGCTGCAGCAGCATCCCGTCGAGCGCAGGTGACAGCACCGCCAGAAGCGCGTCGTAGGCCCCTGGGTGTTCCCATCGGCGCACCTCGACGGCGTACTGCCCAGCGACGTACTGCTCGCCGGCATGCGCGTCGTCAAACAACAGCACCTCGGGCTGAGCGAGCTTCGGGTTGCTGTTGAAGAGGGTGCTGTAAGTGACGAGCGCAAGGGACTCAGCGGACTCGTAGCGGGTCTGATCTGCCACCGACCAGGACGCCGCCGGTCCTACCAGCACAACGGCGGGCACACCTTCACGAGACGCCATAACCGAGACCTGACGGGCTAGCTGCCGGGTGGGGCAGGCATACGCAACACGTCCCCCGGTCCGCCGCAACCAGTCCGCGATCACCAGCCCGGGCAGCGTCTTGCCCGTCCCGGTGGGCCCCTCGATCGCGAGGTCCGGCGTCGTGGTGTGCTCGTCCACGTAGGTGCGCAGAAGGTCACCCTGATGCACCCACAGGTTAGCGGCCGCTCCGGGACGGCGCCGAAGGTCCCGGTAGAGCTCTTCCGGCGATTCCGGCGGCGGGGTCGACGGGCCACTGCTCTTGAACGCCACCGCGCGACCTCCTTTACGCCATGGCCACCTAGGGTAGTCGGGGTTCGACAGTGGGCCGTGGCCTAAGTGTCAAGGCGGCTGGCCGGCACGACACGGTTCAGGAGGGCTACACCTACTGCGGCGAAGGGCAGCTACCTGCTCGGTTACATCAGCACGCTGCTTCGCCGTCCCGCCCTCACTCGCGTTGGTGGTACGTGAGATCCAAGGTCGGACGCCCGACCTCGCTGCACCGCGTCACTGCGTGGTCCGTCCCCACGCCTACTAGCGGTTCTGCTGGTACTGCCACCCCCAGATGTCGCCCACAGGACTCTCCTGGCCGGGGTTCGTGACGCAGGTCCAGCCCTCCGGCGTCACGTTCCACAGCTCCCCCGCCTGGTCGTAGCCGGTGAAGCACTCCACGGACTGCATCGTCGTCGTCATGGGTCGATGCTCGCCTTCCCGAGACCCGCGGACACGGAGGCCGGCTCGGTTCGCCGCGTCGCTGCGGCTCGCCGGTGTCGTCGCGCTCATCAAGGCTCACGTCCAAAACGTTGCGCACCAAACGCAGCTTGGAGGCCAAGCGGTTCGGTGCAGAACGCCTCAGCGTGCTTCACGGTGCTTCGTCGGCCTGGAGCGAGTTCAGGCCCCGTGCCGTCCTCGGGTGCCACGTCCACCAGGGTCACCATGCTGCGGTCGGTCGCCGGACGCTGCTCATTGCTGCTTGGCATCCGCGTCCGAGTCGGCCTCAGCGACGGGGATGGTGCGGTGTTCGCGGCGTTCGCGGACGGCGACGTGGTAGGCGACCGGGGTGACGGTGAGCATTCGGTCGATGAGGCGGGCGAAGAACTGCGGGGGTGCGACGTCGGTGGGGACGAGGTCGGGAAGGGCGGTGACGACGGGGCCGTCTGCGGCGGTGGGGTCCCAGTCGACGAGCAGCAGGGCGGTGGCGGTGTAGCCGTTGGTGTCACCGGTGTCGCGCAGTTTGCGGATCATGTCGATGCTGCGTTCGTACGCGTCGGGTTCGGCGGTGCGGATGGTGGCGCGCTGGACAAAGAAGTAGCCGACGGCTGCCAGGGGGTAGCGGCCGCGCAGGTTGCCGGCGTCGCCGTAGGACTCCTCGAACCGGTTGGGCAGGTTCTTGCCGAAGCTGGACAGCTGGGCCTTGGTGCTAACGAGCAGTTCGGGGCCGCGGTCCCAGCGGGCGATGACGACGTCGACCTGCTTCTCATACGCCCGGCCCAGGACCCGGGCGTCGACTGGGGCGACGGCTGGCAGGTTGCGAAGGCGGTGGGTCAGGTCGGCGCGGGGCCCGGCGGGCAGCTTGTCGAGCAGCACGACCAGGTCGCGGGGTAAGACCCGCGGACGCGCCGCGCGGGGCCACACCTCGTCGGCGTGGAACCCGGCCCGGCGGAATTCGTGGGCGATCCAGGCGTCGATGCCGCCGGCGAAGCTGCCGCTTTCTGACACGGCCCCGGCGGCGATCGGGATGCTCAGCAGCTGCCCGAGCAGGTCGTAGTCGGGGGCGTAGGACGGCGGCTGGCCGCCGGTGTGGGTCCACGGGTTGTGAAGCGGGCCGGCGAGCAGCGCGTCGTAGGGGCTGAACGAGTCGGTCGCTGCCATCAGAAAGTGCCTGTCATCAGCGGCCGCACGCAGCGGGTATCGGCGACCAGCCGGAGGGCGGCCGGCAGCAGTGTGCTCATCGGGCCGCGAGGCGGGTAGCGCCCCGGGCGGTGCGCCGGGCGGTCATCAGCGCGTGGGCGGCGATCAGCTCGCCGTGCTGGGCGTCGGTCAGGTTCAGCTGGCCGCGCAGCAGGGCGGCGTCGACCAGCCTGACGGCGTGCAGCAGGTTCCCGCGGCGCAGCGCGTCGCGCACAGCGGGCCGGCGGGCTCGCAGCTCGTCCCGGGCGGCGAGCACGGTGGCGGGTGCCGGGACGGGCAGCTGGTCGGCTTCGGAGGGCTCGAGCTTGAGCATCCCGCCGCCGTAGGCGCGGCCCACGAGCTCGGCGCCGAGCAGCGTCACCGTGTTCAGGCTCGCCAGCGGCAGCAGCTCACGGGCCAGCTCCCGATGCTTCGGGTGCAGGTAGACGCCGTGCACCGAGTTCAGGTGATGCACCCTGGCGGTGTTGGTGGTCAGCCGGGGGGTGTCGGCGTTCATGTAGGTCAACAACAGGTCAGCCGGCGCTGAGAGCGGTACCTGCCACCACGGTGTGCGGACCCGGCACTTATACGCCCGGTCCACCCCCTGCTCGACTCCGGCAGCCACATAGCGCCGGGCACCGGCGGACAGCGCCCGGTACTCCGCTCCGGGACGAAACAGCAACGTGCGGCCGCCCTGCTCCCCCAGCTGGCGCCACCCGGCGCTGGTCAGACTCAACGCCCGCAGGTGCCGGCTTCCCGGTGGGGAAAGCCACACCACCTCCACCGCCGTCAGGCCCAGTTGCGCGGCCTCGGCGGGCGACAACGCGAAGTAGCTGTTGCGTCCGGTGACCGAGCCCAGCGTCGTCTCCCCCCAGGCCTGCAAGCCGGTCAGCTGCGCCCCGGCGATCAGCGGTGCGTAGACCTGCCAGGCGGCGGCGGGCAGCAGCGCCGGGGTCCACTTCGCGCTGGTGTCCGCCGGGTGCCAGCGGTGCAGCCCGGCCGGTTCGTCCAACTCCCGGTCCAAATCCGCCGCCGAGCTCACCTGGTGCAGCTCGCAGTGATCCGTCCCGCCGGGCGCCAGGGCGTCCTCGGCGAGCAGCAGCACCACCTCCTCCAGCACGCCGGGAAAGACCCGTTCGGTGAACAAGACCAGCCGGACCCGCCCGAAGCGGGCCATCAGGTAGCGACGGACATCGGCGGCATAGTTGACGGTCAGCAGCTCGGCGGGCAACACCAGCCCCAGGCGGCCGCCAGGACGCAGAAACTCAGCGCTGTGAATTGTGAACGCCGCCCAGGAGGAGGCGAGCGCTGTCAGACCCACTCCCCCACGCAGCGCCGCCTGCCGGCTCGCGGCCCGACTATCGCCGGTGAAGCCCTGGTAACGGACATAGGGCGGGTTGCCGATGACCGCGTCAAACGTCCGCGTTCCCGGCACAGCGAAGAAGTCGACGGTGCGCACCTCAGCGGTCCGCCCGGTGGCGGCGACAGCGCGGCGGGCCGCCGCCGCGCTGTCGGCATGCAGCTCGACACCGCTCAGCTGGGCCGGGTCGCCGGCGGCACCGAGGTCATCGAGTCGAGCAGCCGCGGCTAGCAGGAAGGCGGCCTCGCCGCAGGACGGTTCCAGGATTCGGTCGGTGGCGGTGCGCACCGCCCAGCGGCAGATGTAGGACGACAACTGCGGCGGGGTGAAAAACGCCCCCCGGGCCTTCCGGGCTGCCTCCGTGTCCCCATCCGCACCAGCGGCCAGCTCACGCCGGCCGACCGGCTCCCCCACGACGAGGCTCACCGTGCACCGTCCGCGTGCAGCGACGCTGTCAGCAGGGCGGCGGCATGGTCACTGACCGACCGCTGCTGGGCCCGCGCCGCCCGGACCAGGGCTTCGGCGTCCTTGACCGGCAGCCGGATCAGCACCGCGCGACGCTCACCCCGCCACTGCGGTCGACGTACCTGCTGACCTGCTCCCGGGTGCGCCACACCCCGGATCATGTATCAGGATCGGTCCGCCACGAGCCAGGCGCGCCGACGTCGCTAACGGCGAGTAAAACGCTGGCTGGTGGATGTCCCCTCCCCCACCAAGTCCACCGCGAAGGCCCCCCGGCCCACGCCGCCTCTCCACACCGGACCGACTTCTCATCGTCGCGTGAAGACGATCGAAGCGGGATGAGGCAGGGCGAAGCACTGCCCTCGGTGGGCGACAGTCAGGGTGTGTCGGCCTGGTCAAGGACCTGCTCGATGGCGACGGTGGCTGCGCGCCCGCGGGACCAGCGGTGCTGATCGGCCCAGCGTTCGAATCGGTCGAGCAGGTCGCCGGACAGGCGGATGCTGACCGTGGTAGCTCGAGGAGGGCTGCTTTGGGTGGGCGACGTTTCGGTCACTGGTGCTGTTGGCGCCTCAACCGGCAGGGGGTAGGCGTCAGCTGCGCCGGCGAGGGCGGCTTAGCCCGGATCCACCGTTGATCTTGCTGGTCTCGCTCTGATCTGAGGTGGCCGCTGTCAGCGGTGTTCGGCTGGCGGCGGGCGTGCCGATCCTGCCGGTCTGCCGGCTTGTCCGAGGTCCTGGTCGTGGGGGCGGGAGGGTGGGGTCAGCAGCGCAGCGGGATCGCGTGGACGCTGGCGAGCGCGGTGCTGATCGCCTCAGCCCAGGGCCAGCTGGCGGGTAGTCGCAGGCGTCGCCGTCGGCCTGTGTGGACGAGTCGGCCGGGCATGGTGAAGACCTTGCGGCGCAGCGTCGCCGCGGTCGCCCGCTGCAGGTCGGGGCCGGCGAGGATGGCGACGGCCCGGCCGAGGTTGTGCGCCATGACGGTCAGGGCGAGCCAGGCGGCGTTGGCCATGAAGTTGCCCGACGGCAAGTGCGCCAGCCCGGCGCTCTTGAGTTCGGCGATGGTCTGCTCGACGACGGCGTGCCGGCGGTGGTCAGCCTCGACCTCAGCCAGCGGCAGGGTCCGGTCGGTGACGAACGCGTGGTAGTCCCAGGCGGTGAACAGCGCCAGCTGCGATCCGGGGGTCGGACGGACCCGGCGGACGACCAGTCGGACCTCACGCGCGTGCCGCTTGTCGCCGGCGAAGACGGTGAAGGTGGTCTCGGCGATGTCGGCACCAGACACCTCCGGTGTCGACAGCCAGTACGGGATCGGCTGCCACGCATCGTCGCCGATCGCATCGATCGCCGCGCGGATCCGCTTGTCCTGGCGAGCCGTGATGGAGAACCGGACGTCGAACTTCACCGC
>JAABUO010010382.1_pt1 | contig 10313 bp, 15 predicted proteins | sample 5559291 | NCBI WGS metagenome assembly JAABUO01 (sample SAMN10711878, study PRJNA513372) | rock metagenome | isolation source: Antarctica rocks | place: Antarctica: Victoria Land, Finger Mt sud
CCTCGGTGAGTGCGTTCCACATGCTTCAGCATCAGACCTCCCATCAGAAGAGCTAAGGCCAGACAACAGCTCAAAACCCCCTTCAACTAGGTACCTCCAGCAAAGCAAGCTGCACTCATGAAAAGTTCAATCCAACTCGGCAAGCCACCATACCCTATTCAACATGATGAAGAGGAAAAAGCTGCCAAAATCGAAACAAAAAACATTGGTCAAAACAAAGTTATGTACCAACTCAGGAGGAAAACCCGCTTAAAGAGGCAAATGCTAGCATAACTGCACAGGGCATGTAGTTGACAGATGCAACTGCAACTCCAACCGGTCCTCAACGTCCCCTGACGGCGACGTGACAGATGCCAGAATACCGTTATGGCACCAAAGGCTTTGGAAAGCAGCCAGAGTCATGCTGGGATCCTTCCCCCGTAACCAGCTTGAGCAGACTCCAGAAATCTGCTTGATGTTGTCATTGCACTTTGTCCAGTCATTGTGAATCATGGCCTTGACAGTTTTCAACGCGAGCTGTCTCGCCAAGTGGCCGCGGTGTGAGGTAGATGATGATGACAGTGAAGCTTGTTGTGACGAAGGAGATGACACCAGGATTGCGTCTGGCTTGGAGGCACCTGAAGGTTGTGTTGGCCGGCTGGCCTGGGCGATCTGAGACGCTGCCCAGATGCTGTGCAGCACTGCTAGCCTGAGCCTGTGCCAAGTGAAAGGTGATGCGGGCCCCACAGCTGACCTTGCAGGTAGAGGGGACTGTCCAGCTGAGCTGACTTGTGCGCTGGGCCCCTCCAAGGCCTAGAGGGGTCCCAAGAGATGACATGGACAGGGCTGGGACTAGAGACAGGCTCTGGTGGGGTCTATTGAAGTTGCAAATGGGGGCTGATAGTATGGAGCTGGCCTGTCTGAGCATCTTGAATGAGTTGTCTGCCGGAGGCTGAGAGAACTTGAAACCAAGTGGCTGCTGGGGCTGAGCTGACGATGGCGCGCCATGCTGGAGGAAGTGCCAGCAAAACTGAACGCAACTCGAGCGCCAGCAACTGTGGTTGCTGTAGCTGTAGTGAAAGCCGTAGGTGGGCCACCTTAGTGATGCCCGCACGTACCTTGCACGTACTTGCACATTGCTAAAAGGCCCTGGCACGATGCTATAGTATGCCCTACAATTCGTTGTGCTGATTTGCACACTACTTAGATGCTCCGTCGGTGCGATTTATGCACGCTGTCAAGGTGCTTTGGCAATGCCTGACTTTGGCATATTTTCTCTTTTTAAATTGTGTTGAGACGGTCCGGGCTTTGGTCACTCCTTGTTCAGTGGGCAGAAATGGGCTCCGCACCCTGGATGTTCGCTAGAACCCTTGTATGCTGCCTGTTTTGCTCAGCACAATACTTTTTGTTTCTGCGGCCATGTGTCAAGATGTAAAAGACAAGTGCTTTGCAAGACCTTTGTGTGCTGCCTGGCACAATGACTTCTATCGCAGACGTTTCAGTCAACGTTTTACCAGCTGCTTAGGTTACCTGCTGCTGCTGTCTGCAGATAAACTAGACATTCTTTCATTGCATTTACATAATGAATAGCTCTCCCACCCCAAAAACAAGGAAGAAAACCCATATAGCTCACGCTGAGTATACGCCTCCACCATGCATGCTCAAAGGTGGCTGACATGTTAACCATTGCTGTCCTGATCTTGAAGTAGCTCATCAAAAATTGCGCTAGATGCATCAACTGGTGGCAGGCCATGTTCTGCGTAGCCATTCCTTGTAGAGTGTTGTGGCAGCTTGTATACTACCCGCCTTCTCAGAGTCTGCAATGACATCATCACCATGCACAAGAACCACATGCATACCCAGGTCAGCTGGCTCTCCTGCAAATCACATTGAAACCATCAAGAGCTCTTCTAGCTATGCTGCGCAACATGCCATGCTCAGACTGAGCTCGGCACAGCACACCTTTGAGCACGCCAACTACAATTGTGCCTAAGACTGCTGAGTAACAAGTTGTATAGATTGTGGACAAGGAAAAACAGCAAGGTCTCAAGTTCGGCACAGCAAGAATGTCTACACACGAGACAGATTGACAAAAGAGATCTAAAACAAGCGTTCTTCTTGTGACAAAGGCAGTTTGAAGGCTTGAATTTGATGCTGCACAAATGCATGACCAAGAAGAAGCTTGCTGACCTGGCTTGATCTTTGGGCCTGTTTGTACAGCTTGCAGGTAGTCCTGCTCTTCCTGTTGCACCACACTGTCCACACTTTGTTTGAGCCGGCTGACCCAGGCATCAGCAGAGAGGGGCTCTGCAGTCAGCTGCTGCACCAGCTCCAAAAAGGCTGCACCATTGCCTGGCCGCCAATATATCTCCTCCAAATGCTTCCCCACCTACCACACTACTGAGACGCCTCAGAAAACCATTTTGCTGCACGTCTTTTCCCTTTTTGCTGAGGCTTTACACAATGCAAGGTCCAGCTACCGCCAGGAATTGGAGTGCCTTCAAGTGGGCGTCCCGGTGTGCATACAGGTCGGCGTCTCCTTGCAGGAAAGTTGAAGGACAGAAGGGTCTTACCAGACAGCGCAAGCTCTGTGTTTCTCAACATTCTGGCACAGCATGGAAGTTGCTACAGTATTGTGCATGAGTAGGCTGGTAGACGTATGTTGGCTTGCTAGATCTTAAATGGCAGAACAGCAGTGCAATGTGATGTCACCTCTCACAAAAATCTAGGATAGCACTTCAGACATACCAAGTGTCATGCAAGGCTTTCCTACAAGGGCTATGCCTTGCAAATTATGTGTTGCAATTCAGCAGTAATGCAGCTGACAGATACCTTGTCATTGTCTACAAGGGCGCCATACTTGCGCTTGAAGTGAGCTCGTGTCTGATGTACACTCATCTCTGCCAGTACATAGGCATGATAGTAGGCACTGGATTCATCTGCAAGGATGTGAGGTACAGACATCAACGGCCTGCATAACACAACATCATAATGACAAACAGCAACATGGAAGTATCTTGAAAGTGTCACTTCTGGCCAAAAAATGTGTTACATATCTTCGCTGACAAATTTCCCATGCAGGCAGGCAGGCACAGAGGCAAGGACTACATCACAAGAACAGAATGACAGCATGCAAGCATAAAGCAGCCATGCTGCTGGTGAGTAGTCGAGCTTTTGATTGCGCATCAAGCTCAGCAGCATGACCAGGAGCAGGAGCGCATCTCAAGGTGGGCTGCATGTCTGTCACCACTGCAATGAACGATTGATCAGCAGAACTTGGGCCTACACTGGTTTGAGATGATGATGAGCAGTGAAAGTCTGACGTGCAAAGCCAAGCAAGGCAGGGTAGGTGTGAAGCGGTGGCAATGATGATCCCAGGTGGTGGGCCTATTGCAGGCAGGCGCAGACAGTACCTGCCAGCCAGGCCCCCTTCTACATCCTTCTCAACAGAGTCTGCAAGAGCAGTGACAGCATCAGGGGTGACCTGCTCCTCTGGTAGCTCATACACAGCCTTCTCAAAGAAGGGCACTGCAAGCATGCTCCGGACCGTGAATACTGAGAAGGGGTGGCTGGCTTCAATGCCTCTCTTAATGAGCTCCCAGGGAATCACTTTTCCTTCTCTGCAAGGCAAGAGCAGCATTGTAAAACAACACCGGCATGCTGGCCAGCTGTGATGGTCCCATTTCAGTCAAAATCATCAGCTGAGAGTTCTCAGGTCGACATGAACTGTTGAGACGATATACACTGCTTGTTGAGCAGTAAGCAATGAGCATGAAGGCACATGACTGCATGCTATCACCAGGCTGCACACCTGCCTGACCAGGCATATACTCCCAGGTTGTGTCAAAGGGAGTGCTTCCAGGTGCAGCAAGTACCTTGAGAGTGCATACTGGCCCTTCCAGGCGGCGTCATCAATGAAGGAGTCCAGGAACATGGACTGGTTCTCGGCATAGGCCACACTGGTGGGGGCTCGCTCCTGGCTGAACATGGGGCTGCCCTGGTCTATGTTGGCAAAGTGTGCAGCATGGCCCCCTGCATCCACACAAGCATCACCACTGCTGCCACACCCCGCTTTCCACTCACCTCTGTATGCCTGCAACCCCTTCACATGCACATTGTGTCGGATGGCAAGATATATGGGGGCCCACGTGGGTCCATTTGGACCTGCTGTTCATGGCAAGAGTGAACGTTGATGCTCCCAGCATGTGAAGCTGAGCGCGGATTGCTCAACGGTGCCACTTTCTTGTTGTACTTCAGTTGATGTGGATGTAGCAAAGCAGATGACACCCGGATTGGTAGCAGGACTGCCTAATGTCGGGTTCAGTTCTGATTGCTGCAAGCAGCAGTGAATGCAGCATGAATTGTGGGGTAGGAGTGTGCAGCGGCATAGCAAGATGACATGCAGAGGTGGCCCACCTTCGTGAAGGAGAGTGTTGAGGGCGGTTTTGCCGGACCCAATGGCGTTGGGGGTGGCAAGACTGGTGAAGTTGGCCTCAGAAGCCACCCACTCTCCATTATCCTGCACCCCACATCTGCCTTTATGCCTACACACTGCAAGTCGTCAATGCGCCAACTAGACTTGGCATGACCTGTGGCTCAAGCCTGTGCCGCAGCAATCTTTTGTATGTCACTTAATGTGGCAGACAATATTCAGACGCTTCTGTCTTGGGCAAATCTTCCTTTGGCTTCAGCCACGCATGTGTCGGGGGCCGGCCAGTGCAATTACTGCTGCAACCATGCAGCTCTCCACAGACTCTCCAGCAAGCAAAAGGTGTTGAGCATTCTTGCATCTGCAAGCTTGGACTTGCCAGGGCAAACAGCAAGGCAGTTGTGCAGCAGCCTTGGGGGGCAGGCAGGCAGTGGAGAGGGGGTACCCGGCGCCAGGCAGGCTGTGGCCAGTGGCAGAAGCCATTGCTGTACTTGCCAGGGCGGTCACACAGGTCCAGGCGCATGCGGGCCCCCTTGTACTGGATGCCCAGCGCAGCAAAGGTGCGAGCCCACACATCTACTGCCTCCTCGAATGGGAAGTATGGGTCCATCTCACGCTCAATATCACCTGTGGCAATCCCGTGAGTTGCTGCATTGTGGTGTACACCCCAAGTGGTGCATGAAACTGAGTTGCTGTCTTGCAATATACAATTACCAAATTAACATAGAGCATGGAAACAAAAGTGCTGACTGTCTAAGCTGCCAGCAATGAATTGCTAGCTGTGTCCACCTGAGCAGGTCTCACCTGACAAAGAGTAAGAGATGTTCCAAGGCTGCACAGCAGACTGGCCCTTGGCTTGAGCCAGGGCTTTGCGTGCCTGGGCCATGAGGGGCCGGGTGGCCTCCTCCAGGGGAGCCAGCTTCTGGAACAGTTCCCTCTTGCTGAACCCCTCTGCTGTCTTCACCTGCATATGTCACCAAAATGTTGTGCAGTTGCAGCTATGCATTGAGCAAGCTGTTTGGTTGCAACTCATGCCAGCAAGGTGTGCAGCTTGGGCCTGTTTTTGATAGCTACCTACTGTAGTTGTGCAACATGAGATGCCAGATATGCAGGCAGGCACAACTGCATATTATTGACCATACCCGCATGGCAGCCTTTTCTGAGAAAAGAAATGCACATCAGCTAGTTGATACCATTAAAACGCGCATGCACGCACGCACACCAGTACATGTACAACATGATGCACACAAACTATCTCCTCTACACTTTGGCCCATGAGTCCTTATCAGGACACTTGCATTGCTGGAGATGGCATGGTGCATTGCCATTCAACACCATGACAACCCAGTGACTCAGCATGGTTTTGCATCTTGCGTGATCAAGTTTCAATGCCAAAGCTATAGACTTCATTCACAAAAGTGGGGTAGCCTTTGCTCAGCCACAAGCTGCTGGCGCAGTCAGCAGTCTGCGTCGAAGTCAAGGAGAGGAACAACCTCTGGCGTTTTTGAGCTGGTAAGTAAACTGCTGTGTTGTGCATATGCAAGTTATTGCACTGAACACAAAGGCTTGCTGACTGAACAGGCTCTCCTTCTGTCAAAGGAAAGCTTGTTCAGGCAGCAAGCTTCTGGACCTTCTTGTGCAAACGCCTTTGTTCCATGCCTGCTGCTTCACTAGGAAAACTGGAAACTACACGTCAAGGCTGGCTAGTTGTGCCGAACATCCAGGGTGTCACAGACTGTCATTGTATATGTCTCTGGCGCACCGCACAGCTGCCAAGTTGGGGCCCTGCTGTCAGCCTCGCTTCAGTGTCACAGACCTGTTGGTGTTTTGGCGCCACACATGTGCCACAAGCGCTTGTTGCGCCAGTGAAGCCATACACAGAAAGGTGTGCTGCTTGACATGCTGTGTTCGGGAAGGGCCGCCGCTTGCACACAGAGTTGGTCATTAATGTTGAAGCTAATACATATCGCTGGTCCAACGAATACTGATGCGCCCTACTGTAAATGAATGTGACTTGTGTGTGGAATATGCTAAGATAAATTGTCAATACCTTCTGCCTTGTCTCATTCTGTTGGAACTCATGAGGTCACAGCATGTGTGCATATGAGGCTCATTGACAAAAATCACCTTGTAATCATAGAAGTCTTCGTATCCCAGGTTGCGTGCTAGCTTGTTGCGGAGCTTCACAATCTCACAAAATTGGGCAGCAACATGAGGCCCCACTGTTCTCATGCCCTGCAGACACTAAGCACAGTCTGTGACCATGATGCCTGCACAGCATTGCTTAAGCACAATTTAGACCAACTTGCGATGTTGCCATCATGCAACATCTGTCCTACTCAGCTGTCTAAAACTTCTTTTCCCTACACACTCATACTTGCATATGCATCTCTTGCCTGGCAAGCTCACTGCACAGTATACAAGACATGACAGGCGGACCTCCCAGCAAGCTTTCCTGACATCTTCGGAAGAGTCAGTGCGCATGGTGTTACGCAGCTGAACTGAGCTGGCCTTCACAAACTTGCCGGTGCTGGCATTGGTGTAGCCCAGACTCATCTGGTTACGCGACTGCCCCAGATCGGCTTCCAGCTGGTTCAGCTTCTCCTGCACAATGTGGGCATTCTATGTCATGCAGCATGGCCATGCAAGGGCCACTTGTGAGGAGGTGGCAGTGCTGTGCATTGAGGCTGAGTCGTGCAGAGCAGGAATGCCCAGGCTCTTGTGGGATTGTGCTGCATAAGACAGGCATTGCATTGTGGCAATTGTGTGCTTGATCGCATGGCTCACCTTCATTGCAGTAGCCTTAGGATCTTCTGTGATATAGCAAAGGAACGTTTTCTGCATGATTTCCAAAGTTTTTCTGAGCTGCGGTGTCAGCTGCGAATCTTGGAGGGCGTCCCGCACAGCCTGCAGGTTCTGTGCATCTCCTAAGAAGGTGTCGTAGTCAGTCTTGGTCTGAGCCAGAGCTGCACTAGAGTTGCCCTGCATGCGTACAGCAAGCTCTGCAAATGTCCTTGTGTCGTCCTGTTGACATAGCGTTGGGCACGGGCACGCACCGTGAGATTCATCTTCGTCGCCCAGAAGTTGTCTTCAAAAGCTTTGTGAGCCTGCAGGTCAAAGCACCAGCTGCAGTGCATGCTCTAACAATCATTTCACGTGTGTTGACAGGACTATCAAGAAATATTGCTTACCTTCTCGTACTGATCATTCAATTGCCGTACGAGATGAGCGGGACCCTCTGTTTCGGAAGCTACTGCGGAAGCCATGGTTCTGCACTTGATGGTCGACAGCCTTGTGAAGGGGCTTCTGCGACAAAGCGCGCACGAGTAGGAAGGCCGGGCCGGTAAGAGGGTCTTGAACATAACCTCTGCGGTCATGTCTTGGCAGCGTTCATTGTTGACCTGTGTGTCGTTCGACTGGCAAGACGCTGAGTCATAGCAACTTGTATCCACTTCGGTCAAACCATGTTTGTGTGGTCGCTTTTCTAAGCAACATTTCTCACCTTCCTTTTGATCAGCTTGGCTGTATACACCGATCATCGTCCCTGCATTATCATTTAAATTCCGCACGCTTCTGCGCTTTGCTGTGCCCGTTCGAGCCACAGTAAACTGTCAAACGAGCATGCATGCCACAAACTGCTTGTAAGAGGCTTAGGCGTCACTCAAGCTGCCAACATGAGCCCTGCTTACAAGGTCACAAGAAACGTGTCAGCTGCCCGCTCCACGTCTGCTTTGAGGCCATCAGCATTTGTCATTCAGCGGACTAAAAGACAAACACAGGTGATCTTGCGATTCTTTGTCTACACTTTGCAATACGACTTCACTCATATAGCAGCGACCTCTAGATGGTGTGCGTTATACAGTGTCATTCCAAAACACAAGGAAATCAGCACCCCACCGTGTCCTTTTTTGTTGCTGGCAAGATTCTACCTGCAGCTATGCTAGCTGCTGCACTGCTAACCGGCACAGGTACTCTCTTCACAGTCTTGCCAATGTGCATCTTCTGCTTTGCTTAGCCATGTTCAGCTGTGCTCTGAAGTTCAGCGCTTGTGCAATCACAGGCGCTATGTCAAGTGAAGCTGCTGCAAACAACACAAGCCTGGTAGACCAGATACACTTCTACCAGGTCTGCGTTGCATCCTATGTTCCACCTGTTAGACTTGCAAGCTATACATAAGCAGCTGATCATGTATACCAAAATCAAAATGTTGTCAGAGTGTACATAGATCAAAAACGTTGCAGGCTGAAAAGAGTGCTAACAGCAAGTCTCAGAGGCCAGCCACCCCAGCACAGCTTCTTGAGGTATTCTTTGCATGTTGCTTGCCCTGCTGTTGCCAAGTCAAACTTGACTGTATGAAACAGGCATGGCTGTCTGGTGATAACAGTCCCTCTGGACAGACTGTGATGATAAGAGGGATGTCATGATGCAGCAAAGTGTGTGTGCAGGCTGCTGCTGCTCAATTGGGGAAAGTGGAGACTCTGATAGGCATAGGGCAGTATGATTCGGCACGATTGCAGCTGCGGCAAGGCGCAGCAAGCACCATCCGACTGGACCTGCGTGCTTATGACCGATCCCAGCAGAATGGGCCAGGTAGCCCACAGGTGAAGCCAGCTTGACCTGTCAACTGGCAGCAGTACGAGTGTCTGACGAGAATTGAAGTGCAATGGTTCATGGCATGCTGCAAATCACTGCTGGCATGGTGTGTGTCTATGTGCTGAATGCTGTTCAATAACTGCAGGCTGGTAAGGCTATTGTCCAAGAGGTTGAAACTTTGGATACAGCCCTCAAATTAAGCAAACCTGCTGATGAGTGCAGACAGCTTGTCAGACAGATACGGCATGATATGTCTGAGCTACTGGCTATGCCATAGGCGGCAGTGTACACAGAAATATGAACAACTCTGATGTTGGTCAACGGCCCAGCTAGCTTTACACAGCAGCAACATCAGACTTCTATGCATGGCGATCACTTGCATAAAATGGTCCAGAATCTAAGAGGCCATAGGGCAAAATCGAGCAAAATCAACAGTCACATCCTACACAACAACAGAGAGGATTCATTTGACACTATGCCAGCCCTGCCTGCAATTCTGCTGACCAGTTGAAGGCTTATGATCGTGTGTAACTAGCTAATATAAATGATGCGGCCGTCAGCGCCTAGACCGCTTGGCATCTCTGCCGCCACCGCTACCACCTTTGCGTTTTTGCTTACTTCTCCGGTTTTCCTCCTCCTCATCACTCACATGCCGTTCCTGGTCATCCCTGCACAAGTATTGAGCTAAGACACAGACCTACATATCAAGTCCAAGACAACCATTGCATAGGTTGCATTGGGTGATGAGCCTAAGGACAGTATGCAATGTAAAGGTAATCGTGATAGCAAATCAAGACTGAGTGTGGCACGCAAACAGCTGTGCACCAAGCCAGCAATGCTGTCATGAATGGGTGTCATTTGTTCACCGTTTTGCTTCTTCTTCCAACTCTTCCCAGTCTTTGCCCTCTTCCTCTTCTTCCTCATCCTCTTCTTCACTGCCCTCTTCCTCAGCCTCATCACTGTCTACAAGGCTTTCATCATCGCTGTCACTGCAGTGCATTGGAGGCATGTTTGCAAGCAGCCTCTCTCACACAGCAAGCTTGACCTCAATGCCCCAGACTTGTAGCAATACAGTTAGATAAAATTCACCATCCTTGCATGCCCTTTTGCAGGCAATCCAGCCACCATTTGTGGTCAGACGGCACAGATACAAGGGGCAAGGTTGCAGACCTGTCTGAGCACATCAACAGCTGCAACCTTGCCCTTTGCATTTGTGCTCAGACAGGTCTGAACAGCATGTGGGCAAGAGCGCATGGTTTTCTGGGATCAATGTCACGCCCTTCACTCAGTTCTGGAAGTGATTGATGCTGAC
>JAABUO010010383.1_pt1 | contig 10313 bp, 14 predicted proteins | sample 5559291 | NCBI WGS metagenome assembly JAABUO01 (sample SAMN10711878, study PRJNA513372) | rock metagenome | isolation source: Antarctica rocks | place: Antarctica: Victoria Land, Finger Mt sud
AACACGCCCAGCCCAGCACAGCAGCTCCCATTCCTCGAGCTACAACATGAAGCCCCCCGTGCGCAAAAGCTCAAAACTGAAAGCTCAAGAAAAGTGTATCGTCCCGCTCAGGTAGGTAAAAAAAAAACACGTGTTTGTCTATTTAGGAATATAGAAGAGAGAGATGCTGAAGAGGCACTGGCTATGGGTGCTCTTTGGAACGAAGAAGTGCCTTTCCGTTTTTTGCATTTTGTACTCACAAAGAACTGTGCTCGTAGAAAATTGTGCTCGCAAAGAAATGTGCCCACAAAGTATGAGTACAGCGACCTGTTCGGTAAAAAGCGCCAGGAATTGCCGAATAAGTAGATCTATGATAGGTTTGCTCAAATAAAGGCGCTTGTTGCTGGAAGTAATCATTGCTGCATTTAGTGCTTGCTTGAAGTAGAATGACCAGTTCTTTACACCCGATCAAAACTCCTTTCTACAGCCAGGCAATTCGACAAAGAAGTCACCTATCACGTCAGATCTCCACACTCTTGAGTTCATCAACGCCATCTACCCCAAGTCCCGTCACCAAAGGCCTTGCCTGATTCTCTTTCTCTTTGTTCGTTCCATCATGTAGTACAGCTGGTTTCATTACCGCACCCAATGGACTTATCAATCCCTTTCCCTCGTCGTTACCAGTAGGACTCCCAAGTTCGACTAACATCCCATTTCGCTCACTTGCTGCTGTCTCCGTCGCTGTTGGGTCGGTATTGGCATTACCTCCGGTAAAAGCGGTTTTCGTGGCGGAACCACTCTCCTCAGCGACTTGCGCCAAAGGGCTTGGTTTTGCCATGTTGCCACGGGGGCTCGAGGTTTGGGGACCGCGGCTGGGAAATCGATGTGGCGAACGGCCCCTCTCATCTGTGGGACTGTTGTATGGAGATCCCTTAGGGGAGCCGCCATTGCTAGGTGGACCTTGCGCACTACCTGGTCTTCTTCTGGGACCTTTCCGGCCGTATTTCTGGTCCATTCTCCAGCGTAGGATGTTCAGATAGGCTGGCTCGACTGTTGCTTGCTTAAACTCTCGGAGCTTCAGTTCTTGGGTTTCTTCGTCAACAAAGACTTTCTCACTGCTCATATCGTCTGCAACCATAGCTAGGAATGCTGACCAAGAGCGTGCAATGACATATTTACAGTCGTAATCACGTCCGAATATGATGATTTGTCCCCACTTTCCCACTGGCCCTGGCGTAAGATCAACAGCAAGATTATTCCCGCCCCAGTCGCGAGCAAGAGGAATCCACCCAGGGTGGGCATAAGCTTTCTGTACGGCCCTAGGAGGTTGAGAGTCTTGTTTATCCAAAAGCTCCTGTCTCCATAAGGGATTGGCTGCCGCTTGTGAGGATTGGGCCGCAGAGGACGAAGCCCCAGCGAATGCTTTCGGTGGAAATTGGGTGCGGTAATTTGCAGGGGCTGAAAGATACTCTTCATTGACCACCCTCCAATTCTTCCACTCCTGAACTATTTCTTCACAATCGAGCAGCATGCAACCAAATATGATACCCGTTGGTCTACCTCCACGTTCTTGTCCGTCGTGAATCTGCAGAGACTCGCGAACTTCCAGAGGTAATGAACAATCAAGTTCATGCTCTAGTTCATTGACATCATTCTGTGTACATCCTTCGGAAAGCTGATCGTACAGCTCTGGGTACTTGTCTTCAGCCCATCGGTCAATTCTCTTCCAGGAATGTGAGACGGGTGGAGGAGGAGGAAGGCCTTCTTGAAAGCTTTGCATCTGTATCTCTCCAGGAGTAATGCTCTCGAAAGGATTATTATCATGGGATTGGCTTTTGCGTAATGCTAGGCTTGATCTCATGCCAGGTGAATACGGAGATGAAGGAGATTGAAGAGCAGCGACACTGCCATTAAGACCGGGTGTAGAGCGTCCATTGTTGTCGTCGTTGTAGGCTTGATCTAGATCCGCTCTTGATTCTACTGCACTGGTTGCAATGGAGGTGAGGGGAGCATGACGACTTTGATTCAGAGGCATGTGTTGACCGGTTCGATAGGGAGAATCGTGTGAGGCATGTCGGTCATAGGAGGTCATGGTATGCCAGAAGGAGCGCCATGCGGACCCGATCCTGTCATTACTACATGTCAGTAAGCCAGGATTTACTGAGAAAGCATTGTTGACAGGAATGGAAACATACGAAGCTGCCATGGCGCTTAGAGATTTGTTGTCGCAGAGAGATTTAGATGATCATGTATGCATTTTCTCATCCGTCAACGATCATTGCATAAACAATCTCGTATTCGGAAGTAGTATTAGTAGAAGGTTGCAACGGGCGTTAGAGCGCAGAAAATGGAGGACAAGGAAAGGAGTTTCGCGTCGGCCAGAATCAGGAAAGCGCCAGATTTAAATTAAACACACAAAGCAGCACTGCAGCACACCCCCGTCGACCGCGCTAAAGTGACCGATAACGGTTTGTCGATAGTTTGCCTTCGTGTTGCTTAATCATATAATGTTTCAGGTTGTTTCGAGCAAGTTAATTGGTTCAAAGGCTTTAACAGTTTATTGCTATTAGATATTTATCGAGGGGCAACTGGCCTTCAATGATCGTCACCCGTCAAACCTTGGAAGTATTGATAATTTCTAAAAGAAGTCACAGCTTTCCATTTGCCTTCATAATTTCTATTACGGGAGCTCTTCTTGCCAATGAGAATACATGCTCAAATGATCTTTCCTTTTGCCGATCATCCCCTCGTGACTAGCTGTGTAGCTCATTCATCCATGCTGCATCGATTACTTTCCCTGCAGCTCTTCCGCAGCTCTATCAACATAAGGCTCGTCCTTTCCTCCTTTGCCGCTTCCGCCCCCCGTCAGTCCTACACTTCCACCGCCGCTCATTGTCTTGTCTTCCATTTCGCTGATTCCTTCGGGCAACGGTGCAGCTTTGTGTGAGCGATCATTTCCGGAAGTTGTTGGCTTCTACTCCCCGTGGCAGTTTTATCGTCAGATCATTCGAGGGTTAGGTTGTAAGGAAGAGCTCACGTCCGAGCCTTGTGGTGCTCCAGCTATCTTGTTCTCGCCTGCCTCAATAGCGTTGTCTGATTGAGGCGGCCCATTGGCGTATTCCGCTCCGCGAGGCATGATGTAGGAATTTCGAGAGATTTGTTATTGGTGCTTGAAATCTTGAACGGTTCGATTGTCAACAGTAAAGAGAATTTCTACCTCTTGTATGGTTTGTGTGACGCATAGGCTACTGCGACCTGAGGTCATTACCGATGACGTATCTTCCCTTCGAATGTTTCGATCGAAACATTGACACAAGTTCTGAGGCCATGACTGTATGGATATGTTTAATTTACTACTACATGACCTTAGCGAAGCCAGCTTTATATCATCACATTTATATCATGTCACACTTCTAAGGCAGCAAACCGAAAGATTCTGTACTACTATTCAATTGAGTCGTCCTCCAAAGTCTTGGAGTGGTATCAATGTACTCTGTCTGAAGTAGAATCTTAGTCCTCTAATATCGACATGCTAGGCGCTGGTAAAGTGAGAGATTTGATGTGACATGTCCGAAGGCAGCCGTTCCTCTGGATGCTGTACATCTCTGGCTGATCTGAATTTGTGATTTTCATGTGCTCAAGCAAATGTCTGTCCCCCCTTATTAAGCCCAGTCATCATCATCACCTTGATCCTCATCTTCCTGAACCCTCCTGGCTTTTGCAATGTCCTCGTTTCCAACTGTCTTCGCCCTATCTAATACCCCCGTCGCCAATAGCCTCGTCTCCAGATCTCTCGTTGTAAATGTATCCTCGCTGTACCCCAGGCCTTCAAACCCGATGATGCGATCGGTGCTAACACCATCTACAAATGCAAGCACACAGGGTAGGACTTGAATCTTAAGCTTCGTCACCAGGAAAGGCGCGTATTCAACGTTTATCCGCAGGAATCGGGTATCAAAATGTTTAGGTGCTAAGATCTTTCCCCACACTCACTGTCAGCCCCCTCACTCCCACCAAACTTCGCCTCCCGATTGAACAGATGAGTACCTCCATATGCCCATCCATAACCCCACAACGTCCAAAATCTGGTTTGAAGAAATGTACCACGCACCGCTTCACCGATGTTGTCAGATTCCGCATGTGTTTCGCACGTGAAAGTTCAGAGTGGAGCTGCTGGAGACGCTGCTCACGAAAATGAGAGATGGCGGGATCGTTGTCTAGTGAGTCAAGTATGGCATCTTCATCGTCGGAGACAGATGTCGGATGAGAGCTATCGAGGATAGACGCAACTGTGGGGTCAAGAGAGGGCATCTTGGGGGCTGGCGGGGGCACTGTGGATTTAGAACGAATGTAGGCTAAGACTTAAGAAGCGGCCAGAGAACATCAGGACTACGGCTCAGATCCTAGGTCCGCGATTTGGATGTGCAGGATTGTACAGACGAATACGGATTAAGGTAGTGAAGACCGTACGAGATGAACTTCAATGCTCAAATGGGGCATAGCATTGATAGGCTAGAGATCCCTGCGTACCGTATCCCACGCGTATCCGCAGCTTAGCGTGGTTTGATTTCAGGCGATTTTTCTTCGCTGACCGGCTTGGCTGAAGTGCAACAAATGTGATAAGGGAAATCTGTCCGCCAACAGTCTCTGTCATTGGAGATATCAACATTTCAAACCCTAGACTTGACCACTACTTCAGCAGGTATCGAACTTCAGTCCATATTCACATTGTCATTCGTTCCCGACTATCTCTTCCGCGTAGCCCCGGAGCTTCTCCTTTCTTGCCAGCTTGCGTAACCTCTTCGTTCTTTCATAATCTACCTAAGCGAGCTCCACGATGGCTGATGACAAGAAACGAGATGATTTCGCTATTGAGATGAACGAGCGTAATGGAAAGCCATATGACTCGCCAAACTCCCCGCGCCATGTTCCCCAGGCCCCTCCTCTTGCAGCTGTTGCGAACAATCCTGTGTTCCCAGTTCTCAGCTACTGCGCTTCCTCGATATTAATGACGGTTACGAACAAATATGTCCTGTCGGGGCTAGGTTTCAATCTGAATTTCTTCCTTTTATGCGTGCAGGTATGTTCAAGAAGTGGCGACGGCTGGCAAGTATCCTGATCGATATCTAGTCTGTTGTGTGTGTGGTTGCGATTCAGACCTGCAAGTCTATGGGGATCATCACCTATAGAGATTTTAACTCAGACGAAGCTAGAAAATGTAGGCTGCTTGCTACCCTCATAATTAAATTCGTATAGCTAATAGCTACTGTAGGGTTTCCAGTATCTTTACTGCTCATTGGCACAATATACACCAGCACCAAGGCTCTTCAATTTCTGTCAATCCCCGTATACACCATCTTCAAGAACTTGACCATCATCTTGATCGCGTATGGGGAGGTGCTATGGTTTGGCGGTTCCGTGACGGGCATGGCCTTGTTCTCCTTCGGATTGATGGTTCTTAGCTCTGTCATTGCAGCTTGGGCAGACATCCAGCATGCTCTACAGAACTATGGTCATTCAGAAACTGAAGCGTCCGCAAAAGTCTCTACACTCAATGCTGGCTACATGTGGATGATGTTCAACTGTGTTTGCAGTGCGGCCTATGTCCTAGGCATGCGCAAGAGAATAAAGTTGACCAACTTCAAGGATTTTGACAGTGAGTGGGGTGAATACTTCAATAACTTCAATAGTTGACCTCTTTCCTCTAGCAATGTTTTACAACAACGTCCTCTCGATTCCTATCCTCCTACTCGCCTCCGTTTTCCTCGAGAATTGGTCCTCCGACAACGTGAGCAAGAACTTCCCGATTGAGCAGCGCAACAACCTTATCGCAGCTATGATCTTCTCCGGACTCTCTTCGGTCTTTATCTCGTACACGTCAGCATGGTGCGTCCGTGTCACTTCCTCTACGACCTACTCGATGGTCGGCGCTCTCAACAAGCTTCCAATCGCATTGAGTGGACTCATCTTCTTTGATGCTCCCGTCACGCTTCCTAGTGTTTCTGCCATTGGTGTTGGTTTCGTCAGCGGTATTATGTATACATTGGCAAAGGTCAAGCAATCATCGAAGCCGAAGGCTGGCATTCTCCCAACATCAAACCCACCCATGAGTGCCAGCAGTCAGAGTGCAAGAGACTCCTTCAAAGCCTAGGGCTTGTTACACCATCGAAGAAGTACTGGGAGGATTTTTTCTCGGGAGTAAAGAGGTCGTGAAATGTGGAATTAGGCGTTTTGTATGACGCCTGAGACGCGGTGGATAGAGCTGCTGGATGGCTGTCTCGACATTTGGCTTGATTAATTGCATCTGGGTAGATGGTCCGCTTGACATGGTGCGATCGACTTCGCTGAACTACTATTTCGTGTACTTATAAGGGTTATCGAGTTGCGAGATTAGGGAGAAAATAGAAGAACTTAGGTCTGATTGTGGTCAAAGTCTGAATCGACATAACATAAAGCGTTGCGTTGACTCTACCTCTATTTGTAAAGTCCAGAGTCAAATGGAATGCTACCAGGGGTTGCAGGGCTCGTCACTTCTTCCCCACTCACGTAGCATCATCAACATATTAAATCTTCACAACAGAATCTATGCGGACTGAAAACCCTTCCTAAAAAGCCCCCCGATTTTGGCCTCAGAATTCCCAATTTAGTCACCTGGAAAATTCGCTTTCCACCTGACAACTCGATTTTTCCATTTGATAAAAGTTGGCCAATGGAGTTCAAATTGATAGAGTTGAGACTCCATTGGATTTTGTATCTGGACTGAACATTTAAGGGTGAAAGGTGTAGAAATGAATTTTTGGGAAACTTTTTGGTTGGAGGGCGGTCTAGGGCTAAGATAGATGCTGGCTGGGCTGGATATTCTCCGGCGGAAAGTAGGCCCGATAGCACCAATCAGGGCACTGCGGTTCTACCAGCCCCTGTGAAGCCCTACAAGCCTTGTAGAATAATACGTTTGCCCTAGAATTTGTCTCTGCCGGCTTTCTTGTCGTCATTTTCTTGTAGACGGTAGACATGAACTTCTGTTGTGTGTACACTAGAATTCGATAGCATGACAGCGCCTCAAAGTTGGTCACTTGTACATCGTCAAGTTGTTGGATCGCTAACTGTACAAATGCAGACGCAATACCTTCAGCTTCTCCCCCACAATCCTCGTGAGTATAGCTGCTAGACTTGAAGCCTAGATTTTACTGACCACCTGCTAGTCTGTCCTTCGCCGAGGGTTTTCTTCTCGGCCAGCTGTCTATTGTAATACTCATTGGCGCATTCATCAAGTTCTTCATCTTCGGCGAACCCCCCTCCCCAGAAACCACTGCCGCTAACCGTGCCCTCGCCCGCCGTAATCGCGCTCTGGAACATAGACGATCCCTCTCCACCAACTCTACCTCTTTTACCCCGAAAAAGCTTAAGAGCAAACGATCCTCATCCAATGTTTTACGAAATCCTCCACGCCTTACCACGGCCACGATTCTTTCCAAAACGTACTATAATGTCAACTCTCATCAGCCTGAGTCTCTAGACTGGTTCAATGTCCTCGTCGCGCAGACCATAGCACAATTCAGAAATGATGCTCAGGATAATGATGCCATTCTTACCTCCCTAACGAGTGTACTTAATGGGCCACACAAGCCAGACTTTTTGTCCAGCATCAAAGTCACGGAGATAAGCCTAGGAGAGGAATTTCCAATCTTTAGCAACTGTCGAGTTCATCCTGTAGATGACGATGCTAGTGGACCAGAAGAAGGGCGGCTACAGGCACGCATGGATGTGGATCTCAGTGACTTCGTTACTCTGGGTATCGAAACCAAGATAGTTCTGAATTATCCGAAGCCACTCACTGCTATCCTACCGGTAGCGCTTGCGGTATCTATAGTTCGATTTTCCGGTACTCTCTCGATCTCATTTCTTCCATCATCTTCCCAACCATCAAGTTCCACGAATTCTCAAACTTCGGCGTCACCGCCGCAGCAGCCGCCTTCGACGACACCCACTACTCTTGCTTTCTGTTTTCTTCCAGACTACCGCTTAGATCTTAGCGTGCGCTCACTCGTCGGCTCTCGCTCTCGTCTGCAGGATATCCCAAAGATCGCCCGGCTTGTTGAGAGCAGACTGCATGCCTGGATTGACGAGAGATGTGTAGAGCCAAGGGTACAGCAGGTAGTACTACCGAGTCTCTGGCCCAGGAAGAAGAACACTAGAGGACCGCCTGAAAATGACGAAGAAGTCCTAATAGAAGGCGTCCGTGATCTGAAGGAAGAAGCTAGGCGAGAAGTCGAGGAAGATAGGAGAAGCGAGAGGGAGTTAAGAGAGCGGGAGAGGGTGAACGGTCTTGAGGGTCTGAGATGGAGGAACAGGGGCGGTGACGGAAGGTATGAGATGCCTGGGGCTATGCCAGGTATGATGGTCAATTAAAACGAAATGTGAATCCTCAGCCTCATTGCCTCGTCAAATCTATCTACTCAACTCCATTCTTCGCGTGATCCCAGTCAAGCATTCTTGGCCATATCCATAAGGTAGTCTTGCGATTATAAGGACTGCGGCATGTCTGCAAGATTACCTCTGCTCATCAAAAGCCTTTTAGGGGCTTTTAAGGTAGAAAGCTACAAAGCTCTATCTAGCATTGGTAAATTTCGATGAGAACCACGCTATAAGCAATGCGTGAAGTCACTCTATACAAAATTTGTCAGTGTGAGGTAACCTTGAATAAACATTTCGTTTCTCCTCAGACACTTAACATAACCGGCGCACCACCTCCACTATAAGAACTAGAGTACGCAAGCTTAAGACTACCTCCGCAAGCGTGAATAAGAGCAACAACGAAGAAACCGCCAACAGCATTACTTTCATTTCCGACTGAAATTTGAGTCGAGGTATATCGACATCGCGTCGATCAGCCCCAGCCTATCTTTTCGGTTGGTTATTATAACGGTAGCGTGCCCGTTCTTGAGGATAGCTTGCTCCTCCATGAGCACAACATCCTGCGTACATATGGCCAGATACGCGATGAAGCGCTGGCTCTTCTTTACGGCGAAAACGAGTTCTTTTATCTTCTGGAGGATCATCACATTTTGCAAGAAAGTCATCACGCGCCAGACGGCTTTCTCTGCCAACGTCTGAAAATGATGAAGCACATCGTTCTCCGGATCTCGTTCAAATCGGGGGACATGGACGATAAGACGGCAGACTTTGTTCGATATTTTATCCAGCACCGAGCAGCGCTCAAGAGCTTCGCTCTGCACCTCTACAGCTCTCCCAGGTTACCACTCGAGCACCAGTTTGGAGACCTGAGCAAGACTGCAGAAGCTCTAGCAGCCCATGGGGAAAGCGCGCAGTTACTACCGTTGTGTGGGCAAAGATTCACACAGAAGCCAATGGAATCAACGAATTGCGTCTTGCGATTGTGCCCAAGGAACAATGGATCACAGAAGAGGAATGAAGCTGCGTAACTCTCTATATGTATCGACGGTCTTGGCAGCGTAGTTTAAGTGCACGCTCAACCCACGCAGTATGATTTCATGGATTAGTTGGTATACGAAGTATGACGGTATCCAGTGTATTGATAAAGCTTAGAGAAGCAGAACTATCTAGGGAGGAAGTCCCTTCTATATAGGGGGTGGTTTATGAGTCATTTTGATTAAGAGTCATAGTCAGCTAATCCAACCATGTGATTACCAATATCCAACTCTCCCTCTTAGCAGTATAGGCCTAAATAGGTAAAATATGAAGCTATTCAGACTGCCCCTTTTAGTACTGATGACATTCCCATCATGGATCTAGAGCTTCCAAATTTAACGGCTTTCAGGGGCTTGATGAGTCCGTCTGCCACCATATCAGTGATCGATATATAAACCAGCTCCATGAGCTCATCGGCTACCTTGTTTCTAACATAGTGATAGATCACGTCGATGTGCTTAGCTGTAAGGTCGGCTCCGCCAGCTATCCGCTAGCGCGCCTAGATATAGAAGACGTGAGACACAATAGATTTGCTATGGTTATACCCAGTTACTATGGTACTGGTATGTAGAATTAATCGCTGAAGAACATCGAGGGGATGAGCTTCAGCCCATTTAATACCCTTGATGACTTCTTCGCCAGCACCCCGCTATCTAACCGTAATAGGTCATCCTTGATACGTCATAAGGGACGTCAGCTTATCGAGCGACCCGAGGTCATCTGACAAGTCACCTGACCTTGCCTCTAGTGAGCGCTGACGTGAAGCTAGCGCTTGCTATCATTATAATTGTCTTCTCTTTTAGGACATTGATCTTCAGTGCAAAGAAGCTGTATTAATTCTCTTAAAGTGAAGATACTTGTTAATCGCGTCTGCTAAGCGCAGC
>JAABUO010010384.1_pt1 | contig 10312 bp, 9 predicted proteins | sample 5559291 | NCBI WGS metagenome assembly JAABUO01 (sample SAMN10711878, study PRJNA513372) | rock metagenome | isolation source: Antarctica rocks | place: Antarctica: Victoria Land, Finger Mt sud
AATCGCATGAAGTCATCACTATACCGACTGGAGGCTGATTGAAATCTTCAAACATCGAGATGGCCATGTTCCCAGTAGTCATTACGGCAAACGTTGCTTGGCCGTTACTGGGACATGACATGCTGCCAAATGTGACGGTGCCTTGGTTTTCTCCGACACTTGAAGTCCAACACTCGCCCATTTGCGGTGCATTCGAAAAGGTTGTGGAAGAAGTGACAGGTGAGTCGCACGAACAGAGCGTTACTTGTCCATCACCAGACATGGAATAACTTGACGTTTGGAGTTGATCCATTGGTGGAAAAAGCATTTGAAGCTTACAATTTCCTTGGAGGTTTGAGGCGGTATTGAAGCTCACAAACGTGGTCACTCTGGAGCTTGCATTGATAAAGAATGATGGACCATACGCCATACCTTCTGCGACAGGAACAATCATGGTGGGGAAGTGCATAATTTCTGCGGATGCCGAAACTGATACCGATACAGACACCGATGTTGATATAGACGAGGACGTCATAGGGTATTGCATAGGATAAAGGCTGCAGTCTGCCATAGGGTCAAAAGGACAAGATGACGCAATGCATATGGATTGCCTGTGTGGTCCATCTTCTGCCGTCAGGGCGTAGGGTGGAGAACATTGATAGTCAAAAATCTTGGTAAGGGCGTCTCCAACAATAGTAACATCACTGGTGGCGGCACCGAACGACGCGGCGGACATGCCAACCTGTTCAATGAAGTAACCCATCTGGTTATGGTCCAGGTCCATGAATTGATGTGTCTTAAACAAAGACGCATCTCCTTGGTAAGAAGGGAAGACGGAGTCTGCATTGGGACCTTGCATGGAGCATCCGAGGAGGACGCCAAAGATCTGGTACAAATGAACCAGGAGCGTGTACTGATTAGAGCTTGTGTTGAAAGCAGGCACGCTCTCCATCAACGCTGCAACACCACCACCCTCCACAAAACTGACCCCAGCAGTGGGTACTCCACTCATATTCGTGGTGGGGCCTGATGTGCCGTCAAAGTACGGCAATAGATTGACGGCGACTCCATTGAATGTTCCTGGGTTGAGGATGCCAGTCACGGAGATACCGACGTTCGGCTGTGTGTAGTTTCCGATGAGAGCCGTGTTGACAATGAGCGTCAACAGCTTCAACTGATTGGCGGCCGTATTATCTTTGAGCAAAGCAGTGGTATAGTAGTCGCAGATGGGAATGGAAGATGGGCGTTGAGCAAAAGAAAGCTGAGCAAGGGAAGCAATCAAATAAAAGATGCCGGGCTTCATGTTGTGTGTTGGTGTTGGTGTTGGTGTTGGGGTTCAGAGGAGAGATGGGGAGTTCCAACTCTAGAACCGGATACTGCCGGGCCGGCCCAAGTTCTCCACGCCGTTGAGATCCCGTGTTTCTGACCAATCGGAGGTTCGTAATTGAGGATGACGAATAAGCGGCAGACAAATTAATTCCACATTGTTCAATTTTCCGCCAGCCACTCCACATCACCGGGACTACCATCCATGAGTCCATGAGTCAAACGTCGCCGCCAACTCGTCCGGAAAGAATTTTATCAAGCCATGTATCAGAGCCCAAGATGCTTGGGAAAAGTTAATGTCGAGATCCACGAGTCAATAGCCGTGGAAAGCCAAGGACTTGTTCGAACGCAATAATCTCAACTGAAATGGACTACTGGGTTGATGGCGTGAGGGGCCGCGCAGCGATCCGAGTGAGTATAGGTCCCCGCGAGGAACGCGCATGGTTTCGAGCAGAGGTCGGCATTAAGTTCAAGTACTTATAAATATTTAAGTAAGTTAAAGTCTTAAGTAAATTCAAGTTGGGGTTTGTGGGCTTGAGTATTTATTAAGTCAAGTACTCGAGATTTTTTAAGTACTTAATAAGTTCGCCTCTGCAAGTGGCAGTAAAATTCAAGGAATGTAGAATGACGAATGAGCTTCATAATATTGATTTCTCATACATATCGCCCTGTTACAAGCCCAAATTTCTTCAAACAATAACGCAGAACGTAAATTCATAACTAATGGAATGCACCTCCTCACGGCGTGACAGAGCGAAATGCGCCCGAAACTATTACCTTGAAAATGATGGATTGGGAGGTAGCGAGCCGTTATATGAAATGAGTCGTGAGGTGTTCCAAAGAGGCGAATTGTCTCAAGACGTTGTATCGAATGATTCGATATCGCAGCAGGCAGATGCAAGCAGCTCGCAGCGAGCTTGTGACAAAATGGCGTGGCTGCAATCATCATCAGCGGACGTTTCCGGAGGTCTGTCTGTGGATGAGAATAGCTCTATGATTTCCAATACTAACAAGAAAGTAAGCTGGATCTATGACTACCTGTAGCTGAAGGCCCTCGATGGGTGTTTCTTTGAGGATCGTAAAGGAAAACAGAATAAGGAATGCATTGCAAGCTGCAATATCAAGCCCTGCAATTATAGCACCACATTGAGTGCATTGCGCAAAGCCAGATCAAATTTCATAAAGCATCTGGACAGATCTCACAAGATTGCCGGCCCTTGGAAAAGACACGAAGAACCGCTTCAGACTCGATTGAATATTAATAATGGAGGTCCAGCTATTATTAGTAATGCGAAGCAGAGAGAAGAGGTTCTTGTACGGTGGTTGGTCAAAAAATGTCGCCCATTGCAGGAGGTGGAGGACAAAGCTTTCAAATGAATTTTCGATGTATCGGCTACGAAACACCAATAAATTCGGCACGTACTCTAGGACGTCGCATTGACGAATATTTTGATACATATATGATCCAGTTGACCGATCATTTAAACCAAAGCTGTCAAGCCATCACTTTATCGCTAGATGGATGGACATCTGCTTCAAACATTTCCCTCTTGGCAATATTCGGACATTGGATCACTCGAGACTTCGTTGTGGAAACTCGGTTGCTCTCTTTCCGCGAGCTTGACGGGCCGCATACGTCGGAGAATCTGCTTTTTTGTGTGACTGAGTGCTTAGAAAAATCCAACATCGAAGACAAACTCATTGCGATTGTCGCCGACAACGCCAGCAACAACGAAAGACTTATAGGTATTCTTGGGCAGGCTCTAGCACTTAGCCAAAGCAACGGTCGGTTAAAATTTCAAACTCAAAACTTCGTGTGATGCCTCGCACATATTGTCCATCTGATGGTGAAGGACATCCTCAAGGAGCTAGGGAATGGCCAACATGACGGAGCAGAACACATAAATGATTTGTTCCTTAACAATGGACCCAACGCTCGCGCACTTAGCGCAATCGCAAAAATAAGGCTTGCTGCTCTATATATCCGAAGAAGCCCGCAACACAAACAGAGTTGGAAGAAGGTCCAATTAGTGGAGCAGCCAAAGCTTTCTAAAACCATCAATATCGATGTGGAGACACGTTGAAATTCAACGCCGCGGATGCCTCAAGATGCTTTGGACTGTCGACCGACTCTGTGCGAGTTTGTCAAGCGGGAGGGGATGGTAGGGTTTGCGATCTCTGAAATGGAATGGGCTGAAATTGCGTCAACTTTGCCACTTGCTGACGAAATTTGAGGCCATTACCGAGGAATTATCCAAAGGGTCAACACTGATTACGGCGTCACTGCCAATCTATTACGAGCTTGATGATGTTATGCACAACGCACAAATGAAGCTTGGCGACTTCGCCAATCTTTCCGATGAGCTCTCGCAAGCCGTCGCAGCAGCCAAGGAAAAGTTCGCAAAGTACTACAAGATAATGGATCAGGTGGATATCTATTATATTTGCAGCCTTCTTGATCCTCAAGTGAATTCTCGTCTCCTATACCAATCTTCCTCAAACTGATGCTAAAGGCATTGTTGATACACTGCGCTCAATCACAAAGCAGACTACACGCGAGTGGGAGCCACCATACCTACTACTGAGACTCTGAACAGCAGAGAAGCAAAGATGAAGCAAAGATGTTCGCAGCCATAAAAAAAAGGCCAAACATTCAAAGTGACGTCGATCTATATTTTGACTCAATGGAGGTCGATGACGTGAGCACTGCGATTGAGTGGTGGGAACTCCACCGAAATGAGTTCCCAATAATGGCAGAATGCGCGAGGGACTATCTGGCAATCCCTTGGTCTACGGTGCACGTTGAGAGACTGTTCAGTAGAGCGAGGGACCTACTTGGTATCCGCCGCACCACCATGTCCCCAAGGCGTATTGGGAGTGTATTTTGAAGGATAAGTATATGGTTGAGGGTGTATTTAAAGGTTCAAGGTAAATACAAATCGTTGCTGTATTTAATTAAGTAGAATTTAGTAAGTTTGACTGCTATCAAGTTCAAGTTCAAATACAGGCTGTATTTGATAAATCCAACCTATGCCGGGCTCTGGTGTCAACCGACAGAGCCTGAAGCACTTCCTCAAGAACTATCGAATTCGTCGGCAGTTGCAGTGTTCGTTCATTTGGAATGTTTCATAACTCAAGTTCATCTCTCGCGCGACATCGTTGTACGCAAAGTCTCTTAGCTGTTCGGGATAATTGGGTGGCAAAGTTTTATTCGTATACCAGGCAACTGCTCCAAGAAGTGTGGAGGCAAACCCAGCTAAAGAATGTACTGTCATTTGCTGCCCAATATTAATGACCCCCTTTGTGACATCTTTGTTGGCCTTCGACCTAACGATTCGCTTTAAGACATTTAAGGGTGGTATTGGGCTTTCGGCACCTATGAAGTGATCAACAGATCCTAAATCGTTTGCCTCCAGGTATTCAGTAATCGTTCTTCTTACGCCTTCATAACCTGCAAGCGTCTTCTTTGACCGCTTTGGTGGCAAATACTGAGCCCAGTCGTAAGTGTCGGGATCTTCACCTTCTGGCCAATAGCCTCTTGCTGCCTCGAGTCTTTGTAAGACTTCTTCGTCCGAAACCATAAAGTTGTATGGAGCTGTTGTTTGGCGTGGCATATTCAGTATTCGTACTCCAATACTATGATGATGTGTGGGGTAAAACCATTATTGAGCGAAACGAGCAATGTACCAAATGATTTGTACTACGACATGGGCGCAGGTCTAGGGCAGGAACGAGGGAGTGACTGCTGGCGTCGGATTGGGTAAGGATCGTTGGTCCCTTCCGAATAGGTCTGAAGGATGCAAAGGGAGTGAAGAAGGGATCCTTAGGACCCGCCTGGTGCGGTATAGAACGAGCAGCCCTTCGGGGCGGACACGCTTTAATTACTGTTCGTTGTTCTCGATCACCGAGTATCCCTCCAGATTGTGCCGTTGAATTCAGATCCTGGAACTCACGGCCAAATTCGATTCATGGCGGTCGAAAGTAAAAGAGAATGCTCTTCTAAAGACTGTGTGTCTGTAGGACAGATGACTAAAATATTGGGCTATAGGAGTAAATAAACCGCTATGCACTGCCAAATGGAGGTGTTATGAAACTGCTTTGTTACCTGCAGGGTTTTCGGCAAAGAGATATAGATAGCTAATAGGAAGCCGAGAAGGCATCGTGCAAAAGGTGAAAAGAAGAGGTTTTACGCACGAATTAGCTATGATGAACGCCTATGGCATTTTAACACCATCCAGACCTGGAGATTGGAGTTAATTGTGTGACAAACCGATCAAGTCTGTACCCCGTAAATCAAACTCTAGGAAGATGCAGCTGCGCAAGGAATAGCCTGAATAGTTAGAGCTAACCTTGTGGAACTTTATGCTCAATATTGAGAAGAGAAGCAGAATTTGCTCGAGGTGACGAGTTTGCCTCTGCTGGTGTCACCCTTGGGACAGCCCTTCTGTGGAAACTTTAAGGGGGTGTTCGGAAAGGGGTAAATATTCTATTTCGACCCACTTTATAGAATAATTCTCACTTATAGAATATTTTCTGAGAAATGGTGTTCGGAAGTAATTTTACCAAAACTCGATAATCCGGCCCTTTATTCGATAATTGCGATTTGAGGTTACCCTTAAATATTTTCCTGAACAACGATTGCGTAGAAAATGGTCAAAGAAACACGAGCATCATGGAACGACGAGTCAGATGCTCTTCTGGCCGATCTCGTTCAGGAACAAGTCCTTGAGGGTAATAGAAGCCAGAGTGGCCTTAAACCTGCGGCTTGGGCAGATATTAACAGGAAGTTCAATGCCGGAAGGGCCGCTGAACTCATTATGTCGACGAACCAATTGAAGACGCGGGACCAGCACTTCAGGAAGCTGCACAAACTTTTCCTGAAGTTGAAGGATACCTCTGGCTTTGGCTGGGATGCCGAACATTCGGTTCCGACAGCCGCGGAAGACGTCTGGGATGTTTTTGTACAGAAATATCCCTTGGCAAAGCAATTTCGGGGGCGGGGCTGGCCCCTCTTTAATATACTCCACGAGGTGTATATAAACAGTACACCGACTGGCAGTCACAGTCTTTGGGGTCCGCAGGAGGAGAGCGGTTCTAGCAGCATTCCACAAGCTGCAGCAGAACAGCTCTCTCCTCAAGGGCTAAAGGAACTCGATTCGGGGCCGCATACCCCGGATTCAGGGTCGAGCGCATCTGCTGGAGTATGGGAGAGGGATTCTCCCAAGCCCGAGCTCCCAGCGAGGAAGCGGCGTGCCTTAAACACGCCGCAGAAGGCATTGAGGGGGTTGGTGGCTCACAAAATTGAGCACACCATCTTCACCCAGTCGGAAAGGACCACTGAAACCATGTGGAATGAGCTTTTCCAGCTGAAAGACTTCTTCGAAGACATGAATGACCTGGAGAAGGCATTCGATCTTATGGAAGCTCGGCCCTTCCTTCGTCATCAGTTTGTGCGCTTGGACTCTCTGGAGCGAAGGCTTCCTTCCTGTCAGAGCAAATGCGTGCTGACGATGCTGCGGCTCTTTTCTCTCGAAAAGCGAAGGGGAAGGAACCGGAAGGTAAAGATCGAATCTAGCTAATAAATCCCCGTAGACTTCTATACACTAGCTCAATTCACAGTCGTCGCAAGTAGTCTGCCCACATAGCATCGCTAATGCCTGAACGTAGGCGTTGTCCGGCAGTCTTGTCTCGAGGTCCGACTCCGGCAAGAACCTCATCGCGTGCTCATCATCATCCGCTCGCTCCTCATATCTCCGCAATTCATCATCCGGATTAGCAGAATGCGTCCGGATGAAGTTGTGGAGGCCACATAAAGCTCTAACGAGCCTTATTTGGTCTTTGATAGCGAAGGCTTGGGGAGTTGAAAGAATTGGGAATCTGCTCTTGAGGACCCCGAAAATCCTTTCGATATGGTTCCGCAGACTTGAATGGCGAAGGTTGAATAACTCCAAGGCATTTTCTGGATTTCGGTTCGCCCTATCCCATTCTTTCAAGTGGTACCTCACTCTACGGTATGGGACCAGAATGTCGCCTGCTAACCCATACCCAGCGTCACCTAGGTAATATTTACCTCTCGGGATCTTGAAGTCCCGTTGCATAGCCTCTGCAAGCACATGCGCATCATGTGCAGTCCCTTCGTAGCCTGGCAAGATATAAAGAAAGAGGAGATCGAAGGAGCACGCGGCCAGCACGTTCGTGCTCATGAAACCTTTCCGGTTTCGCCACGCATCAGGTCGGTCGTGCTTTGTGACGATGACCGGTATATGAGTGCCGTCAATAGCACCTATACAATCCTTGAAGTAAGGAAAGTATTTTCGATTGTTCTGGATTTGTGGATGAGTTCCCAAGAACGACGACAATTTTATCTCTTGGTACGAGAGACTGACGAGCACCGTACGCACTCTTTGGAAATGGAGGGATATGGTATCCCCAGAGTGTTGAAAACGCTCCTGGGCATCGCGGTTCGACGCGTGATGCCCAACAACGTAGAGAAATATTAGGACCTGTTCTTGGACGGCCACTCCGCGGGTTGAGTGGAGGCCGATTCCTCCTAAAACTTCCACCAACTCCCCAAAAACGTTCTTTTCCATCCGCGCCACTTCCCTGAATCTGACATCGGAGCCGTTTAAGAGCTCTTCTGTCCACCTGGCCCCGGTGAGGATGGACGTCCGTATCCGCTTCGCTGGACGAGGATTTGCGCTGCTCTCATCAATTATGTCCTCGAAAATCTCATTGAAGACCTCACTATTACTAAACTTGGTCACTATCAATTCATTCTCAATCGTTTCCATCAGGGTTATGCAGGTTCATATTTCTTCGTATCGATCTCGCGGAAGAGGTGTTCGGAAAGGAAAACAGAGTATTTCTGATTATTCAAAAAGTGGTTATTTACGATTATGGAATATAATGGGTGCCTTCCCGTAAGGTTTTAGTAACGTAAAAGGTACCATTTCCCATACAAAAACGTGACTTAAAAGATTTCCCAAATTTTTTTTTGAGTCATGTAAAACCCAGATTGGAAAAAGCCAAAATTGGCCTTTGCAAATCTGGAATCTAGGTAACGAAAACACCAAATGAGTGTGAATGCTTATAATTCCTCTCGACGAGCCCAAAACCAAGCTGTACTGATTGCATATGTTTGGGTCTGCCTTGCTTTAACGATTGGAGCAACCAGACGGAAACGTAGGCGTACTTACCTAACTCGACCAAGCCTTTTAAACCCTCGGATTGAAAGTCCTTGGATGAAACTTTTTGCTTCCGGAAATGACAGGTCAATGATTGCAACAACCGGGCTCGACTACAGGAGCTTCCATCGGATTCTGGATGGGGGATTCCGCGAACGGTTTAATAATGATACCTTAAGGCGGAATGATGTTGCTTTGCACGGAACGCCTTCCTGCAGAAGGCTGTTTATCTCTGTGTCTGACTTGGCTATCTAGCAGCATGAGCGAGCAGTCTTTACAACAGATATTTGGACTAGTTCCGTCGAATTGTTCAAGATAAGGGGTTAAGGAAATTGGCTAATCTAAGGTACCTTTGGTCCCTCAATATTCTTGATGGTGTGCTTGGTGAGCTCACGGACGCCCGGATAACTTGGCCTTCAGCTGGACTGATGGATAGTTTCTCTACACTCATTGAATCAAAGTATCCACGGCTGAGAGGTGCGTTTGGGTTTGTTGACGGACTGAAACTACCCCTGCAAACTGCAGCAGATCAAAATTTGCAGTCCATCAGCTATAACGGCTGGCTGCATAGCCATAAGGTGTCGAATGTCCTCACGTTCGCGCCGGATGGTAGTCTGCTGCACGCGCTGACAAACTTCCCCGGGAGTTGGCACGATACGACGGTCGCGCGGCCATTGTTCGGCGTGCTCTTGCGGGATAGCCATCCTCCGGGCAAGTGCATCTTGGCAGACACGGGGTTCCCGCGACTTCGACCTCTTCTCCGGCAACGTATCCTTGTTCCTCTGAAGACCAACTCGCGGCCTAGAGGAACGCATGACCAATGGCAGGTAACTATGGCGCTTAGCAGAGACGTTGTTAGTGCTCGCCAAAGTGCCGAATGGGGTATGCGCTCCGTTCAAGGCTCGTTTGCAAGGCTTAAAATGCCGCTTCCTGTGCATGATATGGCACTCAGAGGCCGTATCATCAGAGTTTGTATGGCACTCCACCAGTTGCGCGTACGCTGGGTTGGAGTCAGTCAAATACAGACATACTGGGTCGACGTATGGAGAGGTGTCGACCAGGATCTGTATGACAACTTCCAAAGTATGCTCTTCTCCGAGATAGTGGAACGAGATCGCGCCTCAAGAGTGTACAATAATTAATCTCTATATAAATTCTATCACGGAGGATTGCCGCGGTTTGCCCTCGTCGGAGTCCGCGGAGGATTTGCTTTCCTCGGTGTCATGTTACCCATCTCGTAAAAAAGCATTCGAGTTTCCAATCGCCGAGTCTCCCGCTCGAGCTCAACGTTGTCCCTCCTCAGGGCCTCTCTTTGATCCTCGGATCTCTCGAGTTGGCGCGCGTGGAGACGGCGCTCCTCTCTGAGTTCAGCCTCGGCTTTTGCAAGCTGGCCCTGCAAAAACAGAACGTGATTACGTTCATCTTCTTGCGCAGGGGAGAAGTAGCCCAACATTTGGTCCAAGCCAGAAGGTCGATTCCGCTGAGAAGCGGAGGAAGCTGCAGCCGAGGGGGCAGGAGACGGCGCCACAGACTGACGTGTGGCCGGCGCTGGACGCATGAAAGACGGAAGTGGAATTTCCGTCTCGTCATTAGCCTCGTCAATTCCGGTTTGGCCAGGCCTCGCATCTGTCGCCTCCTCTGGAAGCTGTGGCTCCTCTGGAAGCTGTGGCTCTTCTGGAAGCTGTGGCTCTTCCCGATGAGCAGGCGGGTTTTCCGTGTCGCCTGCGTTCTGCGACTGCCTTATCCGCTCTTCAATACGAAGAGCAGACACGACTTCCGCCGGAGGGCTTGCGCTCCCAGTTGGTGGCTGCATATTTAGCAGA
>JAABUO010010386.1_pt1 | contig 10311 bp, 9 predicted proteins | sample 5559291 | NCBI WGS metagenome assembly JAABUO01 (sample SAMN10711878, study PRJNA513372) | rock metagenome | isolation source: Antarctica rocks | place: Antarctica: Victoria Land, Finger Mt sud
CGTTACGTCTTATTAAAAAAAGTAAAATACACAAAACTGTTTTTTCTTTCCCAACGAAGATCGTTGAATACAAAAGGGTCCCCGCGCAAAAAGAAGGAAAAAAGAGTAACGAACCGGGCGACGAAAAAGATGTAAAGATGGAAAAGCATGAAGGAATGAGACGAAAGGACAAAAAAAAGAAAAAAAAACGAGAACAGAAGATGAACAAAGACAGTTCCCATTGCGCTTACCAAAAAAAAAGCACTTTCTCCTAGGTATGGTTTGATTTATTAGCACACACACACACTCGGACCAATCTGAGAAATTCCCTACATATGTACGTGGGCCGCACGCACACACACACACAACCCATATATACATATATATACCTTAGATTCTTTTCCGTTTAGCCCAGCACGATTTGTGTGTTGATAGACCGTCCCTTTCTATTCTTTGACTACTACTACTTAGGGCTTCTTGGCATGCGCTTTTTTTTTCGATTACTGCAGTTGCGTTATTCGCACTTGACACGTTCGAAATTTTTATCGCTCGACAGCGGCGAGGGAATCGAAGAAAGGAGGGCTGTGAGGTAGATGAGTGAATTGGGAAGTTCGAGAAGGTTTGGTGACGATTGTTCGGGTCTTCTGATTTGGGGTGAGGGGGTGGAGAGTAGGGTTTTCGTAAGAGAAGTGGCTCAGTCGGAGGTATGCCAATCTCTAGTCTCTTCGTATCTAGCCTTACTAAGGTACCCTCTACAACACTAGTATAAGAACCAAAGTCACACACATACACATACACGTGCTGCTTCTGTATAAAAAAAAAGGAGAAAAAAGTATAGCGCGCTTGAAGGTGTACAAACAATCACCTCGCTCACAATGAACAGAGGAAAGAGAAATAAGAATAAAATGCCCACTCGAAAACTCCAAATATCCCAAAACACCGGCGCTCGCTAATGCCGAAAATGTCGTTATAATTTATAGAAGCAGCAACATAAAATTTGCTCGAGTGTTCATAAACTTCCACCTTTCTGCACGGATGTAGGAAATTCATACCCCGTGCTTGGCCACCAACTCTCCACCTCCGGCACCCTCAGCTCGTCCTCTTCTGCCTCTGGGAGTTTCACCCGAGCTTCCGGTAGGGGCGAGATTGATCGGTTTTCTCCATAGCCTTTTCCAGCACTCACATCCAAGCCACCCTGCTTAGAATTAAGCTCCGAGATGTCAGCCGCCTGCAGTGCCCCCAAACTCGACGCGCTCGAGCTCGACAGAACCAGCGGTCTGACGTTCGGTGGTCTCGGTTTCACAGGACTGGACTGCAGCGACGCGGATGGGACGGTCGAAAGAGGGGGTCTGAAGGGGAGAGGCCGGGATGTAGAGGAGGGGGTGCGGGTGAGGATGGTGAGAGTGGGGGGTTGGGAGTGTGATGTGATTTCGGGATTTTTCGACGGGTCGTCAAGGCCGTTGGAGGAGCGCGGTTGTCTGTCGTGGGATTGACCGGCGGGAGTGTCTGAGCGAGCGCTTTCTCTCGAAAGGCCGCGGCTTCTTGTTGATGCGGACGCGGAAACGAGAATGTAGTCTCCGCGCTTGACTTTTTCTTCCATCAGCCTCTCCCCGACTTTCCGTCCCAAACCCCTACCGGCAGCTCTCTTTCCACTGCCCGTAGTACTACCACTCCCACTACGACTCCGATTCGCTTTTTCCTTTCCCTCCATGACCTTGGCGCTCGGCGGGGGCTGCAGCATCCATCTTGTCTCGCTGCGGTGCGTCGGCTGCGTGCTGACCACTGGGGGATGGAGGTCGTTGACGGCGGGGTTACGGGCAACGTAGTAGGTGCTGCCGTTGTGGCTTCTTGTGCCGGGGGCCGAGTTGTCGTCTGAGCCATCGAGACCCCAGAGGAATTCGTCTTCGCGCTGATAGCGGCGGCGGTTCCAGCCTACGTCACTTCGGCGTTCTTGATCTTGCTCTAATCCATTAGTGTCGTCTACGACTACAGTGTCGGCACTGCTGGTCCCGGTGTTGGTGCTACTGCCCACACCTCCGGTTCCGAGTTTCCTAGTGCTCTCTGTTTTCGTCCTGTCTCTATTTGGCTTCTTTGATGATGGGCCAGGACCGAGCATCATCTCCTCCCTCCAGTAGATATTTGTGCTAAACGGCGAGGGATGTCTGTAAAGCCCCTCTTCCATGTCTAACACCGCTCTCTCGGCATTCGCCCGTTGATTCTGCTTCCGACGCTTGCGGCGATAAGCAAGCTTTGCACATGGGGCGCAAGAGACATAGTAGAAGATTGCGGATTGGAAACCGCGCCAGAACCAGGACATCGTGGTGGTTCAGAGGTGAGGCGGAGGGAGCTAATTTCGGGGGTGAATGCCTGAGGCTGTGTGTGAGCCGAGCAGGGACGGTGGAGCTCTCAGGTCTCCAGATGGAGAAACAACCGAGGGAGGTTTGTGAGGTGGGGGCGCTTCGGATTTTGCAGCTGGCTTGAAACCAACTGTTGCGGTTTCAGCAGCTATAATGTAGCATGTCGATGATACAATCTCGGCGGCCAGAATAGATATTGAGATTTCAGCAACCGGGTTCGAGTTTTCGTGAAGTTATGCCCTGGAGCTGGGACTGCAGTTTCTTTGGCCAACTATGTGCACAATGCAATGGACAACGATGGAGCGGTCCGGTCTCTTTCAAGCCAATTAACCGTATGGGAGTGTTGGCATACGTCTGATAGTCTTGGTATCATTCGCATAGGCTTGAGCTTTTCATATATCGTCTTTTCTCAATACAAGTGTGTGGAGTTGACGGCGTGGAGTCCGGAGTGAGGTCTGGGCCAAGATCCTTCGGACTCCAGCTCGTTAACCGATAAGACAGGGGTGACAAAGCAACGACGAACGCATGTGAGCACTCTCCGTCTTTTGTACGTCGTTAACGAGCTTTTGTTTGATCAAGTTGATCTAAAGAAATCCATTGCACAAATTATTCTATTCCATTGACGACTTGTTCGATAGTCATTTCATTTGACTGCTAGCGATCCGACGACCAGCAATAATGACGCTGGCAATCTAATTGGCCTAGTCCAGGTTTGGAACCAAACATGGCCGAAACAGCTTTCCCCATGGTGATTTTGTGCCCACGATTCCCCAGAGTTTACACTGCAGCCCAATGTTCCCCAGATGTCTCTGTCTCGGGAAATATAACTCAGTCATGATTCTACTTGGCTGTGTTGCATCTGGCGCTCCATGCTTGTTCAACTTACAATGGGGATGATTGAAGATGCCTTAGTTGGCGCCCGAGACCCTGAGAGTCTCGAGGAGCTGAGTTTCAAATGCAGCGCCGTCTCTTGGCAGCACGGGTTCATAGTAAGCCCTAAGCCTAAGCAGTGCAGTGGAAATGAGGCCCCCATGTAGTGAATGGAAAGCTCAGCACTAGAGGTATCTAACAGCAGAGGCATGCTAGCAGACATGGAAACATCAAAGTTTTGATAATGTTCAGTTTCAATGTCCCTATCTAACAAGTAATAAAATTAAGGCTCCATTCTCCGGGCACAAATGCCACATTACGACTTATTTGTCCCGTCCAACCAAATGCTACCGAGGCTTTTTTCGATGCGACCACGCAATCATGTCCCGAGCCACGTTGATATTACATTGACCCAATTGACATTGATGAAGCAAGACGCTAACCGATGATGTCCAACACATCCAGAATATAAACCCCGCAGATCAGTAAACAATAGCTGAGCAAGTCCGATCCTTTACAAGAAGGCAGCGAATAGAGCACCAGCGAGACCGAGTCCAAGGATGGGCTGGGCGAGAGCGCCGGCGTCACTCTTGGCACTAGTCGAAGCGGAGCCGGATGCCGATGAGGTAGGGGAGCCGGTCTTGGAGCTGGAACCTCCTGATGTGGTAGAGGAACCAGAGCTGCTACCACTGGTGGAGGAGCTGCTGCCACTGGTGGAGGAGCTGTTGGAGGTTCCATTCGAGCTGGTTCCACTTGACATCGTATCGTTCGTGCTGGTTCCGCTGCCCGTGGTGCTGTTGGTAACGGGCGCGGGAGACGTCATGCCAGTGGATGGCGAAGCAACTGCTACGAGGGTGGAGTTGACGGCAGCCGGGGCAGCGGGAGGGGTGTAGGTTGGGGTACCAGCAGGGCTAGTAGCAACGGCTGGCTGGGTCGTGACGGCGGTTGGCTGAGTGGTCACTGGGAGCGGTTGGGTGGTCACAACTGTTGGCTGGCCAGTCACAACACCCAGGGAATTGGTCTGCGTCGTGAAGGATGTGAATGGGTTGACCTGTTTGATACGATGTTAGCGATAAACCCCCCAAAACAGTACACCAAGTCCGGAGGCCATCGAAAACTGTATTGCAGATGGTGTACTCACGTAAGGAGAAGAGCTGCTCGACGACTGAGCAATGGCGACAGCCGCGAAGGGCAAGATGGCGAATGAGTACTTCATTGTTGCTGGAGATATTCTAAATGATTTGTAGGTTGTTATTTGAAGAAGCTTGCGTTCAAATTGTTGGGTGTAAATGCTTCGATGATGCTGAACGCAAGGAGACGGAGAGGAATTTGAACGAGTGTGTTGTTAAAGAGAAGACTTGGGTCGCTGGGTCGACGCGTTGCCCCTGGGCTTTATGTAAAAAGGGGAGTATGGGGGGGCTGAGCCTTAATGTCGCTAAGCAAGACTAAGGCGAAGTTCCACCAGTGAAGTGGAGGATAACCCTTGCTTAGTGCCGCGTAAGAAATCCTCCGGGAAGCAGAAAATTTTGTGTGTTTCTAATTTCGGTTACATGTTGATCCAGCCTTGCACCACTCGCCACTGCTGCTTCGTATTCACCGAAGTAAAAGATCTACCCATCAACAATACGGAGTAGTAATGATAATCATTCTGTTCTAGGCTTGCAAATGTTGGAATTCAGGCTAACTGTATCATTGCGTTATTAATGTTATGTGGAGCCCTACGATGAAGCTCCTATTCATACAGTCATCCTCCATAGAATACTCACTGTCTCGACTGTGTAGTCTAATAAAATAGGAAAACAAATGAACCTGCCGATCTTCCTCCAATCGCAATTTGGATCCTGTAACATCGGTCGACTTTACCTTGTGATACACGGACTTACAACATTACCATCGTGGCAGAGCCTCTTGATTAATCATGCTTCTATCAATAACGACTGACATCGCAAGTCAGAAGCTCCATAAAGGATGCGTGGTTTGCTGCTTGTGCTTGCTATGTGCGCTACGCATTATAACAACTCGACCGGTTTTGCTGAGCCTCGTTGTTGATTCTCCAACCTCGCGGCATTTGCATAGTCATACGTCTTTGGATGTCCTTGACGAGACAGTCTGGCAACTTGGGAAACTTGATCAATTGTCCTGCGCAATGATTCATACTCGAGGTCGAATATCTGTTGAATCTGGATGACGGGAAAAAAGCGAGGAACGAGCTGTGGGGCCACGGATACAGTAGGGAGGTCGGAAATCGGTTACGAGATATAGTTCTAAGGTGACTGCCTTTCGAAATCAATCGATGGCCCCCATTGAAGTTTTGGCAGTTGTGGAAGACCATTCCCATGGTGTTTTCCCAGCACTTAAAGCCAGAGATTATCTTATTTTCATATCAATGTGGTTCCCAAACTACTGGCGGAATAGATGCTGACCCATCCATCCATGCCGATTCCCGTCCATTTGCCTCAGTACCTCGTGCTTCGTCAAGTCCCTTTGGGTTGACGAGGGCGCTTAGTCACCTTCGGTGCGCCCACACGTCTGAGTGCAAACTTTCGAAAAATCCTCAGATATCAAGTAACAGATGTACAACTGCGGGTATTTATCAGAACGACATACAAAATGAAAACAGTCGTCTCACGTCGAGACTTAGTATTCAACATTTAACAGGTTTAGATTATATTCACATACTTCTTAATAGTTAAAATCTAACACATCTCGCTTCGAGCGCGACTTTCAGCAAAAGATATCGAAAAGTGAGTGTGTAGAAGCTCAAAAACTTAGCGTATATTGACGATTTTTCGGAAGTTTGCACTCAGACGTGTGGGCGCACCGAAGGTGACTAAGCGCCCTCGTCAACCCAAAGGGACTTGACGAAGCACGTCTGAGGTGCTGAAGCAACCGTCCATTTACTACCTCAGGTGCAGGTGAACGAGGAGTTCTTGTTTGGATCTGTAGCACAAACTTTTCTAATAGAGCGAGCCTTTGCCATGGCACCTAGGATGAGAGTCATAATCGACACCGATCCTGTACGAGCTATGCTTCTCCCCAAGTATGAGCATTGCTAATATATCAATATCTACCAGGGCGTGGACGATGTAGCCGCTCTTTTACTGGCACTTGCTTCAAACCCTGAAGATATAGAAGTGTTACTAATCTCAATTACTTATGGGAACATAGATGTACAAAAGTCAGATATGGTCAATCCTTCTTACTATCTATAGTTCTAACTCGTACATGTCTCAGCTGTCTTCGTAATGTTTTCTCAATGTTTCATGTCATAGATAAAGAAATACAATGGCGTAGGGAAACAGGTCGACTCGAGGGTTTCGGTGCTTTGAAAAGCTTCAAGCCTGTAGTTGCGGTCGGTGCAGAGAAGCCCCTAGACGATCAAATTATGATGGCCGACTACTTCCGTATGTTCACCCATCAGACAGGATTCCTAGAATAACCATTCTAATCTTATGAACTTCAGATGGTACCGATGGTCTCGGTGGAATCCACAGCAGTGTGAATCATGCCATGTCTATTGTTGTCCATTATTATCTAACTCGAGAATAGCACCCTCACCATACCAGCCCCGAGGAAACGTGGAAAACCCTCTTTGAGAAACCACCTCAAGATACTTTAATTTCTTCTGCTGCGGTGGACAGCGCCCAGACAGATCCAACCTCTCCAAATACACTTTTCACACCCTCAAATAGGCCATCTCACCTCGAGATCTTAAGAGTTCTCGAAGAGAATCCGCCAGATACCATTACTGTCATCGCCATTGGTCCTCTTACGAATCTTGCCCTTGCAGCTTCGCATACGCCAACTGTACTTATGCGTGCTAAGTCTGTCCTGGTGATGGGCGGAGCGATCTCTGTCCCTGGAAACATCACTCCTGTTGGGGAATTTAACACATTGGCAGATGCCACTGCCGCTGCTCGAGTTTTTGCTTTGACTTCTCCTGACCCTGCAAGCACCATGCCACCCGCACCCCCTAGAGATGCTCATATACGCAGTGGATTGAGTGCCGAAAAACTGCCACCATACCCTTCGAAACGCGATCTAGGGAACCGGAGGTTGAATGTCATCCTATTTCCACTAGACATTACAGCTCCTCACACTCTTCGGCGTGATGAGCTAGAGGCGAAGTTAAATCCACTCACTCAAGAAGGCAGTCCCTTAGCAGAATGGGCCAACGCAATCTTTAGCTCAACACTACAAAAGATGGAGACGCTACATCATGGTCACGAGGGAGCCAGCGCTGCTACGAGTCTACATGACCCTTTGTGCGTCTGGTATGCTCTGAAGGCAGAGACCCAGAAAGAAAAATGGGCCATCAACAAAGAAGAAGATATTAGGGTTGAGACCGCTGGCCAATGGACTAGGGGAATGTGCGTCGTCGACCGAAGGGACAGAAAAATGAGAGAAAATGATGATGGAGAAGATGACGAGGTCCGTGGCGATACAGGAAGATGGCTAAGCAGACAGCGGGGGAACCGAATTTCCCGATGCGTAGAAACGCCAGGTGAGAGGGCCTTGGCGCCCTTCATGTTGGACACAATATTTGGATAAATGTGAGTCATATCAGTAGGATATCTATTTACTACCGTTTTGCAGCTCCATCATCTGGGAAAAGATAGCGAACTGCATGTCAACTTATTTAGTGAAAGACCACGCAATTACTTGATAACATTCTCGTCGAGTTTCTGACAGAGAACGCACGAATGCTGGCATGCATAAAAGTATATTTCAAAAGACTAGCATACACAATCCAAAGCTCTCAGCTAGCTATTCTTCCGGTTGCAAACCTTAGAATTGGTTCTCTGGGTTCTCGTTGAAGGACTTGAGATCTTCCGTAAGTCGCCCATAGAGCACTGCCGCGTTTTGTGCCGCTTTCTCATTACCCTTCTTCCGAGCTTCAAGAGCGGAAAGTCTGAACCAGCTTTCTCCATTCGTCAGATTGATCGCCAGATTTTCGAAAGCTTCCAACGGGCGCTTTAACTCGCCAGTCTTTCCCTTGGTAACCACCGTTCTTATCGAGATAATGGTCTCGATATTTTTCTTCGCAGTTTTGACGCTCTTCCTAGATTCGTCTGTCCAGGCATTTGGCTCCACGAGGGCAAAACCATTCCATTGCTCTAGAATCCATTCTGCAACAAATATATGCACGAGCAGCTTGAGTCCGTCAATTTCAGTCTTTTCGTCAAGCTGAGCGCACAGCTTCATGAAGTTCTCCACAAATACCGCTGACGTCCCCGTAAAGCTAATACCATCACCGGCAACCTTGTCATGCCACTTTTCGCCCAGAGGGTGATGTCCTTGCTTCGAAATGAAAGGTTTGATGATAAGGAGGCCCTTGAGAAAGTCATAGCCAATCGCCCACCCCTCCGTTTGTCCTCGCTTATCCGTCTGCCCACCGTCGATCATACCAACAAGAAGCATTACTGGACGTGGAGCCTTCCTCCTAGATTGGTGACTAAAAACGTTCAGTATCGCTTGGATATCGTTTTTATTCTTGAGCTGTATAATGTGGTCTACCATGTCAGGCTCTAACTCAGCATACCGGATAGCATTTTGGATGATTGGCCCCCGCTTGTCTTCTTTGTCGTTTGAACCCGGCACATCGTCATCGCTATCCCCATTGGAATTATCTTCGTAGCTAGATCCACGGGAAGCCTTCAAGAATGCCACTAGCTTCTTCTTTGCAGCTGTGGCCTTCTCACTCTCTTTACCAAGATTGGCCTCCTTCGCTAGTTTGCCGTATACTTCTTGTTTGTGTTTTGGATCGTTCTCGTTGACATCTGCATAGACAAGTCTGCCTTGGATAGTAAAATCATAGCAGCCTGGGCCATATCTCAAATGTTGCAACCAAGAGCGGATATATAAGTTCGAGCTGTGCGCCCATTGGTGCTGGGTCTCATTGTCGTAGCTCGAAATACTCATACGAACATAATTCGCTATCTCAGCCACGACGGCATAGTCTTCTGCCATGTAGTGTATTCGCTGTCGGTTACGAGCCAACGTTTTGCTGTAGGGCAGGACATCTTGGTATCTACAGAGTAGTGTGATAGTTGTGGAAGGGATAACCAGCAGCTTGACGATGCTTGGTACTAAAGATGTATTTGGGTGTGGATCGAATTGTGGATCTCAGTGCAGTTGATGATGCAGTAGGTATGGTCAAGAAACTGTTAGGGAAAGAAGAAAAGGTAGGTAGAGAGATGCGTGGCCTTTTCATATCCATCATATAGTCACATCCCTCGCTGAGAAGTCCAATGAACTTGGAGAGTGAGTAGGAGGATTGAAGGAATGAATGATTGGAGTTCTTGTTCTCATGGCTGTGGAATTCAAGCTTCATTCTCCATGGTACAAGGCAAAACCACTGACTTTAGAGCGGAGAGCCTACTCTAAGACTCACTGACATTACGATTGCAGATTCAACTGTTATAACGGATCTCACGACACACCCAACCGGCTTCATAGTATCTTTGACTCGACGAAATTCGAATCTTGTGAGTCGTGCAGACTTCAGCATTTCAGTTTTTCAACCAGAATAGACTCATCATATCATCTCCCTCTTGACATGCATAGTTCACTTAAAAAAGTGATTCGAATCTTGTCTACCGATGATCAGAAGACTGTGTGAGTACTACATTCACCAGCTCTTCAAGGAGAATATTACCTCCTAAATCTTATCGCCAGCCGGGTCAGCTGAGATGCCCACCAGCATACGGACCACGTCTCAATTCCCCCTATCGCTGGGTTTTGTTGCGAAGGCGTGGATGGTTGGCATAGAAGTCTCAAGGTTCTTTGCCTGCTGGGGATATGAAGCAGCCATCCATGCCGACCCGTTCTATACTTCAAAGAGAGAAGGTAACTACTCCAATGCCTAAGCATAACAGCAAACCATATTGATTCACATGCTAGCAGGACAACGACCATTGAGGTTCCCTGAACTTAAGAGGGGTTCCGGAAGGTCAGTGGCCTTCTAGTGGCTCAGTATATGCTTATGCTTGTGGTCCCCGCCATGCAGTAACTCGGCATCCCGCAGGAACTCTCTCATATTACCTTGCATCCGTATATGTTGCACGCCATCGGTGGATATGTCCCATCCATGGATCAAATGGTT
>JAABUO010010387.1_pt1 | contig 10310 bp, 10 predicted proteins | sample 5559291 | NCBI WGS metagenome assembly JAABUO01 (sample SAMN10711878, study PRJNA513372) | rock metagenome | isolation source: Antarctica rocks | place: Antarctica: Victoria Land, Finger Mt sud
GTCCTGGTAACCAGCTTCCTCTCCTGGTGTGAAAGATGGACAGCTTCACCGTTTGACCCTTGGGTGGTCAAGCCAGCCACACCCGCTGTTGCGAGGCGAACTGCATGTCGAGCAATGGTATCGAGGTCGAGATCTTCGCTAGATTCCGTGAAAAATGTCACCGTCGGTACATATACACCCGGTACAAGTGCCCGATGGGTGTGAGAGTCGTCAATAGAGGAAGCGGCGGTGCTTTCGGAGGATTGGCTGTACTGCGATTGGGAGTAGATCGAATCTACAGCACTTGGTGGTGAAATTGCCTGAGGACTAAGAGGTGAGTGACTGAACGCTTGGTGATAACTTCCGACAGGTAAGGGAGCATTGCTATATGGTGCCATTGTGGGAATTTGACAGCTTTGGAGGAGATGCCACAAATATCACAACTGAAGTCGATCGCTTGAGGGTGGAAAGATGGGGCTGGTTGGTACACGCTCCCAAAGTGTGATGAGATGGACCATGGTTTAAGTACTAAACAGGTCCGAAAAGCAAGAGGTCCGAGCCACAGGAGAAAAGATTCGGGGGTGGGGGTGGGTCCGGCGATCTAATGGCTTGGCCGTTACTTGTCCTCTAAAACACAGTAAGATATTTAGTGACTGATCGAAGTGAAAGTGGAGTGAACTGAAGGGTCCAAACCAATAGCTCGGCCGCTTCCATATTACCTTGTCTTATGTACATGCATGACTCGTTACCTCCCTTGCCCGACCTTACAAAAGTGTCATGTGCAAAATGACCTTGGATTCTGTTGTTGTGAAAGGTAGATCGGTATTTTGACTTTATCACAGGGAAGAAATTGAGCGAATGTGCGCCGATTCCGCGTTCTATGGATTCCAGGAACGTGGCGTTGCAGATATTCATCTTATCCTCTTTTGGATTATTGGAGCTTAGACTGTGCAAGCTTTGATCTGATTAACCTGGCAGGGACCTGTCGAGACAGTACGTAGTTGAAGAATCTCCCACGCCAATTATGGGCCACAAGAGCCCAAAGACCGGTTACTTGCAGGCCGCACCGTCATGGCGGGCTCCGGAGCTATAGCGTGGGGTTGAGGTTGGGGGTGCGCGGGTGACAGCGGGGCTTGCACCGAGGCTTCATCCACAAGGTCCTCCCCCTGTACATCCACTCGGAAAACGCGAGCGGAACAATAATGGAGGTAGGCAACTTTGCCCCTACCTTAATCAGGGTTCTACACCATCGTATGTAGCCGGAGCTTATTGCCATCCGGTCTTTCATCAAGGTCCGAGCGTTGATGCCTGGATATTCTGTCTGAACCCCTTCGTTCTCCGGGATAGCATTCCCCGAAGTGGTGATGCCTCCGAGCCTTCGAAGATGAGATTGATGCTTTACAGCCAGACAAAATTGAACAAGAATTGTTGTGAGTCATCAGAAAAACGTGAAAGAAAAAAAAGTCCATTTGCTGTGGCAAAAATAACCTTTCTCGGTGTTCGTGTGCGTTTTGGAGAAAACCCCCACGCTAAACCTTGTGGAGAAACCCAGAGCCGACGGACAGAGGGAGAGAAGATGAACCCAGAGCCGACGGACAGAGGGAGAGAAGATGAAGCTGAAGGCGACGGAAATGCCGGGCCTGTTTCCGCTGAGTATGTCTTCGTGTTGCAGCCAGATACTATCGCTGTAGGAGACTGTCAAGCATCCAAAGATTTGAACGATGAAAGCTTAGTAAGTTATGACTTGCAGCAGCGTGCTCGGGCCACATGCTACCAAAGATCTCCAATGCAAGACATCGGTAGATGTCATCTGGATAAATGAGTAGTCTGCTTTAGTAGGCAACCAGATGTGACTCTGGTACTACCTTACCCTGTTGTAGGAGTAAATGGACGCACTACCCCGCATTTCGCTTATGAGCTTTCATGGTCGACGTTAAAGGGCGTTGAGGACAGCGAGTGGTAAGCCGTTGGCGCTGACGGTCTTTTGGCCTGAGGGTACAGCAAGTCTCCGCGGATAAACGGTCACATCATGACATAGCTTGTTTGATTTATTTCCTGACCTTATCCAGCCAAGGTAGTACTAGTACTCAATCTCCATCACCAACATTCAAGAACTGTCAGCTAGTCACCGTAACTAGTCGCCTTGTAGTCCTGGCTCCTTTCGTTGCCTAAGTAGCAATTCAGCCAACGGTATATCGTCTTCGTCATAAAATTCGATATCTTCGTCGACGCCAAAATCGTCCAACCTATCACCTTCAAAATTCCGCCATGCTTCTTCGCCTCTATTCAAGGCATGATCACTGCCGAGGAAACTAGCATTTCGATGCTTTTCCTGGTCATTATCTCTATAGCGTTCATGGAACGGCCTACGACGAATGACGGGCTTCACGGGCTGAAAGCGCTTCAAGTCCTCGTCCTGCCTACGATGAAAGGCATCGATCTGCTCATGACTTGATCTTGAATCATCGTCATACGTAAAGGCTTGGTCGTTCGCGATTTTTGGTAGCCTTGGTATTCGATCTGGGTCCGGAGGCGGCCATGATTGAGTAGCATCTGTGACCACGATTTGAGTAGTGTGGTTGGGGAATTGCAACCTACTCTTACCTTCGAATCCATTGGTCTCGAATTGGAGCCCAGACTCAAGGGTGGGTGTAGCAGCGAATGGCCAAAGCCAAAATACAAAGCTTCCACCCACACCTTGTTTGAAATTTTGATATATGCCTATATCATATGGGTACTCTTGTCTAGTAATCTTGACTTTGATTCCATCAGGCCCATCGAGATAACCTCCCAGTACCTTGGCTCGCCGAAGCAGGGTTTCATGTCTTTCAATCTCCCAGCCCTCGATCGTCGATACATTCGCCCCTAGGGTCCAGATGTTGCGGACCAATAATACTGAAAGAACGAAGAGAGTTATCGAATTTACAATGGATATTATAAAGAGAAATATCAGCTGAGTAGGAGAAGGACCAAGGTACTGCATGGTATCAATAGGCTACATGTTAGGTGGGAAAGGTGGAGGACATACATACGCTTGGTAAGTTACGTCCACTCCATACAACTCCGACGCGAATGTACAAGAAATATTCCAAGTAGCTCATTGATGCAACCGCATAGAAGAGAAAACGGAAAAAATGAGGAAAGGTGCGATGGGAGACACAATTGACAATCCAAGGACAATGATGATCCATTTTTGGAATACATCTGTAATTCATGCATCAGATTTCAGCACTCTCCCAAACATGACCATATATCTTTACCTCTGACAAACTTTACAGTGATGTGCTCTTGGCGGCTTAAAAGCTTCGCATCTTCTGCACCATCTCTGCCTTTTTTCTATAGGTAATTTGGGGCTCGCAGATACTTGAACTTTGGATTGAGATGACGTCCAGTCAGATGGAACTCGTCCTGGATCAGTAAAACAAGCTCGGCCGTAACAAAGCCATATACAGCCAACGAAGGCATTGAATATAAATGTTTGTTTCTGCTCAAGTGGACCCGGTTCAGTAAAGGAAAGAAGTATTTGGGAACCGTACGCCAGAAATAGAATGAGCAGAACAACGCCTGGGAGGGCTAACTGTGTTACTGACGCCATCAATGAGAAAGGGCCTGTAGTACAGTAGGTTGAAAACGAAGCATCCGGAAAAGGTTCGAGACGATCAACGCGGTAAAGAGTCACGTGCACGCGTGTAACTAGCGCGAAGTGGGTTACCTTGTAGTATTTGATCAATGTCTCCTAATATCAACCGATTATTAGTAATTTTACGACCATTACTGTCTCATTGTTATAGATATTCCAATTTATTTAAGTTTTATTTCTACATCAACTATGTCTCTTCATAGGGTCTATCAAGTAGTATCTGATTGAATCTAATATCCCCATGAATGCACAGCATGGCCATCGCTGCACTTCCTTCTAATACTGTCCATGCCATCGGCTCTTCTCAAGTCCTTTCAGACTCTGCCTCGGTGGTAAAAGAATTGATTGATAATGCTCTTGATGGTCGAGCCACAGCTATTTTTGTTGAAATATCCACCAATGCTTTGGATATTATCCAAATCAAAGATAATGGCCATGGAATTGCTCCCGGGGATCGAGGCATGCTCTGTCGGTGGTACTGCACCAGCAAGATTAGGGACTTTGCGGACCTCACAAATATTGGTGGGCAGTCTCTGGGCTTTAGGGGCGAGGCTTTGGCGAGTGCTGCGGAGATGAGTGGATCCTTAATGATTAGCACGCGGGTAGAGGGTGAGCCAACGGCAACAAGTATCAAATTCAAGCGGCAGGGTGGCATTGAGAGGCATGACTGCTTAAATTTTTGACGTATACCAGTACTGATCAAGTTTTCTAGTGAGGAAAAAACATCTTATCCTGTGGGTACAACCGTCCGAGTTGTCGATTACCTGAAATCTATACCTGTGCGTCGGCAAACTGCCCTCAAATCACCTACCAAGCTTCTATCCAAGATCAAAAAGATGGTTCAGACTTACGCTTTGGCTCGGCCATCCATCAGGTTCTCGCTGAAAGTTCTCAAGGCCAAGACTGACAAGGGCAATTGGATGTATGCGCCTAAAAGTGGCGCAACACCTGAGGCAGTATTGACCGATGCAGTTATACAAGTGGTTGGAAAGAAGGTGGTAGAGCAATCTAAATGGACAGTCTGGTCATCATCTACTGACGAGCAGACCGCAATCGCCAGAGTAGAGACAGCTGGAAATGATGCCTACACGATCGAAGCAGTTCTACCTGTTCCAGCATGTGGTCAGTACAACAGCAACTACAAAATTCATATATCATTCACATTTAAATACTGACGTTCAATCTTAGACATATCATTATTCAATAATATAGGCCAATTCGTTTCAATCGATTCAAGACCGGTCTCATGTGCTAGGGGTACCCTCAAGCATATGATCGGTCTTTATAAATCCTACCTACGTTCTGCAAGCTCGTCGACTAGTGGCCAAAATCTTGTGGATCCCTTTTTATATATGAATATCATCTGTCCGCAGGGTAGCTATGACATTAACGTTGAGCCTGCGAAAGATGATGCATTATTTACGAACAATGATCTGTTACTCAAAGTAATTCAGGACTTCTTAACAAATGTCTATGGAGAGCTTAGAGCAAAGGAGAATGAAGACGTGCGTCCAAACCCGCCAAAACCTAGGTCTCAAGGATTTGAGCTTCTACTTGCAAGGAAGCCGCCATCAGAAGTGGCCGCCAATCAAATGCAATATCTTGAGGGCAATGATAAATCAGGGCACGTTAAGGATATGTCTTCCACCACCAATGGGATGAACTTTAGTGCAGATTCTGTCCCGATTACTGTGTCATACGCGAAGACACATCGCCCTGACGCATCTTTCACGTCTCCCCAGAGCACAGTAAGAGACCCAAACTCACAGCAGACTTCCCCAGTATCCGAGAGCTTGCTAGAGGATACTGACGGTCTTGCCAACAATTCTACAGTAGCTGTAGACCGACGGGCTTGGAAGCGAAATATGTATGCCAATGACGATTTTGATGTCGACAATCCCCACTCAGGCTTTGATGAACACAATAAATGGTCTCTTGAGCCAGAGCTTGATGGCCAGGATGCTAAATGTGACATAAACGTCTCGAATCCTTGGGCATTTGCGAAGATAAATGCGCCAATCCGTCCTTTGAGGAAAAACCGAGAGGCTGAAGCAGTATTCGATGCCAATGGCCAACTGTTCACCCCGGTACGCCAGAGAGGCGAAGCTAGAGATGATCTGGGTCTGCCAAATGGCCATGACCGGTTTGGAGTTCCACTAAGGCGTCCTCGGCGCGATCTTCCTACTCCAGATTCATCACGTATCGGAGTCTCCTCAGCACTAGGCCTCCAATCTTCCTCGCCTGAGCCTTTCCCCTATCCACTGAAAGCTTGGGGTAAAGGAGAAGGGGGCCGGGCGGCGGTGAAGCCACCTGTCTCGGAGCGAGAGCGCTACGGCAATGGTGCTCTTGATACATGGGTGCAAAAGTCGTTGGACAGCCATTCGAGTTCGCCTGGCCGCGATGATATCAGTCTCCTAGACTCTGACCCTTCAACTGCCAACCACCCTCGCGAATTTGTGTCTGCCCGAAGTCTGCCCATAGGTACTCCGCTAAGCGACATTCCCGCAGCAGCGCCAAGATCTACTCGAAAGCCAGGACCACGGAAGCATCAGCAATCAGGTGTCAACGAACCGTTCGTCTCTCCACTCGACGACACCGAGCGTGTCTGGTTCGACCTCGAGCCAAAGCGAAGGACCAAACCCGCTCGACTAGCACGATCAGAAAATGATAGAGACGCAATCGTGGCCATCACACCCATTCGTCACGACAGAGAAGTTGACTCTACGGCCGAATTCCCCAGCAGTGCAGCATCGCTAGAACCTATGCATCCCGACCTCGCATCAATAATGGACTACGAACTCCGCAAGCAAGCAGCACTCGACCACCGTAAAATATACCTTCGCCAGCAAGCAGCAGCCGCAATAGCAGCGAAATTACCCAACAAAAACAGCACAGGATCTTCTCTTCCCTCTCAAGCCCCACAAACATCCCCACACAAAAACAGATACCACAAAGCCATCGCCGCGCTCCACCCAGCCCAAGATCCGCCTCTCCTGGAGCATACCCCCATCTTCGAACCCAGCGATCCCAGAGCGTACCTCATCCGCGCCCAGCAGCGCGAGTACGCAGAGCGTCTGACCAATCCAGCCGTCAAAAGACGAAGGAAAACAGAGATGCTGCCTCTAGAAGTCGTAAGGGAGGACTCGACCGCGCGTAATCTGACTCTGAAACTTGAAGTAGCGCTCCGGGATCTTAAGAAGAGCGTCTCGCAAGCCGCAGTCTCAGACGCTTATGTCAGGTCTGGAGACATCGAGGAGGCCTTCGCGGCAGCCGAGGCCGAGCGGGTCAGGGCGTGGGAGGGGAAGCTGAGAGATCTTAACAGAATGGCCTTTGGGGAAGAATCTGAGAATGCAGAAGTGCGGATTGATTTGTCGACGGCGCTGCAAGCACATCTTGCGGCGCACGCTTCGGCTTGAGCTTTGAGTCGATGCAAACGAAACCAACATGGGGGCTCATCTAAAGACGAAAAATATGGCATAATGTAAATATGGGGCTTTAATAGAGCTTGGGCATCTAGCATGGCGCACTGTGGGCTTGGGAGATGTGTAGCATTTGCTGCAGGAGGAGTTTGGCTTCGTGGGTGCTTTGGATGGGATAGGGAGATAGATGGGTGGATAAAAAAGCTGTAGTATAGAGATACCCCCTTGGCTTTGATCAAGTGTTGTGGTGCTATATGTGAAGAATCTACTGGAGAATTAGTTTTGTCAGTACGTGCATCTGCATCGCTTCCTGCTACTTGCATCATCTAAGCTCACACAGGATGTAGACCAAAACTGTACGTTCAATCTCAAACCAAGTCTCACATATCACTACAATACAAACCCCCCCCAGTCAACTCCCTAGCCCTGTTCGGATTTCGATAAGAACCGGAAGCCGAAAAGACCAAAGACAAACTATCCCCCACACATCCCTACGATCTGCTCCCACCACCTATATGTCCAAACTCGGCACCTGCCCCGTGACCCTCCCAATCACAATAGCCGCCGCATACTTCGGAATCACCTCATCATCATGCAACATCTCAAACTCCTCCGTCGCATCGCGGCCCATATGGCTAAACAGCGCTTGCGGGCCCCCCGGGTGCTCGTCAAGCCAGTTCGTCACGTCCAAGACACAGCCCTTGACCACGATCCACAAATCGTCTTTTTTGTTATGTTTGGCCACTTCCTCCATTGAAAATTCTTTCTCGGGGACTTTGAACTCGACGGGGTCGGTCGGCTTGGTAACTTTGCCTGGGTCGGCGCTGTCGGCGGCGGCGCCTTTCATGACGGGGGCGACGGATTTCTGGGATTGTTGGGATTGCTTGGATCCGCCTGCGGCCGCGGAGCTTGAGGAAGAGGCAGTCTCGCCATCGCCCCACTCAACGGAGATCTTGCCCGGGGTGGCGGGGTCGATGTGCAGGGAGATTTGGCCGAGGCGCTGTGCAGCGCTTGAGACACCGCCGGTGAGAACTTTCTGGAATAGGTAGGTGCTTGCGCTCTCGCCGGCGACGCGGCCGTAGACGACGCAGCCGAGAAGGGATGAGCCGCCGAGGCGGTTGGCGCCGTGGACACCACCGGCGAGTTCGCCGCAGGCGTAGAGGCTTTCGAAGGGGGCGCCGTCGGCATTGAGGACTTGGGCTTTGTCATTGATTTCGATGCCGCCCATTGTGAAGTGCAGGACTGGCTCCATGACAGCAACGTGGAAGGTGTCGGAGATGTCGAAGGGAAGGTTGTGGAAGTATTTCTTGCCAAAAGGATCTTTCTTCTTGCCGTCGGCGATGGCGTTGTAGTCTTGGAAGGTCGATTGTAGGGTAGACTCTGAGCAGCCAATCTCCTTGACGAGCTCCTTGCCGCTCATTTTCTTCATTAGACCACGGCCGGAGTAGTGGCGGGTATGAAAATCGAGGACGTTGGAGGCTTTGGAGTTGAGGACTAGGCGAATTGGCCATTTCTGTGCTTCCTTTTGTTTCCACATCTCTCCAGAGACATAGTCGCGGTGGCCCAGCTCGTCTGCGAATCGCTGGCCCTCACCATTTAGTAGAAGACCACCCTCACCACGTAGCGCTAGCGAGATGTCAGTAAATATGGTCCATATTATTGGATAAGAAACAGCGTACCTTCGGCAGCCAGGAACTTCCACTTCGATCCAGGGTCTTTAGGGTCAACCAGTCCAGTCGGATGCACCTGAACTTTGTCAAGGTCGATGCCTTGACCACCAATGGCCATAAGCATCTTTAGCCCATCACCAGTAGCATGAGTGCCATTTGTGCTTGCAAGATCATAGGTATCGGGTCGGTGTTTCTTGAGCAACGAGGTTTCCGTGAAGTCGGCGGCGTAGCCTCCAGTGGCCAACACTACTACTCCGTTTACGGAGCACTGCTCGCCGTTGAATTCGTAGGAAACTCCGGTAATCTTGTTGCCCTCCTTGTTGACCGAAGTGACACGAGCTTTCTTAATAATTTGTACACGTTCAGGGTCACTTTCGACAAGCTCTTCCAATCGCTGCATTAAAGCGTAGGTGATGGCCATTCCGGGAAATTTTGCATCGTGTCCCCGATGTGTTCTAGGCTGGGAGTGGCCACTGTTTGTTGTTAGCGAGCGATGGAGTAAAAAATTGCTGCAGCTGCTCACCCAAGCCGTGACACAAGTGTAAGATCCAGATTAAAAACATCTTGAAGCCATTCGACAGCTGCAGCGGATTTGTATGTAAGGACCTTGATCAAGTCGGGACGAGCTTTGTCTCTTGCTGATTTCAACGTGTCGTCGTAGAATTGCTTCACGCTGTCGCCAATCTTTTCGTCAACCTGTGTCCTCGTGAGAGCAGCGTTGATACCAGATGTAGCCTTTGTAGAGTTTCCTCCGAAGAAGTCTAGAGGCTCATTCAGCCCACCAATCCACTTTAAGAGTGTAAACCACCTACTGTTTTTATCGAGCAGAAGGACGTTTCCGCCAGCAAGGTAGATGGTATGAGCCGCACTCAAGCCAGAGACTGTTTTCTAGTGAGCATCGGGTCAACGGCGAACAACAGTTGGATGCTTACGCCCTCCACCAACTACAATGACTCTCGGTGCCATGATGAGGAGGTAAGATGAGAGATAGGAAACAAGAGAGGGTACGTGTCTTGAGTATGTATGCTCAGGGAAAGAGGGTGAAGAGAATTAAATAAAGAATATGGAGAAGCGTGGGTCCCAAGATGTAATTCGGAATCCTAATCTAGTAAAGTGCCGAGGCTCAGTAGAAATGGCCGTAAGCGGAAACTCAAGGTCTGTTGATTGGCAGGGATTTTCTAGAGGGTGTGTTCAAAGTTCTTGGACAAAACAAGTGAGACACGAAGGCACAGAAATTGTGCATTCGACAGACGGGGTCTATCTTCACTTGCGCTCTCCTAATTATGAACCGTAAGGTGTTGTTAAGAGCCAGACTCCTCCAGCCTGGCATGTGAAAGCCAGAACGGCAGCCCCATCATCTGATCCAGACTCATCGGAATACCATGACTTGCTTACCATGTGACTCTACTATCAATCTAAGAAGCATAAGGTAAAGAACTTGATCTTATAAAAGATTTCATGATTTAGGTGTCAATAATACGGTGTTCATCAGCCCACTACAGCCAGGACGTCCATTCCTAAGGTAGTACATACTAACATTGCGCCTGAGTGTCGCTATACCATTCACGCCCCACCCGAATGGCTAGCATCGCCTAACGTCGT
>JAABUO010010388.1_pt1 | contig 10309 bp, 4 predicted proteins | sample 5559291 | NCBI WGS metagenome assembly JAABUO01 (sample SAMN10711878, study PRJNA513372) | rock metagenome | isolation source: Antarctica rocks | place: Antarctica: Victoria Land, Finger Mt sud
CAACCATACATGAAAAGCAGCCGTAATGTTGAAAGTTGCACTCAGGCGCAGTGCAGAAGGTGCTGTGCTTGCACTGTGCACCTACAAGGCAGCAGGTGTGAGCATGTTGCCAACAATGGACATATCCCTCTCACGCGTGTCGGCAGGACAATCTCACCTTTTGTAGCACCTGGCTGGGGTGTAAAGGTCCACGCTCGTGCTTGAGTTGCGTACCAGTAAAAGACAAGCCATGGTATCGGCATAAGTCCGCAAGCACTGTGTTTACAAGCGTCAGCTCAGCGTACTCGGACTCCCAATCGTCAACATCATCGCATTCCTGAGGCAATACACGCACAGAAGGTTTACGAAACCGGAGACAAGCACTGTATTAAGTTGATCAGTACAGAGGTGATCGGACGCACCTCCAGCGCAATGCGCAGCTGCATTGCACGCGTACTGCTTTAAGCAGTCAGGAGCATTCAAGACGGCTAATGGTGAGCTTGCAGCTGGCTCCGATCATACATGTGTCTGCTGCTGACTCAGATACCTGCAAATCTGTTGAATGCCTCAACATGCTTCTTCACCTGAGAGGAACAAGAGCCAAAATGACAAGGCTTAAGTCCTGATTGCAGCGCATGAACATGCTGTGTCCTTCCTCTCCTGATATGTTGGTGGCTTGAATATGTCGTCCAACTGCAACATCAACAGGCAAGCGCCAGCAGCTGCCAGCATAGTACACTAGTGTTGATTTTCATTTAACAATCACATGCGGCAGGCAGGTCTAGTCCAGCTTGATGCGCTTTGTGAGCATCATAATCTCCCCTTGCTGAATAGCATATCAAAATGATCAATGATAGTAAACATGATAAGCGTGATCCACAATTGCTCGTAGGCTGACTTTAGGTCACCTCGTGTGGTGTTGCTTTGTAACAGCTTGACACAAAGGACTTCAGGTCCTTCAAGATGCAACACTCAGTGTTGCTAGTTTAGCACAACAAACAAATATGGCAACAAGCGACAACAACACTGCAGTTCATCAACTCATCAACTTGCAAGAACACCTCTCAAAAGTCTGTCGAACTCTAGCATGACGAGCAATATCATATAGCATAACGGTGCAACCCATGTCTCCAGGGCATGACGTGGTCCCCCAGAGCAAGCCAACTGTGCATACATGATGGTCTCCCTACTGGACAAGCGCAACATGCTCAAATCGCCTGCAAAGCAGTGACTCAACTTTGGAATGCTGTTGACATCTCAGCGGCTACTTGACTGTACATGCAGCATCGAGTGTGGACATGGACATTGGAACTGCCAGCAGCACATGGGACGACTGTTTTGCTCTGCGTGCAGCAAGTCTGTCTTGCTGCTCCAAACTGGATGCCTACAATGACATTTGAAGACAATGACTGCGTTAGGTGCTTGTCAGTTGGGCCGCACATATACGTCAGAGCACAAGGAGGACGCTGAATCAGTGTACAACATGCTCATCAGCTGCACAGATGCTATCAGAGCTTACCGACGCAGGGCACTCGCTTGGTTTGTCACAGCATCTGAGGCGCCATGAGTAACAAGACTTCTGACAAGATGCTGCTTTACTGCATGCGCAGCGTCCTCCTCTGACCCCTGAGACCAAGAGTACTGCATGAGCTGTTGAACGAGACAAGTACTGGTGCAAACACCCTTGTGAACTGCGTGTAAGCATGACAAATACCCCTTGACTTTACACGAGACAGGTCTTTGTTTTGCTTGGGAAGCTCATGTAAAGGCCTGAGAAGCCTATAATCATGCGCAGAGACAGACGGTGTCACGCAGCAACCACAGGGGTGCTGCGCTCCACACAGAATTTGGGCCCAAGGCATGCGTTGAGCACAGAAGCTCTGCAGTTCACAACGCAAAACTTGCCTGTGCTTTGAGCAACTCAAACCTGCCTAAATTGCATGCTGGATGCAGCTGAGGCTCTGCTAGCACCTTTGGAACAATATCAGCAGGTTTGGCCTCAAGCAAGTAAGTCAAGACTGTGCACACCTGTTGCAAAGAATGTGTGGGCATCACAACTGTGGCTATGATGAGCGCCTTGTATGCAGGCACTTGCTTGCCACTGTCTTCAAAGTGCCCCAGCTCTGACAGAGCATTGATGAACACTGGCAGCAGTGCTGGAGGTGTAGACTCGATGCCTTCCACAATCACCACTGCATGACTGCATTGCTGCAGCAGCATCACCAAGGCTTTTTGGGTATGCCCTGCTAGCTCTGCCTCTTGGGCAGGGCTGTTGGCTGCAGCCAGACTGGGCATGTCAAAGCGTTGCAGGCAGTGGCCGCAGCTGGGACCCAGGGAGGTGGCCACCACCATTGCAGCTGCTGAAGAAGCGTTCTTATCACCACATGCCAGTAATACTCCATCTGCCTGCAACCGTCATGTTGCCAATTCACATGACAGCCCAGAAGAATTGAATCTGCAGTCTGCCAATAAGCTTGATAACAAGGCCACTCAAAGCATGACAGCTTACAGCGTTCATTACATGCTGAATCTGTTATCCGCCCCACAGCATATTACCAATGGACACTTGTTAGAAGGCCATACTGTGAATCAAAGACATACAAGAAAATCACAGTGTTTGTGCACACCTGGCGCAAAGGGACACTTGGTTGAACCGGGCACAGATGTCATGCTGTCAAACTCTCACGGCAGACCTTGTTGGCCTGTCACAGGACAGCATGCAGGCTGCTCAATGTGTCCTCAACCGGGTAAACAGAAAACCGTATTTATCTTGCTTATCCTTGAACGTGAGATTTGCACACACAGTGACGAAGCCTGCTGAGGACACATTGAGCAGCCTGCATGCTGTCCCATGGCAGGCCAACAAAGTGTGCCATGAAAGTTTGACAGCATGGCGTCTGGACCAGGTCCAACAAGTTTTCCTTTGCGCCATTCATGCACAAGTCAACATGTATCAAACTCCAGTTTTGACCTTGCCTTCTGGGGATCTGCAGCCTCCCCACTCCAGAGCTCTGCCAGGTGCATCCGTGCATCTGAGTGTACCAGCAAGGGCTCTAGTGCTTCAAGGTGCATCTGCTGGTTGCACCTAGGGCCAACGTGAGACATGTGAGCCTGGCCCCTTGACCGCATCACATGCCTGCAAACACAAGGCAAATTGCCCTCTGCTAAAAAGCATTGTACCAAATCGTACCAAATAGGCACACACAGGCAGGTCAGCCTTCAAAGTGTTATGCTTCAGAAACATTGTGGCAAAGTTGCAGTCATCACAGCCAATTGTCAGGTCCCCATCCTCAAATGACGCACATGTGTGGTGACTGACTTCACAAACTGATGTCGTTACAGCCAAGCAAGGGACATACGATAGAGGACTGCTGTACAGAAAACGCGGACAGTGCGATGAGGATGAGGCTCACCAGCACAATCCTGACAGCAAAAGTAGGCACAGAAGCCAGGGCCACTGTTTGCGAAGCCAATGCCGGCTAGCCTTGCTTTCTGTGCCAGGCTGTTCCTGCAGGACACATGGATCAGAAAGTTGCTGATGCAGCAAGCAGACATCGACTTTGTGCTGGTTGGCAAGCACTGTGATGGGCACCAGAACTTGATGCAAACTGTTGTGGAATGCATATCCTGCAGTAGATATCATTGTGCCAAATGCAGTGGGGATTGGGTTTGGGGAGGGCCATGCCCCTGTCCCTGTTTCCCCATCCTATATCTCATGTGACTTTGTGACTGTTGCAGTTGACAACATGTCCATGTTCCACGACTGGATTGCACACCTTGTTGTATGCAGCCACAATCAAAAGCATCTTTGCCTGTCAAAGTCAGACACAGCAATGAGGCACCATGTGACCATACATCAGGATAGCTGTACCTGTTTCTGGGCGTTCTCAGGCTCAGACCCTGCAAACAAGTTTGTTGGTGACATTTTGCTGCTTGCATCGTCCAAATCCTCTGGAGGGAAAGGCTGTTCAGACAATGTGGGCCTTAGTGAAGGGAGCGGTGTTGCTTTGGCTGCATCAAGCGCACTTGACTTTACAAACTTGCCCTGATTGACATCAGGCTGCTTTTCTGCGTTGGCAGCTGTTTCTGTGGCAGGAGCCTTCTGGTCTTCATTGAGCTTGCTCAGCTGATGCGTATGCGACAAAGTAGCATGTGTATGGTCACCCTGTCAGAAGCAGCACTATTTGTCTAAAATTGACTGTCAGAGGTGACATAGCACAGCCTTGTTGCACTTACACTGCTGTGTGAGCTCTGCGCTGTTGACTGCGACTGTCTGATGGCTTTGTTGCCGGGCACAACATCGCCAACTGCAAGCTTGGGTGGGCTTGCAGGTAATTCCACTTCTTGTTGCTCAACCAACAGCTGCTTGAGGTTAGCTCGCAAGATGCTTGCCTTCCTAAAGAGGCATTGGGCTTGCTTCACACAGTCACAATGCGGGTAGATACCCACAACACATGCAAAGTCAAGAGAAACAGCTTGTACACTTACCCCCTTGCAGGAAGTCCAAGCTCTTTGCATCTACGCTGCAAAGCTGGATATGATAGACTGTCAATCTCTTCTTCACGCATAGACACAGTTTGCAATATTTCAAAATTTCCCCTCAGTTTAGCGTAACAGCACACAGATCAAAACAGTCACAGCCGTCTCAGTGCAAGTTGCAGCTGGAGGTGCGATACAACATCTTGATGGAGCACGGCACAACTGCACGCATGACCGCGCATGCCAGTAGTTGATGTGTACAGGCCAATCGCGCAGCAAGAACAATTTTCGAAGGCAATTGTACAACCGTTTGTCAGCAGCTGCTATCGCCGATTCAACTTCCATCATTCAAAGTGGTGGCCATCATCATGCAGGCAAGGTATGACAGAACAGTCCGACATGCATACCCAACATGTCAGGTATGGAGCATCTCTACGACTTAGTCGATACCAGAGTCTGCATGGACACAAGCATTGATTGCTGATGTAGGGTGAAAATGGGTGGACTGGGCTCCCACATCTAAGTGGTCAATCAGGCTCATGAGATGCGACTTTACTCTGTTCAGTGACATGTTACATCTCCACACGCGGTCAGGGATAAGCTCTGTGATGAGACGGGTACCACATCAAATATATACCCACACTATATGTGGTGTCATTCAGAAGAATTGGCAGCAGGTAGACTGCTTGAACAGTGTCAAGTCCTCATCGAGATCACACAACAGACATGTTAAAGCTGAGCATTGCTCTTCTGACTGAAAGAATGACCTACACGGATAAAATGAACCTCTTATGTCAGAAGTGCAAGGGGCTTGAGTGTTGCTGCTGCAACATTTCTAATCACCCCACTCACTCTCGCTGTATGTGCTTTCAGGATACATTGACTGTCTGTTGGCCTGCATTCTTCTGGCAACAGCAGTGTCCATCCCAACTGTGCTGCCTGAGTTGCGCCGGTTGCGTGAGTAGGGACCTGTAGGGGGTAGGGAAGCTAGTGTCGCTGCCTGCCCTGACGCACTCCCCTGTGAGGTGCTTGCTCCTTGAGCATTACTGCTGCTGGCTATACCTGCAACAGCATGCATGCACTTCGGGAAAAGCAAGGACAGCAGACCGAGCTGCACACAAGATACGTCATGATTCTGAAAGAATGGTGTCAGCAGGAACAGCATCACTTGGTCACTGTCAATGCATCTGCCAGGTTGACTGTCATTGATTGATACAACAGATTTGCTGCTACTCAGAGCCAAGTGCGAGGTTACAGCAAATCTTTGTGAAGGCACATACGCAAATCAGAACAGCATGACGTCACTTCTGACAGCAGCACTTACCTTTCCCATTGAAGGACTGTGACATCTTCCTCAAGTGGAACTGGCCAGTCTGGATGGAGGCCAGCAGAGCATTTGGAACTCCAGCCGGCAGTTGGGGTGCTTGTGGGGTAGCAGGAGTGAGCTGGCTGGGCGTAGCAGCAGCAGGGCGGGGGGAGGGAGATCCAAAGCTAGAGATAGACTGGTGGCTCAAGGGGCTCTGATACAGGGAGGGCTCCTCACGCAAAGCCAGTGCACCTGTTGTTGAGCTCTGCAGCAATGCTGTGCAGTCTTAGTCATCAGTATGGTAAATCAGCCATCAGCAGGGAGGAAGGAGTTTAGTCACTGGGCTGGCCAACATCATGGGGAGTGAGTGTGCATCAGTATTAAGAAGCAGTGCTGCATGCCGGCATTGGCATTGGTGCATAGATATGGCCTACTTGCTGTTGGGATGCTGCCTGGGGTGCTGCAGCTTGGCTGCCACTGCCATGCCAACCAGCTAGGGCATTGGATGCCTGTGACTGTCGCTGCCCTGCCAATCCCTGCATCTGAGCTATACCCGCTCCTGCAAGAGCAATGAGTGTGCTTCACCAGCTAAACAGGTGCAGTCTATCCACGACGTCTTGCAAGGAGCTTTCAGCCATAATTTGATTCTTTTGACTAGGCTGCCAAGGGGATCTGCATATGCACCTCGCAGCTGGTTGATGCCAAAGAAGAAAAAAGGCACAATCAAGCATGAAGGAACCCATGAACACAGCACCAGCTGTGCTGGTGACAGCAAGGCTACGACATGTTGTCTTCAGTGCATGAAGACTTTGTGCAATCCCTCCATGCTCCGAACAAGGCTCTCTGCAGCATCAACTTTCCATCCCCCTGTTCTGCAGGGTATGTGACAAGCTGCTGGGAGGCATGGGTCCTTGCTGCATTTGGATGATCAGGACCTGATGGAGGAGGTGGAGGAGGCGGCGGCATGGGGGGTGCCTGCCTGGGTCCCTGCTGCTGTGGCTCCCCTCTAGCCCAGGCCTCTTCCAGGAACCTGGGCACGCTCCTGTTTGACAGGCTTGGCGTGCTCTGGCTGTCCTGTGAAGAGCGCTGGCCAGGCAGGAAGCGGAACTGGCCAGAGCTGTCCTGAGAGCCCACAGCTTGCTGACTGTCAATGATGACGCTGCCCTGCTGGTGATGTGACGGCATGACAATGCTGTTTGCGGCGGTCCATGAGTTGGTCTGGGGGTAGTTGGGGGTGGGGCCGGCCACTGCTACCCTTGGCAGCACCACAGGAGGGGCGTTTGTCGCCCACTGAGCGCTGGAGACAGGTTGTACGATGCTAGCCGGATTCTGCAGGTGAACGCCGTAACACAATTAAACTTTTGACATCTGTATTCCATGTGTGCGCGATGCTGCTGAATGGCCACTGTTGAGTGCCATGCATTCCAAAGCTTGTAATCATGTAACAGTTAAATGTATCCCTTGGCTCTGTATGCAATTGCTTGTCATGCAACTGATGTTGTCAACACTGTCATACAGTGCATACAAATTTGGACACTTGATACATCACAAGGCTCATCCAAGCCTCAACGTCGAGTTTGCAAAGCACACACATAACATGCATGCTACACAACTGCTATGCTATGAGTTCGCTTCAGCATTGTGAGAGCAGTGGAGTTCTGTGTCCACCTGCATTGATGTAACTGCTGAGCGCAGATGTGCAGGGAAGGCTGGACCCCTGCCACTCCTCCTGGGCGGTGTTGCACCAACCTGAGTCTGGCCTACAGCAACCAGACTGGATGACCTGACTGCTAGCCTGTCTGTTAAAGGGCTTTGCAGTGCAGACTGGTCACCACATTGTGACCAGCATCAACGGCAAGCCATGCTTTGAAAGACTGCCTGTGTTACCAGCAGGTGTTTGGGAAGAACACATCTGCTGGCTTGCAGGTGGCTGCATGTAAGTGACAGCATGTCAAGTCCAGGAAACAGGCATAGCAAGCTGTTCAAGCAACTACAGCAATGTGAGTCCTTACCTGGTCCTGGATACACTGGCGCCATGGAGAAGGCAGGAGGGCCTGGCATGGGCACAGGCTGAGGTAGCGGTGTGATATAGCTGGTCACCACCGGCTCTGTGTTGAAGAAGTAGGAGACAGGAGGGACAGCAGGGGTGGGAGGAGACTCAGCCCTCTGTGCTGGCTGGGGCTCACTTGCATACCCCTACAAACGTCAAAGCCCTTGCATGGTCTGTCCATATTGCACTGGACATGAGACGGCATTGAGAAGATAAGTCAGCGCTGCTGCAAGCTCAGCATGGGCTGAGCATCACTGTTGGCAAGCCAACATGGGCTCAAGATGTGTGATAGAGTACCAGTATGCCAGTCTTGCCAGGTGCATGCATGACGTCGGCTATGGCACTGTACACACTGAACACAGACTCACCTGTTGCATGTCTCTATCAGACTGGTAGCTGTTGTTCACAGATGCATCTGCATTGAGTGAGGACCGTGACACACGCCCAAAAGCCTCCAAAGCACGCTTAGCATGCACTCCACCAGTCTGCTGCAGTGCACCAAACTGCATTTGTGCCAACCCATTTGATCTGCTTGCGTTGGGATTTATATCCCTGGCCATTTGCCGCATGCCGCCACTGGGGCCAACCACTGACTGAAGGGGCTGGATGCTGTAGCCCTGGGAGTGCATGACCAGTGGCTCAGTAGTCACAGCTGCTGACTGTTCGCCTACAACCACTGGGCCTTTCACTGGCTGGATGACTGCGCCTTCATGCGCTGTGACGCCAAGCATGGGGTCAGCCATGGGCAGGGACACCTGATAGTTTGGCCTCTGACCAGGTATCAGCGTCTGCTGGGACAGGCCACCCGATAGTGGGCCAAGCTGTGGGTACATTTCCCTGCTGTGTGCAGCAGCATGCATGGAGGCTGAGCTGGGCAGGGACACCTGTTGGTACAACTCACGCCTGACTGGGAAGCCGGGCTGGGTCAAGCCCCCTGTGAGGGGTCCAAGTTGGGGGTACACCTCCCTGCTACTTGAGACAGCAGCAGCACGCAAGGCTTCTGGGCTGGAAAAAGAGGACTGCTGGTACAGTATCCTGCTGACCGGACCCTGCTGCTGTCTGATCTGGCCAGGCTGCTGGTACATGGCCCTGCTGGCTGGAGCTGTGACAGGAGAAAACTCCCTGCTGGTGATGACTTGCTGGGCAGCAGCTGCACTGGCAATGGGTTGTGCACGCGCGTAGGCCTCCTGCTCAATTGCCAGCTGTGGGACCATGACAGGAGAGGGCTGTGAAGGTGCCAAGCTATTCCAGCTTGGCTGAACACCCATGCTGAGAGGCCCATGAACCTGTGGTGCTGCCACAGCTTGACCAGGCTTGGCTGGCTGCAGGACGCCAGGTGAGGGCGACCAGGTGTTGCTGCGCAGGAACTGGGTAGGGGAATATGCTCTGGGGGCTGGCATGGGGACGGGTGGGGGTGCAGCCTGCTGGGGAAACCCAACGTCAATGCTGGACATGAAGACAGGAGCCTGCTGCTGTACAGATGCAGTTTGCACCATCTGTGGGTAGCTGGTCTCAAGGCTTTGCACCACATAAGATGTCTGCTGTTGCATGGGCAAGTCTGCTGAGCGCTCAGCTGACATGAGGACAGGTGCAGCCTGGTCTATGGAGACTGCCCCTGGCGACTGCTGTGGGGAGATCTCAAAGGAGCGTGACTCCTGCACAAGCAATGGGGGCAGCGGCTGCAAGGTCTCCACCTGAAGTTGCCCAGGCTGCTGTGCTTGCAAAGGTGAAGTAGGCACTACAATCTGGACTTGCTGGGCGCTAATAGCAGGTGCAGGGGCCAGTGGCATAGCAGGCTCAGGAGGGGTCAACACAGAAGTGCTTGACGTCGGCAGGGGTAGACCCCTGTCATGAGCCTGTGTCAGAGAAGGAGCAGGCATGCCTTGCTGCAGGGGTCCAAGTGGTGCCGGCACCTGTGGCATGAACGGTGCAGGCATCATCACTGGAATCTGCTGAGCAAGCGCCTGCTGAGGCTCTGCCTTGGGAGCAACAAGGCTCTGGTCAAAGATGGGCACTGGCGAAGCCTGCAGGCTTGTGACACTACGCCGCAGCTGTGGTACAGGGGATGACCTCTGAGGCAGCTGTGGGGCTTCAGGCACAGCAGGCAGGACAGACACGCTGCGCCTGACAGAGCTGGACTGGCTCTGCAGGCTGGTGCGCAGGTCGCTCCTGGAGCGGCTCATGGTTGGCAGGGCGGGCATAGGCGGCCGCAGCATCAGGCCTTCTGCATTGGCGTCTGTCGGTTCAGCACGCACTGTAGCATCAGCAACAGGCTTTGTTGCAGCTTGTTGCAGCTCTGTTGTCTGCATCAGTGTTTCTTGGACAATCTGTTGTGTGAGGGAGGACTCGGTGTGACTGATGACAGAGCCCAACACTGGTGCGCTTGACATTGCAGCCACTGACTCAGCCTCAGGCTGGTCAAGCAACTGCTTGGTCTCACGCTCATCACTCACAACCCCAAGAAGTGGCTGACTGGACATCTCAGGCAAAGGCTC
>JAABUO010010389.1_pt1 | contig 10308 bp, 9 predicted proteins | sample 5559291 | NCBI WGS metagenome assembly JAABUO01 (sample SAMN10711878, study PRJNA513372) | rock metagenome | isolation source: Antarctica rocks | place: Antarctica: Victoria Land, Finger Mt sud
CGATTCGAGAGTATCTCGCGTATCATAATACGGCAGCCAAGCCGTTCGTTTGGACTGCTACGGCCGACGCCATATTCTCGAAAATCGTCGGCCTTTCTTTAACGAACTCGTGAATCATCACACTAGCCCTTTCGCGCTCTACGGCCGAGGCTCATCGTACTGCCAAATGCCGAGCCCAAGCGTCGAACGCCTTGGTCTTGCAACTGCTCGCGTCTTCAAACAGAATGCTCGGCATATCAATTAGGACCTCGTCGACGTAGCACCACTTCCAACCTTCACCTGGCTGGGCGCTTTTGACGATCGGGTGCTTCGTCGCGTGAAAATGCTTGGTGGCGTGCTTATTTTCAAACTGTCGCAGCAGCCCATGTGATCACAATGCAAACATTCGCGAAGATGGACCAGGCGTCACCGACCTGCAGGCAACCTTCACAACCGTCCGCCGACGGGTGGACGGCGCGGATCGTATCCAGATGTTCACAAACTGCGGCCATGTGTTCTTCTCATGGCATTTTATCGAACGGAGATGGCGTCGGGTCGCCGATCGCCGATTCAGGACGAAAGATCGTGCGCAACGCCATCACGAGGGAATCGGTAACGAGCTCGTCGGCACGCGGCTAACCCAGGCGTTTTGCAAGGAGCTGGTGTACGCTGCGGTCAGCGCTCGCCGAGCGTGAAGTGCTCGGCAGAGCAGTCGACAACGCAACCCGGAGCGAGGAGAGCTGCATGCCGTAATTCGTTTGGTACGATGTGATGACCACCGACTGCAAAGCCGCCGCGTCATTTTATGAAAACGTGGTCGGGTGGCAAGCCGCCCATTCCGGGACCGGCGCCGACTATACCCGGTTCGGGTAATTGCGGTGTTTGAATGCGTGTGAGCTGTTCGGCGCGGGTCTCTGCCGAGTTTCTACGTGACTGCGTCTCTTGGAAACAAGCGTGTGACGCTTGTTTTCTCGCAAAGCATTGCTGGCTCGTAGCGCGGGGCCGCCGCGGTGCGCAGCTCGTCGGCTTCTTTCTTGTTTGGGACGAACCTCAAAACACCGACAAGCCTGGCCACGCCCGCCGATAGTCGGTTTCAGAGAAGCGCGGCAAACGATGTAGCGACTACGCAATCATCGCTGTACGCTGGAGTTATGTCCGTAACCGTCGCTGTGCCCGCAGACCTCTGCGCCGTCCGCAGGTTCCCGTCACCCGCAACAGCCGGCGAAAGCGAAGAATTTGAGGCGGGTGCCAATGCCGCACCCGAATGGTGGAACATCGAAAATATTCCCGTCACGAGTCGAGCAACCTATGATACGATTCTGAGGCATCCAAGCTACCGCTACATTCAGAGTCTGCTCGCCGACAAATCTCCGACGCTCATGAAAGGGGTACCACAAGCGTATTTCTGTATTTTGCCGTAGCTTGCACCAGCAGCACCGCCCGAATCGAATCGGTGATCGCGGCCCGTTGATGCTCCGTGCCTTTTGTACGGAAGCACTCATCAAGGCCGTCCGCCGGCCGAACAACACGCTTTTGCGACGTCAGATCACGTAATCAAATATGTCCTGCGCGGCGAAATCCCGAGCGTCGCATGAACCGCTTTGCCAGTCGTAGACGAGAAACCGGCCGATCGGTGCAGCGTACACGTGCAGCGAGACCGAGGCGCGGTCGACCCGCACCGCATGGATGTCGTGCAGATCGTCGATACCACGCGCATCGATGTCGCCGAGTTCGAGCGGCGCGGCGGCGCACTGCTCGAGCCGCACCGGGCCCGGGCGGCGTCCGCCTGCCACTCGAACGTAATCGTCGATCGTGAACGAGCCCGTTTGCGGAACGAGCCAACAACGGTTGCCACCGTGGTCGTGGATCGCGGAGCGCGCGCCGGGCGCCCAGCACAGCACGAGTAATTCGAAGATGCCGTTGCGATAGACGCAGTTGCGCGTGTACGCACCGTCTTCGTAGCGCACGTACGGCGCGAGCGCCGCGGGATCGATTGCATGCGTGCGCAACAACGCGTCGACTTTTCCGCCATCATCGTGCAAATTGGGAATGCGACGCAGGCGTTCCGCCAGATCAGCCAGTGACTCGAGCATCGAAACCTCTGCCGAGATCAAACGTCATGGGCCGACGATGACCCGTACGAAATTCTTCGGATGAAGATAGGAAGAAAAAGCGTGCTGAACCGCGCCGGCATCACTTGCGATGATGCGCTCGTCATCGCGGCGGTTCGTATCGAGCGGCAGACCCTCGGAGGCGGCGTCGAGCAACGAGCTGCCGATCGAGGCCACCGCCGACTCGCCGATCAGCGAGCGGTGCACGAGCGAAGCCTTCATGAGCGAGAGTTCGAAGGCGCCGACCGGTTCGGCCTTCATTTTTTCGATCTCCGAATCGATGAGTGCGTCAATGCGAGGTTGGTTAGAAGGTAGACATGCGAATGAGACCGTGAAGCGTGAGCGCGGGCCGGTCGACGACAACTGCGAGCCGATGCTGTACACGAGTCCCGCATTTTGACGTAAGTCGCGGAACAGGCGGCTTTGATCGGGACCGAGCGCACCGCCGCCCAGGATCGCATTGCCGAGTTGCAGCGGAGAGAATTCGGGTGCCGAGCGCGGGAGCGGGACGATCTGCATCAGCGATACCGTATCTTGACCGCCGACCGACACATGGACGTCGCCCGGCGGGTTGAGCGGCACCGTTGCCAGTTCGAGTGCGGGCCGTTCGCCCGTTGCACGCCATGCCCCGAAGTCTCGTTCGATCGCGCTGCGTGCCGCGGCGGGATCGATGTTTCCGATGACGACGATCGTCGTGAGGTCGGGGCGCACGACCTGACGATCGTATGCTTCGACGTCATCGCGCGTCAGTGCCGACAGACCGCTCGTGGTCGGCTCGCGCAGCGTTGGATCTGCAGGCGGCAGCAAGAGCCGCTCGGCGCGGCGCAGTGCTTGGGTGCCCGTTCCGTTCTCGGCGGTTTGCAATTCCTGGATTGCGCGCCGGCGCGCCACCTCGAAGGTCGCTTGATCGAAACGCGGTCGCAATTCATTCTCGGCGAGCAGGGCGATCGCGCTGCCGGCGCGCTGCGACGTCGTTTGCATCGCGAAGTCGTAGCCCGCCGAGAGCGTCGTATCGATATCGTCCTGCGCGCGCACGAAGGCAACGCGATCCTGCGTCTGCGTACCGAGTCCGAAGAGGGCGGCGAGGACCGACGACACGCCCTCTTTTCCTTGCGGTTCTTGCAGCGCCGCGTTCGTGCGCACGCGACCGAACACGAACACGGAGTCCGAGATGGTTTCGGGCTCGATGATCAGCCGTATGCCGTTGGGAAGCGTTGCCTGCAACGGTGTGCGCGTCGACGCGGGAACGCTGACGCTTGCGACAAGTGCGTGCGCCCAAGCGGGTAGTTCGGTTACCGGGGGTTGCGGAGAGAGGGGCTTTTCGGGACCGCCCTGCGGCGGCGCCGGGGGAGCGCTTACCGACGCGCCGGCCGAAGGCGTGAGCGCTCCCACGATTGCGTGATCGAGGGTGAGGTACCGCTTCGCGGTGCGATTTACTTGGTCGATCGTAACGTCCGCGATGAGTTGCTGTTCGCGCGCGATCGACGGTTCGCCGTCGAGCGCGATCGTCGTCGCCCAATCGGAAGCGAGTGCTGAGATCGAGTTGCGGCTCAGCTCTTGGTCGGCGATCAAACGTCGCTTCATCGTCGCGAACAATTCGGGCGGTACGCCGTCCTTCGCGTAACCGTTGACGATCGCTTCGAGTCGTCTGACCATCTCAGACGGATCGCCGCCCGGTGGCAGTGCGGCCGTCGCATAGGCCAGTTGCCCTTGCGGAAAATACGGCTGCGACAGCCACTCGGCATCGAGCGCGTCGCCCGTATCGGCAAGTGTGCGCAGCGGTCCGCGATCGGAGTCCAAGATCGCCTGCAGCACGTACGAAGGCAAGAAGTCGGCGCTGTCGATACCCGGCATGCGGAACGCGACGAGCGCGAGCGGGTACACAAGTGTCGTCGAACGCCGCAAAACGACCCGGCCGAGCGGCGAAAAATGCGCGGGCGCGTGAGCCGGTACGGCGCGCTTGGGAATCGCCGCAAAGCGGGCGCGAATCTGCCCGAGCACGGTCGTCGGATCGACGTCGCCCGCGACCACGAACACCGCGTTGTTGGGCGCGTACCACTTCTGATGAAACGCCTTAATTTCGGGACCGGTAAGCCGGTCGAAGGCGGCGCGTGTTCCGACGCCTTCGCGCGCGTACGGCGTTCCGGCAAACGCGATCCTGCGTACGTCACGAAAAAAATCGCCGCCCGGCGTCGATTCGTCGTGAAGCACTTCTTGTTCGATCGCGCCGCGCTCGTTCTCCCATTGCGCTTGTGAATCGAGGACGTCGCGCATGCGATCGGACTCGATGCGCAGCACGGCATCGAAATCGGCAGCCGGTACCGTGAATTCGTACTGCGTGAGCGTATCACTCGTTTCGGCGTTGAAATCGCCGCCCAAGGCCGTAGCGATCGTGCCGAGCTGACTCGTGGAGAGGTTCTTCGTGCCGCGGAACATCATGTGTTCCTGCGCGTGCGCCATACCAGGGTACGCGGCGGGGTCGTCGCGCGAGCCGACGAGGTACGACATGTCCGTCGAGATCACCGGTGCAAGCCTGTTGCGAACGATGACAATGCGCAGGCCGTTGTCGAGCGTCGCCTTCACGACCTCGTTCGTGCCGGCGGCTTGGGTGCCCGTCGGGCCCGCAAGCAGAGCGATGCAGCATGCGGCGGCGAGGGAAGCGAGGGCGCGTGAATATCCGAAAGACATTGTAGGAAGGTTTCGGAGTGATGGATGGGCGCCCTACTTGGAGGGGGTGCGAGCGGGCGGGGACGTAGAGGGCACCGGAGCACGGCGCCTGTGAGTGAAAAGTTGTAAAAGTTGTAAATTCCGCTATTATACCGGCATGAATTCGCGAAGGTCGCCCTATCGAACGGCTCCGGGAAGCGAACCGCCCGAGCTTGCCGGCCGCGAGGGGGAGTTAGGCGCGGCAAGCTATGCGATCGATATGGCCGCCGCGGGCGAGCCTCCCAATCCCATTGTCTTCTTAGGGTTGCGAGGCATGGGAAAGACCGCGCTCCTTCGCGACGTTGCGGCGCAAGCCCAGGGCGCAGGCGCGCTAACGGTCATCGCCGAGGCCGATCGTGAACTGCGCTTTGTGGATGTCATGCGCGACGAACTGAGCGCGGCTCTCAAAGATTCCGAATCGTTTCCCATTCGTCTAAGGGCGGCTCTCGCACGCATCGTGGAGCATCTGCCGAAGCTCTCGTACGAACTGCCGCACGAGGCTGGCAGCGTATCGATTACCGGCAGCGGCGACGCCGCGGGCGACACGTCCAGCGACGGACTGGAATCAGAACTTTTGCATCTCAACGATCAACTCCATCGAAACGGTCGCTTTCTCATGATCGGCCTCGACGAGATTCAAGAAGCATCGCGGCGCGATCTTCTTCGTATCGTGCGCGTAGTACATAAAACCGCGGGCACCGACACGCCGATCTTCTTCGTCGGCGCGGGACTTCCGAGTACCCCCGCAATCTTGCACGAGGTTCGAACCTATACCGAGCGCTGGGCAAAGTATCAGTTGAATCTGCTCGATAAGGACGCGACGTTCGCCGCGATCGAACGCCCGGCCGAAAAGCTCGGCGTCACATGGGATCGAGACGCCCTCGACCGGATGTACGATGTCAGCTTCGGTTACCCATATTTCCTCCAGCAGTATGCGTCGGCAACTTGGTTGCGCGCGAAAGCAACGACGATTTCGAAAGACGATGTCAACGCGGTCGTGCCGGGAGTTCGGTCATTGCTGGACGCCAGTCTCTACGAGCCGCAGTTCGCGCAATTGACTCCGCGCGAGGCTGCCTTCGTTCTTGCGCTCCACGACCTCGGCCCCGGCAGTCACCGCCTCGATGACGTCGCGCAACGACTAAACGTCGCTTCGTCCGCCGAAATCGGTTCGACTCGATCGCGTCTTGCGAAGAAAGATGTCGTCTTTTCAGCTATACGCGGCCGCGTCGAGTTTCGCATGCCCCTCGCGAACGATTTCATCGATCGCACCCGAGATCGGATCGAGGCGCTCGTAGCCTTCCGATAAGATCATCGTGCCGAAGGCGCGTAACACCGAGCCCGTTATGAATGCGCGGCGCTGCGGCGGCGCTTCGTGACCGGCAAGCCGAAGGGGTCGGTGCGGCGCTTCCCGATAGGAAGGGTATGAACGCCTCGCTCGACGTCGTCGGGATCGGAAACGCGATCGTCGACGTAATTTCCTCAGCCGACGATGCCTTTTTGGTTCGTCACGGCATGCCCAAGGGTGCGATGATGCTGATCGACGAGAGCCGCGCGCAGGCAATCTACGCCGCGATGGGTTCGACCATCGTCGCATCGGGCGGTTCGGCGGCCAACACGATCGCGGGGATCACGTCGCTCGGCGGTCGCGCGGGCTTCATCGGCAAGGTGCGCGACGATGCCCTCGGCGCGGAATTTCGGCACGACATCACAGCCATCGGAGCGGCCTTCCGAACTCCGGCGGCAACAGAGGGTCCGGCGACCGCGCGTTGCTTGATCGTCGTGACGCCCGACGCGCAGCGAACGATGAACACGTTTCTCGGCGCCTGCGCGACCTTGGGCCCCGACGACCTCGATGCGGCGCTGATCCGATCCGCGACGTTCACGTATCTCGAAGGGTATCTGTACGATCAGCCGCTCGCGCAACAGGCCTTTCGCGAGGCGGCCGACATCGCGCACACGGCCGGTCGCAAGGTCGCGCTGTCGCTGTCCGATGTTTTCTGCGTGCAGCGGCATCGGGCGGCGTTCCTTGCGCTCGTCGAACGCCACGTCGATGTTCTCTTAGGAAACGAAGCTGAGGTGACGGCGCTTTTCGAAACCGATGATCTGGAAGCGGCTCTTGTCGAACTTCGCGACGTAACCGATCTCTGTGCGGTGACACGCAGCGCCGCGGGTTCGGTCATCATCGCGGGGGCGGAGCGCATCGACGTTCCGCCCGCACCCGTCGCGCGCGTCGTCGACACGACGGGCGCGGGCGACTTGTATGCCGCCGGCTTTTTGTATGGGCTCACGCGCGGCGCACCACTGCGCGCGTGCGGCGACTTGGGCAGCCTTGCGGCCGCCGAAGCGATTGGCCATTTCGGCGCGCGTCCGCAAGTACGGCTCAAGGACCTCATCCTCGCCGAGAGCATCAGATGAGCCGCGCGTTCGTGAAGGAACGTGACGATAACGAGCCCGAGCACGCGCTTGCGCTCGAGCGCGAAGCGCCGCATTTCGTTACCGTCAGCGGGCTCGCGCAACTCGCCGCGGCCGCACGGGCGGCGACGGACGCTGAGCGAATGCGACTGGAACGGCGTCTTGCGGCCGCGGTCGTCGCTTCGCCGCCCGACGATCCCACGATCATCGGTTTCGGCGCGGCGGTCACCGTGCGCGATGCGTCGAGCAAAAAGCGTACGTACACGCTCGTCGGTGAAGATGAAGTCGATGTCGCGAGCGGACGAGTCGGTGAGGTTTCGCCGCTCGGGCAAGCGCTGCTCGGTCGCCGTGCCGGTGACGTCGTTGTGTGGCAACGTCCGATCGGCGATGAGGCGTTGACGATCGTCGCGGTCGACTATGCGGCGCTTAAACCAAGTTGAAGGGCCTCGCCAAATAGGGGGCAGGCGGCTTCCCGCGTTCCGAAGGGAGCAGTCGCTTCCGTGCCGATCATACATCGGCATGAAGACGCTTGGTTCGGCCAGCGCTGCGTGCGCTGTTTTGATTACCGCGGCGCTCGCCGCATCACTTGCTTCCGCCGGGGCAGCGCCGCTGCGTTACAAGCCCGTGGCCGAACGAGCCTTCGCTGCCGGGAGCCCAGCCGCGCACGCCGGATTCGTGCGCCCCGACGAAGCGTCTCGGCGCGACATCGGATCGGCGAACACCGTTACGGCGGATCCGCCGATCGCGCGTCCGAACGAAACGCCCTGCGTCGTGACGCTCTTTCGCGATGAGAAGTTTGTCGATTTCAACGCGAAGCCGTTCGCGTACGCGCCGCCGGGCGCGTGTCCCGGACCGTGGGCGAAGGTCGTACTCGTGGGGAATTTCAACGTTTCGGCCGGCGTGCAGTTCGATCGCACCGCACAAGTCTCGATCGGGAACGTCAACGTGTATTACGGTACGACGCCTGAACCGTCGTCGAACCTTTCGCCGCACTGGCACTTCGAACGCGATCTGACCGACGTGAGCGCGCTGCTCGAATCTGCGCACGCGGGAGAAGCCGACCTCGGGAACCTCGTCAATTCCACGTACACCGGCATCTTCACCGGTACGACGTACCTGCAGTTCTACCCCGCCCGGCAGCACATTGCCGCCGCCCACACGCCCGATGTCGTCCTGCCGGTGCCGAACGTCCCCGGGGGTGCCCAAGCCATACCGACGACGACGAGCTTACTGTCGGCGACATACGTCTTTCCGGCGAACGTGGAGCGCGCATATCTCGACGTCTTCGCGCAGAGTCAAAGTAGCGACGAGTTCTGGTACACGTGTGTGCCGAACGACGTTGCGCAGGCGCTCAACAGCTGCCCGAACACCGCTTTCCGGGAGACCGAGATCGCCGTCGATGGGATTCCAGCGGGCGTCGCGCCCGTCTTTCCGTGGATCTACACGGGCGGCATCGATCCGTTTCTCTGGCGTCCGATTCCCGGCGTGCAAACGCTTAATTTCAAGCCGTACCGCGTCGACCTGACGCCCTTTGCGGCGCTGCTCGACGACGGAAAATCGCACTCCGTCTCGCTCGGCGTGTATAACGCCGACAACTATTTCCTTGCGACCTCGACCTTACTGCTGTATCTTGATCGCGGCGCGCAGCGCGTCGCCGGTGCGTTGACCCGCGACACCCTCGCTGCCGGTCCGACGCCGATCGTCCGGGAAAACATTACGAAGCCCGGCGGCTACCCGAACGGCACGATCTCCGTCAGTTCCGCACGCACGTACGGCATCGAAGGCTACGTCAATACATCGCATGGCCGCGTTACGACGAAGCTGCAGGGCGATATCGGTTTTCGCAACGAGCAACGGTTCATCAACTCAGCAACGGCCTCGGATCAAGACATCCGCCAGGAGACGGTCGTCAGCATGCTGACGCGCCGCAGCGAACCGCACGGCGTCACCCTGCAAGGCGACTACCATCGCTATCCGCTCGTGGCCGACATCAACGTCGCGATCTCTCCGAAGGGATTCGCGCAGACCACGACGATCCGGCAACGCTTCTTACGCGCCCAGGCGACCGAGGGCAGCTCACGTGCGCTTTCGTTTGAGTACGCCAGCAACGGAGTGGCGGCGACCGATACGCTCGACTTCGATCCGTCGTTCAACTTCCTAGGGCATAGCGAGCAAGAGAGTTCGCAGTGCTACGTCGCCTTCGATTCGGCCGGCGCACGTTACGCGCAATTCATTACCGCGAAGAACGACGTGCTTACCAGCGTGACGGAGCGTTGCGCAGGCGACGCCGATGCACAGCTTCTTCTGCGCACGATGCGAGCGCGGTTGGGCGGACTATAGCAGAAGGGCCTAAGCTCAGACGTGCTGATCGACGAGAATCGGGTTTCCGTCGGGATCCACCGCGACGAAACTCGCAGGCCCCGTCGAGCTTTCGTCGGCTTCGTTGACCACCTGCACGCCTTGGGCCTTAAGCCGGCGCTGTAGCTCGCGCACATCCGTGAAATGGCTAGTTTCTGAGCGTTGCCGTCCCAGCCTGGGTTGAAAGTTAGGATGTTCTTGTCGAACATGCCTTGGAAGAGACCGATGGCGTGATCGCCGTTCTTCAAGATTAGACAATGCTGTGATGGATCTCCACCGAAGACCTTAAAGCGAACTTCTCATAGAAATGTCTCGAAGCTTCAAGGTCCTTGACAGTCAGACTGATTGAAAACGCGCCGAGCTCCATGCCTTTACTCCTTGGAGTAATCATACCCCGAGCATAACGCAACGATCGTCCACGAACTCGCGGGCCGCTTCATGTACCTCAGTTATATTGGACACGGTAGTGTAGGGCAAGCAGTCGGAGCGGCTCTTTCTGTGCCGCCGAGCTGCTGCGCACATTCGCCGTCGACCTCGAGCGTGAACGCGATCAAGACTTTTGAGAGCAGGGAAACGACTCTACGGGGCTACGTGCGCCGCGCAACGCTTTCCATGAGCGACGACGCTCACGCACTTCACCGCCGACGCGCAAGAGCCGGTACATCGTGCTCACCGAGCCCAGGTAGATGCTCTCATCGAGCAGCTGCGCGTGTACTTGCGCCGGCGCAAGATCGACGAATCG
>JAABUO010010392.1_pt1 | contig 10306 bp, 13 predicted proteins | sample 5559291 | NCBI WGS metagenome assembly JAABUO01 (sample SAMN10711878, study PRJNA513372) | rock metagenome | isolation source: Antarctica rocks | place: Antarctica: Victoria Land, Finger Mt sud
CTGCAGAAGCTGGCAGATGTCTGGGTGTATCCAAGGATCATTGCTCAGGCCGCTGATGCAGTAGACCCTGTGCAACGCATGAAATTTGCCATCACATGGTGCGTCTTATCAGTGTTGAGACAATGCTATTCACTAGCTACATTTCAAGCTGTCATCATCACTTGCCCTAAATACAGCAGTTTCAGTCCATCAGGATTTGCCACAGAGTACAACCACAGTATTGTCTTATTGGACTTGAGTGCACGCACCGGTCTTGTGTCCTTGTTGCAGAGACATGTTGCTGTCCCCATAGGTTTGTGGCTGGACTGCAACATGTGTATCAGTCATGGCGCAAGCCGTTCAATCCCATCTTGGGGGAGACCTGGCAAGCCCAACTGTCTGATGGCACAGTCGTGTTTATGGAGCAAATGAGCCATCATCCTCCCGTAACAGCCTTCCACATGATCGGAGCCGGTAATGTGACCCGTTACACACACGATGTGCAAACATGCCTGCAGCATGGCATGTAGCACCATTAATATTGATACATTGCCATTGCTCTCTCCATTGGGCAACTCTTGTGCTGACAAGCGCAACAACTCAAGCATGACAATCAGCTGTCATTCTGGAGATGTGGCAACACATCTGTGTTACCAGCATTATGTGCCATCGTGATACAATTGCTGAGGCTGAGGTGGTGGGGACTTGTTTCCAGGTAACAAGTATGAGTTCCACGGCATTTCACAGCCTGAGGTGTCTTTCAAGACCAATGCCATCAAGACAGCGGCAAAGGGCTACAGGCGCCTCACCTTTGCAGATGGCGGCTGCATAGACATCGAGTACCCTGTCTACATGATGCGAGGCATTGTGTACACTGCCATGCCCCGAGGAGAGTGTGTGGGAAGTGCCAAGTTCACAGACCACAGCAATAGGCTGAGCTGTGTGATGGAGTTTGGCAAGGTAGAGGGGTCAGCCAACCCTCTGCTGCAGAGGCCAGACTCTCTTCAGGGCACCATTTACAGCCATGATGCCCCCTTGCAAGCTGCCAGCCCTCCAGAGCAACAGGTGACAGCTGTTCATGCATCAACCAGTAATTGGCATAACACAGCAAATTGTCAGCAGCCCTATTTCATCTGGAATGTCATTGATGAGTGACAATGTGCATTCCAACAACATGCCAAGATGGCCTCTATGATCAGTACTACACCTTCCTTGGCTATGCACGATGTGAACATCACGAGTTTGACATGAAATAAATTTGTTGTTCACAAGAAGTGGACATAAGCATTACATTCCTCATGTGCGTCATCTAGAGGTTGACTAATGTATGCAGCAATTGTGTACCATCAGGGGTTCTCAAATCCTGTACAGACAAGTGGGTGCAGGTGGACACAGGTGGTGATGGAAAGCCCGATGCAGATGTTAATGTCCATCTTGTTGCATTGATGCATGCAGAAACGACGCAGTCTGCTTCCGAGACCAAGCCTTGGAGGACTTGGAAGCGCATTCTCTAGCCTATCTGCAAGCCGGCCTGAGGAGCAAGCGCACCAAACGCCAATGGCTTGCGGTCAAGGAAATTGGCTCTCGCATCTGGACTGGGATAGTCACAGGTGCACACATGTTGCTTGCACTCAGCAATGGATGTATGATTTCAAAAACTGTATGCTTGTCCCAGGTTGGTGTTGCCTAGTTGCAGGCCTTTATGAGCAGCAGACCAGTCTTGCTGGATGTGATTGGCACTGTGCATTGTTTGCAGGTACTGGACGCTACTTGACAGCCAGCCTGACAAGTGGACACAGCTGCAGCACCCGCTGCCATCTGACTGTTCCAAACGGCTAGATCTGCAGACTCTTCTATCTGGAGACGTGGTGGCTGCTCAAGAGATGAAGGAAAGGCTTGAGAATTTGCAAAGGTCTGATGCTAAAATCCGCAAAGCAGCAGGGTCTCTGGGGTAGTTGTGCTTTTGGTACAGTATGCTGAAAAGTTGCGGGCTGAGGAGGCATGTCATTGAAAGTGAAGCTGCCTCATGGTCTTGACCTTACTAACAGGTAAAGCACCCTTCCATCAGGAGGAATTTTAGTGTTACACAATGTTGCAACCAATCACATGTCTGAGTACAGATGTTGAGTGCTGAACTGTGGTGTTGTATTTTAGTGAACCAAGACATCCATGTATCGTTACATCCAGTTCGAAAGTCTCGCCGGTAAGTCAAGTTTGAATTACTTTGAATACAGCTGCAAAGTAATGCACAAGCTGCACTACTTCTGCTGCTTCACAATTGCAAAGGCTCTATGTATGTCTGTATATGTTTAGTGTTGCTGATGGGCCCTGGTGTGACCCTCACAAGTTGTCATATAATTCAGTACAAGTAGCACCTGGAATCTGATCAGTTATGTATTTAGTTTTGGCTTTGCCAAACAATACCATCAAGACGCCATTGCTCTGCCTCTCCCAATGCTACATAAGCCTGCAATGCATGTCACAAACTGACATGGCTGCTCGCTGAGACCAAGCAGTCCTTGATGATGGAACAGAGCAGAGGCAAAGCTTATGCAGATGGCTGACACACATCATGCATGCTGCGCAACATACACGTTCAATCACTGAATCCCAGTCTGTACTTCTAGAGAGACCAGAGCTGGTGAACTCATGCCTCAGTTGTATTGGACAGTGTTGACAGCCTTAAGATGTGGATGCATTCTCGTACTGTGCATCCTGACTGGTGACGTTTCATTCACAGTATGGAACTCAAAATGCAACATGTCAGTGTGGCTATGGTTCTGATCGTTCTACAATCAAGATAATACAGCAACACAGAGTATGCCAGCATGTCAGATGCGTGCTTGCCAGTGAACCAGTGCGAAAGAATTCTGTACCTTGAGTGACACCAGTTCAGTGCATTTGAGGCTGTCATTGGCTGAGAACAGTGACCGACCGCTCTCTGGCAAGGCAGAGTTCTTTGCATAGAATGTTCCCAATCTGCTCTTGGCTGTTCTAGCATTGCTGCTGCCTGCTGTCAATGGTATGGACAAGCCTTCTGCACCAAACTGTATGCCACGCTTAGGGTCATCCATCACAGCTAGGCCAGCACCACCTACCTACAGACATAACATGCAAAAGTTACCTGCACATGGTCACATCGACTGGCTCTCTTGAACAACAAACTATCAGGACAAAACCAGGCTTGCCTTGGGTAGCTTGACAGCAGGTTTGCTGGTGTTGCCATCTGGCCATGTGAACAGGAAAGCTGCCAATGAATTGCGATCTTCACCAAGCCCTACCTGGCACACAAAGCTTCATCTCACCGTTTGCTTGGTTTGCAACATGCATGAGCAGCATGGAGCAAGATCAACAAGCTGTTCCAGGCTGCATGTACCTATCCAGCCTCGTGGGTTATAACCTCCGCACACTGCGCCACCAGCAGTTTGTGCTATAATTACGGCTGCTCCATATGTGTTGACATGGTCATGAAATGCTGAGCTGCTCCACCCATGCTCTTCAGCTGAGTATGCCAGCCTGCTCATTGCTTGAGATCACTTGCAGGTTTGAGCAGTGCCAATAGCTTGCAAAAAAGTATTTGACTACTCAACACCTGAGGGGCATTTTTTGCAATCGCGTCTGAGCTAGGAGCGGTCTGAAGGAGGCCATGATTTCATCGTCACCATTGACTGGTTCAGCAAATTCCGTAAGTGTGGCAGGGTATTGCTCCAGCAAGGCCTCCTCGCTCATGCGTTTCAGACCCCCAGGCGAACGTTCTTCCAAGGCCTTGACTCCAAATAAGCGTCCAAAGATGCGCTCAATGAGATCAGGTTGATCTTTATCAGTGCTAGCGCAAACTGACTTGAGTTTTCGAGGTTTGCGTGATCTCAGTTGCTTTGGATTGCAGGCTACGCGGCGGAACGTGATCATCGGTATACTACCGTGAACACACCTCGACAGCATCGAACGACAGCTCCGATGGCGGTGCACAGATGTCATGTTGCAGCGTGTGGGGGAGCAACAGAGGCTTCTGTGTGCAGGTCGGTCTGAAGGCATATAGATCCCTCTGTTCTACCGATATATTTGCAACGAAAGGGACCCAACACGTACCGCCGGATGGGCTGATACTGTAGCAAGAGCTGCAGCTTTATACCCCATCACTGGGCACTGCAGCGAGGCGAAACATATCTGTGAGGTAAAATTATCTGGTAATTGCAACGCAAGACTCTGCCATGTGCTCCCTCCCAAGCCCCCTCCCCCCCAATTATCATTTGTTTCGTGAGACCCACGTGTGGCAAGTCCAGCACATCAAGTATGCATTGCAAGCTGTAAACACGTTTTGCTTTGTCAACCCAAAAGCATCACCCACTATAGTGTCGATGTTTCTAGATTCAGAAACTTTTTACTTGTTGAGATGTATCAAGACGGTCTGCCATGATCAAGGCCTTGGTGGTCACCACGAAACAACCTTTTCCGAGTTTCATTGACAACAAATGAGCAGTACCTTTGATGATCTGAACATGCACATACAGTCCCAAAAGGCCTCAAGAGCTTCGTCAAGTCTGCTGCAAATGTGAAGGTTGTTGACTACAGAAGACAATCCGATTGTGTTGAAATCCGGTTGCCAGCAGGAGCAAAAAGAATGGCACTCGGTATCCACATTGATTTGACCAGCACACTTACAAACATACATGGCAACCTTGGTCATTGCAACCAATGCTGCAGAAGGCTCAAGCATACTGGCGCTGATGTACATTGTCGACAGAATTCAAACACACCTTTCGAATCAATGTGGTGCATATGACATCTTGGTCATGATTTCTGTCTACACCTAGGCTTCACATGTTAACATCTACCTGCCTTAACAATCGCAAGGTGATTGTTCACCATTCTTTGTACACAAAATGTCATTTCCTCTCTTTGCATAGCTGTCAGGTGTGATACTATTTGCCTGATGTACGGCTCATTCTGAGCAAATGCTGTAATAATATCAATTGCAGGTGCTTCCTGTGTGCTTGCTTGATTTTCAGCCTGTGTGGCGCTGTTGGTCCCATCAACGCACAGCACATGTGAAGCCAGCAGAAGGTCAAAGCGACAGCATCTTGAAAAGATACTATGCAGGCGAGCTAACACAGCCTCAGGGTTGAGCTGCTGCAGCCTATGCAATGTGCAAAGAAATAGCAGCTGGTCATGGATATCTAAATAGTACTGGACGCCACCATCGAAGGCGCTGAACTCCATGACCTTGTTCCTTGGATCTTTCCTCTCATTGAAAAATTCCAAGTAGCCCTGGTAACCGAGTGAAAGTGCCTTGTGTATCATCTTGTTCAGACTGTCCAAGCGCTCCCAGTGCTCAGACTCAATGTCACGCTCAGTACCAATTGGACTGTACATTTGACGACTCCAACCAAAATATCGATAAGGGGCCCAATGGTAAATGAATGCTGCAACATCATTGATGTGGCTGATCTGAGAGCGCAGCCCTTCAATAAGTTCATGCTTTGGGTATGGAATGACCTGTTGTTGCATTTGGCCTCTGCGATTGGGATGGCGGCGTCTACGAGAATGCTGGGATTGCTTACTGTGTTGTGCCAGCCTTTGAGAGAGATGGAGCCAATGGTGAGCACAATGATGGACAGCCCTCATGGTGATAATTCGCTGGGCAATTGCTGGCATGCCTGCACCAGTGGCTGCATGAAGATGGACAAGCACAGGGGGGTCCAGTAAGCACAGCACCTTGTCGAGGGCTTCCAATGGGAGGTCCTCCAGAGTGTTTGAACCCATGGTAATTTGTAGACCTGTGACGTTCATTCACACATATTGACATACATGGACAGGCTCGCACTGCAAAGCCCAAAAAGTGCGTAACAGCTTCAGCAAAGACCATTTGCATGCTTGATTAACAAAACACTGACAAGACATATCAACTTGCAGAAAGTAGAGTACATGAAAGTGGGGTATCTAGTCTATGCAGCAACCAAATATGGCTATGGTCTCAAGCCAACTGCAAGTTATCAGTGCTTCTTGATGCCAGAGCTAATTGACGGATCAAGGGGACAGCAGTCCAGGTAAGGTCCAGAATGTGGTTGAGTAGCGGGACCAGCTCACCTCAGTTGCGACCAGAGCCTGCAGTCGTCAACTTTGACGGGCTGCAGCTGGTTAGCTGAAAACACAGTGCACCAACAGCTGTAAATCTTAATGTACGGTACAAGCTCGATATTCCGGTATGCAATCACTTGGCTTGTCTACATGTTCTGATGAGCAGCAAAGTTTGCAACCTGGCTTCCGCAAAAGCTAAAGCGAAAGGTCTGCACGATACAGCAAAGCAGACGGGAACAAGAGCCACCAACTGCCTGTAGCTACAAAATGTGGTAGGCAAAAAGCTGAGAGGGCGAGAATGTCGAAGCCAAGCTCAATGTGTATTTCGACGGTCAAGCCTAAGGAAGCTAAATCTGATATGCCAGCAAACATATCATGGAGACTGGGCCAGTGTTCGAAACGCTTGGCGAAATAGGTGAACCCCCAGCTGCAAATCCTGCTCCAAAAGTGTCGACATCGAAGGCATCATGTCACCGTTGAGAATCGTGCAAATGAAGGACTGTGCGAAGCCGAAGAGACCAATACTGACTCAGAGGTCTGGGCACATTTTGAAACTATGACACACATTGTAGCCCATGCATGTATGGATGAGCTAATGCCTTGATGACATAATGTCTTGCATTCAGAATTGAGGGCTGTGAAGCATGAATGACAGATGATAGAACTTAAACAGGGGATGTTTGTGAAGTAATTACTTGCTGCAACCAACACTCACGAAAGACATCGTTATGCCCCAAATGGTCATGTGATCACCTTTGATGGGAGTACCTTGCTAGACACTTTCTTTGTATAGCTAGGTGTATGTAGGTTTCAGAAACCTGGACCTTTTCATTGTCCTAAGCCGCATTGAATGAGTTGTCTCATTTAGATTTAAAATTCTCAGAATTCTTTCAGATGTTGTCTGTTAGACTCCCCATGGTCCCAAGGACACAAATGTAAGTGGTGATAGCAGTAGTTGTGTAGATGACAGAAATAGTCTTGCAACGGGCAAAACAGTGTAATTCAGCACAACACGGCTGTAGATAGCCTTGTTGTAGTCTTGTTCGAAATTTTCTAAGTCCTGCCAATGCGTTTAAGGTAACTTACCGCTGGTAAACTGCATAATGAGAGTTTTGCCATTTGCTCAAGTGACAAGTACTGCATCATGAATAATGCACCCATGTACCAAGCAACACACAGACATGCATGTGCATAAGTTCTGTTAATGATAGTGGTTAGCAGAATCTCGAATGGCCAATACACAGTTTGAGCTGGTACTATATGCAAAGCTTGCAAGAAATAATGATAGACAACTGAGAGCCAGATTGCAACTTGATGTCTGCTTGACATCTCCACAACTTTTTGATACACACTTGCCTTGACACCTTTTTGGTACACACTTGCCTCGACTTGATCAGATTGGCTTCTTTAGCCTAACTGTCACTTGTGTACAGGTTGACTGAATTGTGCATTTTGCACTTGCCCTCACTCCTTATGTCACTATACTTTGCTTCACCTCTTTCCTTGTCTTCTGCCTCGTCCACTTGTATTGCCAGGTGCATTTTGCTGCCTGCCTGATTTCTTCTTCTTGCTACCCACAACCTGGAAGTCGTCTAGAGCTGCGATACTCAGAATATCATTTGCCTCATATTGCTCCCCATCTTCCAGCTGCAGTTGCTCTGGGCTGTCCCAAGCGGCATCTGCTTTTGCCTCACCCCAAGGAGTGGCGTCCTGATTCCCGGGGGTCACAGGCCGCAAATCAGCATCAAAAGTGGTACCTGTTGCCGCACTTGTCTCTAGCCAATTGTTTGCGTCCTGCAAGTTTGCAATGTTCTATTGGTGCACACTCTGATGTCTGCTTCAGCTTAAGCAATAAACAATAACAGCAGTTGTGGCTGGCGCCTAGAAATACGATGCAACTGAACATTGCGTAAGTGTGTCATGATTGCTGACAACCGACTTTTGAGGTTGTAAGCAGTGTGGCATACCATACCACACCTGGCTTTCAGTGTAGGGGTGTTTGTGCGACGTCACCTGGATTGCTGTCTGATGCAATTCTATGAGACTGGTGAGCTGTGCAGTGTGATCTTGCCAGGCATGCTCTTTCTCCAGGCTATTCATGCATTCCTGCAGCTTCTTTGCAGACTCTTGCAGCTTGAAGCGGCACCCATGCAGCTTGTTGCCGACCTGCAGCATGCAATGGATGCATTTGATCTAGATTGCCGCAAAGGGAGAGGTCACAGTTCACAGGGCATGATGAGCTCACAAAGCCCTTGGAAAGCGCTTTCAGCAGTCTCAGAATGCTATACTGTATGACATCTTTATGAGCCCAAACATTTGTGCAAGTAAATGGCAATGCATTTCTTGATGTCACACAAATTATGAAGGGCCTATACCCATGCCTTCATTTAGGAGCTTGATAGGTGTCTTTGTACAGCTTTGTATGAAGTTCTGAGAGTGCATGATACATGAGGCAATGCACTACCTCTGCATCAAGGGCTGCTCTTGGCTCAGCCTCTTGCAAAGCGGCCTCAACAGCCTTCTGCCCTGCCAGCAAGGGCATCACCTCATCTGTGTACATCTGCTTGTATGCCTCAAAGGCTTCCACACTATCCAGGTGATACTGCTTCAACCTGATCAGCAGCCAACAATGGTGACTCAAATGAAGTGTGGTGACTCGCTAGACACAATGACTGATGGGGCCTCCGTTCGGCAAACACCTGACAGCTGTGTCCAACAGGTAAGTTGTGGAGCCTGTATGCACTGATGTTCTGCCATGCATACAGCAATGCATGCACCACAGACTGGCTTACAGACAAAGGAACCCACCAGAATGGCGCTGGCAGTATCGCAGGCACACCATGACTGAATATGCAGAGAGCAGCTGTGGACAAGAAAGTAGCTGTGGAGAAGCAATCACACCTATGAGGTACAAACTCAGCAGCATTGACAGCACCCTTGAGATCAGCCAGGGCAGCAAAAGGATTGCTGCCACCAGGCTGAACGTCGTCATCTTCCTCATCCTCTACATCCTCCTCGCCATCGCCCCCAGCCAGACGTTTCCCAGCTTTCTTGCCTGTACAGCGCACAACTCATCTGCTGAAGCATGTACAGCATGCAGCCAAACAGGCTTTGACCAACCAGCACATTGCTACCTCTGGCTCGGCAGGACAAAGGCATGTGTACAATTATCGCTCATGGCAGCCTGAAAGGAGGACAGGGGTGCAGTCAAGACTGAAGGGCAGTCATGCTCAATGCCTTGCTGTCTAGCGCAGGCCTGAGCTGTGGGGCTTATGGATGGGGTGTTATGTGTATGCGCCTGCTCAACGCCCTTGCTGTTTGCCATAGGCATGCACAGTCAAAGCTGAGATGTCTGCCAACCTGCATTGGCACAGCAGACTGGGCAAGAGTTGTCTTCTATGAGGCGCTGTTTGAGCCCCTCCTCCACCCAGGCCAGTCGCTGCTGGGCATCTGCCTGGTACTGCTTGCGCCTCTCCTCCATCTGCGCCAAGGCTGCTGCCTTCTCCACAGCTTCTCCCTGCAGGCGCCACTGCTCCCCGATCTCTGCCTTCCATCTCTGGACATTGCCTTGGCACACTCGGCTGATACGCAACCACCTGAGCTTGCCCTGCACAACAACACAGTAGGGTTGTCATCTGCACTGGCCCTCAAAGCCATGCCATCTGCAGACTTACACAAGACACCTGGCATATCGAGGCCCCTGTCATGATTGCCAAAGGTGCAGAGTTGTCTTGTTGACTCAAGACATGAGCTTGTGACCTCATGTGCATTGCTGATGCTTGTACCCTGATGCCTATGTACAGAAGCATCAAGAGTGGATGTAGAGATCAGGGTTATACCTCACGCAGTTCAGCTTGCTGGCGCTCCCTGTCAGCCTCCAGCTTGGCCAGAGCTGCAGCCGCCTCTTTGGCCTCTGCACCAATGTTGGCACTGAACTGGACCAGCTGCTCCTTACTGGGCATCTGTAGCATGTGCCTGCATCACAATGGCCTTGTGAGAAGATGGATACCAGTGAACAGACTACATGAAACAAAGCAGCATAGCAGCGAAGCACTGCTTGCATGTGACTTCAACACTGAGTTAGCAGCAAGCCAGGAACAGAACAATGTCCCAAGTAGTGAATGAAATATCCACCAGGTCATACATCGGTGCCTGAATGACTGTGCAATGTTCAACGGTGAAATCTGATTGTTGTGCAATTGTTCACATGGTACTGTATTGGTGGCATACTTGACACCACCATCCAGAG
>JAABUO010010394.1_pt1 | contig 10305 bp, 7 predicted proteins | sample 5559291 | NCBI WGS metagenome assembly JAABUO01 (sample SAMN10711878, study PRJNA513372) | rock metagenome | isolation source: Antarctica rocks | place: Antarctica: Victoria Land, Finger Mt sud
CTTGCCGCCGTCCAGCGACGACAGGACTTCGTGGCGAGTTGACTTGGCGGGATGCTGACGCGCCAGCGGGGCCAGAACCACGCCAGGACTGACTTCCAGCAGCAGGCGGTTCGGGTCGGCCAGCAGGGTTTCCAGCCCGTCGGCAAATCGCACCGACGCCCGCAGGTGCGCGGCCCAGTAGGCCGGATCGGTGGCTTCCGCGTCCGTTAGCCAGGTTCCTGAGACATTAGACACGACCGGCAGAGTCGGCACGGACAGCGGGACGCTCCGAACCAGCTCTGTAAACTCGCCCAGAATCGGGTCCATCATCGCCGAGTGGAACGCATGGGAAGTCGGCAAGCGGCGGCAGGCGACGCCGCTGCGGGCGATTTGCGCTTCCAGCGCTTCGACCGCCGCATCCGGGCCGGACACGACGCACAGCGACGGGCTGTTTTCCGCCGCCACCGAGAGCGAGGGGCCGAGCAGGGGTGACATTTCCGACGCCGGCTGCCGGACCGCCAGCATCGCGCCGGGCGGCAAGCTCTGCATCAGCTTCGCCCGGCCCGCCAGCACGAGAAGCGCGTCTTCGGGTGTGAAAACTCCGGCGAGGCAGGCCGCGACATATTCCCCGACGCTATGGCCGAGCATCGCCGACGGCGTCACGCCCCAGGCCAGCCACAGCTTTGCGAGGGCGTAGCCGAACGCGAACAGCGCCGGCTGTGCCAGCCCGGTCTGGTTCAGCCGCGCCTGCGCCGCGTCTTCGTCGCCCGCATTTGGATAAAGCGTTTCGCGCAGGTCCAGCCCCAGGGGTGGCTTTAGGATTTCGCAGCAGTGGTCCATCACGTCTCGAAAGACCGGCTGCGTTTCATAAAGTTCGCGCCCCATCCCGACCTGCTGCGCTCCCTGTCCGGGGAACAGGAACGCGACCGACGGCGTTTGCGCGGGAACTGTTTGCGTGATGACGCGCCCGGCATCGCACGTTTCCAGCGTCAGCGCGGCTTCTTCGGCTGACGCGCTGACGGCAATGCGGCGGTGCGCGAATGCCCGCCGCCCGGTTCGGAGTGTATGCGCGGCGTCGGCCAAACTGGTTTCAGGATGCGCTTTGAAGTGCCGCGCCAGGTTGTCCGTCATCGCGTCCAGCGCGGTTCCCGTTCGTGCCGACAGCGTCAGCACCTGCCAGTCGCCGCTCGCGCTTGGAACTCCGCTGACGGGCGGCGCTTCTTCTAAAACAACGTGCGCGTTGGTGCCGCCGACGCCGAACGAGCTGACCCCGGCTCGGCGCGGATGGCCTTCCGCTTCCGGCCAGTCCGTCAGTTCTGCGCTGACGATAAAGGGGCTGCCCGCCAGGTTCAGGCGCGGGTTGGGAATTCGAAAATGCAGGGTCGGCGGCAGCTTCTTGTATTTCAGCGCCAGCGCGGTCTTGATGAGACCCGTCACGCCCGACGCCGCTTCTAAATGCCCGACGTTCGGCTTGACCGTGCCAAGAACGCAGAAGCCGGTCTTGTCCGTCGTGCGCCGGAAGGCTTTGGTCAGCCCGGCGACTTCGATAGGATCGCCGAGCGGCGTTCCCGTGCCGTGCGCTTCGACATACGAGATCGTGTCGGCGCTAAACCCGGCCATAACCTGCGCCTGGAAGATGGCTTCGGCCTGACCGCCTACGCTCGGGGCCGTGTAGCTTGCTTTCTGCGAGCCGTCATTGGAGAGGCCATAGCCGCGAATGACCGCGTAAATCTGGTCGCCGTCAGTGACGGCGTCGGCCAGCCGCTTCAACGCCACAACGCCCACGCCGCCGCCGAACACCGTTCCTGCCGCGTCCGCGTCAAATGCCCGGCACGCGCCGTCCGGCGAAACCATGCCGCCCGATTGATGCAGATACCCCCGCGTCTGCGGGAACGCCACCGACACACCGCCCGCCAGCGCCATGCCGCACTGCCCGGCCAGTAAACTCTGGCACGCCTGGGCGACTGCCACAAGCGAAGTCGAGCAGCCGGTCCCGACAGACAGGCTGGGGCCGGTCAAGTTCAGCTTATACGAGACGCGGGTCGGCAAAAAGTCCTTGTCATTGCCCGCGAGAATTGGATAGTTGCCAACTTGGTACGACTGCACTAATTCTTCAATATCGGCACGGCTGCCGCAGAGATTAGCCAGCAGATAAGTATTCAGGCTGCTCCCGGCCCAGACGCCGACAATGCCGCGATAGGTCTCCGGGTCACAGCCGGCGTCTTCTAAAGCGTCCGACGCACACTCTAAAAACAGCCGGTGCTGCGGGTCCAGCACATCGGCTTCTTTGGGCGGAATGCCGAAGAACGCGGCGTCAAACTTGTCAGCGTCTTGTAACACGCCCCGCGCTTTGACATAGTCCGGGTTTTGCAGCGTCTCGGGCGCGATGCCCGCATCCGCAAGCTCCGAGTCTGTAAAGTGCGTAATAGCCTCGACGCCGTTTGTCAAGTTCTCCCAAAACTCGGAGACGCTTGCCGCGCCGGGAAAGCGGCCCGCCAGGCCGACAATGGCAATGCCACCGCCGTCTGCCGCCGTCTTAACTGTAATACGAGACGGCCCCGGCTCGCCTTCGGTCAGAAACCGGGCCAGCGCCCGGATGGTCGGGTACTGGAACAGCGCCGTGATTTCGGCGTCCGGCACAAGCCCGCGCAGCTTTTGATGCACTTGAACCATCTGCAAAGAGCGGCCCCCGAGGTCAAAAAAACTGTCACCAACGCCTACCGGCGTGATGCCCAGCGCCTCCGACCAGAGCCGGGCAATAGCGGTCTCTAACCCCGCCGCCGGCTGCTGGAACGCCGCCGCAAGCGCGGGACGGTCCGCCGGGGGCGGCGGCAGCGCCCGGTAATCGGTCTTGCCGCTCGGCGTCAGCGGCAGGGTTTCCAGTTGGACAAAGCGCGACGGCACTAAAGCGTCCGGCAGGCGCTCGGCTAGAAACCCCCGCAGCACATCGGCAGCGAGCGGTTCGGAAGCCGCGACATAGGCCACTAAGCGCGTGTCGCCCGGCGCGAACTCGTAAGCACTCGCGGCAGCGGCCCGAACGCCGGGGTGCGTCAGCAGCGCGGCTTCCACTTCGCCCGGTTCCACCCGGAAGCCGCGTATCTTAAGCTGACCGTCGGCCCGGCCCCCGAACTCCAAATCGCCCATGCTATTGACATGGGCCAGATCGCCGGTACTGTACCAGCGCGATCCGGCGTCCGTACCGGGCAGCGTCACAAAGCGCTCGGCGGTGAGGTCAGGCCGCCCCTGATACCCTTCGGCAACCTGCCTTCCGCTGAGATATAGTTCGCCGCCCTGCACCAGCGTCTGCATTCCCGGAACCGCCTTGCCAATCGGCGGCAGCGCCGGCCAGTTTGATGACGGCCCGGATAGGGTGTACGCCGTCGCGACATGAGTTTCCGACGGCCCGTAGTGGTTGTGCAGGGTGCAGTCCGGCAGCCGGTCGAACATAGCCCGAATCGCGGGCGTGATTTTAAGCTGCTCGCCCGCTGTGATGACTTCCCGAAGCGCGGACAAGCGGCCCGGCTCCGCTGCCGCCGCCATCTGCTGCAAAGCGACAAACGGCAAAAATAGCCGCTCAACGGCGTGCGCGTCCAGGAAGCCGATTAAGCCCTGCGGGTCGGAGCGCAAGGCTTCCGGCACGAGGCAGAGCGTTCCGCCGCCGCAGAGCGTTCCAAAGATTTCCTGCGCGGACACGTCAAACCCAAGCGCCGCAAACTGCGCCGTTCTGGCGTCAGGCCGGAAGCTGGCTTCCCGCTGCCATTTGGCTAGGTTTGCGATGGCCCGGCGGCCCATCCGCACCCCTTTGGGCGTTCCCGTAGACCCCGATGTATAGATAAGATAGAACAGGCTGTCGGCGTCAGGCGTCGTCTCAGAAACCGCGCCGGCCTCTTCAGTCTGCGGCCAGTCCGTGTCCAAACAAAGCGTTTCAATGCCGGTTGGCACCTGCGCTTCCAGGGAACTTTGGGTCAGCACCAGGCGCACCCCGGCATCCGCGAGCATGAAGTCGCGCCGCGCCTGCGGATACGACGGGTCCAGCGGCACATACCCGCCGCCTGCCTTTAGAACGCCGAGCAGCGCGGTCGGCATCAGCCCGGACCGATCTAAACAGACGCCGACCGGCGTGTCTAAGCCCACGCCCCGCGCCAATAAAGCCTGCGCCAACTGATTTGACTGCGCGTACAGCGTTTCATACGTCAGCATTCCGTCAGCCGACACGACTGCCGCCGCGTCGGGGTTGTGCTTAGCCTGCTTGGTGAACATCGTAATAACAGAAGACATACTCAGTTATTGGCATTTGGGGGGTGTGGCGTGAGAGAAGGGTCAAAGGGCGTTCTAAAACCCCGTCTTTTTGCGGGGAATAAGCCGGCGATCTTCGAGTTGCTGAGGCGCGTTGAAGCGCTGCCGCCCGCTTAGAGAAGAAGAGATTACGGCACATCGGGCAGGCGGAATGCCGGAAGTGGCTTGGTTCGCAGCAGGCCCGCGCCGTAAGCCAAAGCGGCGGCGGCAAGGCCGGGGTACATCGGCTGCCAGCCCAGCGGGAAATGCGGGTCGTCGAAGCCGCCATGCCCCCACCCCCACAAAAGGCAGGACAGCGCGGTCCCCGCCCCCAGCAGCATGGACAGGAATGCAAACGCCGGCGGCGGACGCCAGCGCGGCGCGGCATATGCCCCCAAAAGCGGCAGCAGTGCGCCCGGCACAAAGACGCTCCCGAAGAAGTACCATTGATGGACGACGGACGGGATCAAAAGCGCGATTGTCACGGACAGCACGGAAGTCAGCGCCAGGCCCCAGCGGGTATACGCCGGAACCTGCGAGGCGTCCGGGTCACGCTTAAGACGCCAGACAAAATCACGCCCCAGCGTCACGGCGGCGATAAACGTGTACGACACGGTGCTTGCCATGATCGGCGCGAGCATTCCGACATAAAACAGGCCTTTGAGGCCCGGCGGCAGGACACGCTCGGCCAGGGCGGGAAACGCTGTCTTCGGGTCGGAAAGATGCGGCAGCAGGGCACGGGCGAACAGGCCGGTCGTTGTCGAAAGCGCGTCAAACAGCATCCAGCACAGCACAGCCAGGCCAATGCCGAGCGCGGCGACGCGGGGGGTTTTGGCGGCGTAGCAGCGCTGATGAAAGCCGGGATCGGTCAGCGTCACCAGCGCGATAAAGAACCAGACCACTACAAATGCTAGGTCGTAAGTCCCCAGCGGCTTCAAATGCCCCGGCGGCAGATGTCCGGGGGCCGTTAAGTACGCCAGCCCGCCGAACTTAGTTAAGCATACGGCGGCGACCGTGATAAAGCCCGCGAACATCAGCAAGAATTGCAGCGTGTTGACCCGGACATCCGCGAGAAAGCCGCCTTGAAACACATACGCCACCGAGAACGCCATCCCGACCAGCATCGCCGGCAGCAGCGGCCAGCCGAACAAAATATGCAGCAGCGTCCCGGTCATCAGAATATACGCCGACGGCGCGGCATAGACGAACGCAAACACAGCCCCAAGCAGAGCCGTTTTCGTGTCATACGCTTCCGCCAGCTTGTCCGGGATGGTGTAGATATGCGCCGCGCCGCCGCGCACCCGCCGGGCGAGAAACACGGCAAACAGCAGCGCGAACACATAATACGGCAGCCCGTTCGTGGTCCAGTTCACGACGCCCGACGTATAGACGAACTCGCCGACCCCTAAGATACCACCATACCAGGTCGCTACCAGCGTCGCCACAAAGACCGGCAGACTTAAGCCTCGGTCGGCGATCAGATAATCGTCCGTCGTCTCGCGCCGGGGCCAAAAGCCGATGACCAGCAGGAACAGTAGGTACAGGCCGAGAACGCTCCAGTCCAGCGCCGTGAACGCCGCCCGGAAGTCTCCGTTCAGATTAACGCTCACGGATGCCGCCTCCGCCATGCCTGCAGGTGGCAGACCAAAATGCTGCCGCCCGTGGCTGTGATGCAGACTTCCGGCGCGACGGCTTCATTGAGCAGTCCCCCCACCCCGAGCGGCAGCAAACGGTTTTCCAGCGGCCAGCGGACGCCGCGAATGCTCACCCGCGCCTTACCGTCATACGACAGCAGCGAGACGGCATCGCCGGATTCCGTCGTCAGCGTAGTCTCACCCGTGACTGCCCGCACTTCCGAGCCGTCTTCCACGACAGTGACGGGGAAATCCGGCAGCTCTTCGCGCCAGCGCAGCAGGCGGCTAAAATTGCCGAGCGTGTGATCAATCCGTCCGCCTGCCGCCCCGACAATCGTAATTTCAGACGCTCCCCGCTCCCGCGCAATTTGGAACGCTTTCTCTAAATCCGTTTGGTTCTGGTCCGGCGTCGGCAAAAACTCGGCGTCCGGCAGTGCTTCCCGCGCCGTGCCCAAGTCCAGCGAGTCAAAGTCCCCGCTGACAATGTCCGGCAGTGTGCCGAGCCGCATGGCTTTCAGCGCCGCGCCGTCAACAGCGATGAACAAATCGTGTTCATCCGCAAGCCGCGCTAAAAACGCTCGTGACGGCGGCTCGCCGTTTGCTAAAATAAAGACCCGCATGGCAGTTAATCGTACCCGTAGTAATACGGCTGCATCGTGACGGGGTTAATATCGTTGTAGCCGTGCCCGTCTGGTGTGGCGTCAGTCTTGTTGAACGCCGCCGCAGACGTGAGAAATTTTGCGTGGCCGTCCGCGAAAATAAACGTGCCGCCGCGCGGATGCCACTGCTGATAATATGCCGCGCCGTAGCCGTACACATCGCCGGGGTCTTGAGCCGAACTGAACCACGGCATCATCTCGTCGCGCATGATGCGGGTGTCTGACGGCACGGCAAATTGGGCGTTCGTGACGGTGTGCGGCACGGCTACGGTCAGGCCAGCGGCTGCCGTCGCGACCGGGTCATCCAGCTCGGTGTCATCTTCGTAGGAGCCGTTCACTCCGCCCATGATCGTGTAGCAGGCTTGGGTGAACCGATACGATGAGCCGTAAGCATCATGGTAAGTCTTGCCGGCGGTGGAGGGATTGGCGGCAAGGCCTGGCCCACCGCTATCATCGGGACACTTGAACAAGTCGGTGGCTTTTGTGTAGGGCGCAAGCTCGTCTTCGACGCCTTTATGGCCCGGCTGACCCGGAGCGCCGCTCGATGCCACCGTGTTGTACGCCTGGAAAATGGGCAGGGTCTCGTCGTAGTCCTGCGTGTACTGGATGACCGCAAGGCCTATTTGCTTGCCGTTGGAGATGCAGGCGGTTTGGCGGGCGTTCTCGCGGACGTTCTGGAAGACGGGGAACAGAATCGCCGCCAAAATGGAGATAATGGCGATGACGACAAGCAGCTCAATCAAAGTAAACGCTTGGGAGTAGGCGCGTCGGACAGACTTCGTTTTCATGGTTCTCTCTTTGCTAAACGCCTACAAATAGACGCTCAAAAGGCCGCCGCCTCAGAAAGTGGGGACGGCGGCCTGCTGCAAAGGAAAAAATGCGAACGAGCCTGCCTCCCGCTTCCCTACGCCGGCATGACCCGGATCAGGTTCGTGGGGTTGGCGTCTGCCTCTCAGCCGGCTTCATCAATGGTTATTGATGAAGCGGCACCCCCAGCGGTCTTAAATATGCAGCATTGTAGCCGGAAGAAAGCGCGAAAGTCAAGACCCCGCAGCATAGGCCATTTTCAGCAGCTTCATTTCGCGGGGCGGCGTGAAAGCCATTTCTTCTTCGCGTACTTTGATTGACTCCACTTCCAAAACGCCGCGCTCCCGCAGCTCTTCCAAAACGCCCTGGACCCGGTCTTCCGGGGCGCTGGCCCCGCTGGTGACGCCAATTGTCTCCGCGCCGGCCAGCATGGCGTCGGTGATGTCCTCGCGCCCGCCAATCAGATACGACCGTGCGCCGAGCATCTCCGCGACTTGGTGCAGGGACTTGGTGTTGGAGGAAGTCTGCGAGCCGATGACCAGCACGACATCGGACGCCGGGGCGATCACTTTGATCGCGTCCTGGCGGTTCTGGGTCGCGTAGCAGATGTCGCCGCTCGGCGGGTTTTCCAGGCGCGGGAACCTCGCCCGGAGCGCTTCCACAATCTGCTGCGTTTCGTCAATGGACAGCGTCGTTTGCGTGAGATAAATTAGCTTTTCTTCCGGCGGCTCCGGCAGCGCGGCAACGTCGGCGAGGTCGCAGACAAGGTGCAGGCGGCCCGGCGCTTCGCCGAGCGTTCCTTCCGTCTCCACATGGCCTTTATGGCCGATATAAAAGATGCCGTAGCCACGCTTGAGAAACTTGTGAACTTCCAGATGGATTTTCGTGACTAAGGGACAAGTCGCGTCAATGACTTTAAGCTGCCGGGCCGTCGCTTCGGTGCGGACCGCAGGCGCGACCCCGTGCGCGGAAAAGATCAAAACGCTGCCGCTCGGCACGTCCGCGAGATCGTCGGTAAAAATCGCGCCGCGCCGCCGCAGCCGCTCGACAACGTGTTCGTTATGGACAATTTCATGGCGGACATAGACGGGTGCGCCGAAGATTTCCAGCGCTTCTTCCACCACATCAATCGCCCGGTCAACGCCCGCGCAAAAGCCGCGCGGGCTGGCAAGCAAAGCTTTCATGCAAACAAATCTTTCATAGCGCGGCTTCTGCCAGCTCACGCGGCGCGGCCAGCGTTTGGAAGATGGCCGTACCAATTTCGCTCCGATGTGTCGAGTCAAACGACACGTCTTCCACGGCGACTTCACCGAGATATTGCGTTGCCTGCGTTTCAATTCGGAGCCAAGAGTCTTCGATTTTCTCGTCGTTCCAAAGCGGCATGAGGTACACCCGGTAGTGGTTCTCATATTCGTCTTTGTCATCATCAAAGTCTCGAACGAACAAATACAGGTTTTCCTCCCAGCGTGCCGTAAATGCCAGGGGATAGTCCCAAAAACCGCTGTAAAGTATTTTTACGCTCTCGCTTTTCATTGTTTAGGTTTCCTGGCAACGCGGTCCTGTTTTGGAACAGGATTGGGAAAAAAGTCACTAAAAACGGTCTCTCCCGCTCCTTCAGTGACATGAACGTGGCGTTGATTAAGCGGTCCGCCGGGGTAAGCCGCTTCAGGGGCATGTTCTACGGTTCCGCCTGCGGCCCGAAGTGCGCCGGCGGTTGTGGCCCGGATCGTTCCATGCACTACGCCCGATGCGGCTGCCTCTAGTATCGGCCCGTAACTACCGGAAAAGACTGTTCCCGGTTCCGGCAGCGGCGACTGCCCGCCGCGCACAACGACATCCGTATCAAGGACCTGCGCCATTCATTGGTTTCCCCGTGCGTGTCAGCAAAGTCATATCTCTATTATACCCTAGCGGACCAGGCCGCGCCCGCGCAGGGACTTCAAAACGACGTCTTCAAACGGCACAGCGGTAGACGCCTGCACATAATCCAGATTGAACTTCGACGCCATCTGCTGCAAGCTATCGCAAAAGCCCTGCATCCGGGTCTCATACTGAGCCAGAAGCTGCGGCGTGATGCTGACTTCCCGCACTGCACCCGTCTCGGAGTCGACGAGCCGCAAATCGCCCGTCAGCGTCGGATGCATCTCTTCTTCGTCCAAGACGTGCATCAGCACGACTTGGAACCGCCGGGACAGCAGGGCACGGATGCCCTGAACATGAGTCTCGTCGAAGAAGTCCGACAAAATGACTGCAATGCCGACATTCTTCGCCTGCGCTGCGTACTGGGTCAGCGCCGCGCCGAACTTTGTTTCGCCGCCGACCGGCAGGCGGGTTTCTAAGAACTGAAAGAACGGAAAGACGCCCGGCTTGCCCCGGAGCGGCGGCATCCGCTCCCCCAGCCCGCCGCTGAACGACGCCAGCAGAACGCGGTCATACTCGGACAGCGCGACGTACCCCAAAGCCGCTGCGATGCGCCGGGCGTAATCGGCTTTCGTGAGCGGGCTGCCGAAGTTCATGCTTTCGCTGGTGTCCACCAAAAGGTGAATACTGAGGTCTTCTTCCTCGACAAACAGCTTCAGAAACAGCTTTTCCAGCCGCCCATACGCTTTCCAGTCTACATAGCGCAGGTCGTCACCGTGGGTATACTCGCGGAAGTCGGCAAACTCCACCGATGACCCGCGCTTGAGCGACCGCCGCTCGCCTTTGGACTGCCCAGCAAAGACGCGCTTCGAGATAACGCTGAGCGCTTCCAGCTTTTTGAGAAACTGCGGGTCAAGTAATGTTGAGGTTGTGGGCATAGTGAACTTAGATTCCCCCTAGCCCCCAATAATGGGGGGATAGGAGCAGAACTTGTAGGGGCGCTGCTTGCTGCGCCCTCTTCCTCTTGATGATCCGGTTCCCCCATTATTGGGGGCTAGGGGGCATTTACACCGGCAAATAAGTCTTCAGCA
>JAABUO010010398.1_pt1 | contig 10302 bp, 10 predicted proteins | sample 5559291 | NCBI WGS metagenome assembly JAABUO01 (sample SAMN10711878, study PRJNA513372) | rock metagenome | isolation source: Antarctica rocks | place: Antarctica: Victoria Land, Finger Mt sud
CAGGGCCTACATCAGCCTGGCATATCCAGATCATCTCGATGCATGGAGCTCAAAGTGGACAGGATTCCAGCAATCTCCCGAGGGGATCTTTGGGGTCTTGGCGCCACGCACGCTCGCTCAGGTTCACAAGGCTGGCTGAGCCGGTTTCCTCGGCATGGCGGGAATGGAAAGGTGCGCGGTCGTAGTGAACTACGGTTCGGACGACGAACCACAGGAACGGCTATGGGCGCCTCGCTATTCCCATGGGCGACGGATCCCTTACGCCCGGGTCTGACCCGACCGCTTGAAAGCAACCGTGTCCCGCCGTCACAGCGATGACCGCAACCGGCGCCAGCGGTCGCGGCGTGCACTATGTGCTCAAGCGTGTGCTGTTCGCGGTCGCCACGATCTTCGTTGCGCTGACACTCAACTTTGTTCTGTTCCGCGCGCTTCCGGGCAGTCCAGCCAACGATCTGAGCCAGGTGCCCAACGCGAGCGTGGCCCTGAAGGAGGCTTTGACGAAACAGTTCGGTCTCGACAAGCCCTTATGGCAGCAGTACGCGGCCTATGTTGGGCAGGTGGCCCATGGCGACCTTGGCAGATCGTATGCCGACCAGCAGCCGGTTGCGCACGAGCTTGGAGTCGCCCTCGGCAATACCATACCGATGGTCGCGCTGGGCACGTTTCTCGCGATCGGTCTCGGACTGGTGACGGGGGTAGTCGCCGCGTGGCGGCGCGGCAGACCACTCGGCCGCGTCGCAACAACGAGCGGGATCGCGTTCTTCTCCTTCCCTCCCCAATGGCTGGGGCTGATACTGCTCATCGTTTTCGCGGGCGTCCTGCCCGCGAGTGGGATGTCCGACAACTTCCTGGTCAACCCGAGCTGGTGGCAACACGAAAAGGATGTCCTCACCCATATGCTGCTTCCTGCGGGGACGCTGGCCCTCAGCCTGTACGGACGATATGCACTGATCGTCAGGTCGGCCACCGTCGCGACCCTGGGCGAGCCGTACATCCTGACAGCGCGGGCCAAGGGGCTAGGGGACTGGGCAACCCTCCGGCGCCACGCGCTACCCAATGCGATGCTGCCGACGATCACGCTCATCGCGGTCTCGATCGGCCACATCGTCGCGGGAGCCATCCTCATCGAGACGATCTTCTCCTGGCCCGGAATCGGTCGGGCGGTCTACGAGAGCATCCTCGCTCGCGACTACCCGATGCTCGAGGGGGCATTCCTGTTGCTGACGGTCTCCGTGGTGGTGTGCAACCTTGCTGCCGACCTACTCTATGCGCGCCTCGACCCTCGTGTGAGAGTTCAGTGATCTCGACAGTCGACGAGCGGCCCGCAATGCGCGGTGGCGCACGGAGCAGGGTTACTAGCGCCGGGCGCCATACCTGGGCAGCCATTGCCGCTCGACCGGCCGTCGCGGTTGGAGTCGGCATACTCGTGGGGCTCGCGGCGGTCGCGATTCTGGCGCCGCTGATTGAGCCATATCCCGCGAACCGTCGGGTCGGACAGGTCTTCGGTTCTCCGTCGGCGTCGCATTGGCTGGGTCTAGACGATGGTGGGACGGACATCTTCAGCGTGTTGATAGGCGGAGCTCGCGTGTCGCTACTGACCGGTTTTGGCTCGACTCTCGTCGCCACCTTTATCGGCGTCAGCCTGGGAGTCGTGGCCGGTTACCAAGGCGGCATCGCGGACGGCATCATCATGCGCGTGACCGATTACTTCCTGGTCATTCCGACCCTGCCTCTGACGATCGTCATGTCCGCTCTCTGGGGATCGGGCACGGGTCACACGATCGTCATCATAGGGGCGCTCCTGTGGCCCTGGTCGACGCGAATCGTGCGCGCCCAGGTGACGAGCACGCGAGAACGCCTGCATGTGATACGAGCCCGCGCCATGGGCGCCAGCCGTCGTCGCATACTCGTTTACCACGTTGTGCCCCAGCTGCTCGGCTTGGTGATCGCCAGTGCGGTGATTACGCTCGCCAGCGCGGTGTTCCTCGAGACCGCACTCGACTTCCTCGGTTTGGGAGACAGCAACGTCGTCTCGTGGGGCACGATGCTGGAGAATGCCTTCCACCGCGACGCGGTCAGTGCGGGAGCCTGGTGGGCCGTGCTGCCCCCTGGAATCATCATCACCGTGACGATCGTCGCTTGCTACCTGGTGGGCGAGGGCGTGGAGCTGGCGGTCGGGCTTCGGGGCCAGCTCAACTATCTCATCGGCGGCGCTCGCACCGCCGGAACTGTCGAGCCAGCGAGCATCGCAGAATGACGCTCCTCGACATCCGCGAGCTCCACGTCCGACTGCCGCTTCCCGATGGCCGGGAGGTACATGCGGTGCGAGGCATCAACCTGACGATCGCCGATGGCGACCGGATGGGGTTAGTCGGCGAATCCGGATGCGGAAAGACCACGACTCTTCTCGCGATCATCGGCCTTCTACCGCCCCGGGCACGGGTGACCGGACGGGTTCTCTTCGACGGGCAGGACATCCTCGGAGAACACGCGTCAAGACCGCACCGATGGACCGACGTGAGCATCGTCTTCCAAGGTGGCCTGAACGGGCTCAACCCCGTCAAGAGGGTCGGTGCGCAGCTGATCGAGCCGATGGAGCTTCACGGGACGGCGACGGGCAAGGCTGCTCGAGGACGCGCGCAGGAGCTCCTCGAGCGTGTGGGGCTTCCGGCATCTGCCACCGATCGATACCCACATCAGCTGTCGGGTGGGATGCGGCAGCGGGTAATGATCGCGATGGCGCTGGCGTGTCGCCCTCGGCTTCTCCTCGCGGACGAGCCCACGACCGCGTTGGATGTGATCGTCCAGGCTCGTGTGCTCGAGCTCCTCCGCACCCTGACGATCGAGGACGGCCTCGCGCTCCTGCTGGTGACCCATGACCTGCCCGTCGTCGCGGAGACCTGTGACCGAATCGCGGTCATGTACGGGGGGGACATCGTCGAGACGGGTCACACCGCCGAAGTTAGCCGCCTACCGCGTCATCCCTACACGACGAGTCTGCTAGCGGCAGTCCCTGAACTCGCAAGCGGGACACCGCCGGTGAACCTCGCCGGTGCGCCACCGCTACTGGACGCTCCAATCCGCGGGTGCTCCTTCCGCCCCAGGTGCAGCCGGGCACTTCAGGCGTGCTCCGACGAGCGTCCTCGTCTGGCCGGCGTGTCGCCCGAGCACGCCGTCGCCTGCCACGCGCAACTCGTCTCGCCGCCGATGGCTAAACGAGCTGGTGAAGCTGTCCCAGTCAGGAAACGTCCTGTCACCGCGTGGAACGGAAGTGGCACGACCGACGTACTCGCTGTGAACGGCTTGGTCGTTCGCTACCCGGTCGCGCTGCCGCTCACTCCGCGGCGGCGCCGTCGTCGAGCGACGCCCGCCGCCGTCGACGACGTCTCGGTGAGTGTCAAGGCGGGTGAGACACTCGCGCTGGTCGGAGAATCGGGATCGGGGAAGACCACGACCGCGCATGCGATTCTCCGCATCGCCCCGATCACCGCCGGTGCGATCCGCGTTCACGGCGTTGACATCACCCGCGCACGAGAGCGCGAGCTGCGCCCGATCCGCCGACGTGTGCAGATGCTCTACCAGGACCCCTTCGAGGCACTCAATCCTCGCTGGCACGTACGCCAGCTCGTGGAAGAGTCGTTGCTCATCCACCGGACAGCGCATTCTCTGGTGGAGCGACAGGGGCTCGTCAACAACGCACTCGAGCGCGTCGGCCTGACGCCCGCCAGCACTTTCGCCAACCGATTCCCACATGAGCTCTCCGGGGGGCAGTTGCAGCGGGTTGCAATCGCGGCCGCCCTCGTCCTCGAGCCAAAGCTCCTCATCGCTGACGAGCCGGTGTCCATGCTGGATGTCTCCACTCGAGGAGGAATCCTTTCACTACTCGATGAACTAAAACGGCAGCAGGGCCTCGCCCTGCTGATGATCACGCACGATCTCTCAACCGCCGCACACTTTGCCGACCGGATCGCGGTGCTGTACCGCGGCCGAGTCGTTGAGGAGGGGACCGCCACGGACGTAATCTCGACCCCTCAGCACTCCTACACGCAGGCACTCATTGCGGCCGTGCCTCGTGTCGGTCACGGAATCATCCCGCTTCGTGGATCTGGCCCGTCCCCAGCTCAGTTGTCAAGCCATCTCGATTGTCAACTTATGAACTCCAACGATGCATAGTAGTTCTAGCGGACGGAAGGACATTGAGCATGTCCTGGAAGGTATTGTGGCGGAAAGCAGAGCCGGCGACCCGGCATCAGCCACCGCTCAGCGCCACCTTCGCTACCTTGGAGCCACGCTCAAGAAGGATCAGGATCTCGTTTCGCCGAGCATGGGCGAGGCGGCGCTCACCGTCAGGGTCGGCTCGGCTGAAGCGCGACAATGGCTCGGGGACTCAGCATCACCCGTGCGTGCGTCCGCTGCAGTTTCGTGGGTCGATCCAGCACTCTCGATAATGCTTGACGAGCCGCTTCTCCAAGGGCGTTCCGGGCTCATGGAAGCCCATGGACGGAACTTTGGCATTCCCAGGCGGCTGGGTATCGAGCTGGTCTCTATCGCCGCTGGTGTCCTCAACGTCCAAGCGGTTCTAGCTTGCCTCCTGTCCCAGTTGCGGGGAGGTAGCGTTCGGAGGGCCGAGACCTCAGCTTTGGGGGCAGGACTTCTGTTCATGTCGCAGTACGTCGCCGCTGCCACCTGCGGTGATCCCAGTCCGGCCGTGGAGCCCGCGTCGGAACCGGGGCCACCGTTCCGTACTGCCGACGGACATTGGTTTGAGCTCGAAGCGCTAGATGGTGATACCTGGAAAGCGTTCTGGGGAGCATTGGGGTTGCACGGGCCGCAGGTCGGCCAGGCGTGGATACGATTTGTTCAGCGTTATGCGACAGGCACGGTGTCCATGCCGGAAGGCCCTCACGCGGCCACGCGGCAGGTCCCCCTGAGCCAGATACTGTCGGCAGCCGAGAGTTCGGGGGCAAGCATCTGCCGCGTTCGCACCTCACTCGAGATGGTCGAAGAGCTCGGGCTGGGATCCCGCAAGAGCGAGGTCATGCCGTCGCCGTGGGACATCTCTCTCGCCGATACCGCACCGATCGGGTCGGCGCTTCCAGCCGCACCGCCCGGGGATCACCTTCCCTTGACGGGCTTGCGAGTGGTCGAGGCCACGAGGAGGATCCAGGGACCTCTGTGTGGCCTGCTCCTGCAGATGTTGGGGGCAGAGATCCTTAGGGTCGAGCCGACTGGAGGTGACTCGTTGCGCTCGATGCCCCCGATGGTCGGGGATTGTTCGGCCCGGTTCCTTGCTCTCAACCGGGACAAGCCGGTAGTAGAGATCAACCTCAAGGCGCCTAGCGGCCGTAAGACACTGCTGGACCTGATTGAACACGCCGACGCGTTCATCCATAACCTTGCTCCAGGAAAGGCCGCCGCGATGGGTCTGGACGCCGAAGACATGTGGGAGATCAATCCCACCCTCGTCTATACCTACGCCTCAGGCTGGGGCTCGGCCCTGGGGGACAAACCACCGCTGGGCACTGACTTCCTCGTTCAAGCCCAGACTGGCCTCGGGGAAGCCCTCAATCCAGCCGATGAGCCGCCGTTCAATTCGCTCGTAACCATCGCCGACATGATGGGTGGCCTGATAGCGAGCGAGGGCACGCTAGCGGGGCTACTTCTGCGGGACCGCGCTATGCGGGGTTGCCGTGTGGATACTTCCCTGTTCTCCGCGTCTCTAGGGCTGCAGGCCCACCGTCTCGAGGCCTTAGCTAGCCAGGGAGAACGCGCCAGGGAGGGCGCCCGGCCGAGCTGGGATGCCTGGGACCGGCCGCTGCGAACAGAGGACGGCTTTCTGATGCTCACGCTCGACGGTCCGGCGGCACTGAGCGAACTGTGCCGAGTCTGCGGCATTCCATCGGGTGCCGCCAACGCCGGAGAACTTCTCCGGGAACGCTTCGTTCGTCATCCGAGCCAATACTGGCAACAGCTGCTGGAGTCCGCTCGAATCCTGTCCGTACCCGTTTGTACCGACCTCAAGGAACTCGGAGCTGATTCCGGCCTAACAGAACTCTTCGACATGACAAATCGATGTGCGCTTGTTCGTAGACCATGGAGGTTTTACACATAATGAGACCAGACAAGCTGCGCGATATGGTACCGCGGGCGCTCCGTAGAGAATGGGTACGGTCCGGTTATTATCCCGACAAGGATGTCTATGCTCTCTTTCATGACTGGGCTGTTTTGGGCCCTGAGGGGGCAGCAGTCGTTGACGACGCCGGAACCACGACCTACGCTGAGCTCGACATTGCCGCGAGAAGAGTCGCAGCGGGAATGCGAAACGCCGGCGTGCAGCCGGGAGATGTGGTCGGAATTCAGTTGCCAAACTGCTGGCAGGCCTGCGCAGTCGAACTTGGCTTGGCCGCAGCAGGGGCCATCGCTCTGCCCTATCCGCTCGGACGCGGTGAACGCGACGTTTGCTCGCTTCTTGGCCGCTCAGAGGCGGTAGGAGCCATCATCTGGGGGTCGTACGAAGATGAGGACTATCCAGCAATGATGCGCTCGATCCGTAGCCAGCTGCCGGCCCTCGCCCATATCTTCGTCTTCGAGCCTAGAGATCTTCCCAATGCGGGCTTGTCTTCTCTTGACGCCATGATCGCTGATGGGGACGCCGACGAGGATTGGGAGCCACCGTGCATCTCTGCTGACGGACCGGTGAGGATTCTAGTTACGTCGGGCACCGAAGCTGCGCCCAAGATGGTCCTCTACTCGCATAACGCGTTGGCCGGAGGCCGCGGGAACTTCATCGGTGCGCTCAAAGGTGATCGCAAGCGGATGCGGAGCTTCTTCATGGTGCCGCTGGCGTCGGCCTTTGGCAGCAGCGCCACGTCGGTTTCGGTCGCCCGGCATGGGGCTACGCTGATCCTGACCAGGAAGTATTCCTCCGAACGAGCGATTGCCGGAATCGATAGTCATCGACCAACCCACCTCCTCGGTGTACCAGCAATGTTCGACATGCTGCTGTCCCATCCTGAGCTAGATGCCGTAGATGTCTCCTCGGTGAACGTCGTCGCCGTTGGGGGCAGCGCCCTCTCCCCGTCGACGATCGACGACGTTCGACGGAAATTCGACTCGCACGTGGTAAACGTCTGGGGTACAGGAGACGGGGCGAACTGTCATACGAGACTTGATGACCCTCTGGAGAAGATTTCTGCCACTGTCGGGAGGCCGAACCCAGCCGTTGCTGATATCCGCATCCTCGACGGCGACGGCCATCCCCTTCCGTTGGGCGCGCAAGGCGAGATATGCGCCCTCGGACCGATGTCGGCGATGTGTTATTACAATTCTCCCGATCTCGACAGCCTGTACCGCACATCGGGGGGCTGGCTGAAGACCGGCGATCTAGGAGTCATCGATTCTGAGGGATATCTACGTTTCCTGGCCCGGAAGAAGGATGTCATCATACGTGGGGGCGAGAACATCAGCCCCGCTACGATCGAGAATGCGCTTCAGGCCCATCCCGATGTGCAGCAGGCTGCCTGCGTCGGGATGCCGGATACGGTGCTGGGTGAACGAATCTGTGCATACGTTGTCCTACGGTCTGGAGCGAGTACGCCTCCGCTGGAAGAACTGAGCACGTTTCTGCTAGCTGAACGGGGTCTGTCGAAGACGAGCTTGCCGGAACGAGTGGAGGTAATCACGGACATGCCGTTCAATCCGGCCGGTAAGGTTCTGAAACGGGATCTTCGCGACCGAATAGCCGAGCGTCTGGTCCAGGATTCACAGGCGTCGTGAGCCCAACGGGTTCTTCACGGTACACGTGCGAGCCGAGGTCGAGAGGTCGTCGACGGGCTGTTCTCCGAGACCGTGGCGGTGGCCGCCAGGGCGCTCGGCGCCGAGCCGCCGTGCCGCTACCCCGCCGAACTCGACGCGGCCGCCGGGGCAAGTGGCGGCGGCGGCGCGAGTTCCTTGCCGGCCGCGCGTGCGCGCATGCAGCGCTGCGGGCGATCGGCGGCGACGGCGGCCCGATCGGGAGGGGTCCCATGCGCGAGCCGCTGTGGCCCGCCGGCGTGGTCGGGAGCATTTCGCACTCCGGCGAGCTGGCCGGCGCCGTCGTCGCCCGCGCCAGCGACGCCTGGAGCGTAGGGTTGGACATCGAGCTGCTGGACCCACCGCTCGACGCTGCGGTGCAGCGCATGGTTCTGGGCCCTGCGAGGCACGCGAGCGCAGGAGATCCGGAACGAGCGCCGGCGCGGGCATCTCGAGCGACGCTAGCACGCCACTAGCGAGCCGGTGTTGACAGCGTCCTTGCTCGCTTTGTACGCGCGGCCTGGGGATGCTGCTGGCGATCGAGCTGGTGCAGGACCGCGAGACGAAGGCACCGGTTGCGCCAGGGGTGATGCGCAAGCTGGTCATGTCCCTCGCGCGCCGAGGGCTGCTCGCGATCGGGGGAGGCCATGTCCTGCGGATCACGCCGCCGCTCGTGATCAGCGAGGCGCTCGTCCTCCGGGGCGCCGAGCTCCTGGACGACGCCCTCGATGAGGTTGAGCGCCTGGCTTGAAGACGGGCTTCCGGGCGCTCCACCACGTCGGCATCTCCGTCGCCGACCTCGACCGGTCGATCGCCTTCTGGGAGCGCCTGCTGGAGGCGCTCGCGCGCGGCCGGCGCCTCCGTCAAGGGCCGGGGCTTGGGACGCTCGTCGGCTATCGGGGCGCGGATCGACTCGTGCTGGTTCACCTTGCCCGGCGGGCTGGCGCTCGAGCTGCTGGCGTATCTCGACCGGTCCGAGGCGCCCTATGACTCCGGGACTGCGCATCCGGGCAATGTGCACGTCTGTCTGGGGGTCGACGACATGGAGGCCGCCCACGCGCACGCCCGCGCGTGCGGGGGACGCGGGGTGAGCGCGGCGCCGATCGAGGTGGCCGCCGGTCCGGAGGCCGGGACCCGGCGCATACGTGCGGAGCCCTGACGGCGTCACGATCGAGCTCCGGCAACCGCCTACCGTGGCGTGAGCAAAACCTCCCCGACGGACTCGTCCTGCTCGGGACGGCCGGGGGGCCGCTGCCCTCACCGCTGCGCTCCGGGATCGCCCAAGCCGTCGTCGTCGCGGGACGCACCTACCTGGTCGACTGCGGGAGCGGCGTGACCAGGCAGCTGCGCCGCGCGCGTCTGCTGGGGCACCTTCACCAGGTGCTCCTCACCTACCTCCACCTGCACTCCGAGCACGACTGCGACTACTTCAACCTGTTCCTGCTCGGCTGGCCGATCCTGCAGTGGAACCCTCCCGTGAACGTGTACGGGCCGAGCTCGGCCGGCCGGCTGCCCCCGGTCCCGGCCGACGCTCCCGCCGATCATCACATCCCGCTCGTCAACGCCGCCAACCCCACGCCAGGGCTGCTCGACATCACCCGCGCGCAGGTCGCGGCCCACGCCTATGACATCAACATCCGGATGCGAGAGGCGGGACGGGCTGACCTGACCTCGCTGCTCGTGCCGCACGAGATCGCCCTCGGCCCCGGGAGTCGGCCCCGGACTCCTGAACGCCCCGATGGAGCCGATCCTCGTCGCCGAGAACGACCGCGTGCGCGTGAGCGCGGTGCTGGTCGACCACGCACCGGTGTTCCCGTCGTTCGCCTACCGCTTCGACACCGACGACGGGTCGATCGTGCTCTCCGGGGACACGGCGCCGTGCGCAAACCTGGTCGCGCTCGCGCAGGGGGGCATCCTCGTCCACGAGGTGCTCGCCGACGACCTCGCGGCCCCGGAGGAGCCGGATGACTGGGAGGCGATTCAGCGCGAGCGCCACCGGCAGGGCGCCCACACGCCGCTCAGCTCCGTGGGGCGGGTGGCCGCCGAGTCAGACGCCCGGCGGCTGGTGCTCACCCACTTCCTGCCGGGAGACGATGCGCTTGCCGACGAGCACTGGATCCGGGGCGTGGGCGGCGACTTCGACGGCGAAGTGATCCCGGCCCAGGACCTGCTGGAAGTGGAGCTGTGAGCCGCGTGGGAGCTGGCAGCGTGAGCCGCGTGCGCGGCCCGACGGCGCCGTTCCGGACGCTGGCCGACCTGGTCGAGGCGCAGGTGGACCGCTCTCCCGGGGCGCTTGCCCTGCTCGACGAGGACGAGACGCTCAGCTACGCCGGGCTCGACCTGCGCGCCAACCGCCTCGCTCGCGTCCTGCAAGGCGCCGGCGCCGGCCCTGAGGTCCCGGCGGCGGTGCTCTTCGAGCGATCGACGGACCTGGTCGTGGCCCTGCTCGCGATCCTCAAGGCGGGCGATGCGTGCCTGCCGCTCGATCCCGCCCACCCACCGCTGCGCCTG
>JAABUO010010401.1_pt1 | contig 10301 bp, 10 predicted proteins | sample 5559291 | NCBI WGS metagenome assembly JAABUO01 (sample SAMN10711878, study PRJNA513372) | rock metagenome | isolation source: Antarctica rocks | place: Antarctica: Victoria Land, Finger Mt sud
CACAAGCGTTTCAGCCCCGCTTCTTCACGGCGTCGGCGAACGTGTTGGCGGCCTCCTGCTGCATCTGCGGCAGGACGTGGCTGTAGATGGAGAGGGTGATGCCGATGTCGGCGTGCCCCAACCGCTCGCTGACGACCTTGGGGTGGACACCGCTCACCATGAGGATCGTCGCGTGCGTGTGCCGCAGTCCGTGGAAGGGGATGCGGGGCACGCCCGCCTTCGCCGTGAGGGCGACGAAGCGATGGTAAAGATTGGCCGGGTCGACGGGCGTCCCCACCTCGGAGGTGAACACGAGGTCGTGATCCTGCCAGAGCGGACCCGCCGCAAGGCGTTGCTCAATCTGTCGGGCGCGGTGTTCACGGAGCGCCGCGACGCACTTGTCGTCGAGGGCAATAGTGCGCCGACCGCTCTTCGTCTTCGGCTCCTGGATATGCACGTTCCCGCCCACCTGGACCGCACTCTGCCGGATCTGCGCTGTCGCGCGGTCCAGGTCCACGTCCTGCCAGCGCAGACCCAGGATTTCGCCGCGACGCAGGCCAGTATGCAAGGCCAGGAGCCACAAGGGGCTGTACTTATCCCCCTCGGCCGCGTCCAGGAATCGCTGCATCTGCTCAACCGACCAAATCGGCGCCTCGCGGCGGTCGGGCCTGGGTGGGGTCACGGCCTCAATCACGTTGCGGGCAACCAGGCCGAGGCGTACGGCTTCCTTGAAGGCCATGCGCAGGATCGCGTGCATGTAGCGCACCGTGCGATGGGAGAGCTTTCCGCCCCTGCGGCCATGGCCGAAGCGTCTGTGCGTCAACAGCTTTGTGTAGAAAGTTTGCACCTGCACCGGAGTGAGTTTCTGCAAGGGGACGGAGCCCAGCGTGGGCGCGATGTAGGTCCGCACCAGATACTCGTAGCTGGCGAACGTCGTGGGGCGCACCCGATGCTGGGCGCTGGTGGCGAGCCACTGGTCCAGGTAGTCGCCCACGGTCATCTTCGAGTCTTGCACCGCTGTGCCATGCTCGATCTCGACCAACCACTGAGCCATGCCTGCCTCAGCTTCGCGTTTCGTCTTGTAGGTGCGCTGGGGTTGGCGCCGCTTGCCTGTCACTGGGTCTACCATGTCCACGCGGACCCGCCAACTGACGGCGCCATCTTTGGCGATCTCCTTGAACACGCTGCCCTTTGCCATGATCCACGCTCCTTCTTGAAAAAAGGCCGGGCGTTGACACCGATCGGCCTCGACGGTAAAACGATGGGCACGGACGACGATGGTAGTCGCCATCCGTGCCGCGAGTAATAGGCGCTGTCCCCCTGCGCGACGCTATTGCTGGCGTCGCTTCAGTTGCCGGGAGGGCCGGCTCATCGTATCCGGGGACGCGATGGGGTTGGGAAGCCGCAGCGTCCCCAGCCCATCGCCGTACCTGCGATTGTCTCGGTCAGGAGCCTGACTGCAGGCGAGATGCTCCAGCGCGACGCGCGACACAAGCACGCGCCGACCGAGTTTGACACTGGGGATGGCCCCGGAGCGCACCAGTTCCCAGGTGAGGGTGACGCCGATGCCCAGGAGACGGGCCGCGTCGGGGACGGCGACCAGCAAGGGGCTGTCGGGGGCATCGACGCGATTGTGCTCCGACGCGACGGTGGGATATGTAGATAGGGTGGACACGAGATTCCTCCTTTGTGCTCCGCGCCCGACCGGAAACGTACCGATCGCGACGCCCGATCGCGCGGATGGTCGCGCGACTAGCCCCCACTCTACGACGGGCGCCTCCGTGAAATCTCCAGGTCGGCTTGGGCTATGGCTTACCGCCCCTTGCCGTCGCCATTCAATTCGCACCGGTTCAGTTCGCACACGGCGACTCTGTAGCCTTTGCCCTGTTTCCTACGACGCCGTCGCGAAGAGCCCCGCTTGTTGGAGGTCGGCGTCCGGCGTGAGCGGTGTCGGCTCCGGCGCCGCGGGTTGTTCCTCGAACAGGTCGAAAAGGAGCAGTTGCGCTGAAGGCGCCGCCTGCCGCGTCTTCTTGCTCTTGCGACGTGTCGAGGGGTGAGCGGCCATGTAGTCGAACAGCGAGACGGTCGTGGCTCCCGTGACCGCGGGCTTCGGCTCGGAAGGCGTGTCGCCGGCCGCATCGTCGTCGGAGGGAGCATCCTCCATCGTCATGTCCTGGGCGTCAAGGATCAACTCCGTATCGGCTAACTCGTCGACGCGCGCCTGCGCCAGGATCTCCTCGGCGCTCTCCACCGTCGTGGCGTCGTCGTCGACGAGGGAACGCGCCAGTTCCTTGAGCAGCCCGTCCACCTCCGCCTGCGCCACCAGCCCGTCCTCGTCCAGGTCTCCATCGACGAGTTTCGCGGCGCGTCGCTTGCGCGCTACCAGACGCAGCGCGTTCTCCTGGGCGCTGTCGGCGTAGACGACGTGGTAGACATGCACGTCGTGGCGCTGACCGATGCGCCAACTCCGGCGCGACGCCTGGGCGACGACGTAGGCGCTGTACTCACACTGGTAGAACACCAGCGTCGGGAACGCCAACAAGTCCAGGCCCGTTTGCACGCACTTGGGGTGCGTGATGAGCACCTGCACGCCCTCGGTGAGCCGCGCCTCGACCCACGCCTCACGCCCCTTGGCCTCGACCGAGGAGTGCAGCACGACGCCTTTGACGCCCCGCGCGGCCAGCAGCGCCACGAGCCGCGCCGTCACGTCGCGGCTGCCTGTGTTCTGCACGAAGATCAGCATCTTGCGGTGTTGTCCCAGCTCGCGCGCCACCAGGTCGAGTACCGCGCGCTCTTTGGGGTAAACCACCTCCTCGGCGAGCGCCGGCGCCGTGGCGATGATGCGGCCGTCCTTGGGGTCCGCGACCGCCTCCGCACGGTAGGGCGCGTCGGGGTAGCCGAGCAGGCTCTGCAGGTAGGCGCCCAGGAGCCGCTTGCTGCCCCGGACCAGCGCCTCGCGCAATGCGGCCAGCAGCGCGCCCTTGAGCCGATCGTAGGCGTCGCGCTGCGCGGGGAGCATCGCCACGGTCACGACGTGTTCCTCGTAGGGCGGCAGGTCGGGGGCCACGTCGGCCAGGCGCAGGAAGATGGTGTGCCGGGCCAGGCGCGCGATGAGTTGGGGCATCAGGCCGGGGATCTCCCGGCGCGTCGTCGTGCGGTTGGTGCGGCGCCGCGTGACGTGTCCGATCTCCGCGCCGTCCCCCTCCGTTTCCTTCTCCGTGATCTCGTACAATCCGTAGGTGTCGATCCAGCGCGCCAGGTCGCTGTAGGCGAACTCCTCGCGCGTCACCGGGTCGAGGCGGTAGAGCAAGTGGAAGAGTGAACTGGCGACCCCGCCGTAGAGCGTGCCGGTCAGGGCGAGGACCTGCGGGATGGCGGCGGCGAGCTGTCCGGCGATGATCCCTTGCGCCGAGCCGTCGGCCTTGTAGTCGTGCACCTCGTCCAGCACCAGCACATCGAAGGCGTCGCGCCGCTGCTTGGCGATGTAGGCGCCGAGGGGCACGCGCCGGGGCTCGCCCGCGCCGTTCGGTTTGGTCGTCCGCCCTCCCTCGAACAGAGCCACCGGCCGGTCTGTGGGTTGCAGGGCGACGAGCCGGCCACGGGGGACGCGCAGTTGCGTCGTGTCCGCTTGCCAGAGGGGTGACCGGCACGCCGCGTTCTCACAGAACAGGCGATAGCGGACGCACACCGCCGGGTCGAGGATCGGGACGCCGAGGCGCTCCTTGCCCTCGCGGCCGCAGCGCTCGGTGTAGCGGATCATCTCGCCGCACGACGGGCAGCACAGCCGGCGCTCCTTGGTCCAGGGCATCAGCCGGTCCCAGACGGCGGGGCGGCGGCGGTGGCCCAGCTTCGCCCGTTCCTTGCTCAACACAAGGAGGAGTGGCGCGGCGGCGTGCGCCCGTGCCAGCGCCGCCTCGACCTCGCTGATGCTGTCGACGGCCACGGCCTGCACACCGGGGATCGTCGCCTGGGCCTCGCGCACCCACTTGCGCACGAGGTGGGTGGGGCAGATCACGAGAGCGTGCATGCGCGCGTGAGGGTCGCGCTCGCGCTTGCGCCGCCACGTCGCGTAGAGCGCGGCGAGCGCCATAAAACTTTTCCCACTTCCCATCTCGGCCGAGAGGATGGTGCAGCGATGGCCGCGCTCCAGCGAGAGCGCCGCGCCGGCCAGGGCATCGGCCTGGCGGCCCAGTGGCTGGCGCGCCAGGTGCTTGACCAGTGGGCGATACTCTTTATAGAGCGCGGGCGTGTAGACGGGCGGACAGGTGTCGAGAATGGCGCGCGTGAGGCTGGCCCCGAACTCCTCCACGAACCAGGCGAGCGATCGCTCCTTGTTGCCCGGTCGCGCGTCGATCCAGTCGCCCGTCAGGAGGTTGAGCAGGGTGACGCCGGTCTCGGCGCTCTCGCGCGTCACGCGCACGCTGACCGCATGACCCTTGTCGTTCTCCTCCTCATAGGCCCGCACGTTTTGCGTTTTGATGGCGCGGCCCTTGACGAGGTAGGGCGTGCCATCCCGCGCCTGCAAGACTGTGTTGCGCAGCAGGCCGCTGACGCCGAATTGCGCCAGGTGGCCACGCGAGAGCGGCATCAGCGGGCGCAGCAGGCCGCTGACGCCGAATTGCGCCAGGTGGCCACGCGAGAGCGGCATCAGCGGGCGCAGCAGCGCTGGCGTCAGCGGAGGCCATAGGCGCTTCGTCACCTCCGCGTCGTCCCAAAGGCCGCCCGCCACTGGCACCGCCTCGGCGGAGCGCGTACGGAACACGGTGGGACCCGGCGTCGTGGGAACGATGTAGCGGTAGCCGTAGGCGCCGAGCGCGGGCAGGTCGGCGTCGAGCCCAGCCAGACCGCGCAGGCGTTCGGCCTGGGGCGGGGCGGCCAGCGGCGAGGGCTTGCGCTCGCCGAAGAGGACGACCTGCTTGTAGGCGCGGTAGTCCGGCTCCGGGAACTGATAGCAGGTGACGGTGGTGTACCAGGCGGCCAGGTATTCGGCCAGGGTCGCCAGCGCCGGCTGGGGCACGACCAGGCAGAGGATGCCGCCCGCGTGGAGCAGCAGGGTGTGCGCCATCAGGAACTCCAGTTCGAACTGCCCCAGATGGTAGGGCGGGTTGAGCCAGAGCAGGCCAAAGGCGTCCGGCGAGACCTCGACGCCGGTGAGCGCGTCGGCCTGCACGACCATCCCCTCACCGAAAAGCGCCGCGCTCTGAGCGGCGCGGCCCTCGTGCAGTTCGATGGCGCGCGCCACCGCATCGGGGTCGAGGTGCTCCTGGAGGGCGCGCAGGGCTGTGCCCTCGCCCGCACAGGTGTCGACGATGTGGATCTGGCCGCCGCCATAGGGGCGGCGTAGATAGGCGCACACGGACGCCAGCAGGTGTGACGGCATGGGAAAGTAGCCCATCGCCGCGATTCCGGCTTCTCGACTCATACAAGTCCTTTATCTGTTAACGTGTCTTGAACGTACACAACCGCTTCCCACTGCGGCAGACCCTGCCTGAGGGGGAGAGAGACAGGAACGGCCGCATGGCCGCGCCGCATGCGGGGACCATCGCTGTGGCGGCGGTGGAGGTCCCCTGGCACGGGTCGCCGCGCGGCTGCGCTATTGACTCAATGATGGGCGCGCTGCGATCATTCCTGGCCGCGCTCAATACACGGCCTCGGTGATGTGGTCGCCGAGGGCCGTGGCCTGGTCGTAGATGTCGTCGAGGGTCACGATCCGCCTCTCGCTGCGGCTGTTCACGGCCCAGGCGACGCCGGCCACGTAGCGGAACGCCTCGTGGCCGCTCTCCATGCCGACCGCGACGTGCCCCTCGACGAGCAGCGGCGCGAGGGCCGTGACGATGTCGGCTTCCACGAGGTCGCCGTCCTCATCGCGGTAGCCCGCGGGGAACCCGTCCTCGTTGCCGGTGCATATGAAGCCAACGAGGCCATTATCGTCGTCATGCTCGATCGCCTCGACGCCCCAGCGGTCGCAAAAGTCCCCGAACAGCGCCCGGTTGACGACAGCGAAGTAATTGGTGCGTGCGATGCCATAGTAGGTAGCCATTCTGTCCTCCCACTGTTTGCATATGGCGCGACACGATGCGTCGCACCGTTGGCCCCGATGGGCGGCCATCCAGCCCATGAAAGACGAGTAGCCGCCTCTGTCAGAGCCCTTCCCGATCCGTACTCCCGCTGCGGTCGTCCTCCGTCAGGATCGCCCCCGTCAATGAGGCACACCCCACGTTCACCGTAGGTGTCCCGGTAGATGTGGGGGGTTGTGACCGGGCCACTGTTCTATCGCTGCCTCCCTTCGCCCCGTGAGATGGGGGCGGATCGGACCGCATAGCGCGTCAGCCCACAACGTGGGGTGCCCCCGTACTAGCGGCGGCGCGCGTCACGCGGCTAGCGCGCTGTCGGGGAAGGGTAGCGGACCGTAAGGGGAGTCGCCCGCCCGCGCGGCTGAGATGTCGGCGCGCAGTGTCGTCGGCACGTCGCACTCCCATGCCTCGCGCAACACCGGTCCCCATACCACCAGTGGCCGGGCTTCGCCCTTAGCGCGGGCGCGTCGCCAGAGCCATGTGGCCCATGTCGGGTCGACCGGCTCATCGAGCAACGCGATCAGGAAGGCGGTGTAGACGGTCTCGGCCGCCTGGTCGGGCCGGTCGCGCCGTAGCGTGACGACGAAGGTCCGCTCGCCCGCGCCCAGCCGCGTCGCGTCGCACTCCCGTCCGAGGACGAGCGTGTGCGAGAGGCGCGCCGACACACCGCGCCGCAGCCGCTTGTAGCCGCCCTCCTTGTTCCCCCAGAGGGGCGTCCAGGGGCCAAGCGGTGGGGTCGCCTGGACGTCGAGCCGCTTGCCCGTCGCCATCTGGGCCGCGAGGTAGCGAGCGGTTGAGGCCGCGCCCCACAGGCTCAACAGCCGTAGCGCGCCATCCATGCGCATGGCCCCGCCGTCGCTCTCGCTCTGCAGGCCGTCGCCCGCGATGACGGGGAGCATCCCCCTTGTCCGTCCCTTGCCCGCCTTCCCCGTCCTGGTTGTGTCACGGGGCGTGCCTTCACCCGATGCCCCATCGTCCTGGGCGCCGAGATCGCGCTCGTTCTCTGCTCTGTCTATCGTCGGCCCGTCCGTGCCGACACTGTCCGCGTGTCGTCTCACTGCCTCCGTCATCAGGTTCCTCCTTGATCTCTGTGAGCCATTGTCAGGTCGGCGACTCGTCCGACCATCTTTTCGGGGCGGCAGGTCTGTATGTCCACCCACTGATCATGCGGAGCCCCGCACGTCCGTCAACGAGACAAGCACGTTCTTTGCGGCTTCCGGTCGAGCAGGGCCAGGAGGGCGTGGCACTCCTTCCTATTGATTGTGTGCGAGGGGCGTCGTTACGCCGCGCTGGTGTAGCGGCGCAGGGTGGCGAGGTCGTGGCGGATGGGCGCTTGGCGCGCGTCAAGCCACCGGACGCGTGCGTCGCCGTGGAGGACGGTTGAATGGTCGCGACGGAGGAGCTGGCCGATGTGGCTGGCGGTCAAACCCTCCTGACGCAGCAGATGCATGGCGACCTGGCGCGCCAGCACGAGAGGGGCGGTGCGCCGCCGCGAGAGGAGTTGCGCCCGCGTGAAGCCGTAGTAGCCGGCCACCTGATCGACGAGCACCCACGCCACGGTGTCACCAACGCAGGGACCGTCGTGGAGACAGAGGGGTATGGCCGTCCTCACTGCCGTGTCGAGGGAGGGGCTCCATGCGGCGACGCGCGGGGGATGGTCGCGCCCGGCGAGCACGATCAGGCGCTCCGGGGCGACCAGGCGCGCCAACTCCCCCTGGGCGAACGGCTCCCCGCGCAGCGCCTCCAGCCCGTCGAGGAGGATGGCCTGCTTCGCCGCCAGGGCGCGGCGGACAAACGGGGTCATCCCGCGCCGCACGGTGTCGCGCCACAGGGCGGCAAAGTCGGCGCCGGTGCAGACCAGCAGCCGTTCGCCCCGCCCCACGGAACACAGTTCTGAGGCCGCCGAGGTGAGGAGGGCTGTGACCGTGCCCGCCGGCCCCGCAGCGAGATAGAGCGGGGCGACCTCTGTGCCGCGCAGGTGCGTCCGCACGGACGCCAGCACCTGCTCCATGGCGATCTCGCGCGCCGGCGCCATCTCCGGCGATTTGTCTATCGCATGCGTTCTCATGTGCTACCCCCAGCCCAGGCCGCGCTCGTGGAGGCTCGTGTAGGCCCCCGCGCTTACAATAAGGTGGTCGAGGACCTCCACGTCCAGGAGCTTGCCGGCCTGGACGACCTCGCGCGTGAGGGCCACGTCCTCGGGGGACGGTCGACCGCCCCGCTGGGGTGGTTGTGCGCCAGGATCAGAGAGGTGGCGTTGCGGCGCACCGCCTCGCGGAAGATCTCGGCGATGCGGACGTGGCAGGCGTTGACGGTGCCGTTGTACAGCGTGACGGCGGCGATGAGCCGGTTCTTGGTGTCGAGCAGCAGGACGCGCATCTGCTCGGACTCCAATGTGCCCATCTCGGCCAACACGAGGCGCGCGGCGTCGCGCGGGCTCGTCACGCGTGGCCGCTCCTCTCGCGGCTCAACGAGGAAGCGTGTCGCCAGATCGAGGGCGTCCGCGAGGCGGTCGGCTTGGCGATGGGTGAGGCCGTGGGCCGCGCGCAGGGTGGACGCATCGGCGCGCCGGAGCGCCCCGAGCGAGCCGTAGTGACCGAGCACGCGCGCGGCCATGTCCGGCGCGATGCCAGCGACGCGGGCCAGCACGGGCAATGTGGGATCGGGCAAAGGGCGGGGTGAGATGGGGTCAGGGACGTTCATCTCACCCGTCCATGGAACAACGGTCATGCTCACGTCCTTTCCTCGATGGCAGTAGAGGCGGCCCATCAGATGACGCCGCCGGCCGTTGGTCGTGTGCCGCTCAGGTCGTGGGCGGAGTGGGTGCAGGTGAGGGGGTCGCAGCCGTGGTCGGTGATGGCCTCCAGGTCCTGCAGGTACACATCGCCCACGAGCCACTCGGCGAAGTGGCGATAGTCGCCGGCCTCGCCGTCGCTCACCAGGGCGGGCAGGAGCCGGCGCGTGTGGTAGAGCAGGAGGTCGCGCCACAGGAAAATCTCGGCATTCGCTCGCTCCAGCGCCCGCGCGTCGTCCTCAGCGTCCGCCAGGGCCACCTTCTGGCGCACCGCCTGCGCGACCAGGCCAGCGAGGGCGCGTAGCGTGAGCAGGATCTCCTCCTGTGCGGGTGTGGGGGTGTCCAGTAGAGTCATGCAACATCCTCCTGTAAGAACCTGTCAGAATCGGCCCGTGCCACGCGAGCACGGACCACTGCGATGTGCGGACAGGGATCGGCACCGGCGCCGCACGAGCAGCGGCCGGTCGCTGGCTCGCAGTAGTAGACGCGGGTCTCCTGGCCGACCGGCACATAGACGGCATAGAGGCCGGCGACAGAGAGGGGAATGGTCGCGGCAGCGGGGTGGACGCGGTAGCGCGCCACCCCACCCCGGCGCGTGTCGCGCGCCGTCATGCCGCCTCGCCGTCGGTCGGCGCCGGAATTGACCGATAGAGCACGCGGAGTTGCTCGTCGACGCGGGGTGCGCGACCGGCGGACAGGTGGCGCAGGTGCGCGTTGATCTCGGCCACGACCGCGTCGGCGGCGGCGCGGTGGGCGGCCAGGATATAGTGACCGCCCGGTAAGGTCACGATCTGGACGCCGCGCTCGCGCAGGCGGCGGCGCAAGGCGCGCTGGCTGAGTTCGGGGCCGGACGGGGACATCGCATACAGGGGTGTCATGTGGGCATGCTCCTTCATAGAGGGGAGGGGACGCCGCGCGCGGCAGCGTCCCCTCGATCGACGGGCGACAGGCGGACACAGGCCGCCGGTCGTCCACTGGCTGACTAGCGGCGCAGGGACGGGGCGTGCGACGCGCCGGAGGGGGCGAGGCAGGCGCTTGCCGCGAAGTACTCCTCGGACGTGCGCCACCAGAAGGCGAAGGCAGCGAAGGCGTCGTCGGGGGAGAGGTTGGTGGGCACGCGCTCGATGACGACGGGGACGACGCCGCGCCGCAGTGTGTCGAGCAGGTTGGCGACGTAGCCGCGGCTGGTGCGTCCGCGCGTCGTCACGTCGATGGGAATGGGGCTGGACGCGCCGCGCACGGTCACGAGTGCGTCCACGCCGAGTACCTCGTCCTCGGCATGGGTGGTGCGCTCGACGCGGGCGATGGCGGGATGCGCCGCGATGGCCGCGAGGAAGACCTGCTCGTCCAGGTGGCCATCCCGATCGTGGCGGTAGCGCAAGGCTGTACGTCCCGGCTGCGACCTCGCGCACGTTGTGGACCTCGTGATGATGGGCATACAGGGCGATGCCGTG
>JAABUO010003699.1_pt1 | contig 10297 bp, 12 predicted proteins | sample 5559291 | NCBI WGS metagenome assembly JAABUO01 (sample SAMN10711878, study PRJNA513372) | rock metagenome | isolation source: Antarctica rocks | place: Antarctica: Victoria Land, Finger Mt sud
TCCCGCGCCCCCCCCGCCCGCCCCCCCCCGGCCCCCGCCCCCCCCCGGGCCCCCCGCGGGGGGGGGGGGGGGGGGGGGGGGGGGGGGCCCGAGCCGCACGACGTCGAACAAGCCATCCAGCCACTACATGACGGTAGGACCGCCCGGCTCTCACTCCGCCGACCCGACGTGGCCGACGTGGCCGAACTGTTCCTGATGTACTCGGACCGCCGCGTCCGGCAGGACGACCCGCTGCTCCGACATTCCTCGATCGCGCAGACCGAGAGCTGGGTCGAGCGCTGGGCCGCGGGCTGGCACCGGCACGGCCTCGGGCCGTGGGTCCTGCGAACCCTGCCCGGGCCGTCTGCGGGCCCCTTGGTCGGGGTGGGCGGCTGCAGTCTGCCGACGACGACGGCGTGGAACTTGGCCTTCAGCCTCCGGCCCGAGGTGTGGGGGCAGGGGTACGCCCAGGAGGTCGCAGCAGCGGGCCGGCGATGCGCTCGAGCACTGCGACCGGATCTACCGATCACGGCGGTGGTGGCCGCAGGCAACACGCGGTCACGGCGGGCCATCGAGCGGGCAGGGCTCAGCAGCGCCTGGCGCGGCCCGGACAACAAGCACCCCGACCCGACGGCAGAACTGTTGCTGTACGCCGATCGCGCTCTGTCTGAGGAGCAGGTGCGCGTCCTCACCGCGTAGCCGTAGACCTCGACCTCGACGTCGACGTCGACGTCGACGGATCGAGATCGCTCCGATGCTGAACGCCAAGCGGCACACGACGGCGGCCAGGGCCGTCCCGCAGGAGGATCGGCTTGTGGGCAAGAGGAGAGAACTGGCCAATGTCGATCCGTGGGGTGGGCCGGTCGCGGTCTGATTCATCGTCGTGGCTGCATACCGGAAGTGGCATGGGATCGTCGGAACATGACGAAGAACCTCGGGCGGGTCGATTACATCGATCGGTACGCCGTCGATGTCCCCGAGGCGATGGACGCACCTCGCTTCTGCTCGCTGATTCTGGAGGCCGCGCCTCGATGGCTCGACTTGCTGCTGTCGATGCGGGACGCGGCTGCTGGCCGACTCGGTTTCAACACCCAGGAGCGCAACTACGGCGCCCCGGTTAGCCTGGTGCCCGGCAGGAAGTTCGGGCCGCTCGTCGTGCAGTCGGTGTCGTCAGAGCGGGTCGTCTGCGGTGACGCCGACAAGCACCTGGCGTTCCGGGCAACCTTCGAGATCGACCCGATGCGGCTTCGAGGCAGCTTCACCACCGAGGTGGAGTTCCTCGACGCGGTCGGCCGAACCTACTTCGCGCTGGTGAAGCCGTTCCACAAACGGGTCATCCCCGCTCTAGTCTCGGCGCCGTTCTCCGCGCGCGCGAGCACCGAGCCGATACCGCGTTCCGGATGACGAAGGACCAGCGGGACGCGCCGTCCCGCGGACGATTGGACCAGCGGCACGGCGTCGCGGTGACGCAGATCAACCGATCGCGCCGTCGCCTTTCAGTAGCACTTGCCACGCCTCCACGCTGGCGACGCTGAGCAAGCCCAGTTCGTCCAGGGATCGTCTGCCAGTCGCGTACGGACCTCGCGCTCCTCGGCACAGTCGACGATCAGCATGATCCTCGAGTCGTCGCCACTGATGGGACCGCCTAGGACGACGAAGGCCTCGCTCACTAACTGGTCCATGAAGGCTGCGTGCGGCGGCCACGCGTCCTGCTTCCGCATCGGGAGACCCTCAGCCCAGCCGGGGCCGTGCCCACGCATCACCACGAAGTAGCTCACGGGGTCAGCCTGCCGCAACACCGTCGAAGAGCCGGTAGGCCGATCATCGGTAGGCGGCCCGGACTCGTGCCGCTGCTACACGTCCACGTTGATGGTGTCGGCCACCCAGTCGGGAAGAGCAGCTACCGGATCGGTGGTATCGAGGAGGTGGCGCTGGAAGGTGTCGCGTTCATGCGCGAGTACCGCGAGTTCCCAGACGCAAGGAGCAAGCCCGCGCGGCGCCGGTCGCAGGAGGTCGGGTCGCTGCGCCGGGCCGCAGAACAGCGCCAGCCGGGACATGTACCCCTCGATCCAAGACTGCACGACTACGTAGTTGCCGTCGTCGCCCAAGTGGACGATGACGACGCCCAGGCCCAGGCCACCCATCTGGCGGTCGATCGCGACGGTGCCCGGCGTGCAGACGCAACGCGTCGCTGACGGCCTCGGTGCGGACCGGGTTCCCCAGCGCGGCCGCCGCGGCCGACAGCGCGTCGACGTCCGCCGCGCGGACCCGGACGAACCGCAGCGGCACGTGCTCATACCGGCCGTCCGGGCCCAGCAGCCGCCCACCGGTCGCCGTCCCGGGGTCGGACTGAGTCGGCCGGACCGCGTCCGCGTCCGCGACCCGGCCCAGCGCCTGCAACGCCACTCCCCCACCCAGCGCCACCGGGTGCACCACCAGGCCATCCGGGTCCCCGGTCTCCTGCCACCCCAACGTCAACAACAGCTCCTCGACCTCCGCGAGGGCGCCGGTGAACTCCTCGTCCCGATCCGGCAGCACCACCACCCGCTCGCCGCCCACTGGTTCCTGAGCTGGGTCCCCGGTCATCGCACCCGCCTCTTCCTACGCCGTACACCCGAGCCGTGTCCTCGCGTCAGCTTCGCCGACGACACCGACACCACCCGGGTGATGGGCCGCGCTGTGTGGCACAGGCCGGTCTCGCGTTGGCTGCTCGGTGGAGGCGTCAGCAGCTGATGAGCTGGCCGGCTTTGCTGTCGACCGTCTGGGCGGAGTCATCGAGGGTCTTCGCGGTGGCGAGGGCCTTGGTGACCGCTGCGGCGGCCGCCTGCGCACGTGCAGTGGCCGGCCCGGTCGCGGCGTCGACGGCCTTCGTGGCCCCGGTCTCGACCTGGCCCGCGGAAGCGGAGTACTGCTGCTGGGCGTTGACCAGATCGGTGAGCGCGCTGCGGGCATCGGTGACCGCAGACGTGACCGCATCGGCGGCGTCGGTCACCGTGGGGGCCGCAGACTCCACGGCCCCCTGGGCGGAGTCGACAGCACCGACATCGGAGCTGACCTGGCCCTGGGCGGAACCGAGGTCCCCGCCGGAAGTGGCGGTGCACTGCTTACTGATCGTGCGGGCAGCGGCGTAGTCGGTGTCCACCGTGGCCCGGGCGGTCTTCTCATCGGCGAGTTCGGCGCCCAGCGTGGGGTCCAGACCCTTCAGCGTCTGGTCAGCGGCCTCGACAGCCCCGATCGCCGTCCCCAGCCGGTCACCGGCCGCGCTAACGACCTGGTCCTCCCGGGCCTTCTCGGCTGCGGCCGCCGCTGCGTCAGACGCTGCTGCGGCGCTGGCCTGTGCGTCCGCGGCCGCCGCTGCCGCGCTGGCCTGGGCCTCCGCGGTCGCGGTGGCTGCCGCGTCCGCAGCCCGGTGCCCCTGGTCAGCGAGACCGGCGACCGCGGTGTTGTAGTCGCTGACGCTGCTGGCGTTGAACGGCGCGTCGACCAGCTGACCGTCGTCCTGCGGAACGGTCAGCAGCAGCTGGCTGCCGCGGATGCTGCCGGTCAGGGTGGTCGTCGACCCCAGTTCCCTGTTCAGCGTCAGGGTCAGATGCTGGTGGTCCAGCAGCCCGGTGAAGCTCGTCGACGTGGTCGTCGTCCCAGCCGCCGTCGCGGCCGTTCCCGTGACCATGAAGACACCCTGCAGCTGCCCGTCGCGCTCGGTCCACCGGACCAACAGGACAGCGGCGGGCGACGTCTCGAGGTAGACCGCGTCCCCACCACCCAACCCCCCCGGTTCCGCGGACACCGTCGTCGCCGGTGAGGTCGTACCCGGGGCAGGCGGCACGGCCATCACCACCGACGAGGACGGCGTCGGGGACGCAGGAGACGAGGACGGCGTCGGTGACGCAGGAGACGGGGACGCCCGGTCCAGCGAGCCCAACGGGCCGCTGGAGCAGCCGCTCACCACGAGGGCCGCGGCAAGCAGGAGTGCGGCGCTGGAGGTCCTCACGCGGCGGGGAAGCACCTGGCGAACTCTCGACGGTCGGGAACGGGCGCGTTCGGACCTGTGGAGGACCACCCGACTGACCTCCGGTCCCCGCAATCAGCGCCTGGGTACGTCAGGTCGAGGCGGTCGCGTCGAGCAGGGTCGCGGTGACCAGGTCCGCCGGCAGCTGCAGCTGGTCCGCGACCAGGCCCACCAGTTGTGCCCGGGCCGCCGCCGGTGCAGCCGCCACGAGGCCGGCGACGTCGCGGACCGCGTCGACCAGCGCGACCGGGTTGCCCGCGTGCGCCGCCCACCGGTCCAGCCGCGCCGTGACCGCGACGTCCACCAACGGTGAGCGCCGACCCCGGGGGCGGCGCGGGCGCGGGTGCGGCGCGCCGGGCGGCGCGGCGCAGTTCCAGCCCGCCGTGGGCGTACCACGAGGTGAGGACCGCGACCGCGAGGGCGACCTCGACGGCGTCGCCGCCGTAGTACATGAGCTGCGCCCCGAACTGTACGTCCGCGACCGGGCCGGCCCCCTGGGGGCGGTCGTGGGCGTACATCAGCTTCGCCAGCAGGTCATGGCTGCCGGCGGCCAGGAACAGCAGCAGCAACCGACCCCGGGTCGACGCCCGGTGGGGCATCGGGTCCCGCCCAGCCACCGCCCAGCTGAACAGGCACCCGGTGAGGATCATGTGCAGGTGCACCAGCACGTGCACCCACAGGTGGGCCTCGGTCTCGGCGTACAGCGGGGTGAGGTAGAGGGCGTAGAGGCTGCCCACCTCCGCCACCAGGACCACGGCCGGGCGGGTGAGGGCTGTGACCGCCCGGCTGTGGAGGACCCGCAGCAGCCGGGTCCGCACTGCCCGGGGCGTCACCCGCAGGGCCAGGGTCACCGGGGCGGACACCGCCAGCAGCAGCGGTGCGACCATCGCGATCAGCAGATGCTGCAGGACGTGGAACCGGAAGTCCCCGTCGTGGGTACCCACCGGCGGTACGAACCCCACCGCCAACACGACCAGACCCGCCGCGAACGCCGCCGCCCGCGCCGGCGGCCAGTGGTCCCCGCGACGATGCAGAGCCACCACCCCCGCGCCGTAGGCCCCGGCCGGGACCAGCAGCACCGCAGCGAACAGGTCGCTGACCGCGGCGTCGGGGTCCACCGGTCAGCGCCCGGACGCCGCCACCGCAGCCCGCGACCCCCGGGCGGCCCGGGCCAGCAGCGCGATCCCGACGAGCAGACCGATCCCGCCGGCGATGTTCCACACCAGGTCATAGGGCAGCAGATGAACGTGGTAGCGGATCTGGTGCAGCCGCAGCACCTTGTGCTGGAACAGCCCGTCGTACACCTGGAAGAACCCCCAGCCGGTGAAGATCCCCCCCACCCAGCGGATCCGGGACAGCGCCTGCCGGCGTTGGAGATCGGCGTAGACGAACAGGGCGACCACGATCGCGATCCACCCCCCGGCGTGGAAGAACCCGTCAGACATCAGACCCACCGCCGGGGTGGACCGGTCGTAGAAGTGGTGCCAGTGCAGGATCTGGTGGAACACCGTCTCATCGATGAACGCGCCCACCCCGATCCCCGCGAGGACCCCGGACACCACCGACCTGGTGAACCCGCCACCACCGCCACTGGACGGGTCGACCCTCTCCGCCGCCGCCTGCGCCATCTCGACGTCCTCCCCCACCGGTCCGCCCCGCGCAACCGCACCCACCGCACCGACCAGCCGGGAATCATCCGATCACAGCGTGAGTGGTCGCAGACCCCCGCAACCGCGTGAGCAGACCCTGGACCGGTCCAAGACCGTCCCGAACCCGGTCTGACGCCACCACCACGACCTCGGCGAGCCGCCGGCACCGGTGCTCACCGCGGCTGGTAGATGTCGCGGCGGTGACCGATACGCACCACCAGCACGACAAGGCGGTCATCGACGACCTCGTAGACGATGCGGTAGTCCCCGGTGCGGACCCGCCACTCCCCCGCCCCACCCACCAGCTGGGTCGCTCCCGGAGGCCGGGGCTCGGCGGCCAGCAGCTCGAGGACCGCCTGGATCCGTCGACGCACCGGCGGGTCGAACTTGCGGAGCTGGCGGGCTGCGGTCGGGGTCAGGGTGACCTGGTAGGTCATGTCAGACCAAGGTCGGCCTTCACCTGGTCCCACGGGATCGGCTCGTCACCGGTGGCCGCCATGTCGGCGCGGGCGGCCGCCGCGGCCCGGATGTCGGCCATGTCCTCGGCGAGAGCGAGGACCGCGTCCAGGTCGTCGGCGTCGATGACCGCCGCAACCCGGCGGCCACGCCGGGCCAGATATACCGGCGCGTGCTCATCGCGGGCCCGGTCGATGATCGCCGCCAGCTGCTGGCGAGCCGCAGAGACGGTCAACAGCCCCCCATCTGCCATGGGCTGAGCGTACAACCAGTGGTCCAGATGTACGCCGACACGGTGTGAGTCCCGGGAGCGGCGGTTTCGGTCAGGAGGCGGTCAGCGCGGCGGTGACGTCGCTGATCTTCTGGACCAGCCGCAGGGTCCTGGGGATCGCCCGGAACCCGTGGTGGGCGTAGAAGCCGGCGGCCCGGTCGTGGAGAGCGTTAACCACCACGAACCGGGCCGCGACGAGCTCGGTCGCCGCGACGACCCGGGTGTGAGGGCGTCGACGAGGAGAACCCCGCCCAGACCCTCGCCGTGGAGGGTTTCGTCGAGGCGACCCGGGCCAGCAGCACCGCGGGGACGGTGACCGGTGCAGGGAGTAGTAGGCGGCCACCACCTCGTCATCGGAGCGGCACCAGACGAACGTCCGGGCCACCCGTCGGGCCTCCGCACCGGCCACGTGCTCAGTCAGCCAGGTGTCCAGCTCGGGTTCCCCGGACCGCAGCCTGGTCAGGTCGTGGCGGGCCGGGTCGAGGGGCTGGGAGTGGAAGGACGCGACTCAGTCCGCGGTGACCGCAGCGGCGGCGCGGCGGGCGCGCAGGCCAGGGCCGGCGACGGCGAAACGGGCGCATCCAGCGCGCCGAGGAGGTCGTCGTAGAAGCTCGCCGGCATCGGGGGGGCGACCTCGTGGTCGGCGATCACCCGATCCGCGCGCTGCTCCACGGCGTTGCGGACGAAGTCACTGACCGGGACGTGAACCAGCCCGGCGGCGTACTCGATGCGGGACTTGATCTCCGGGCGCACCTGGACCTCCAGTCGTGCGGTCACCGCAGCCATCGCAAACCTCCCTGTCCGGACATCTGTCCGTACAGCAGTCGACGCGGGTGGTGCCCTGAGCCCTCTGACCTGGGAAGCGGTTATCCACCGACGACCGCAGCACCTCTCCCCCACCGCCCCCGGGAGCTCACTTCTGTGACTTGCTGCGGTGTGTGGCGTCGTTCCGCAGCGGTATCTGGCGTCGTCGGCGGCTGCGGCTGGCGGCGTGGGTACGAGTGGTCGGGGCGTTGAACGTGAGCGCGTCGGTGCTCCTACGGGGGGTGTGAGTAGCAACGGCGCAGGATCGTGCGCTAAGCACCCGCGTTCGGCTGTCAGCTGTCGGGCAGGGCGGGGTCGCGTAGCGGGCGGAGCTGTCCGACAGCGAGGTCGGTGCGCTGAACTGGTAGCGGCCGAGGAGGTTGATGTGGTCGTGAGCGAGCGGTGGCAGGCGTCGTACGTCGTCGTCGCGGACGTCGTGTCCGTCGCGGCGGAGCTGGCTCAGGGCGGCGTTCTGGTATCGGGTGTTCCACAGCACGATGGCGTTGACGACCAGGCCGAGGGCGCCGAGCTGGTCTTCTTGGCCTTCGCGGTAGCGCTGGCGCGGCTGCCCGCGCTGGCCGTGGAAGACGGCCCGCGCGAGCGCATGGCGGCTTTCGGTGCAGTTGAGCTGGGTGAGGATGCGCCGGCGGTAGGCCTCGTCGTCGAGGTAGGCGAGCAGATACAGCGTCTTGGTGATCCGACCGAGCTCGGCGAGGGTCCGCCCGAGCGGCGTGGGCCGTCCGCCGCCTTGCAGGACGCGCAGGAGCTCGCTGGCGCGGACGGTGCCGGTGGCCAGGCTGCCGGCGACGCGGAGCAGGTCGTCCCAGTGCGCGGCGATGAGGTCGGTGTTGATCTGGTGGCGGGCCAGACCATTGAGCGGGCCGTAGTCGGCGGTGCGGGTGATGCGCCAGAACCGTGCGGAGCCGATGTCGGCCAGGCGGGGGCTGAACTGATAGCCGAGGAGCCGGAACAGACCGAAGACCTGGTCGCTGTAGCCGGCGGTGTCGGTCATCAGCTCGGTCGGCGCCAGGCTGGTCTGCTGCTCGAGGAGCCCGTCGAGGATGTGCAGGCTGTCGCGCAGGGTGCCGGGCACGACGATGGCGTGGAAGCCGGCGAACTGGTCGGACAGGAAGTTGAGGTAGGTGACGCCGCGGCCGGGCCCGAAGTAGCGGGGATTGGGTCCGGCGTTCAGGGTCCGGACGGGGACGACGAACCGCAGGCCGTCGGCGGACGCGACGTCGCCGCCGCCCCAGGCCTGGGCGAGCGGGATCTCGCCCTGGGCGTCGACCATCCGGCCGGTGGCGGCGGTGATCGTGTCGCCGCGCAGGTAGTTCTGGTCGACCCAGGACAGCCGGCCGCGGGTCAGGGCGGGGCTGCCGGGCTGCACGACCGGTTCCAGCCCGATGTTGCAGGCCTCGGCGACCAGGACAGCGCACAGGCTGACGCCGAGGTCCTCGGCGCGGGCGGCGCCTTCGGACACGTGCGTGAACTCGCTGAGGAACCCGGTCCACCCGGCGACCTCCAGGAGCACGTCGGGCAGGTCGACCCGGGGCAGCAGGTCGGCGACGGGCGCCCGCAGCCCGAGCAGGCTGGGCGGCTCGTCCAGCCGGTCGAGCGGGGTCAGGACGAGCCGGTCGTGTCCGTCGGCGGTCTCGATCCGCACCGCCTCGTTCTCCGCGATCCGTCCGGCGACGGCCCGGTAGGCCGCGTCGAGGTCGGCGGCCAGCTCGGCGAGCTCGCGGTGCGGGTCCAGGTCGTGCCCCAGGCTGATCGCGACGCCGGCGCGGGCAGCCTCCCACGCCTCGCCCTGCAGGAGTCGTGCTCGTGGGTCGGCCCAGCGCCGGCTGGTGGTCGCGTAGACGTCCCGGCGCCGGAGGGCCTCCCGGAGGCGCTCCAGGACCAGGAAGGTGAAGGCGGGGCGTTGCAGCAGCCCGTCCGGGCCGTGGACCCGGACGGCCCAGGGGCCGGTGGCCAGCGTCAGCGGCACCTCGTCGGCCCGCACGGTCCGGCGGCCCTCCAGGCCGCCCAGCGCCTCCCAGGCGGCGAGCACGTCGGCGCCGGCCGGCGCCGCCTGCAGCCGCAGGGTGGCCAAAAGCGCGGGCACGAACCGGCGGACCAGGCTGTAGCGGGCCAGCAGGTCGTCCAGGTGGGTGTCCGTCGGTGGCCGGGTGGTGGCGTCGACGGCCTCGACGGCGGCCGCGAGCTGCTCGCGGGACACGGTGCGCCCGATCGCCGCCCACACGGCGGGCAGCCCGCCGGCCGGCGGGTCGAGGAGGACCTTGACGGCGTCGCGGAGCTGCCCGGCCGCCAGGTCCAGTGTCGGCAGGGTCCGCAGCCGTTCGCGGGTGCCGGCCCGGTCGGCCCGGGCCAGCAGGGCTCCCAGGAGCTGGTCGAGCAGGTCGAGGGCGTCGTCGCCCGCGTCGGTTTCCAGCTGCCGTGCCGCCGCGAGCAGCGTGGCGGTGCGGCGCTGCTCGCTCATCCGGGCAACCGCCTGCGTCCTGGCGGTCGCCGCGTGCCGGGCGAGTGCCTCCAGGCGGCCGGGTGGGACGAAGCTCAGGTCCAGGTCGCCGACGCCGAGCGCCCGGATCTCCTCCAGCCGGTGCAGCGCGCCCAGCAGGCCGGCGGCGGTGACGCTGGTCGGGCCGCGCCGCAGCCGCTTCAGCGTCGACGTCCGCTCGCCGTCCGCCACAGCCAGCAGACCCTCCAGGCGGGCGCGCTGGGCGGCGTCCGGTGCGTCGGCCAGCGTCTGCCAGAGCCGGGTCGCTGCTTGGTCGCGGACCGACGCGACGAGCCTGGCCAGCACGGTCGGCCCGGGCAGCAGCACCTTCGCCTCGAGCAGCCGCGCGGTCGCGAGGTCGAACAGCGCTCCCGGCCGTTCGGTGGCCAGCCGGGCGCGGGCCTGCAGCCAGTCGAGCAGGTCGTGCTGCACCTGCGGGTCGGTGAAGTCGCGGTAGCCGTAGGCCTGCTGAATCTGCCCGGCGTGCAGCCGGTTGGTGCCGTCCCGGGCGGCGTACTGCTTGAGCACCCCGGGGTCGGCGACGCCGAGCTGCCCGGCCAGGTGCGCTGCGACTGCCCACGGGACGTCGGCCGGGTCGGGCAGGAACGTCCCCAGGAAGCGGACGGTGCCCA
>JAABUO010010407.1_pt1 | contig 10297 bp, 12 predicted proteins | sample 5559291 | NCBI WGS metagenome assembly JAABUO01 (sample SAMN10711878, study PRJNA513372) | rock metagenome | isolation source: Antarctica rocks | place: Antarctica: Victoria Land, Finger Mt sud
AGCCCCTTCTCCCCCGAATTACCCAACAACCTCACACCCAACTACTGGCCTACTTTTACTCCGCCACACTGGCTTGGTTTTGCTCCGCCCTTGACAGCCTTAGTCAGTAAACACCAAGCTCCGGTTTCGAGAAAGGGACAGCCCTTGAATAATCAAACTCGCTTTGTTTGTCATCATGCTGGCGCTCGCTCCTATGGCTTTCGCCGGCAACATCAAGCCTTACGATCAAGCCGAGTTCAACCGGCTTACTGCGGAGGGCAAACCTGTTCTTCTCGATGTTCATGCCAGTTGGTGTCCTACTTGCAGGCAGCAAAAGCCCATCATCGATCAGTTGATGGGTGACGCCGCCTTCAAGAACGTGACGACGATGTTGATTGACTTCGACACCGAGAAGCCTTTGCTCAAAACCTACAACGTACGCACCCAAAGCACTCTGATCGTATTCAAAAGCACGAAAGAAGTAGGCCGCTCCGTCGGCAATACGACCAAGAGTGGCATAGAAGGACTGATCAAGAAGGCGGTCTACTGAGCATGGCGTTCGGAGTAGCTTCTTATGGGTTTGCATTGCTGGCGGGAGTGTTATCGACACTCTCGCCCTGTGTCTTGCCCATCGTCCCGATCCTTTTGGGATCGGCGGCCAACGCGCATCGTCGCGCGCCGCTGGCCCTGGCCGCCGGCCTCGCGCTTTCCTATTCGATCATCGGAACTGTGTTGGCTTGGACGGGATCGGCGCTTTGCATGGACGCGGGGATCTTTCGCAACGTGGGTGCGATTATCTTGGGACTGCTTGGTATCGTGTTGGTGTCGACAAACCTGCAGCAGCGATTCGCCTTGGCAACTTCAAAGATCGGAAACGCGGGGAATAATGTCATCTCCGAGATGCGTCTGGATGGACTGCTTGGCCAGTTGGCGATCGGTCTCGTCTTAGGCGTCGTTTGGAGCCCGTGCGTCGGGCCGACGTACGCTAGCGAAACGGGCGCGTTGAAGACACAGCAATTGCATCATGCCGAGGCCGACAGTGTCGCGAAAACGACCATTTCTGACACAGCTCAGAAGGACCCTAAAAATGCCTCCTTTTACCCCGAAATGTGTCCCAGAAGTCGTCCTGATTTAAATGTCTGATTAACGGCAGGCGCCTCATGCGACGGGCAAGGCTCTCCAGTCGCCTAAACGTACGTAAATTTCCGTTTCTTGAGCTGCCCCCTATAAGGGTTCACCATGGAAAATTTGATCTATACAGCTTTGCGAGACATTGCCCCAGATGGCGAAGACGAAATCACCCTAAGCAAAGACGATCTCTCATTGGTTAGGCCAACCGCCAGTCTTCTAGCGGGTAGATGGACACATGTAATGGGCCAAGGTGACTTCGACGCTCAAGCAACCGCGTCGCGATACCTCGTCTGCAAGTACCCAACGTGGGGGAAAGGCCAGTCACCAGTTGAAGCAAAGCAAAAGGGCTTGGACAGGTTTTACAGCGGCCTCATGGCGCTTCAGGTTATCAAGCCAATACAGACCTTCGGGTATATCTACTCGCAGAACGGTATCGAATCACGTCCAAGAATGGGGCCAGGACCTTGGGCGCTAACGAAACAGTACGACTCTGAGATGTTGAGCCGCGTTCCTGAGATGATCGAACGCATACAACGGGTCACAGATGAAAACAAAGTTGAACCCAGAAACGCGCTGATCCTTCTTCAATTGGGTCTAGAACACTTTCATCCTCTCATTGCGGGTTTGTTCTGGGTGATGGGTATGGAGGCAATCTTTGATAGCCGCAGTCGGAATGACTTCAAGAAAAAGCTTCGCCGCTGCTTAGGTGAAGACACCTTGGCGTTTCCTAAATGGAGTACGCCAGGGCCTGCCTACACTGTGGGTGAAATATCCACGGACCTCTACATGCTTCGGAACAAGCTGGCCCATGGTAGGGATTTGCGGGAAGCCTTACACGACAAGTTAACGCCTGTGGACCTGACAAAGCAGGTGCAGCCCGCGGGATTTCCCGAGCCTACCGCTAACGCCGCTGTTTTGAGTGAGGCGGCGTGTTTTCTCCTGTGCCAGGTTCTACAGAAGGTGCTTTAGGGCGAGCTCCGTAAATCGGCCTGCCCGATCAAACCGAACACCATCATCTCTCCGGCACTGCTCTCCGGCTGTTGCTGGGTCCCGTCAAGTCCTCTGATGTATAGCCGGGGCAAACAGAAATTAGAGGCCGAGCCCCAATCCATAGCTGTGTTCCTGCTTCGACGCGATCTCCTGTTGCGGTGGCTGGATGGACTGCTCGGGCTTATGCTGCGGCGTGTGGGCGCTCTCGCGGGAGACCTCGTGGCCCAGCGCGGCGGGCAGCTTCTCGCGGTCGTTGGTGAAGAGCTGCGCATCGTGCGCTCCGCGCGAGATGGCGACATAGGCCATGCGATTGTTGAGCAGGTCCTTCGCGCCCAGCTCTGTATCCACATGCACCAACACCCGCTCCGCGGTCTGCCCCTGGCTGGAATGACTGGTCACGGCATAGCCATGATCGAGATGCGGATGCCTGGCTGGATCGAGCTGTAGGGAGCGGCCATCGTCCATGCGCAGGGACATGCGACCTTCGGTGATGCTCTCGATGGTCCCCAGCTCGCGGTTAGCGACCTTCAGGTCATTCGCGGGCGCGGTGAACTGGAGGCGGTCGCCCTGGGAGAAGCTACGCGACTCCTCGCGGTAGACCGAAACTCCCTGCTGGCGGTGCGGGTCGTACGTCCGCTCGGTGCCATCCTTCAGCGCGACCGTGATCCGGTTGTGCGGAGCGTCGATGCCAACCACGCGGGCGTACTCGCCTTTGCCGATACCGGTCTCCTTCGACCCCCGGCTATAGCGCAATACCTCGCCCACCTCGTATCGCTCGGCCCATGTACGGGCCGCTCCGGTGAGGTCCTGGCGCGGCACCAGCGTATCGACGCGATGCTCCTCCCTGCCCACAACGCCATGCCGTTGCAGCTCGGCATGGATGCGCCGATTGATCTCCGCACGGGAATGGTTGTCGGGCGAGACTACCAGCGTCTTCTCCGGCGACTTCGCATACTCCTTGGCGATGGCGTCGATCCGCTCCTCGCGGTCTCGGAACTCATGCACCCGGCCCTGGCTGTCGAGGTTCTTGACCGCGGCTCCCACCTCGCCCCGCGCGAGCTGCTCGACCACCTGCCGCAGCTCCGGCTCCTTCTGGCGCACGATCTGATCGAGCGAGATGGTCTTCATCCCGGCTTCCTGCAACTGCGCGAAGGGTTTTCCGGCCTCGACCGCCTCATGCTGCCGCCGGTCGCCTACCAGCAGCACGCGGTCGTTCGGGTGCAGGCGCGTCACAAACTCGTGCATCTGCCTGGTGGACGCGAGCGAGGACTCATCGAGCACATAGAGCCGCTTCTCTCCGGTGTCCGGTCCCTGCCGCCGCGCCAGGTGCATCTGTAATGTTGAAGTCTCAATGCCGGCGTCGCCGAGCTTCTGCGCCGCGCGGCTCGTGGGCGCGAAACCCTCCACCCTGTACCCTTCGGCCTCGGCTCCTTCGCGGATGACGGCCAGCGTCGTGGTCTTCCCGGCTCCGGCTACGCCGTCGATGCCGACGATCTTCTCGCGCGAAGCGAAGACCTCACGAGCGGCTTCCTGCTGCGAACGGTTCAGCTCCGGGTGCCGCTCCAGCGTGTCGAAGCGTTCTCTACCCTCCAGCAGCATCGGATCGCCGTAGCCGCGTCGGTTACCCTGCTGCATCTGCGCGACGATCTCCCGCTCCATCCGCACCATGTGCGCGGTCGTGATCTGCGGTCCGCGCACAGACGCCTGCGCCTCGCGGAACTCGCCTGCCTGCATCCGGCGCTCGAACTCCTGCCGAACGTGCGAGTAGTTGATCTCGCCCATGCCGCGATTCAACGCGGTATTGTAAAGCACCCTGCGGTCCTGTACGGCATCTTTCTCGAACAGGTGATCGCGGGCATACGTTACGGCCTGTTGTGCCGTCTGTGCCGGAGAGCGGGTCTGTTCCTGCTGGACCTTCTGAGTACGCTCCAGTGCTTCGGCCACTACCCGGTCGGCCTGATAGCCGAACTGCCCGGCAAGCTCCCGGTGCTGGCGCTGCACCTCCTCCGGCGACAGCAGCTCCTTCTTGTCACGTGTGCGGTGGGCGGCGATCTGCCCTGCGGCCGCGCCGTCGATGCCCTGCTCCCGCTTGTAATCCTGCACCTGCTGCCGCCGTGGGCTCGACGCCTCCAGGTACTCCCGCGTGTAGCCCTTGATCTCCGGCTGGCCATCCTTGCCGCGCTCCAGCTCGTAGCCGAGCTTTGCAAGGCGCGTGGCCAGCTCCGCGCGATAGATTGCCGTGCCGTAGTGCTGCGAAGCGTACAGCTCATGCGACTGCACGGAGCGGGTCTGGCCGTTCTCCCGCTCGGTCACGTTGAAGATCACGGCATGGGTATGGAGCTGCGGCGCGGCGTAGCCAGCGACGGGCCGCGCCGTGTCGTGCTCGAAGGTGGCGGAGGCGAACTTGCCGGTCGTCTCCGGGGCATGGACGTTGCCGATCCGCGCCTGGGTGTAGTGCTCGATCTCTCCCAAAGCCACGCGGACGCTCTCCCGGTGCGCCTCCCGCACCCGCTCATCGCCTCCCACAAGCGCGGTCAGCGAAACCGACTTCGGCGCGGAGAACGTGGCATCCCACCCGGCGCGGTGCTCCACGCTCGTCACTTCCCTCCCCTGCTTGCCCTCGTAGGTCCGGGAAACCTGATGCCGCACAAGCTGCTCTTCTGTGAACGGGTGCTGACCTTCGCTCAACCGGGCGAAGTGGTCATTGCCGACCGCGCCCTCCAAGCCCCACTGCTCGGCAAGCCGGCCCTGCCACTCGCTGAAACCCTGCTGGTCGCGGCTCCAGTAGTTTTGCTGCTCCGACGCGAACTCCCGCGCGTGATACGTTCGCGCTTGGCCGGCCGATAACGCTTTGGAGGACATCGTGAGCATGGTTATGGCCGGTTCTGGTTTCCCTCAAAATTTACTTTTCCAGCGCGGATGCCCGCAGGCACTCTTACGTGACTCCCAACAGAGCTTATCTTCCCCTTGAGGATGAGGTCACCCTGGTTTCACCCGATGCACGAGATCGCTCAGAAAGGGTGCCGGGAAGCCCATAGGTCATTCCATCACTGTAAAATTTCGCGTAGGCCCTGAGCAGGGATCGCTCTCGCTTGTAACTGCATCTATTTGTACACAGGAGATCAACTATGACCACGAAGACCTGGACTCGCCCTGATTTTGTAGCTGTAAGCCTCGGCTGCGAGATCAACTGCTACGCCCCTGCGGAACTCTAAACGATGTTTCGGTTCAAATTGCTGGGGACTGCCGCCGGTGGTGGCAGCCCCCAGTGGAATTGCGCGTGCATTCTTTGTGAGCTAAGCCGACGCCATCCACAGGTTTTTGAGCCACGGCTCCAGTTGCAGGCAGTGATGTCGGCCGATGGAGAGAACTGGTTACTCCTGAATGCGTCGCCGGACCTTCGGGTTCAGATCGAAGCCAATCCTGAGCTGCAGCCGGTCCCGACACGCGGCAAACGCAACACCCCGATTCAAGCCATCATCCTGACCAGCGCCGATTTAGACCAGGTGCTCGGCCTGCTGTTGCTGCGGGAGTTCCAGCCGCTCACGGTGTATGCGACCGCGCTGGTGCGCCGGACGCTGGAAGCGAACAGCTTCTTCCGGATGCTGGAGCGCGTTCCCAACCAGCTCACCTGGCATGAGATCGTTCCGGGCGAGACGTTCGCGGTGGGCGCGAGCGGTATCCTCTGCACGCCCGTCCCGCTCGCCGGCAGCCTTCCTTTCTACGCAAGAGAGCTGGACACCCACGAGCATGGTCAGGCCAGCCTGGGGCTGGTGCTCGCGTGCGAGGGCCGCCGCATCGCCTATACACCGGCACTGCCGGAGATCACGGACGATCTCCTGGCGATCTATCGATCCTGCGATACGGTGCTCGTTGATGGCACCTTCTGGAGCGACGCGGAGCTGACGCGGACGCACACGGGCACGCCGCTGGCGCGAGCGATCGGCCATATTCCGATGAGCGGAGAGGACGGGACCATAGCGTTGCTCGCGGAGGCGAACGTTCCGCGCAGGGTCTTCGTCCATATCAACAACACGAATCCAGTGCTCGACCCGCGCAGCCCGGAGCGCCAGGCAGCGGTCGAAGCCGGCTGGCAGATAGGATATGACGGATGGCAACTGCCGTAACGCGGATGGAGACGACGGAAACGCGCTTATCGCGTGAGGATCTGCACGGTCGGCTGAAGGCGGTGGGCGCTGCCCGCTATCATCATCGGCACCCGTTTCACCTGCGCATGCACCGCGGCGAGCTGACGCGGGGGCAACTACAGGCGTGGGCGCTGAACCGGTATTACTACCAGAGCCGCATTCCGATGAAGGACTCCCTGCTACTGGCGAAGAGCGACGATCCGGCGTTTCGGCGCGCGTGGAGGAAGCGCATCCTCGACCACGATGGCGACCAGGATGGATACGGCGGCGTGGAGAAATGGATTCAGCTTGCGGAGTCCAGCGGACTGTCGCGCGACCAGGTGATTCCATGCGATGGCATTCTGCCGGGAGTGCGCTATGCTGTCGACGCCTATCTGGCGCTGGTGCGGGACAGCCCGCTACTGATTGCGGTGGCGTCCTCGCTGACGGAGCTTTTTTCACGCGACCTGATCACGCTGCGGATGGACCAGATGCGGCTGCACTATCCTTACCTGACTCCGGGACTGGCCTACTTCGTGGGGCGGCTGACGCAGGCGCCGGAGGATGCAATCTTCGCGCTAGATTATGTTTCTACCCATACGGCCACACGTGCCGAGCAGGAGCAGGTGATTGGCGCGCTCGAACAGAAGTGCGCGATCCTTTGGGCGCAGCTCGATGCGATCGACTATGCCTATGTGTCTCCGGGCAGTATTCCGCCGGGCTGCTTTACTCCCGATTGCGAATGAAGTGCAGGCCTTTATGAATATGGATTCGAGACCACGCATTGCGCCGGGCTGCCGGTTGCACCCAACCAACGAGGTGCTGCTCGTCCCGGAGGGTGCGCTGCAGCTGAGCGGACCGTCGCGGGAGATATTGCAGCGGCTTGATGGCCAGACAAGTGTGCAGGCGGTCGTCGAGGAGCTGCTGCAGCAGTACCCGGGCGCCGATGCCGAAGAGGTGCGAGGCGACGTTCTCAGCCTGCTCGACCGGATGGCTGAGCGTGGCGTGGTGCGGGTCTGATGGCGGCCTCTGTACCGGGCGCGATGCATGCTCCGTTCTCGCTGATTGCGGAGCTGACGCATCGATGTCCGCTGCACTGCCTGTACTGCTCGAACCCGATCGAAATGCAGCGTAGCCAGGAGGAGCTGTCGACCGAGGACTGGAAGCGTGTTTTTAGGCAGGCCGCGGCGATGGGGGTACTGCATCTCCACCTGACTGGTGGAGAGCCGCTGGTCCGCAAGGACCTGGAAGATCTGATTGCCGCGGCGCGGGATGCGGGGCTCTACGTCAACATGATTACGTCGGGCGTGGGGCTGACCGAGCAAAGGCTCAGCAACCTGGTGGAGGCCGGACTCGAGCATTTACAGCTTAGCTTTCAGGATCTCGATGAGGCCTCGGCCAATCACATTGCGGGAACGCGGGCGCATGCCATCAAGCTGGCGCTGGTGCCGGTGCTGAAGAAGTTTCCGCTCGCGTTCACCATCAACCTCGTGGTTCATCGTATGAACCTGGATCGGCTGGAGGAGTTTATCCGGCTGGCAGAAGAGCTGGAGCCAGACCGGCTGGAGGTCGCTCATGTGCAGTACTACGGCTGGGCGCTGAAGAATCGTTCGCTGCTCATGCCGACCGAGGAGCAGGTGATGCGCTCGCTGCCGATCGTCGAAGCGGCGAAGGAACGGCTGAAGGGAAAGATTCACCTGGAAGCGGTTTTCCCGGATTACTTCGGCAGCTTTCCCAAGGCGTGCGTGGGCGGCTGGGGGCGGCAGACGATGCTGATCGATCCGGCGGGGCTGGCGTTACCCTGCCACTCGGCTGCGATCATTCCCGGGCTTTCGTTCGACAACATCCGCGAGCACGATCTTCAGTGGATATGGCAGTCCTCTTCGGCGTTCAACCGGTTTCGCGGAGACGCGTGGATGTCGGAGACCTGCAAGAGCTGCGAGCGCAAGGAGAAGGACTTCGGCGGCTGCCGCTGCCAAGCGTTCCTGCTGACGGGCGACGCCGAGGCAATCGATCCGGTGTGCAGCTACAGCCCGGACCACGGGATGTTGACGGCGCTGCGGGTCTCTGCTCCCGATCTGCTTCCGATCTGGAGAGGATAGGCGTTACGCTGCGCTCTCGCGCCGTCACTCAATCTCCTTGCTGGCGTCCCAGACAAACCCTTCCCGCTTCATGGCGGGCGCGTGGATGAGCGGCAGCGCGGCCTGAACCGGCTTCTTCGCAGGCGCTTGCGATGGAGCTACCTGCGCGGGCGCTGGTAGCTCTACTCCCTTCCTGGCGTTGGCTTCTCCATCTTCCGCTCGATGAAGTCGGGCTGCTTCTTCCGCTTTTTCGCCAGCCGGAAGCGCACCGGCACGACCCGGTTCTCCTGCTTGACGTAGGCACGGTGGCTGTCGAGGCCGGCGATCTCGGAGGCCATGACAAGCGGCTTGGTGGCGATCTCCATCGCATAGGACTTCTTCGCCCGCAACAGCCCCATGCTGCGTGACTCCTTTCAGGCGCTCGACCTCGATCTCGCCGATGGCCTCCGAGATCCATTTGGCCGCACGCGGCTCGGAGGTCCTGAAGAATACCTTGGTCGCGGGCTGCGAGAGCATGGCCTCGGCGTCCTAGCCGTAGCGCTTTTCCATCTGGCTGCGGCCCTGGAAGCCGAGCACGACCGGGTTCCCATACTTGCGGTTTTCGGTCACGGCAGTATGGAGCTGCGGGAGCTTGTTGAGGCTCGCCAGCTCCTCCAGAACGAACCAGACCGGCGGCCAGCGGCGTTCCTTTCACTATAGCGGCGATCTCCTCGGGGTCGCTCATCCACCGCAACAGGTCGCGGACCTGCGGTTTGCGGCGAAGCAGATGGGCCAGAACCCGACGCGGTGCATCGGTAAAGAATCCCTTTTCGAACTCCTTCTCCGAGCATGGCAGCTGCAATGGCGTCGGCCGTTCCATGCCCGTACAGTTCGCTCTCGAAATCCCAGAAAGGCACCGCTCATCGAGAGGATTGAGGATCAGATCGCCCCGTTCTGGACGGTAGAACTCCTGGACGAACTCGCCCGCCGGGTCGTAAACAATGCCCAATTCTCGCCGTGCTTCGACCTGCCGGAGGATCTGCTGAATTGCATTGGATTTACCGCTTCCGGTGTCGCCCATGAGTAGGATGTGACTCGACTCGAGCTTCTTCGGGATGCGAACGCTTCGACCGAGAGGCCCAAGTTCCGACCTCAAACGGAGGCTAATTCCATCCGCTTTGCGCTCCGGCTCCACCGGAAAGCTGACACCAGTTCAGGGCCTTTGGTGCGCCGGCCGTGCCGGTCATGCTTCGATCGGGATCGAAACCAGCTCCAGATTCCGAATACCAGGACAATTCCCAGAGCTGCTCCGAATAGCGGCGTCAATACGAATCGAATTAGGCTCTGCCCGTCGAAGAACTGCTCCTTGAGAAACGGCTCGAGGGCGGCCCGGGAATATAGGTGAGAGGTGTCGAGGGCAACTCCCGTCCACCCTTCTGCTCGGCCTGCTGGCGACAATTGCACGGGCAGAACGGGTCCATCCGGGGCACGACATCGGCGTCGTACGCGAGCTCCGGTTTGCGCTTCGGGACCGTCTTCAGGACGTACGCGAGTGACACATGCCGGGCCGTCCCGTTCTCCATCGCGCAGGTGAGGTACGTCCCGAAATACTGCTTCTGGAGCGGTGTCACGGTGAGCGAAACCAAATCCCAAACGAAACGGCAATTGCGCCCAAACCGGTAAAGATCAGCAACAGAATCGACCACGGAAATTCACTGCGGAATTGCAATGCGCGAGGCATTTATTTTGGCCTCATTGTGGTCGTGCAGATAACGCAGGATCTCATCCGCTTTGCCCTGTTTGGTCGCGTCCGCCTGGGTCACAATCCGCTGCACGGAGCCCTGCGAAAGATCCGGAGCGGCGGCCGAAAGCAGGTTCACCACCACCTATGCTCGCCGGAGCAAAAATAGGCCACAGAGCGCCGCGTGAGCGGCGGTTTGCGGCGGGGTAAAAGTAGTCCACCGCCGGATCTTGGTTTTGTGAGCCGTTGCGTTGCAGGCATGGTTCATG
>JAABUO010010408.1_pt1 | contig 10297 bp, 10 predicted proteins | sample 5559291 | NCBI WGS metagenome assembly JAABUO01 (sample SAMN10711878, study PRJNA513372) | rock metagenome | isolation source: Antarctica rocks | place: Antarctica: Victoria Land, Finger Mt sud
TTGTTGAGCAAGCTTTGCTGTCAGTTGAAGCAAAGCTTGTGCAACCAGCAAGCCCCTGTTTTCAGTGCAATCACTTGCAGGTGCCAGAAAATTTGCCAGAGTGGTTGCTATTTGACTTTTTGACTTAGACGGCAGACAAAGACAAAGACAATCCACACCTCCGCTTACCTGCGCCTTCGGCTGCGCCGAGGCAAAGCAAGTTGCTATACCCCTCGCTGACAGCTGAAATCTAAAGCTATTCCTTTTAAACTTGATCACGTAATTCCCAGTGATGAGCTGACTCACGATACCATGGCAGTTGGCGGTGCAACAAAATGCTGCAATGTACAGCAATGCACATGTTTGGATGCAGACTTTTGACTGCTGCTGTACAATGTCTACAGTTGGTTCACACAAACACAAATATTGGCCAGATCTGCAGCTGTTCAGCCGCACTGGGCCTGCAGATATTACAATCAAAACACTTACAAATGTATTGTCAAGGTGCAGGCCATGGTCAGAGGCTGGTTGTTTTGTCATAGATTCTTTTACAACCCGCAATCAGAGATAGGGCGCAAGCGTTTATTGTGAGGGTGGCACAGTCTGGAGGCTGTACATGCCGACAACTGATGCATGCTGCATTGATGTACAACATATGATATATAGCAAATTGCCATTGACGCATATGCTTCAAAATAGCCGTAACATTGCGCACACGTCAGAACTGGTCAAGCAAATATGTTCTGCAGATTTTCCCGCAACTTACAGTTTGCAGTTAGCAGAACGTCATGTTTGTATGGTTGCTCACAGGCTGCGCTTTGAAGCATGCTCAAGCAAGCTTGCTTGTAAGCGCTATTTAGCAGCCTGGGTCTACATCTTTATGTCTTTTCCTGAGCTGTTGTAAACAGGTTCAAGCTAGTTTTACAGACGTTTCCAGGCAATCCCGTACAGCACCACATCTGCTGTTTACGTTGTCTGCATTCTTTTGCCTCAAAGCATGTCCTTGCAATTGCAGTGTTCAAAAAAATGTGTAAGTCGCTGCTGCAAAGACCAGCGGCTGGCAATGCCAGTGACTGTTGCATGTTATGGCAGTCAGAGTTGCATTGGACAATCTTGCAAGTAAGGCACAAGACAGACTACTTTTATAGGTTTGCATGCCAACAATACATATTTCACTGGACTTGGCAATGAGCATCTTTTGTGCGCAACGTTGTTAACAGGAGGGTTTGTTGCAATCAACAGGATTGCATTAAAAACAGATCAGAATGCTCAGCTGAGGTCAGACAGGCTTGCTGGATTGACAGGTGCTAATGAGACGTCATGCGAAACTCAAGCTCATTTGTTGCACACTGGGCTGCAACACAAACTGCTGCATCCCGGCAATACACCTAGCAGTCCCTTGGGTTTCTTGGTAGCCTGGATCTCAAATGCACATTCCCAAGGATGCACTGATCTGCAGAGCCTATTGTGGAGAGGGTTCTGAGTCTGATGATGACACAATATGCAGTCCTGCAAGCTTGCAGGACACAACCTTAAGGTTGTGTCAGGCCGTGTCCCATAGGTTGTTGCATGTAGGATTTTGTCTCCACGAAAGTAGGAATGAATATGAATGTTCCAACCCGCCTTGAAATAATTAACAGATAACAGTCAGGATTGTTGGACTGACGAGTCATAGCAAGGAGTGATTCGAACTTCTCATAGCAACACAGTCTGGAAATACTCTTAAGCTTAGCCTGGAGAGTCGGCTGTGAACACTTTATAATCTTTAGACAAAGTTTATTGTGTTATCAGTTACTGTACAAACTAATGAAGTCTCTATGAAAAAATATAAGTTTGCTGCTGCAGATATTATAAGTGCACTGCAGTAGTTTGGTGCTCACCTCGCCAAAGAAGGTAGCTGTCAAGTTGTCTCGTGTGTGTGGTCCTGAAAGATGTAAGTGAGAAAGTAGGCTACAGTGCAAAAAGGCAGGCTATGTTGCCAAGTGCTGCACATTGGCGATGCCAATAAACATAAAATCCGTTGGTATATTCCAAGGTTCACTACAAACCACAGCAGGCTTCAGATAGCACAAGCCGTGAGACTAGCGTTCCTTGCACGTGATCCTCGTTCACCCGCACGAGCAATCGCGCCAAGTCTGTGATAATTTGCACAAGTTAGTTTAGATGAGAGTGTGGCTGCAAGAGTGCCCTGCGGAAAGTAGCGAAAAAGAGAAAAGCAGGTATGTAATGTGGGCTATGTTAATCGGCTGAGAATAAATGGGCTAGCTGTCAACAAATTCGCAGGCTGTCGAGCTGCGCAAGTCGAGCTGTCGAGCTGTCGATCTGCGCATTCTGCGAAAGTCTGTGAGACGCACGGACAAAGGCACGTGCGTCTCAAGCGGCGGCATATGATCAAATAGAAGGCTAATTAGTAGGTTTAGGACTGGATGCCATGGTCTGCGGGTAGACACAGGCCGCTGGGCAGACGGTGTTCACCTAGATAGGACAGACAGGCTGTGTCTAGTGTGCAAGTCATTGGATTGTGTGGAGGACGAGCAGCACTTTGTTTTTGATTGCCCAGCGTACAGCTACATCAGGTCACAGCATTTGGACCTCCTGCAGCACTGGTGTACTATTGCAGACTTCATGATTTTGTGTGAACTAAATGCATGTGGTGGTTTCCTTAGGGAATGCTTTGCATTTAGGAAGCAAATCTTGTCTGTATGAATTCACTGAACTGAACTTCTTGTCTGTTGGGTCCCAGTTGCCCCCCAGGACATTAAATATATTGATTGATTGATTGCTCATGGGACCCATGTGCAAGTGATGCCAGACTTGTCGAAAGATTACGAACAGCCACCAGATCTGCACCGACGAACCGTGTCCAGCGACTGCAAGTTGCATTTGTCCACCAATTGTTCAGTTGAGCGGCAGTCACCATGGGCCAGTACTACATGCTTGTCAACCTGGACAAGAAGCAGAGCATGGATCCACACGCTGGCATGTTTCAAAGGGGTACTCAGATCAGCTTCTCCAAATACACCTCTGGTGCAAAAATGGCCGATCACCTGTGCAATGTGGGTGTCAAACCATTACTGGCGCTTGCCTTGATCTCAGTGAACTCCATCAAGGACAGTCCAAATCCCTTATGGGGCTCTTGGGCTGGGGATCGAGTTGTACTTATCGGCGACTATTCAGATGACTTGCCGGAGTTTTTGACCGAAGCAGAGGTCAGCGAGTTGCAGTTCCGCGGTGGCAACCTGTATAAGCAGAGTTATGGAGAGATGGCTGCAGACTCGGCAGCCTGGTTTAGAGGAGAGGACAGGCTGGAGGATTTTGTTGGGCCAGCGTGCCACGTTTTTGTGAACACTGACAAGAAAGAGTTCATCGATCCTTATACTTTTGGCCATCACGAGGGCTTCGAGCAGTACTTCCAAGATCAGCAGGGAGTCATGAGAGGCTTGTTCAGCTGTCTGTTTTATTCCACTGGGTCTGGTGGAGGAGACATATCTGCATTCAAACAGGGCCGCTGGGCTGGTGACCGCCTGAGGCTTGTGAAGCTCGCAGAAGCATATGACGACGATTACAAAGATGTCAGCCATGAAGTGCGGAAGCTTGTGGCCAAGTATGAGTAGTGAATCATAAGCATTGGGCAAGCTGTCTATGAGATATCTGATGAAAGTGTCTGTAGAAGCAGACGGTCTGTTCTTGCCTGTCGCCCCTTTGTTCCTACTAAGTGACTTCTGTTGACCTACCAATAGCATATCTCCATGCTTCTATTCAGGATGACCTTGGGCACAGGTTTCACATGCCTTGCTGTTGAGATATTGCAATGCCATGTCTTGGCTGCTCCCATGCAGCCGCATAACTGGCCAGTTATGCCATGGGTAGACATACATACAGCTTTTTGCTACTGCATGTACATTTCCTACAGCTCTGCAAGGTTGGCACAGATATCGAGCCATACTGCTCTCGTGCATCATGATGTGCAAATCTGTCTTCGTCCTCAAACGGAATGACTGTAATGACCAGTGACGCAAAGCCCAGTGTCATGACGCTGGTCGCACATGATGTACTACCGAGTATTAGCAAACTCTCTGCTCACATAAATACAGAATGAGTTGCCGACTCAGTGAATGCATACATCAGACATTGCATGCTGCCAAAAGCTCAAGTCAATATGTACTGGTAGCAGCAATCTAAGCTTCCGTTCATAGGCAAACATATAATATAACATCTGCAATACATTATGCAATGTCGAGCTTGCAGCTCATGCAGATGCAGCCGCAGCCAAAAGCTTGTGGAGGTTTGCCAGCACTTGGCTTGCTCCAGTGGCTGTGAGTCCATGAGCATTGAGAATTTGCTCAACATCCTGCACCACAACATTGAGCAGTGTGAAAGACAGTCACATGCAGTGAGACAACTCACAACCATTGTAGGGTTTGCCACTTGCCCACAGTGCCATTTCACTGTTTGTGCACTCTGTTGACTAATTCTACTGTTAACACCTACTAGGCCCTCGCTATACTTGCTGGATGACCTGATGATGTACGGCAGCGCTTGACCTTGGCAATTCAACCTAGCATGGACCCCTGGTCGAAAACTAATTGCCTCATTGAGTTGATGTAACATGTAGCTGACAAGCAACTTGAGTCTTACTTACTACTGAACAACTTCATCAACCCACAAGTCCTTGATGCATTACAACAACCCCAGAGCAGCTGTTGAGGCAAAGGGGTACCGTGCACATAAGAATTGAGGCACTACCTTGTTCAGGAGATAGATTCCATACGCGAATCTGGTGCGTTCGACGCCCTCACAATACAGAGGAAATTCAGCGACACCAGCAGTGAGATGCCGATTGAATGCAGACTGAGGTCTTGCGGTTGTCACTGCAATTCCTGCACTGATCTCATCCAAAAATCTGCAAAACATAAAATAGACCATCTGCACATCTGTCAATGCCGCTCGTGACTCAGAACTCCAAAATGGGCAACAAGCACCTGCACGATGCATTTAGTCCATGCACTTAATGCTCATGCAGAACAAAATCAATCATCCTAAAGTACAGATTAGCGAGCACCTCAAGCGCTAAGGTGCTGAGGAGATACCAGCATAAACAACCACAACATTGTTATTCACACCTGTCAAGGCTACAGCGACAGCATGCTAAAGTTGGCATGAAGAGGTGCATTGACAGTAACTTTTCTGTCACAACAGGTAACACACAAGTGAATGACGGAAGATACAGGTACAAGCACAAACTCTTGCAGTGCTACAAACAGAGTTTCTTGGACCCCCTTGAGGCGGGAACAGGCAAGCAAAAGATACATGCTGGCATGTTGCATAGTATTGGCAGTCCACAGATGATTGATACAACGGCATTTTAGTTCATGGGCGCTGCAGACAACCAAACACACACACAGGCAGAAAGACAGACAGACAGGCATACAGACAGACATGCAGGACGACCACCTGTAGGTTCCAGCTACATCAGCATGACTCAGGATCAGGCTTTTGCAGTTGCCTGGCTTGATAGGGTAGCGCAGGGGAATGTCCAGATAGAACCCAAGGCGCTCCACTGCAGCTGCCAAATAGCCTAGGGCTGCAGCAGCCCTGCGCATGTCCTGCCGGTCACCTTCCCAATTCATGATCCCATCTAGGGAGCCCTTGCCAAGCAGGGGGTCTAAATCTAGGCTGCCTATTGTCAGGAGCGCTGCTTGCCTGCACACATCACGTATGGTGCTTTCAGGGCACATTGTATGCATGAATCATATTCTGGCTTATTATGCATTCAGTGGAGAGCATGCGCTCATGCCTAGATGACAAAAAACCTGAATGCTCGATGCACCACCAGAGGTCATGCAATGACGCTGATTACCTGAAGCCGTTCTTCGCTGCACCAGCTGATTGCTTGCGTCTTGTGACGATCAAAGCCTTAGGGCTACCGCTGCAACTGGAACCTGCAAGCGTCAGAGACCTTTGACATATGCAAACTTTGGCAGCACAACAATGATATACAATACAGTATGAGTCTGCAGCCTGTTGCCTGCTGTGCTTGCCTCCTGCCTGTTGTCTGCTGTGCTTGCCTGCAGAGTCATCCAAGATTCTTCACAGCAATCGGTACAAAGTCACAATACTTGGGCTGCAAATTTCTGTCTGTCTGGCATGCGACCCCCTACTCATTGATGCACGCAAAACATAGTCATGCGCAAGCACTTCTTATGTAGCAGTTTGATGGCAAGCAGGCAACAATACCTGTTGACACAGCCCCCACTGAAAAAATGGAAGAGTTCTAGGCATGTTCTAGGCAATGACAAAGGTGATTACATGCAAGTCAGCAGACAACATGACAAACATCATGATTGATTGATTCATTGACTGATAAATGGATGCTTTGATGGATCAACAGATAGATTGATTGATCAATCGATTGGTTGACAAAGCAGTAAGGTGCAGTAAGGCAGGGCAGGACCTGCATCAGAGCCCGCCCACCAGCCTCTTTCCATTTGATCCTCCAGAAAGCCCATTGGAGGTGCCTGACACACTGTGACTGCACCATGACACTCAACTTCTTACAAGGAAGCGGAAAAAAAATCTAAATTATGCGCATATGGGTCTTGAGCTTCTGATGCAGGCGACACAGAAGGTATCTGGCGATGCTGTCTAAGATCTACACAGCTGTGACTTCATTGAATGTGCATGCCGTAGTAATGAAGGTCAACAGACTATGCTAGGCTCCAACTTCAAGTTTGTTTGTCTACCTGTTTGGGGTCCAATGGCGTAGACATGACCAAGCATGCTGGCCATTCTGCAGCGGCGTCCCACCAGCTGTGCGTGCAGAGGCCTGTACTTCATGCCTCCTTCCGGACCTTTCATCATCACATCAGCACTGTCCAGCCGCCTTTGAGCTGCCTGCACATTCAGAACAACAATTCAGCTCAGCAAGGATGGATTTCACCAAGTAGTACTTGACATACAGAGCAGGACGGCGGACGGCTAAATCTCTGATGTGTGTCAAGATGTCTTTGTGCTGCTACCTGTAGCACTAAGTCCAGACAATCACCCAGGTGTTTTCATTATTTTCAGTCATATGTGTGAATTTGTTAAGTCATCGTGGTATATTAGGTTGCAAAGGCAGTCAGAGGTCTCCATACAGCAGTGAATACGACAATCTTACTGTGCAGCCAAGAATTTTCCGTACACCAATGAACATAACCACCATACTATGCAGCCAAGGACCTCAAATACAGCGGTGCGTACAACCACTTTACTGCACGGTAAGTGTTCAAGGTAATCACACGAATGCAGATTATCCATGATGACCTTGAGGGCTTGCAAAGCATGCTGCAGGGATTGTAGCTGGGCCCTGAGAATGGTTTGAGCCAGGTCTTTGCTTCTGGCCGACCCTTGTATGGACTCCTGGCAAGCGTCGGCACGCTGCTGGTGCAATTCTCGCCCGTGCCTCAGTGCATCCAGCCTGAGGCGCTGCTGGCGAGCAGTATTGCGATGCTGAAGTGCCTGTCAAGATTGATACAGGGAGCTAGTCAGGAATGTACATACCAAACCCTAGGGGAAGACATGTATTCACTGATTGAAGGAATGTCATCAGTCGACAGATGACAGTGAGAATGGCACATGACAGCAGAGGACGCTGTTCTGCACTGAGTTGCTGCTTAGGGATATTCTGGTTGGCGTGTTGCAATGTGCATGCTCTAGGCAGCGCAGCTTCATGACTTTTCATCCGACAAAAATTGGTGGTAATCTGACCACAACGAATGATGGTGTAGCTAGTCAAGCTGTGTGGTTGCTGTTTCCCAGGAAACTGGCTCACTGCCAGGTGCGTACCCAGATTCACACAACACTAGCTGCAGAAGCGACATCACAACAATGTCACAACAAGATCCCGCAGCCAACATTGTTGCACAGGTGCATGTCATACACAGCACATATGGTGACACCACTAGTTGCCGGAGGAGGCTCTGCTTATGACAACAAAAAGGCGTAGACTCTTCTTTCTGGTTCTTGCTCCACATGGCAGGCAGTGCAAGCATTGACCGAGCAGCTGAACACAGGAGGCACTTCATGATATGGTGTGAAGCTACCTGTGTCAATTGCTGGCAAAGGTCCTCCTGGCGCTGCAAAACAGCTTGCAGGCTGTTCTGCTTGCGATGCAATGCCACCATCTGAGCATCAAGACTTTGCACATCAACCTGCATGTGATCAACAACCACATGTTGTTGGACAACGACGCAGACAAGATCAGATTCATCAGCAGCAGTAACAGCAGTAGCTGCTGGACTACCTTCTGTGCTACTGCAACTTGATGCAGACTCACGACGTCATTAATTGCCATACTTACATCAAGCTTAATGAATGCTGAGCAGATTTATCTTGCATGGCTGCAGGTGCATGCACTTTACCAAATGACACACATATTGACTGCATGCAAAACTTGCAAGTACCTTGGAAGATCTGGATGTTCGACCACTGGTAGAAGTTTGTTGAGAGGATGTGAGGCGAGGATGTTGCTCTGGGGATGCCCCATGAGGGCCGCTCAGGCCAGCCAAATCAGGGCCACTGCTAAACGCAAACCCCAGCTTGGCTTTTACCAGTCCTCTGAGCCTGTCGAAGGCATGAGGAACAAATTATCACGGCAAGGAATGCAATGTGTCAAGGATCATTGCTATGAAGCTGGATGCAAACCACGGCGCATTTGAGTGGCCATCGGTCGTGCGTCATTGGCTTGGTAGAAGTGTGATTGACTTCCACTTTCATGCGCAATTCCAATCAGACAAACGCTCCTGACTCACAAGCTCATGACATGTGCTCATGTCTTGGAAGGATTTGCAAAGCGGAACATGCAAAATGAGACAGCTTGGCTGTAAACTTCGGCATGCACCTGACACGTCAAAATATATGTATGAACTCACCTGCCCACTTCTGGGGTGATGTCAGGAGTGACAGGGGTGGGTGACGGGGATTTTGCCACAGGTCTGTGCAGCAAACTCTCTGCCAGTTGCTGTCTTGCTTTCTGCAGACATGCAACAGTGACACTTGGGGAATTCACGCATTGTGTCTGATGCCTAAGCAGCCTAAGAGCTTGATACCAACTGTGTAGGAATGGGCTGTACATATGTGATGGTTTGTTTGCAACAGCAGCCAATCTGAGACTCATCAGCGTTCAAAAATAAATACACATATGGCGTTAACAATCCAGAAGCAATGGCCAGCACAAAAGGCCTTATTGCCTGGCAGCCAGAGCATTCTTGCTTGCCGAGTCTATCTGCTGCACATGCAGCCTTTGATAGGTGCATGTGCAAGCTTACAAATGCAAAGCCAGACTGCATAGGCACACCTGCTCTGACATTGAGCCTTGCACCGGCATGTTGTCATCTGCTGCTGCTGTTGCTGCTGCTGACTGATGCTGGGGTAGTGAGCTGCCAGGAAGCAACGGCGTGCTTGCTGTTGCTGTATCTGCAAGGGGGCACATATCTGAGGATGCACCAGCCAGATCCAGAGAAGGGAATAGACAAAGGCCTTCTGTTAGCTCGAGCACCAGGGTGTTGGGCGGCAAGCAGACATCAAGGGCTGCCAGATCCTGATGAAAAACATTCAGTTCATCCAGGTTGACCTCAGCTGTCAGGATGAGGGAGCGGTCGGGTATGGGTTGGAAACTGAGCGAGGGTTTTGCATCAGCTGGACTGCCATCCTGCCCAGAGTCTGAGCTGTCGAGTGAGTCCTGCCTGGTAGCTGGCCCAAACTGGTGGTCAGTGTTGACTGCGCTGGGCTGTGACAACTGGGGCTCCTGGTTCAATGCATCACTAGCTGGCTGCTGATTGGCAGACTGTTGCTGGTTTTCAGGCTGAGATGAAATGCTGACCGCTTGCTCCTGATTGCCCTGCTTGCCCTCTAATTGTGCGACAAGGTGCTGATCATGATCAGCTCCAGCCAAAGATCTGGCTCCCTCTACACTTGCACTGCTGTTATGTGAGAGGACATGACCTGGGATTGCACGCCTGGCTTGGGTCTTATGATTGGCGTAGACTTGCAAAGTAACAGTGTTGAGGGTGCGCAGCTGTCCCCTTGCCTTGTCAGGCCAATCAATACGAGCCCAGTCAGGATTGCAGGTGCCTTGCACCTGCAGGTAACGACTTGTGAGAATTGGCTCAACAGGATCATCAAAGGCTAAGGCAAGGAAGTGGTACCTGCTCACTGGCATAAAGCTTTTGCTGGGCTTGTTGTGTTGCTGCTGGCTCTTGACTCACGAGTAAATCAAACGTGTACGCGGTACTATCGAGATTGGCGTCAGACAGCAACAGGTTGCGGCCACGAATAC
>JAABUO010010409.1_pt1 | contig 10296 bp, 12 predicted proteins | sample 5559291 | NCBI WGS metagenome assembly JAABUO01 (sample SAMN10711878, study PRJNA513372) | rock metagenome | isolation source: Antarctica rocks | place: Antarctica: Victoria Land, Finger Mt sud
CCCTGCCCTGCCCTGCCCTGCCCTGCCCTGCCCTGCCCTGCCCTCAACAGATGTACAAGTTTTGCTGCCATCCCTTCCTGCTGACGTTCCATCTGTTTCTACTTTGCAAGCTTAACCAGCACTGTGGTTGCTGATGTCGCTGTCTGGTTGTGCAGACTGATAAGAAGTATCAGCTGGCTGACTGGCGGGTGCGGCCCCTTCCTGAAGAGCTGATGCTGTATGCCCGCATGGACACCCACTATCTGCTCTACATCTATGATTGCCTCAAGGTATGTCATCTGGCCTTGTCTTCTTCATGAGGCCATACATCTCAGGATGCTAGCTCTCAATCCTTCTTTGTTGCACTGGCTTTGCAGTTTTGTTTGCTATAAATCTACCACACATGACTGAAAGGTGCTAATAGTGATATTGGCCTTGCATACAAACAGTTTGCAATGTATGCAGTGCATGCAGAGATGTACTCTATCTGTTTTATATCGGTCAACTGTCTCCAGTCATATGATCAGGGCATTGTTACAGAGGATGTTGGACATGATTGCATAACCCCTATGGCCAGTCTCTGACTGGTCTTGCTGAAACAGGTGATGCTGTGCTGGTGCATCACCTCCAAAGACCAGTTATGCAATCACTCCAAGTGTTGTCATTCATAACATAACATGGGTGTTCAAGGGATATTGGACTGGGTGCAGAGCAGCGCTTGTTTGAGGGCAGATTGTTTAGCTCTGCCTTGTTATCATGATCCTGCAGCTGAAACAGCCCTTTCCCACTCTGCAAGCTCAAGGGCCCCTCCCCCCCCCCACCTTCAGTCACTTTTGCCCTTAGGATTGCCTATCATCTGCTCTTGAAAGGCAAATCTAGAGATGTAGGTCTCTTTCGACCCTAGTGTGAAGGCACAGCCAACATTCTCTTCCCTGCAGGCTGAATTGATCACTCTGGGGACTAAGGTCCCAGCAGCCGTGACAGTCGCTCTACCCCCCAACACCCCCCCAGGGGCCCTGGGGGTCACCCTGGAGCGGTCAAAGCAGCTTTGCCTTCAGATGTATGAGAAGGAGCTGTTTACTGAGACCAGCTATGAGAACGTGATGAGTCAGTTGGTGTGCACACCTGAGCAGCTAGCTGTCTTTGCTGGTCAGTTTCTGCCTGCTTGCCTGAACCTTATCTTCACCAGACTTTGCTCAACCTTGTCTCTTGGTTGTAATGTCACGCTGAAAGTATCAGTGCTTTGCATTTGGTCAGCTGTGCCAGCAGGTCATGTCATTTGTTGCTCTGGCCTGAAATACATATGCAACTGCATTCAAAAGGAAAGACATGCTGCCAGCAACATTGAGACAGCGAACAGGCACAGCCTCTTGAGTATGCCTGGCCGCAGCAAAGTTTGGAACCCAGGCATTTTTTGCGCTAGCAACAACTTGTGCACGTCAAATTGCGTCAACCTTTTTGCCATGAGTGTATGACAGCTTACATGCCATCCATGGCTGACGCTGCATCTGACATTGCTGCAGGCTTGTATGCTTGGAGGGACAGAATTGCTCGTGCAGAAGATGAGAGCACCGGCTACGTTCTCTGCAGGAACCTACTCCAGAAGCTGGCCATGCAGATGCCAACTTCTGCCAGCAAGGTCAAGAGCTTCTGCAATACCAGGTCAGTTGTCAGCATTAGTCAACGGCATTAGTCACTGGAATTAGTCACCAGCAGTATACCTAGGTTCACTTGGCCACATGCTGTTGTTGCCTCTGTCCGTTTGTTGTTGCTGCTCCCTCATTGTGCTATATGCTGGTTTTCCATCATCATTTTCACTTCATGGCTGCCCTGTGATGAGGTGTGAGAAACCATCTGTTGATGCGCTTTTTGCTATTGTGCTGGCCTGCCTCTGTTGCCAATTGGGGCAACAGCTGTTCCTATTCTGTTGCCCCTTCTCAGCAGCTGCCCACTACCCCACTGCAGTACCACATGTTGCCTTTCGCAATGCTTTGTCCTTCTCCCTTCAACTGGCCACTGCCCTGCAGGTCAGCCCCCCTGGTGCTCAAGCACTCCACTGAAGTGGCTCAAGTCATTGCTGCCTCCAAACAGCAAGCCCACCTCTTTGCTCGCAAGGTGCCCAGCTTCACAGCAGCAGCTCATGATAGCAAGACTGACCTGCCTGCTCAAGCTGCTGGCACAACAAGTCAAGGAGTCACTGCTGTTCAGCCAGCTTCTTCACAGCAACAGGAAGAAGCTCAGGTGGAAGTCCCCCAAGCCACAGCAATCCCAGTACTGTCCCCCAGTCCTGCAATCCAACCCCCAGCTGTGGCAGTAGCATCCCCAGCAGTAGCAGCAGCAGTAGCAAACCCTTCTCCTATCAAGCCTAGGGTACTGAAGCCAATCACAATGGCAAGGGGCTCTTCTGCAATCTTGGGACAGCCCAAGCGCCCTGCCCTAGCTCAGCCCTCATCCCTTGTGCAAGCTGCCACCACCACAGGGGAAGCTGCCAACGCAGCTGATGCCATAATGCAGTCTGCACCAATTCTTGAGCCCTTATGCGGTCGTGACAGTGTCACTGATGCTCATCATGCAAACATAGGGAGTGTGCCTGTGACAACAACAGGTGCCACAGCAGCTGCAGCAGCGGCTACTGGTGCAGCTTCGCCTTCTGTGCTGGCTGTAGAGAAGCCAGCAGTGTCAGGGTCAATGAGTCAGAAGCCATCTGCCATGGGTTCTGCCTTTTCTAGGGTCATGCCTCAGATCAGGGCCGCCAGCAGCACAATGTTTGGCAATATGCCAACAGTCGCCCTAGGCCAAGTTCACAAGGGCCCTCAGGCTCAAACAGCCCTACCTGACAGGGCAGGCCCGTCTCAGGCACCTGATTTGGCTGCTGTCAAACGCCTCAGGGCTCAGTTTACTTTGCCTTTTGCCACAGCTCCTGCTGAAGAGCCAGCGCCCTCTGCAACGGCTGGCAAAAGGCAACAGCCTGAAGGGCAGCAGCCTACTGACCAAGGCACCCCTGGGCAGGAATCAGCTACCACTGGTGAGGGCATCAGGGCTGTTGTAGATGCCCTGCAGGCTGAAACACCCTCTGAAGCAACAGGCGCTCAGCAAAGCAGTAAGAGACATAAAGGTAGATGCTGCAGCTGTGACGTGCCACCTTTGTGTTCAGGCACCCCCCCCCCCTCCCCTCCCGTGCACCTGTCCCTTCCCAAACACCATGTCTTTTGTGCTGTCTGAGATAGCTGTGTTCCTCGTGCCTCCAAGTAGAAAGGAAGGGATGATCTGGCTTATGATGTCAGCCAGTCATTGTCTGTGTACATGTTTGCCTTCTCGTGCTATGGTTGCCACAGCCACTGTGCCGTGAGTCTTGCAAGAACAGGGCAGGCGCATGCTTGCACAGTCACATGCGGAACAACTTTGGACCTTTTAAGGCCCAGATCTGTCTTTTCAGGAACAGCATTGAATGACTTGTATCATTCAAATTTGACATTCTCAGAATGTTGTCTGTTGACTCCCCTGACGAGTCCTAACGACAAGAAATGTAAATTGAGTGATTGATTGAATGATCTTTGTTACTATCTTCTTTGTGTAAATCACTATGACACACAGGCTTGCAGGCTCTATCAAGATGATAAATTGTACATGGCAGTTTCTGTTTTGCATAGGATCTGATGAGGACGCTTGGCACAATCAAGACTTTCTACCATTGCCCATGTCAGAGTCTTACAAGCTGCCAAGTCGCAAGAAACGCAGTCAGCCTGAAGACTTACAACACCGCCAAAACATGCTGTCACATGACAAGCCTGGCCGGTGGGCACATGACAAGCATGACCAGGATGATCCAGGAGATCTTCCTGCAGGATCCACTGCTAATCCTGATCTCAGAGGGCGGTCTGCCCATGTTGAAAGGGCAATGAAGGATACTGGGCTGAACTCCTCTGCTAGTGAAGAAGAAGAGGAGCAAAGCCCGGAAGAGCAGCAGACAAGGAAGAAAAGGAAGAATGGGAGCAGCAGTGGTCGAAAGCCTGCTCAGCAGAAGCAGCGCTCCTCTAGCAGTAATCCTTTTGGGGCACTTTTGAGGCAGAAGGATCAGGATCTGACCCAAGGAAACCATGCCAGGTCAGCTCTAATGCTGTCTGTCACAACCATTGTGCACCTGTGACATGCATGTGACACAAACTACATGTGACTGTGACCAGGCTTTGTGGTCCAGAAGCCAGCCCTCTATGAAGTCTTGTCTACAAAGCTACGTCAAGTGAACTTAGCATGTGCTAAGATGAGTTGTGCTGACAGGGATTCATCAGAGGCCACAGCTGCAAGTGGTGGTGCACCAGGTTATGAGGGCAGAGGGCATGCAGAGATGCAGCCATTTGACTATGCAGCAGCCAGGGCACAAGCCCCAGGGCTAGAGCTAGGGCTGAATGGGGCTGGTTCAGGGGGTGGTAGGAGGGGCAGAGGACGCGGCAGAGGGGGCAGGGATTCAGGGGGCAGAGGAAGAGGTAGAGGTGAGCGTCCTTAAGCAAATGCACAGCAGGTATTGAATGCCACAAAGAATGTACATGTCCCTGCTTGAGCTTCACATCATGCAACTGAGCTGGCTGCATGTCTTGCATTTGATGAATGTAACCATGACAGCTGGCCTTGTTACATAACTGCATCTTGTTGTGTAACTGCATCTTGCATGACCCACAATGGCACTGCAGCATTGTTGACACAGCATGCTCTTTGTCTCATTCCTATCTTTTGTTTCTGGTCAAACTCCACCTCGTCAGCATCACCTGCAAAGACAAAAAGTGCTGTTGCCCTCATTTTCAGGTGGCCAGAAGGAGGAAGCCAAGCCTTCTCCAGCAGGAGCCTTCAACCCATATGGAGTCACTGATGAGCATTGGCTCAAGGCTGGCAAGCGCAGTGCTGTAAACCCACGAAGTGGAAACAGAAGCCAAACCTTTTCTGGGCAGTAGCACAATTTGCAGTGATCATTTATGTAATACTTGTCCAGAAAAAGAGTGCCAATTTTGTTCTTTGTTTTGCTTTCAGCGCCTGTTCAACTCACCACAAGAATTGCTCTGAGTTTAGTACTTCAAATGATGGGTCCATTCATGACTCACTTACAGTACGCTCAGATCACAATGTACTCGATTGTTTAAATTCCTGTTTATTATATTCTTGATGAGGCGCGCCCAGAACACTTTGCCAAGCATGCACTGGCTTGCAAAGCCTGGTAAAGCGCACAATGCAGGATACAGACCAGCGGTGTGTATTAGTACACAACACAAAAGCAAATTTACAAGCTTGAACATCTTGTCCTGCCATCTGCATGAGCACTCGGTCAGCCAAGAGCTCAAGAACAACAGGGTAAGTACTGAAGGCAAAGACATGTACACACCTTCCAACTTGGCACTACACACCTTTCAGCTACACAATCAAATTAGCAATTGCATGTGAGTGTGTCTGTTGCCATCAAGAGGGGAATGCAGGTCAGACGATGCTTAGACTTGACTGATCAGACGTAGAAGAAACAGATGCTTGACTTAACACGCTGCACAGCTGTAGGGCAACTCTAATGTTGACTAGAACACAATTGAAGGCAAATCATGGAGTATACGCTATAATGTACAACGTAGAGTACACAATATAGTATACTGTTCTGGCATCTGGATCAGCTGGCATCTGCTTAAGCTTGACTCGGCAGCCTGCATCACTGACCATGGACAAGCTGTGACGACACATTCTAGTCAGAATCAGATGAGCTGTACTGTACCAGTCGCAGAACATTTGGAGCCGTATTAGTAGCCTGCATGTGCTGTATGCTGATCAGGTGTAGATCTGAGCCTGCTTTGTTGCTGACATCCATATCTGAGTCCTCCTGCTGTGAATCCTCGTAGTAGTCAACCCTTTTGCGGGTAGCCCTTGCTGGCAGCTTCTTTGCAGCACGCAGGTTGTCAGCAGCTGCTACCTTTGGTGCCTTCCGTTGCACCTGGCTTCTGCTGGAGCTGGCTTTGCGCTTGCGAGGTGATGGCAGACTTGCAGGTGGCTCCCGCTGTTGCCAATTTGAGGGGCCTGCTACAGTGATTGTGTCGCTATCATCACTAGGGAAGAGTGCTCTGGCTGCCTTTGCTGGAGCCTTCTTCTTTCTGGGCTGGGCTTTCTTTGAGCTGGCACGGGACTTTGACTTGCCTTTAGCTTTGCCAGCAGAGTGCTCTGAGTCTGTCTCCTCATCCTGTGCACCAGCATGTGGCTCAACATACTGCCAGGCGTCTGATTAGAGCGATATAAAGAGGCCATTGCAGGTCGCTCAAGTGTGCCAGCTGCTGGTGAAACACATAGCAAAAACGTTGCAGGTGGACATTCATCAAGATGATGATCAGATGAAGCAGGAAGGCTGGAATACCATTCACTCTGCAGTTATATGTGTATGCAATGCTATTTGTTGCATGAGGCTTGCCTGTGACTGAGCAGTCTGGCAGTCTGGGCTAGTGCCTGGCGGAGACCATGTGACGAATCCCACACCCTCATGCCCAAAGGTCACCTATAAAAGGCATGAAGACAGGATTTGAGCATTACTGACCAGTGCATTGACTGAACTCGGCAACTGTCAACTTAAGCTCAGAATGTTGTAGCCACAGCCACAGGTGAATACATGTGTCAGAGCCATTGACATCAACATAATGATCTCCCACTGAGACGGGCAGTTGCGTGTTCCCTTTGCATCTGTTGCAAAGTGACGCACAGAACACACACTCCTCTGATCACTGTGTCATTGCCAAGCAACAGCAGCATAAGTCTACAAGCAGCGAGTGCTGTATGGTGTATACCTGAATAAGCTTCTTCAAGGCGACCACTCGCATAAACTTCTTTTGGCGTCTGTCAGCAGGAAGTTCTGGTAGATCACCTTTCTCATCTCTGATGTTCTTGATGAAGAAAGCATACCCCTTTAGGCATTCAGGAATGGTGTGAAGCTCCCCATCACCCTCATCCCTCTCAACACGCTCACACAAACGGCCGCTGTTTCCATAGGTGTCATGCAAGATGACCTCCACTCCAGGTACAATGATGCCACCATTTGGCCGACCCACCTGAGAGACAGCCCAAGTCAGAAAAGACCAGTCTCAAAACAATTTCCTCTTGTTGCTATGTAAATCAAGTCTTGTTATAACAAGAATGCTGCAAGCTTTGGTCAGCCAACAAGACTGACAGCATGTGGTATGCCGGCAAATGGGCAAGCAGTGACTGTGCAATGATGTTATTTGCCTGGCAGTGCAATGTGCTACCTTGACATGACCAGCTTGACGCCAAAGGAGTCAAAGAGGAAAGAGGCATCAAAGTTGAACAAACCTGATGGTCCTTGTTCCAAGCCATGTCCCAGCATACAAGCTGATCTGTCAAGATGAAGCTGTGGTTGTAGCATCTACCAGACTTCGTATCCTTAGGTGCAGTGTCTGGCACTCGGAAAGTTGACTTGAACTCAATGGATGTAAGCCGACTGAGCGGCAGTTTACGACCCATGCTGTCAAACTGCAGACTTGGCTTGTAGGTCAAGTCCACCCCAAAGCTGTCTATGCCCTGCAAAGTTGAAGATGTCCATTGAGCAAACATCTACAAAGGGGCAGGCCAGTATGGCTGAATGCTAAAACAAAAATCGTATGCAGCAGTCACCTGCACCTATATCAGGCAAAGTGCATGCTAACAGGCCACAATCGCTAGCAAGGTAGTTGGATGAGCAGCACATATGAAGACAGTAGGCAAAATGTGGTGCAGAAGAGATCTCGAGCAGCCAGGTATACGACTTGGCTACTCACTGAATCGACGCCAAAAGGTGTAGTCTTTTCTTTCTCTTTCCTACAGAAGAAATTGCCCACCTTTGTGTGGTCATATGTGTGAACATGTTACATGTTGTGTCAAAAAGCTGCACCAAGATTTCTGCTGCAGCATACAGCTGCTTTTACAAGACCTATCCCAGTATAAATGTACTCACCGCAGCTCCGGAGGCTGACAACACAGCTGGCCACCAGACTTGGAGTGGCTTCAAGTCCTTGTCAAAGTGCTCATCTGACATATAGCTTTGCAGCATGCCATACAACATGATGACTGAGTTCTCCTCATTTTTTCGAGACTGCAGATACAGTAAAGGTTTGCGGCCCTCTAGTTTCACCACGAGGCGGGACTGAGCTGTGAGAGCATCTTCTCCCTCAATTTCTGAAGCTCGCTTAGCATACCACCTGCAGCAGCAACCCATACAACATGTGCCAGCATTTCTTGGCAAAAGTGGATAGGTCTTATGCGATGACTGATTCACAAAGCACTAATGGGTTTTCCAACTGTGGGGCTGAGCTTGACAGCAATGTGATGCACAGATAAGTTGACAGGCAAAGTATCATTTGATACAACACAGTGCCAAATATATCCTTACTCCTTGGCATTGTCCTGCTTCTCAGCATAGTGCATGTGCTTGACACGGCGGACCAAGCCCTCAAAGGCATTTCTTCGACCATTCCTTGTGCGAAAGTGGTCCAGAGCATTTTTCACGTGCACAGTGAAGTTTTGATTCTTGAGGACCTCCTCAGCTTCAGCAGACAGGGCATTCCGGGAACTTTGCATGTCAAACTCCCCCATGATCTTCAGGTCCCAGTGCTGAATGTACATGAAGGCCTGAAGAGGGCTGTAATCCTCAAAGCCTGGCTGCTTGAAGAAGTTTGGCAGTGTTTGGACGTACACGCCATCTGAGTAGGCAATGACTCCACCAACGTCTGACAGCTTCTTGCCCCCACGATCCTGATCATTACCACCTACACAGCCATGCAGATGCATCCAACACATTTTGCAAGTGGCTGAACACGATTGCTCTAATTGGCCATCAAAACCAAGCAGGCTTGACTTTTCTCCCCTTTTGCCTCACAATGCTGATAGCCAAGAAGTTGTAGTCTGCCAAAGGGTGCAAGGCATCCCATTGCACAATCTTTTTGAAACGCATGGGCTAAAGCATCACGCCGAAGCATGTGAAATTCCTGCCTGGGGTTTGCATGAACATGCCATTCTTACCAATGAAACCAGCAAACATACCTTGGCGATTCATCATCTGCCAGTAGGCATAACGATGAGCTTTGCCACAGATGTCCAGCGCCAGATAGTATCTCTTCCCTTGATACAGAAAGCTGCTGAGATGCCGTTCTTGAAAAGCAGCGTTACTCCATATTGTGACTGTCAAGGGATCCCCATCTCGCGAACCAACCTGCGTCTTCTGTCTTTTCCTGGAGGCCTTTGTGAAGGGGACCCATGGATACCCCTGCAATTTTACATACAAACTGCTTTTGAAGCACAAAGCTTGGTGCTATGAGACAAGCACAACAGTATACCAAGGGTGCATGAGTGGGAGGTAATATGACTCAACAGACACCAAACAATGGCAACAATGCGCTACATTGAGCCATAGCCTGCTGTGTCCTGTGCCCAGCAATGATATATGTGATTTTATAAATATTCATCAATCATCTTGCTAATTGCAATTATGCCAGTGTCAAGCATGCAGACCAGTCAAGCACGTCATGGGTTGTTGAGAGAGCTTTGGCAAAGGTATTGCTGAGGCCTCAACATTCCTTAGAAGCTGAATTAGATTGCAAACACTGTAAGTCATGCACACAACATCTTTATGTGCAAACTCAAGCTGAAGCTCAACAATATACAGGCATGACTGACCAGCGGAACCTTCTTCAATGAAAAAGCCTTTTCCAATGTGACCTTGCTTCCTCCCTTTGTCAACAGCTGGTAGTCTAGCTTGTTCAGGTGATGACCAACTGGTACCAGTCCTCTTCCATTGTCCTCAGCTGCTTCTCTATCTACAACCAGAGGGGGCAAAATTGGCCTAGAGCTGCTTTGTATCAAGAAGAGGACGATTGTTGCTGACTTGGGGCCATAGCAGGCATTTAAAATCTACAAGATACAACTGAGGAGAAATGCCTCCACTGAAGCACAACTTACCTATATCCTTCTTGTTGAAGTCAGCTTTCTCCAGCGCATGAACTAGTAGAGGATGACCAAGTACAGTATTGAACCGCAGGTATGCTGCAAGCTTGCAGTAGTCGGATCCTGGATCTGGATGCTGATCAGAGGCAGAGATGGACCTCTCAATATAGCCCTGAAATGTGTCCAGATCTGCAAGCTGCTCTTTCAACTCATTGTTACAGAAGCCACTCACAATCAGCAAGGTCCCTGTCTTAAATTGCAGCCATGGCACAATGATCTTCTCCTTGATGTGATCACACCGTGTAATGCTGTCGCTGTCCTTGTTGTCTTTTGCTGCTGCCAATCCACTTTGTGGATCAGCAGATTCACACA